>Ga0228622_1000421_pt1 | contig 23670 bp, 22 predicted proteins | sample 26DmetaG_FD_186035 | JGI IMG/M metagenome (GOLD analysis project Ga0228622, IMG submission 186035) | Seawater microbial communities from Monterey Bay, California, United States - 26D | ecosystem: Environmental > Aquatic > Marine > Coastal | place: USA: California | collected 2016-10-01
ATCTAAATGCTAATCTACCTATTCTACCAAAACCGTTTATTCCTACTTTAATCATTTTTTATTTAATTTATTTTTAAATTATGTTGACATGATATCAGAAACTCTTAAGAGTTCTTTATTAATTTCATGCCCTCCAGTAATTGCCTCTTCTAGGTCTGTTGTTATTACTGTATTATTCTTAAGACCAATCATTAAATTAGTTTTATTTTCTATTATCATTTCTACTGCTTTCACGCCAAGTCTACTAGCTAAGACTCTATCAAAACATGAGGGTGAACCTCCTCTTTGCATATGTCCTAAAACTGAAACTCTAACATCATATTCCGGCATATTTTCTTCAACATATTCAGCTAATTCAAAGACATTTTTTCCTGATTTATCTCCCTCAGCCACTACAACTATACTTGAAGATTTACCCGATTTTCTACTTTTTACTAAAGACTCCAGTAACCTCTCTAATCCTAAATTTTCTTCTGGGATCAAAATTTCTTCAGCACCAGCTCCAACACCAGCATTCAAAGCAATAAATCCAGCGTCTCTACCCATTACTTCTACAAAAAATAATCTATTATGAGATGATGCTGTATCTCTAATTTTATCTATAGCTTCTACTGCAGTATTCAAGGCAGTGTCATAACCAATAGTATGAGATGTTCCGAAGATATCGTTATCTATAGTACCAGGTATTCCTATAACTGGAAAGTTATATTCTTTATTAAAAACTACACCTCCTGTAAAAGATCCATCTCCTCCAATAACAACTAGACCATCTATGTTATTATCTTTTAATTGCTTAAACGCTTTCTTCCTTCCTTCAGGAGTTCTAAATTCATCAGATCTTGCAGATTTTAGTATGGTACCTCCTTTGTTAATGATATTGTTAATATTTCTAGCAGTTAGCGTAGTAAAATCTCCTTCAATCATTCCTTGATACCCTCTGTACACACCAATACATTCTTTACTGTAGTAGGCACAAGTCCTTACTACTGAACGAATTGCAGCATTCATACCAGGAGAATCACCTCCTGATGTCATTACGGCTATTTTATTAATTTTTCCCATAATTTAATTGTAAAAATACTTATTAAAACTTACTTTGAACAAAAAAAAAACGAAATCGATTTCGGTTATTTTACTAGCAAAGTAGTATTATTTGTGAGTTAATTTCACTCTAATAAATTTATATAAATAATATCAAAAATTTAATTGTTATTATTTTTGAAATTTAAAAGTCCTTTGTGATTAGATATGATTGAATCTTTTTTTTCAATCATTTTATTATTTTTTTTCTTCTTTAATCCGATTTTTTTTAACAAATCAGACAACGAATTAAAATTAACTTGATAAGACAATCCTATCCCTTGAGTATATCCTTCCTCTTGAGCAGAATATTGAATTTCATTCTGCCTATTAAAAATTACACTTCTGAAATTACCTGATTCATTTAATAATACCTCAACTTTTACCTCCCCAACAACACTAGATTGTGTTTGAGCTCCAACAGGCACCCCCACCTTACCATTCACAATTATATTTTTACTAATTTGAGTGGTAAGTGATACATCAAATTGATCGTCTGTGATTAGCTCATCTTGAGGGTTTTGTATCCCTCCAGTTGAATAACCTAAATCTAATCTCACTGTATTACTACTTATAATATCTGACAAAATTGAACCTATTGCATTAGATGTTGTTCCAGTTAGTAATTCACTTCCATTAATATTACCTCCGTTTGGATTTGCAAATGTTCCTGCAGCAAGGAGTGTTAAAAATTGACGCATTTTTGAATTCACATCATTGTCATTTAAAACAAAGTCTAACTCTGAAGCAATTGTTGAGTTTGAGTTTTGAATTTCAATATCAAAATCTTGTTTAGAATTAAATAAACTACCTGAAATATTGGTAATTAAATCAACAGGTATTTTTCTATTTGTATTAAAATTCTCAAGTAAGACAGCTGGATTGGCATTGGTTGTATACACAGCTGTTACATTTAAATTAGCCTCATATGGATTGCCACTCCATGCGATAGTTCCACCTTTTAAAATAGTAAATGGTTTGTTAACTATTCCTCCATATTTAAAATTATAAATACCTGTATCTATTGTGTAATCTCCAAACATAGCAAACTTACCATTGGTGTTAATTTCTATTCGTAAATCACCTAATCCTCTTCCACTAAGTTCACTTCCATTTACTTCATCTATTACTATTTGAGCTTGTGCATCTTTTGTGACCTCTAAGTCTATATTTAATGATACTCCTTCGATGGCATCTATAGCTAATTTTTCTTGAAGTTCTTCTACTGTTTGCTCAGATTTAAAATGAATTAGCCTATACGTTTCTATAGATGCAATGTCTTTTAATGGAATCACAAAACTTGTATTGGGCATTGTTTTTGCATTTACATCTATGGTAATATTGTTTGTTAAGCCTGTAATACTGGCATTTCCTTGGATAAAGCCTGTTCCATAGTATAAGGCCTCATCAGAATTTTCAGTATCTAATACCAATAAGTTTGGTGTTAAAATATCTATATCCAAAGCCCATTGATCAAAATTTTGATGAGTTATAGTACCATCTAAGACTCCTTTAGTCTGATATTTAGTATCTAATAAGTTAATATTATTAAATTCAAAGGATTGCCCATTTAAACCAACAGTTGTATCACCGTCAAAATCAAAATCAATATTTAGATAAGGGAATTGTAATCCTGCATCTTTGAGCAATAACTTACCTTGCATTTCTGGATTTCTAAGAAACCCACTCAAAGTAAAATCACCTGTAGCATCACCTCTTATTTTTGACAAGACATCTTCCCCTAAAGGACTAAAAGCATTTAACTCAAACTCTTCTAGATAAACACTAACATCAATTTTTGGTCTTTTTTCTGAGAAATCTAAAGAACCTTTTGCAGAAATACTTTTTACTTGCTCTCTCTTTAAAGAAAAGTTAACATCATATTTTTCATAAGAACTTTCCCCTTCAATATTTAGAGATAAATCACCTTGTTTAAAATTATTAATTTCAAAATCTTTAACCGAAAGATTTCCTTTTGGTCCGTAGACACCATCTTTTTGATAAATAGTTACAGTACCATCTAGCTTTCCCTTTAATTTTAGACTATCTATTGTTGGTAAAAAACTTTTTAAATATACATTAGTAAAATCTATATCTATATTTTTAAAAGTAGAGTCTTTAACAATTCCTTTAAAATTAATTTCTTGTTCATTGGATTTTAATCTAAATGGTGAAAACACATATTCATTTGCATTTAGATCAAAAATCATCTTATTTTCTGAGTTATTATCAGGGTTTAAGTCCCATACATTACCTTTATAATTAAATGTAGATTTTTCTATTCCTACTACAGATTTTTTATTGTTGTCTATTGTATAAAAGAAGTCTAAATTAAATTTTTCTTTCTCAGAAACACCACCATTAAAAACTGATTTAAAAAATAATGTATCATTAATTGTTTTATTAAAAAGCAATACTTTAGATAAAGAGTATGCTGGTGTTTTTATACTTTTAGCACTAAGAGAAGTATCATATAGACTTCGCTTATTGTCTGTATTCAAAGACAACGAATCTATGATGGTTTCAAAGGCTGTGATTTTTGGTGAGTTAATTTTTACTTTTAATTGATTATCATCTGATTTAATACTACCAATAATCTTAGTGCCTGGAGCTACAGATATTTCGGGATAAAAAACATCAACTATTTTATTATATATTACAAAATCAAACTTCAAAAATTGATTTAATGAAACCTCATAAGGAGTATAATTCGAGTACATACTTCCCAAAGCATTTTGTGCAAGAGGAAGCATTTCTTCAAACTTAAAATCACCTATCAACTCACCTTTTATAATATCTTCAGAGTCAATTCTAATTTGTCTAACTCTGTTATTAAGGGTTGAGATAATTAAAAATTGTTTAAACGGATATACTTCTTTTTCATTGGTATATTCAATATTTTTAAAATTTGCTATACCAATAATATTATCTAATTTGTCACCTGTTAAATCTAAATCAATTACCCCGCTTAACTCAGAAATACTATCTCTAGAATAAAGATTTAATGCTCTAAGATTTGCATAATTAATAGTTGTTTTAAAATCAAATTTATTGATCTCTTCAGATAAATCTGCTAATCCTTCAAAAGTTCCATTTAAATTATCATCAACAAATCCAAGTTTACCATTGAATAAATTATTTTGATAAAGACCATTTACGGTTATATTTTGATAATTATACTTATTAAACTCTATTTGAGAAATAGTTCCTATGAGTTGCGTATTGATATTTTCTAGTCTAAATCCTTTTCCATCCACTAACCCCTTAAATGAAAAATTTCCAAATGTTTCATCATCAAATAAATTCCCTAAATCAAATTTATCTAAAAATACTTCTCCATTATATACTGCGTTGTCTAAACTATCAAAATTGTTTAATTCTAAATCTGCAACTACCTTTCCAATTTCAGAGTTAATATTTAAAGTTGCTTCTATTGAACTAGGTGTAATTTTTGTAAATCCTGACAATGAAAATTCTCCAAATTTTATCAACTCTGTTGGTAAGGTCTTTCCTAATAAATTTGGAAATATTTTTTTTAATTTAAAATAATCTGCGGAGGCATTTTGTAGATTAGCAGACAAGAAAAACTCTTCTTGTTTTACAGAATTAATTAAGTTTATATCTCCAATAATTTGAATGCCTTTGTCTGAACTTAAATTTAAATTTTGAAGAGAAAAATTATTGAGGGAACCCTTAAGAGTGGTTTCAAATCTTATAATATCATTCCCATCAAATTCATTGTATATTTTTTTTAAATCTCTAGTAGATACATAACTATTCTTAAAATTGGCATTAATATCTACCAATTCAATGAATTTACTCAAGTTTTTCCTTTGATAGTTAAAATCTATATCAGCATGTAAAGTAGAAGTATTTGTTTGAAGAATTGTATTGTAAAACTGCATTTGAGATTTTGTATACTTAAAGTCTGTAGTCAAATTAGTAATTTCTAAACCTCGATTTTCTGTGAAATATAGTCCTCTTATTTTTAAGAAAACATTAGGTCCTACTATTGAAAAATCTTGAAGACTACCTCCACCACGATAGGCTGCAAAATCTAAGGGAATGATTTTATTTTCATCAATCTGCTTGTAATTAATATCCTCAAAATAAATATTTGAAGAACTTATTTTAAAAGGATTTGATGAGGATTCTCTTGGATTATCATCTTCAAATTTGTCTACAAATACCGTTAAATTATCAATATATTCATCTTTGTAATTCTTAACATTTACATATACTCCTTTAAGTGAAGTGCTTTTTAATTGAATATTATTTTCTAAAATTCTTTTAACATCTAACAACGAAGACCTCAATCTTTCTACGTAAATTAATGTGTCTTGATGATGATCTTTAATTTCAATACCTCTCAGAGAAACAGATCCTAGTAAGGAAAGATCTACTTTACTAATCTTTAAATTTGTTCCAAAATCTTCATTTAAGTTCTCCGTAACTAGTCTAGCTAGTCTTGTTTGAACTAAAGGAATTGAAAAAGTAATGATAAGAAATACCAAGAATAATACCAGGTACTTTAACCATTTGAACAGTATTTTAAGATTCTTTTTGATTTGCTTTAAATTATAAATGTTGGCTCTGGGATAGTAACGCAAAAATAGCCCCTTTCTATACAAAGAACGATAAAATTAATAAACTAATAAATTTCTCATTTAAAAAGAAACAGACAATTTTATATTAGTTAATTTTGTATGTATTATATATGACTACACAAAATACATATATTTTAGGAATTGAATCGTCTTGTGATGACACTAGCGCTGCCGTAATTTGTAATGGTAGAGTACTCAGTAATATAGTAGCCAATCAAGAAATACATGCAAAATATGGCGGTGTGGTTCCAGAACTAGCTTCTAGAGCACATCAACAGCATATTGTTCCGGTGGTTCAACAAGCCATTGAGCAAGCCGGCATTACTAAAGAAGATCTACATGCTATTTCTTTTACTAGAGGCCCTGGTTTAATGGGGTCTTTACTAGTAGGAACTTCATTTGCTAAATCGTTGGCTTTGGGTTTAGACATCCCTTTGATAGATGTAAATCATATGCAAGCTCATATTTTAGCACACTTCATTATAGAGGAAAATACAGAGATTCCTCCTTTTCCTTTTGTTTGTCTTACAATTAGTGGAGGTCATACTCAAATTGTTAAAGTAACTGATTATTTTACATTTGAGGTCTTAGGAGAAACTATTGATGATGCTGTAGGGGAAGCTTTTGACAAATCTGCTAAAATTTTAGGCTTACCTTATCCAGGTGGTCCATTAGTTGATAAGTATGCGCAACTAGGAAATCCTAAAAAGTTTTCATTTACCAAACCAAAAGTGGGTGATTTAGATTTTAGCTTTAGTGGTTTAAAAACAGGAATTCTTTATTTTATTCAAAGAAATTTAAAAGAAAATCCAAAATTTATTAAAGAAAACTTACATGATATTTGTGCGTCAATTCAACACACAATCGTTGAAATTTTAATGGAAAAGCTAAAAAATACCGTTAAAAAAACAGACATTAAACATGTAGCAATTGCTGGCGGAGTTTCGGCAAACTCCGAAATTAGAAAAAGACTACAACTAGCTAACAAGCACTGGGGATGGTCTACTTATATTCCGAAATTTGAGTATACAACAGACAATGCAGCTATGATAGCTATCACTGGATACCTAAAATACAAAAGCAAACTTTATGCAGATATTTCTGTAAAAGCTCAAGCTAGACTAACAGTTTCAGAATAGGAAGATTAACTATTCTACCTATATCTACTAACCAAATAACTCATTTAGAATTTTAGCCAAACGTAAGCCTCCTTTTTTTAGTTGAGTTTTTACTGTTGAAAAATAATCATACATATATCTGTAACTTAAATTTTGATCAGTTTTAGCAGATTGGTATACTATCATTGCTTGTTCTCTAGATTCATTAACCCAATCTATCACAGTTCCTTTTTGAATTGCTTCTTTTTGATTTTTAGAAAAATAATCTAAATTATTAGACAATTCAGAATAGGTCATGTTATAAGACTCAATCATTTTTGTATCCCAAACAGAATGTAAGTTTGTTTTTCCTCTAAACCATTTAACTTTTATCGTATTTCCTCCTCTATCTTCTGCTCTTCCTGTATGTAAAGGTTGATGTAAATCTCCTAATAAATGAACTAATAATTTCAAGTGAAATATTTTATCTTCATCTTTAGATTCAGGATCTAAGATTACCTGCTTACATATTTTAATTCCTTGAACTAGATCTCCTTTTGGGTTTTTCTCTGATGTTTCGTAGGTTTCTCCAACTTTAAAATTCACATAATGCCAGGAACTATATTTTTTGAAAGAATTGTCCGATTTAATTTCATCTGCATAAGTAGATATGGTAGCTAAACCCTCTCCTTTCAATAATTTTTCAATATTTCTTTTTGCTTTCTTTGTTAGATGATTGTAGGCTATTTCTCCAACTACTCTATGGCCAGTTTGCCCCCAAAATGCACTGTTATTTGATCCATAAGATGCTACACCCAAAAACAGGAAAAAAACTAAAATTTTAACTCTAAACATATTGTTTTGTATTATCATAAAGCTAAGGTAAAAAATTGTAGAATTAAATTTTAAAAAAAACAAATATATTAATGATTAAAGGCTATTAAACCTTTATTAATTTTTAGGGTCTTATATAGTAAATTAAAACCCCTAAAAAATGAAAAAAATCATCCTATGCATTCTATGCATTACATTATTTAGTTTAGAATCTTGTGTGGTAAGGCAAGTTGCCTCCAAACCAAATCTTGTGATTGTAAAAAAAGCTCCAAGAAATCATCAAGTAGTAGTTATAAAAAAGAAAAAATATTATAAGTGGGGTGGTAAATATTATAGAAAAACAAGAAGAGGTTATGTTGTTGTTCGTCTATAAAAAAATATTCAACTTTAGCTTTAACTTTTTCTTTTCCAAAAAATTCCATTAACATTTCTTTAAGATTTTTTAAAAGTGAGAACCCGTACCTTTAATTAATAATACGTCAATTAAACTAGTACTCATGAAAAATATCTTTACTATCCTATTTACAATAATCTCATTTTCTTTATTCTCACAAGAATTCTCCATGGATTTAGTTAAAAATATGGCTCCAAGAAATATTGGCCCTGGTGGTATGAGTGGTCGTGTAACATCTATTGATGTTGTGAATTCAAATCCAGATATTATGTTCGTAGGTACTGCTTCTGGAGGCCTATGGAAATCTACTTCTGGAGGCATTAAATGGGATCCAATTTTTGATAAAGAAATAACAGCTTCTATTGGTGCAGTTGCCATTCAACAATCAAACCCAAGTGTTATTTGGGCAGGAACTGGAGAAGGAAATCCAAGAAATAGTTTAAATGGTGGTTATGGTATTTATAAATCTTTAGATGGTGGTAAAAACTGGATGGCTATGGGGCTTCAAAAAACCCGACACATTCATAGAATTATCATCGATCCAACTAATCCAAATACGGTATATGTGGGCGCTATAGGATCTCCTTGGGGAGAACATAAAGAAAGAGGGGTTTACAAAACTACAGATGGTGGAAAAACATGGAAACAGATTCTATACAATAATATTAAAACTGGTGTTGCAGATTTGGTGATGGATCCTTCAAATCCAAACAAATTAATTGCTGCCATGTGGGAACACAAACGCGATCCTTGGTTTTTTAAATCTGGCGGTAAAGGTAGTGGACTATATATTACCCATGATGGCGGAGATACTTGGAAAGAAGTTACAGAAAAAGAAGGGTTTCCAAAAGGGGAATTAGGAAGAATTGGTGTTGCTATTTCAAGAAGTAATCCAAATGTTATTTACGCTTTGGTAGAGGCAAAAAAGAATGCATTATATAAAAGTGAAGACGGCGGATTTAAGTGGAAAAAAATAAATGATAAACCTGGTATAGGAAATAGACCTTTTTATTATTCGGAAATTTATGTAGACCCTCAAAATGAAAACAGAATTTATACTGTATTTACTTATGTGAATGTTTCTGATGATGGTGGGAAAAACTTTAAAGAATTAATGCCTGCCTATGGTGTTTCTAATGGTGTTCACCCAGATCATCACGCATGGTGGATTCATCCAGAGGATGGATCTTTTATGATTGATGGAAATGATGGAGGTATGAACATCACTAAAGATAAAGGGGCTACTTGGCGTTTTATTGGTAATTTACCTGTTGCTCAATTTTATCACATTAATGTTGATAATGAGTATCCTTACAATGTTTATGGAGGAATGCAAGACAATGGTTCCTGGAGAGGTCCTGCATATGTTTGGAAAGCCCAAGGAATTAGAAATTCATATTGGCAAGAAATTAGTTTTGGAGATGGCTTTGATGTGGTTCCAGATAAAGATGATTCACGATACGGTTGGTCTATGAGTCAGCAGGGTTCTGTTGTTAGATACGACTATATCACAGGAAATAATTATTCTGTAAAACCTACTCATCCAGACCCTAATGTAACATTACGTTTTAATTGGAATGCTGCCATTAATATGGACCCATTTGATAATAGTACTTTATATTTTGGAAGCCAATTTGTTCACAAATCTACAGACAAAGGACTTACTTGGAATATTATCTCAGATGATTTAACTACTAATGATAAAGAAAAACAAAAACAAGGTGAGAGTGGTGGATTAACTATGGATGCAACTGGTGCAGAAAATCATACGACCATATTGGTTATCGAACCTTCAAAAATTGAAAAAGATTTACTTTGGACTGGTTCTGATGATGGTAGAGTTCACATAACTAAAAATGGAGGTACAACTTGGAAAGATGTTAGTGCTAATATTCCTGAATTACCAAAAGGGAGTTGGATAGCTCAAATAAAAGCCTCCAATAAAAACAAAGGAGAAGCTTTGTTAATTGCCAATGATTATAGACGTTTTAACTATACTCCCTATGCCTACAGAACAAAAGATTATGGTGCTAATTGGTCTCGAATTGTTGATGAGAATGATGTAAAAAGCTACACGCTTAGTATTGTTGAAGACCCCATTAATGCTAACCTACTATTTTTAGGAACTGATGATGGTCTATATGTTTCTCTAGATGCAGGAAACCAATGGAATAAATGGACCGCTGGTTTTCCAACAGTTTCTACCAAAGATTTAGTCATACAACCAAGAGAACATGATTTAGTAATAGGTACATTTGGAAGAGCGGCTTGGGTTTTAGATGATATAAGACCATTACGTGCCATGGCTAGTGGAAATGTATTCGATAAAAAACTTCAATTATTTACACCTCCAACAGCCTATCAAGCAGCCTATCAACAACCCACTGGAAGCAGGTTTGGAGGTGATGCCTTGTTTAACGGAGAAAATAAAAAATCTGGAGCTATGATATCATATTACATTAATAGATCAGATGATGCCTCAGACAAAAAAGTAGAAAAAAGCACAAAAAATAAAAAGAAGCGAAACAAAACCAAAAAAATAACAACACCAGAACCCTCAAAAGAAATTGTCCCAGAGGTAAAATATGACTCTATCAAATTAGAAATTTTTGATGGATCTCGTTTGATAAGAACACTTAAACAAAAAGCACCAAAAGAAAACGGAATTCATAGAATGTACTGGTCCATGAATGAAAGAGGTGCAGATAGACCATCAAGGAAAATTAGAAAAAGAAACTTTGAACCTGGAGGTGTTTCTGTGAAACCAGGAACCTATAACTTAAAAATGACTTTTGGAGATCAAACCTCCGAAAGTTCTATAAAGGTTGAATACGATCCAAGATTAGAAATGTCTACAGAAGCTATAGCTGAAATATACAATGTTAGTAAAGATTTAGAGAAAGATCAACAGTTAATGGCAGATATTGTTAAGCAATTAGCAGAGAGTAAACAAACTGCTACAGGTTTTAAAAAAGACCTTGACAAAGAAGACAAAAAGAAATATAAAGACCAAATAAAGTTATCTAAAGACATTATTAATAAAATAGATGACTTGATTGCAGTGTTCATTGGAAAAATAGATAAACGCCAAGGAATTACAAGAAATCCAGAGGTTACTGTTAGCAGACGTTATTTTTCTGCAAGAAGATACGTTGGTAGTAGATTCGGAGATTTAACATCTACTGAAGAACGATTGATAAGCCAATTCAAAAAAGCATTTAAAGATGCTGTTAAAAAAACTAATTCATTTTTTGATACAGACTGGAAGACATATAAAACAACATTAGAAACTATTCGTATTTCTCCTTTTAAGAAAGTCAAGAAGTTTTAATATTTAAAGCGAAGTTGAAAAACTTCGCTTTTTTTGTGCTCCTATTTTAGTACTTTAGCTAAAATCAAAATTATGAACCAACCACTATTTACTAACGATGCTATCGTATTTGGAATCTTAATGATATCGCTTGGTTTTGTATTTTATACAGAATCAAAAACCAGTGGCTTTTGGCATAAATTTTATAAAATTGTTCCAGGCTTATTTATGGCCTATTTCATACCAGCTATCTTCACTACCATAGGCGCTATAGCTCCAGAATGGCAATACACAAATACTAGTGGTGAGATTGTAAATGAAAGTTCTCAATTATACTATGTAGCCAGTAGGTTTCTGTTACCAGCTGCCCTAGTATTAATGACTTTAAGTATAGATTTAAAGGCTATTTTTAATTTGGGATCTAAAGCTTTAATTATGTTTTTTACGGGTACTCTAGGCATTATTATTGGAGGTCCTATAGCAATTCTACTTATTTCTTTGGTGTCTCCAGAAACTGTTGGCGGTGCAGATTTTGATGCTGTTTGGCGAGGTCTTTCTACCCTAGCAGGTAGTTGGATTGGTGGCGGTGCAAACCAAACTGCTATGTTAGAAATTTATCAGTACAATCCGGCAAAATATGGAGGAATGATTTTTGTAGATATTGTTGTTGCAAATGTTTGGATGGCAATTTTATTAATAGGTATCGGAAAAAAAGATGCCATAAACAAATGGCTTAAAGCTGATACTTCTGCTATTGAGGAATTAAAAGAAAAAGTAATTTCTTTTACTCAAAAAATAAAAAAGAACCCAACCCTTACAGATTATATGATTATTCTAGCCATTGCATTTGGCACAGTAGGTTTTGGACACTTTGCAGCAAGTTTTCTGGCAGGTTTTTTTAAAGGTCTAATTGGTGGTATTTCATCTGAAATTACACGAAATATATTTACTTTCCTAGGATCTAAATTTTTCTGGTTAGTTAGTATCTCTACAATCATTGCTGTATTACTATCCTATACTAAAGCAAAAAATTATGAAGGAGCAGGAGCTAGTAAAATTGGAAGTATTTTTATTTACGTACTGGTTGCTACCATTGGAATGAAAATGGATTTAACCATGATTTTTGACAACTGGGGTTTAATTATTATAGGAATTGTTTGGATGTCTGTACATGCTGGGCTTTTAATTTTAGTAGCCAAGCTAATTAAAGCTCCGTACTTCTTTTTAGCAGTTGGTAGTCAAGCCAATGTTGGAGGCGCAGCATCTGCCCCTATTGTAGCTTCAGCATTTCACCCTTCATTAGCAACAGTAGGAGTATTGTTAGCTGTTTTTGGGTATGCTATAGGAACAATAGCTGCTATTGGATGTACTATTTTGTTAGAATTAGCTGCTTCTTTTTAAATAGAAATCTGCATATTTGCAGCCTAAAGTTTTATAATCTTATGAAAAAAATATCGGTGATTGGTTTGTTACTCTTAATAGTTGCTTGTTCTCAAGAAAAAGAGTTGGGTAACATGGTCGTTCAAGGAAAGATTAAAGGAGTAAAAAAAGGAACATTATATCTAAAAAAAATGAGAGACACCCTTATAGTTTCTGTAGATTCTATTCGTTTATTTGGAAAAGACTCCTTTACGCTTACAGATAATATTACCTCTCCAGAAATGTATTTTCTGAGTTTAGATCAAAACCAAAGTACACTTTCTTTTTTTGGTGAAGAAGGAATCATTACTATCAATGATCAAGTAGAAAAATTTGGTATTTCACCAGTAATTGAGGGATCTAGTAACCAAAAAATACTTGAAAGTTATAAAGAAGTAGCAAAAAAATTTCAAGGAAAACAACTAGATCTTTTGGCTGCTAATATGCAAGCACAAAAAGATAGTGATCTAGAAACTTCTCAATCTTTAAGAAAACAAGCTGAAAAACAAAATTTAAAAAAATATATCTACACCATTAATTTTGCTTTAAATAACGCAGACACAGAAGCTGCCGCTTACATTGCTCTAACTGAGTTAGTTAATGCTAACGTAAAATACTTAGATAGTATTAATAATTCATTAACTGAAAAAGTTCAGCAATCTTTATATGGTAAAAAATTAGCAGAATTTGTAGCTACTATCAAGGAAACAGAAAAATAAAATCTAGATCTTCTTATTTTACTTTTAAACTCCATTCAAAGTGAAAATTACATACAGAAACACCCTCTGTATTAAAACCCTCTGCCTTCATGGTAATTACTCTACCCTCTCCTGTTTTAGTAGATTCCTCTAAAGCATTGGCTACTAACCCACCGTGATGACATTCAAATCTTATTTTACCAGTGGCTTTTTTTGTAAAATTACCACGCTGATTGGTAACCAACATTGAGACATTTTTCCCAATATTTTCTATACCCTTCATCACCAATACACCTGTTGCCATTTCTGCAGCCATACCTTGTGCTGCCCAAAACATAGATTTAAAAGGATTTTGATTCATCCATTTATGGGTAATGTTTACTATGGCTGTCTCTTTTTCTATAGAAACCACTCTCACTCCACCTATATAGGCCAGAGGTAGCTTAAAAAACATAAATCTGTTAATTCTTTTAGGTGTAATATTCATGTAAAATAAATTTATTGGGAAAGATAGCTATAATTGATAATTTTCTTAACCTAATTAAGTATTTGTTTCTGAATAATTATTTAAAAAATAAACAACTACGACCACTATAACACTAGCTACAATTGTTTCTAAAACAAACAATCTATCTATCTCATTTTTAAAGACAACTATCTTTACTATGCTATAAACTACTATAAAAACAACAAATAATAAATAGTATTTTAAGTGTTTCATAGTTTTTAGAGTATTTATCGATTTTAGTAGAAAAGTATGAATTAAAAAAAATTATAATAGTTTCTGAAATGGAAATATAGTAAATATAAAGAAGGGTAAAAAAAACAACTATCTTAATAATATCCTACAAATACTAGGGTGCTAATTTTTTAAAAAGGTTGCATAAAATTTCATCATTAATTATACATAATTTTTATTTAGTACATTACTTCAACATGCCTGCTTTCTCAATAAAAAGAGTAGCCTTTTCCATTTCTGGTTTTGTAAGTAAGCTTACACCTACATAAATAACAAAAGAGGTAATCATACCAATAAGTGCTTGTTCTACTGAAGCAATTTCCCATGCAGAAGGTAATTTTGTCCCCAAGGCAATAAGCATGTTGTAAGTAGAAAATATAAGTCCAAATATAATAGATGCCAAAGCTCCTTTAGAGTTACCCGCTTTCCAAATAAATGCAAAGACTAATGGCACAAAAGCACCAGTAGCTAAAAAATCTGAACCTATCCAGGCTATGCGTAATATAGAGCGTATCTCTAAACTAATTAGCAACCCTAAAAAAGCTACAATAGCTGTAGATATTTTCCCTACCAAGACCATTTGATTATCAGTAGTAGTTGGTTTTATCTTACTCTTATACATGTCTATGCTTAGCACCAAAGCACCTGTGTTAATCATAGAATCCATAGTAGACATAATAGCTGAACAGAGCCCAACAAAAATAAAGGCAGCTAAACCTACAGGTAATAATTTAACAATCATAGCTGGCACAATACCTCCTTCAGGCACTGCATCAAAAATTCCTAAAGATAGTACTCCCGTTAATGTTACAATTAGGTATAGCGGAATAAATACGACAAATGCCAAAGACATCATTTTTTTGGCATCACCAGGTTTTTTGACAGCTGAAATTCTTTGCCAAATATTGGCTTGTATCATCCATGAACACCCAAATGTAATAATGAATACCAGATTGGTTGAAATATTGTGAAGAAAAGAAAAAAATGCTGGCTTATTTTGTTGAAGGGCTATTTCTTGTACTTTTATAAAACCACCAGAATTTTGATAGGCCACTACAAAAAGAACTACAACTGCTACAAGTAAAAAAACAAACTGAATAATATCGGTAATTACCACCCCTTTAAAACCCCCAAAAAAAGAATATAGTAAGACAATACTTGTACCTAATAAGGCACCTAGTTTATAATCTATCTCAAAAAATGAATGAAAAAAGTTACCAATAACAACTGCTTGAGTAGCAACCCCTAAAATCATAAAAATTAAAATAAGTAAGGATAATAAAAAAGCAACTCTTTTGTTGTAACGAGCCTCCATCAATTGTGGTTGAGTAATGGCTCCTATTTTTCTAATAGCTTTAGAAAATAAATACATTAAAAATGTAGAAAAAAGAACAGGCATTCCATAAATCCAAAAAGAACTAACTCCTTGATTAAATCCATGATCTACTAGATCTATAGCAGATCCACCACCCCACCAAGAAGCTATAAATGTTATAGATAAGGCCCAAAAAGGCAGTTGTCTTCCTGCTAAAAAATATTCTTCTGAGGTAGTGCTTGCTTTAGCCCTTAACACAACAAACATAATACCTATAAAATAGAGGGCTAATAAGATTAATGAAATATACTGAAGTTGGTTCATTTAATTTTTATAAATAATGAAACCAAAGCTAAGAATTAAATGCCAGTTTGTTTTATTGAAGAAAGCATTAGCTGAATTTAGCCTAAAAAAAATCTTTTTAACTATTTCTCAACTTCTTTGAATGTTAAAAATCTAATACTTAAAACACTTAAAAAAAATGAAAATATGAAAGCTATTATTAAAGCAACTAAAGATTTTAAAAGGAGTTCTCCAGAAAAATAATTCATCACTAAATTTGTAATAAATAGTAATGGAATCATACATATAGATGTAATAATTCTATTCTTAAACTTGTGTTCATGAATAGTTTTACATTGAGAGCATTCTATATCTTGATATCCTAACCATAAAGATTTTAATATTTTTTTGAAAGATAATGCTGTTTTGCAATTTAAACAATCTGCCGTGAATTATTTATTTTATTTGAATATATAACTCAATAATAAAATTCCTAATGGAATTAAAATAATAACCAGTAAATATCCAATAATTACATTACGCCTCTGATTTTTTTTGCTATAAACAACTGAAAAAGGCACTTTACCAAACTTTATTAGATAAATAAATATGGCCCCAAACCAAACTCTTGTACCGTAGGCTGCTTCGGCCTCATTCATAGTATTAAATGCATCAGAAATCTTTGATTTGTTTTTAGAATTTTTCATAATATTTAATAGTAGTATTGTTAAAGTTTTGACAAGGTGTGTAGTTTATTTGCTATAGCATAGATAACCAAACCTACTGTGTTTTTTGCACCAATTTTATCAATTACTTTTTGCCGATGTCCTTCTACAGTTCTTTTGCTTATAAATAATTTATCTGCAATCTCTTGGCTGGTATATTCGTTACATATTAACTTCAAAACTTCTATTTCTCTTTTAGATAATACTTCATTATTATTAAATATAGATCTTTTTGAATTGCTCCCCATATATTTAACAAGCATTTCCTTATCAACTTTATTGAAGTATATTCCATATTCAAACACAGACTCAACAGCAGAGATTAATAGTTTTTTGCTGGAATTTTTTGGAATAAACCCAGAAACACCTAATTTAATCATATGACCTACAACATTAGTTTTGTAATGAGATGAAAGGATAATAATTTTGATATTGGAATACTTTTTCTTCAACATTTCAACCAGATCAAAACCATCCAAGGGCTTCATTTGTATGTCTACTAAAATAATATCTGGAAAATTTAACTCTGAGGTATTTTCTAGATCATCTAATAATTCATAACCATTTGTTGCAGTATTGGTGACAACTATGTTTTTCACATTAGAAAACAATAGTGACAATCCCTCTAAAAACAAAGGTTCATCGTCTATTAATGCAATTTTAATTTTATCAATCATTTTGTATTAAATTTTTATGATTAATCTAGTCCCTTTATTTTGAACACTTTTCCATTTACAAATTCCATTAATAGATTTAATTCTACTATCTATATTTTGTAAGCCCATGCCCTTTTGAAGTTCACTAGTATCAAAACCAATTCCATTATCGGACAATATAAGAGATACAACATCTTTCGTATCTCTAATATAAATTATCATACTTGTTGCCTTTGCATGTTTAATAACATTGCTTAAAAACTCTTGAATGATTCTATAAAGTTGAAGTTCAAATGAAATAGCTCTTGGTTGATAATCATATTTAAGTGTTAATTGAATTGTTAGAGAATCATTCACATTTGAAATTAATGCCTCAAGGGTATCCATAAATCCAAACTTTTCTAGATTCACGGGATATAATGAATGAGAAATTGTTCTAGTAGCTTCAATGAGCTCAGGAACTTGCTGAGTAATTATTTTTTTTGAATTAACATTGTTCCAAGTGTCTTCATTATTTACCCAAAGAGATAGTATATTTAATTTATTTCCCACTTCATCATGAAGAGCTTCTGCTATACGTTTTCTCTCATTTTCTTGAACAATAGTGAATTGTAAAGCAACCTCTTTCTGATGATCTAATTCTAATTGATATTGTAAAGATTTCTCTTTCAAAATCTTTTGAATAAATGTTCTGTAACCCACAAAGGCGAATATGATAATGATTGATAAAATAATTATCATCACAACGATAATGTCGATATTTATTACGATTTCTTTAATTGGTAAAAAGTATATATTGAACTGGCGTATAAAACACAGGTCAATAGGTTATTGATAGACCATGTATTAATATTAATTTCTACAATTTGTTTCATTAACAAAAATAAAAATATAGAGGTCGAATAATGTAAAAGCAAAGCTCCATATATTGGAAGAAATAGATTGATTACCTCTACCTCTTTTAAATTTTTTAATAAAATAATTACCGTAAGTATAGTTACGGATATATGAGAAATTACTTTACTATAATTGATGACTCTAGGATCATGAAAATTATATAAAATAAATGTTATTAATACAAAACTAGTAGCAAAAAACCCAAAAATAATTTTTATTTTTTTGCTATTTCCAATACTTATTTGAAGAAAATGATGTAGTAGCAAAAATTCAATAATCACATAAAACGGATAAATTCCATTTATTCTAAAATTGAAAATAAATTCAGATAATAATCTTATGGTTTCAATTCCTAAAAAAAACCCTAATAATATTAAAAAACTTCTGCTTAATTTATGTTGACGAACTTTTGCAATACCAACTCCACTCACAAAAGCAATAAACAGTAAACAAATAGAAAGTGTAATAGAAATCTCTAAGTAGGTCATTTTTTTTGCTATAAAAAATTAAAATTGTCTTTGTTATGATATGGAGGAACAGGATATGACCAGTCTTTAGTATTAGTTGAAGATAGTTCTTGATTATTTGAAGATGCAATAATTACTCTATCACTAGTTTCCCTTTCTGTAGTTACAAAAATCAATATAGGTAGTTGAGTTTTATATATAGAAGATTTTTTAAATCCAAATAAAGCAACTATTTCACCATCTTTTTTATCTTCTCTTTCTAAATCAGCGGTTGGAACTGAAAAAACTCTAAATATTTTTTTTCTTTTAGATTTTTTACTAGTCATGTATCCAAACCAATCTAAACATTCATTTTTCCACTTCTCTATATCTTTAAGAGATTCTTTTAGGGTTATATCTGGCTCATTAAACGTAGGAAAATAAACATCTTTACTCTTTTTTATAATTTCTAAATTTCTAGATAACCTTGCCTTAGATACAGTAGTTACCACATCAATTTGAATTAATGTTATTTCCTCTGTAAGATTTGTTAGTGGAGTTGTTATGTATTGATTTAAATGTATTTTTTCCTTACCGTCCTTATATAAAGGCATTATAATAAGAATAAGTATATTATTATGAACACCCACATAACAGTGAAAAATTTCATTATCATTATTTTCTTTAATCCACTTACAATTATCTTCAGTAAATTTAAATACAGCAGAGGGGTCTATTAGTTTTTTTACATCCTCAAAATTATGCCTTGATTTCTCCCACTTGTTGATAGCTTGTTTACATTCTTCCTTAGATAACATAGATATTGGTCTAGATCGGTTACTATTTTTTATATCTGACAAAATGAGAATATTTAACAAATAAATCAATCCCTATAAATAGGGAAATTTACATCTCCTTATTTTTAGGTACATCTAATTTAAAAAATAATATAGTACTATGTTTTGCATAATACTATCTTTTACCATACATTTGTATCAAGAAACACTTATAAAATAAAATTTCACAGCATTTATGAAGATAGAAAACACGAAGGCCCAAATGCGTAAAGGAGTATTAGAGTATTGTATTTTGTCTATTTTACAACACGGAGATGCCTACACTTCTGAGATCATATCCACTCTTAAAAGTGCAGAAATGATTGTAGTAGAAGGAACCATATACCCTTTACTTACTCGGTTAAAAAATTCTGGTTTATTATCCTATAGATGGGAAGAATCCAGTTCTGGTCCACCAAGAAAATACTACGTATTATCAGAAAGTGGAAAACAATTTTTAAAAGAGTTAGATATAACTTGGAATAATTTAATGGTTGCTGTAAACCAAATAACAAATAATAAGTAAAAAATGAATAAGACTATCAATATAAATTTAGGAGGATATTTTTTTCATATAGACGAAATCGCCTACCAAAAATTAAGAAAATATTTAGATGCCATTGCTAAATCTTTAAATGATGATCCGCAAGGTAAAAATGAGATTATTGCTGATATAGAAGCACGAATTTGTGAATTATTATCTGAAAAAATTACAGAAACTCGTCAAGTTGTTAATGAGCTAGACATTAATCATATTATAAAAATAATGGGAGAGCCTGAAGATTATTCAGATAATGATGAAAGCTTCCAAGAAACAAAGTCTAAATCTAAGAACGGTAAAAGTAATTTTAAAAAATTATTTAGAGATCGTGAAAATAGATTTATAAGTGGTGTTTCAGCAGGAATTGCTCAATATTTAGATTTTGATGTTGTTTGGATTCGAATTGCATTTATTTTATTAACCATTTTTTCTGGGATGGGTCTTATTGCCTACATTGTGTTATGGATTGTTACTCCTGAGGCAAAAACAACTGCAGAAAAACTTCAAATGGAGGGAGAGCGCGTAACTATAGATAATATTGAAAAAAAAATTAGAGAAGAGTTCAGCTCCATCAAAGAAACCATTGAAGATGGCGCAAATAATGTAAAAAAAAAAGTAGCAGATGGATTTCAAAGAAATGGAAAGAATACCACATCTGGCTTGCAAGACTTTCTTAAAGTCATTGGCAATATTATTACTGTTGTATTTAATGTAATAGGTAAATTTGTAGGTATCATTATCGTTATTTTTTCTTCAATCATTTTAATCTCTATTTTCTTTGGAGTTTTCTCTTTAGGAAGTTTCGAATTATTAGGATATGGCGAAGATCTTATAAACCTTCCCGATTTCGTATATGATTCAATCATACCCTACTGGATACTTACTATTTGCTTGTTTATTTTAATTGGATTTCCTTTTTTAATTTTTTTTATACTTGGTCTTAGAATTATTTCAAGTAACATAAAACAACTTAGCAAAACAGTGTCTTTGTCACTACTTGGCTTTTGGATTGTAGCACTATTAACAGTTGTTTTTGCTGGAATAGACATAGGAACATCTGATGCATATAACGGAACCAAAATTGAAACTTATCCTCTAAATTTATCATCTAAAGACACCTTGTTTTTAAAAATGGTTAATGATGATGAACTTTATTTTCAAGACAAATTAAGAAGAAGTACTAAGAGAATAAAAGTTGAAGATAATGGTGTTAAAAAAATTTATGCTACCAACGTAAAAGTATCTGTAGAAAAAAGTAATACTAAAAAATTTACATTTAAAATTAGAAAAGTATCTGAAGGAAGAAATAAAAATAAGGCTACTGAAAATGCAGCAAAAATTGATTATCACTATTCGATAAAAAATAGTACTCTAGAATTAAATTCATTTTTCTTGTCTCAGTTAAATCACAGGTCTAGTGATGAAATTGTGTATGTGACAATATATGTTCCTGAAAGGAACGTTTTGTTTATAGATTCTAGTTCTCATAGTTTCTTATATCGAATTAAAAATAGTAATAACCTATATCATGGAGATGTAACAAATCATTTTTTTGAAATGACAGACAAAGGATTGAATTGTACAGACTGCATAAATGAACCTATAATGTAATTAAAATCATCATTTTAAACAGTTCATCTAAAAAAATCAACAATTGGGTAATCTGTATTTAGGTAAACACAAATAGAATTATAAATTTATCAAAAAAAATAAAAATCATGAAACAAACAATCGTCAAATATACAGCCATCTTATTCCTAGCAACTCTTTCTTCTTGTGGAATAGACATGTTTAATAGAATTGAAGGAAATAATAATGTAATCTCTATTAACAGAGATATTAATCAAGATTTTACTAAGGTTAGAGTAAGTACGGGTATAGAATTAATAATAGACCAAGGGAGTGAAGTTTCACTAACTGTTGAAGCTGATGAAAATTTACATGACATTATTATCACAGAGGTTGAGGATGGAAAATTAAAAATTTATACTGAAAAAAATATTTGGAAATCTGCTTCAAAAAAAGTGTATCTAACGGTAAATACTCTGGAAGAATTGAAAGCCTCTAGTGGAAGCAATGTAACAACTAGTAATGTATTAAAAGCTACAGATCTTAATGTTGGTTCAAGCAGTGGCGCTAGCTTAACTATAGAGGTTACAGCAGTTAATCTTACTTCGAGTACTAGTAGTGGCGCAAGTGCTAATATAGATGTAAATGCTAACAGCGTAGTGTCAAGTTCTAGTAGTGGTTCAAATATGAAAATTAAAGGTGAAACCACTATTCATGAAACAAGTGCATCTAGTGGCAGCTCAATAAATGCCTATAATTTGCTTTCTAAAAATGTTACTGCAAAGGTAAGTAGTGGAGCAAGTATAAGTGTTCATGCATCCGAATCTATAGACGGAAAAGCTAGTAGCGGAGGAGGAATATCTTTTGAAGGAAATCCAGAAAAAATAACAAGAAAAACATCATCTGGAGGAAGTATATCTAATTAATAATGATATAAATACTATAACATAAAAAAAGTAATATTTAGTTTTGTTAATATGGATGAATAAGAGCTATCAATAATTAATTAGCTCTTATTTTTCTTTAAATGATCTTCTATATCTGAAAGATGATACTCCAAAGCCTTGGAAGAAATTTGAATTTCTTTAATAAGTAATGCCAAAGAAATAATTAACAATAGAAGTGCTATACCAAACAACCAAATGGCTACAATTTTATACTCAATATAAATTAAAAACATCGTTAATACACACAACAATAAACTTCCTATCCCAAATATTTGCATCCAACGAGTTAAGGTTAACCTAAGTTTTAAGTTTTTGATCTGTCTTAATAAAGATTCGTCTTTTTTATCTAAATAAACAGCATGTAGATTTCTTATTACTGCTGCATATGCTAAAAACCTGTTAGTGTAAGCTAACATGATTAAAGAAATTGCCGAAAATAATAGTGCTGGTGTAGTTAATGTTAATGCTTCCATAATTCACAAAATTAAATATTTTCAATACTTTTATTACATGAAAAACTATGTTATTTTTTTTGTGCTTTTAATATGTAGTCAAATGAATGCTCAAATACTTAAAAAAGGGTTTTCGTATCTATCAGACGTTGATGGCTCTATACAACAAGAACTCAGATATTTTTCAAGTAATAATTTTATTGGAAAGAAAATAGATGGTTATAAGAAAAATACTGTAATTATTTCTACCGTAGCAGCTAATGCCTTAAAAAAAGTTCAGGCTGAACTAAAGCAAATGGGTTTAAGTTTAAAAGTGTATGATGCCTATAGACCTCAACAATCTGTAGATCATTTTGCTAGATGGGCTAAAGAACTAAATGACACACTAATGAAACAATCTTACTACCCTACAATTCATAAATCAGACCTATTTAAATTAGGTTTTATAGCATCAAAATCTGGTCACACAAGAGGCAGTTCGGTAGATCTTAGTATCGTAGAACTAAAAACTAACAAAGAACTAGATATGGGAAGTTCTTATGATTTTTTTGGAGTTACATCACATTCATTCCATAAAAATCTATCTAGTAGACAAGAAAAAAACAGAATGCTTTTACGAAATATTATGATCAAAAACGGTTTCCATCCTTATGACAATGAATGGTGGCATTTCACATTGGTAGATGAACCATTTCCTAACACCTACTTCAATTTTGTTGTAGAATAACAAGTTTTAACAAAATCTAAACTACTTGCATACTAATCGGCATTATATTTGTAATTAGATCTAGGATTAAAAAATCTATTTTGAGTTTATTAAAAAACT
>Ga0228622_1000443_pt1 | contig 22979 bp, 22 predicted proteins | sample 26DmetaG_FD_186035 | JGI IMG/M metagenome (GOLD analysis project Ga0228622, IMG submission 186035) | Seawater microbial communities from Monterey Bay, California, United States - 26D | ecosystem: Environmental > Aquatic > Marine > Coastal | place: USA: California | collected 2016-10-01
GTGATCCGTAAGCGAGATGGCCAAAATGCCCCCGCCGATCACCATGACAGATTGTGGTATCCAAAGGGGCGTGGCGTCCTGCGCTTGGCTGACCTCATTGAATTTCCACGACCAAAACGTGAACCAATAGGCATAGTAGGTGAAGTACCACATCACCGCGCTCGCGATGCCAAAGCACCAGACCTCAAGCCAGCGGCGCGCGGCTTTTGGCAGCGCATTCAACACCAGCGACACGCGGATATGCGACCCACGGTTCAGCGCATTGGCGAAAGCAAAAAAGCTCGCGGCGGCCATGGAATAACCCGCGTAGTTCGCCGCGCCGGGAAAAATCTCACCGGTCCAGCGGGCGACCATTTGTGCGACAATAAGAAGGAGGATCGCAATCAGACACAGCGCGGCCAGAACTCCGGCGGCAAGGTACAGAAAGTCGAGCGTGCGGCGCAGGCCGCGTAGGGCAGCGGTCATGGTACTCTCTCGGGCGTTTGGGAAAGGAAACGGGCCAGCCCTGGTGTGGACTGGCCCGAGAAAGTAACGATCTTATTGCGCGTTGTAGGCGTCGAGGATCGCGGCACCGGTTTCACCGGCAGCTTCCAACCATTCGGCGGCCATGATCTCACCGACCTTGCGCAGATCGCCCATCAGTTGGTCACCTGCGGGCTGAACGCTCATGCCGCCAGCGGCCAGACCAGCCAGCGTGAAGCCGGTGTATTCCTTGGCGCGCCATGTACCGGCGTACTCAGCCATCGAGGCACATGCGTTGATGACGTTTTTGTTCTGCTCGGACACGCCGTCCCAGACGTCATTGTTGATCAGCATATAGTTGCGCGGCAACCATGCATCGACCGAATAGAAGTGGCTCAGGCTTTCCCAGACCTTGCGGTCGTAGCCAGTTGCACCCGAGGACACCATGGATTCTGCCACACCTGTCGCAAACGCTTGGCTGATCTCAGCGGCTTCAATCGAGACGGGCAGCATTTTGGTCAGCTCAGCCATACGCGCAGTTGCGTTGTTGTAGGAGCGGAACTTGAGACCTTCCATGTCAGCGGCCGAATTCACTTCTTTGTTAAAGTACAGACCCTGTGGTGGCCACGGAACCGAATACAGCATGGTCATGTTTTGCTCGGCCAAGAGCTCATTGAGGTGAGGTTTTGCCGCGGCATACAGTTTGTCATGTTCATCAAACGACGACACGAGGAACGGCACGGAATCCCAGCCGAAAATCGCGCTTTCGTTTTGGTGGCCGGACAACAGACGCTCACCCAGAGGGACTTGGCCCGTTTGAACGGCACGCTTAATGTCACCGCCCGCAAACAGCGAACCCGAGGGGTGTGTGGTGACTTCGATGTCGCCGCCTGTGCCGGTTGTCACACATTTCGCGAACTCAGCACCCGTTACTGAGTGGAAGTTTGAGCCGGAATAGGCCATAGGCAGGTCCCACTTTTCCTGCGCCATTGCAGGCATTGCCAGCATTGTGGTCGCCGCTAGAGCGACGCATGTTTTTGAGATTTTCGTCATTGTAGTCTCCCGGTTGTATCTTTTGTTTTTTGTGTCGTTGCAGTTTTAGCCAAAGCGCATTGGATCGAAAGCGGCCAAATCGCTATTTACCGGCTGGTCCGCAACAAGACCTGCAACGATCCTTCCTGTTTTGGGTCCGCCGGTCAATCCAATGTGGTGATGGCCAAAAGCCGTGTACACGCCAGAGCCGCGCACCTGCCCAATCAGGGGCAGACTGTCGGATGGCGCAGGCCGGTGCCCCAGCCATTCCACCTCGCCGGTGGCCTTTAGCTCCGGAAACGCGGATTTCGTGTGTTTGCGCAACAGATCAAGCGCAGCTTTCGAAGCGCCAGCCTCTAGGCCGCCAAATTCGACCACCCCCGCACACCGCAGACCTGCGGCCATCGGCGTGGCCACGAACTTACCGCTTGCGACCATAATGGGGTGCGAAGGTCCGCCCGTCGCATCCTCAAATATGATGTGATAGCCGCGCTCAGTCTCAATCGGGATCGAAAGACCCAGCTTCTTCATCAAGGGCTTGGACCAAACGCCCGTCGCCAAAATGGCGCGATCACAGGAAATGGTGCCTGCATTGGTTTGAACGGATGTGATTTTGTCGTCCGTCAGGTCAAAATCCTTGATCTCGGCTTGGATGATCTTGCCGCCCAGCGCCTCAAACACCTTGGCCAGTGCTTTGACGTAGCCACCCGGATCGCGGATGTAGCCGTGGTCCTTCATGGTCGCCAAAAGGCCAACGCTGGGGGACAGGTTTGGCTCATACTCACGCACCGCCGCACCCTCGCGCAGTTCGGGCACAAAACCGGCGTCCCGGCGCAACCCCCATGTGTAGGCATCCCCCTCAAACGCGGCGCGGTTCGCGTAGGCAAAGGAATAGTCGCAGTCGTTAACCCAATCCTGCGCGCCCGTATCGGCAACCAGCGATTTGTGCTGCGCCACGGTGTCGGCGACAATTTCTGTCAGCCCCTTTGAAATCCGGCGTGTGTCACTGTCGTTGGCGTTTGACAGGTACTTGAGCAGCCAAGGCATCAGCTTGGGCAAGTATCCCCATTTCAAAAACAATGGGAACTCGGGGTCAGCCAGCATGCTGGGTGCCTTGCGCACAAGGCCGGGCGCGGTAACGGGCGCCACGGAACAGGCGGCCAAAACGCCAGCGTTGCCATGGGATGTGCCCTCGCCCGGCGCAAGCCGATCGATGATTGTGACCTCCGCCTGCCCCATACGCCGTAGCCAAATCCCCGCGGAAACCCCAACGATCCCCGCTCCGGCGATAATCACGTGTTCGGGCATGCTTTTCTCCGGCTATCCAAATCGCATTCAGTGCTGTATGCAATTCAAGCCACAGTGCTGCCGACATTACAAGGCTGAGGCTCCTTTTTGCGACGCTACTAAAAACGAGACACTTTGAAACCTGTAAAACAGAACACAGATGGCTCCGTAAGCGCGCTCTATGCCCAGCTGCGCGAAATGTCGGCATCTTTTGCGTTTAAGCCCGGCCAACGGATCAACGAATCCGCCTTGTCACGCGACCTTGGCGCAAGTCGTACGCCCCTACGAGAAGCCTTGAACCGATTGGTTGCCGAGGGATTAGTCGATTTCCACGCGGGGCGGGGTTTCTTTTGCCGCGCCCTGTCCGAGACCCGTATTCAGCATCTTTATGATGTGAGGGTCGCGATTGAATGCCAAGCCGTCCGCCAAGCGACCCAGTGCGCGCGTACTGCGGACTTGGACGCCATCGACTTGGCGCTGGATCAAGCACATGATGAATACCAGAGCTGCACCGCTCCCATCCGTCTGATGGAACTGGACGAGGCGTTTCATATGCAATTGACCGCCCTTACCGGAAACGTGGAATTACAAAGCCTGCTCGCCACAATCTACGATAAAGTCCGCTTTGTGCGTATCGCTGACCTACGCCGTAGACAGGCAGAGGGTCGATCCACGATAGATCGCCACAAACGTATCATTGCAGTGATGCGCACCGGCGATGGCATGGCCGCATCCGAGGCCATGCGCGATCACATCCAAGAGCGTGCCCAGCACGCAGCCGAGGCTGTTCGCCTTGCTTATGCAGATATTTACGCCCCACAGGAGGCCTCCGAATGACCACACGAGGTGGAAAAACAGTCTTTGGCGCGAGCGTCGGGATTTTAATGCTGAACACCCGGTTTCCGCGCATTCCCGGTGATATCGGCAATGCCGCGACGTGGCCTTTTCCAGTGCACTACAAGGTCATCCCCGCAGCCACGCCCGACAACGTTGTGCGCGGGGATGCCACGCCCTTGCTTGGGGCTTTTATCGACGCCGGGCGCGAGCTGCTTGAATTGGGTTGCGACGGGATCGCGACCAACTGCGGGTTTCTTGTGCCGTTTCAAACCGAAATGTCGCGCGCCCTTGGGGTGCCGGTGGCCTCCTCGTCGTTGCTACAGGCACCTTTGATCCGGATGTCCCTACCTGCGGATCAAACGCTGGGGATTTTAACCATTTCGTCCGAAACCCTAACGACCGCCCACCTGGATGCCGCGGGCATCCCGCATGACACCCCTGTCGGGGGCACAGGGGCGGGGTCGCACTTTACGACACGGGTGCTCGGCGATGCAGATGAGATCGATTTTGAACAAGCACGCGCCGACAACGTCACCGCGGCGCTGCGGTTGGTCCAAGACCACCCGAATATCGGGGCGATCTTGTTGGAATGCACCAATATGGTGCCCTATGCCGCCGATATCCGCCGCGCGACCGGGCGACCTGTGTTCTCAATCTATACTTATCTTTTATGGTTCCAAGCGGGCCTCTTGCCCCGACGCTTCCCAACCAATCTAGATGATGTCCCCTTTGCAACGTTATGAGCGATCATCGCATCCCCCAGATGCACGTACACCGCGTCTCGATCCCTGCGCGCGCGGTGCATTCGCATGGTACAGGTGATGTCGGCGGTATCAACGTAGCCTTACCTGAGCTGCCAACCGACAGCGGGCTGACCGGCAGGGGCTAGGCCTCGCCCGTGTTCACCGGCACACAAGAGCGTACAACCAATCAGTCGACAGTGTTTGGTGATCCACATGCCACGACCTTTGTGGATCTGAATATTGCAAAGGCCTGCGTAGGGAACAACTTCCCCACAGATATAGGCCCTATGGGGGATGCGCGGCGCAGGCCAAAAACCTGTCGCGCTTTTACTACGAAACCTCAGGCCTCTTCGATCAACTCGGGGCCGCATGCTCGGTTCGAATTGACGGCGCGGTCAACGGCGTGCCGGGCGATACGACCTTCGGGGGCTGCGTGCATCAAACGCGCCGCACCGCGCCCGCCTTCACCAAGCCACAAGGCCCAATCATCGGGGGCAATGGTGACCGGCTCGCGGTGATGGATATCTACCATAGACGGCCCCGCCGCACAGGACACGATCGCGCAGGTCACAAGGTCCTGCCATTCCTGCCAAATACCGGCAAAGACCATGGGGCTGCCGTCGAAATTATAGAAATAGTGCGGCCAGCGAAGCCCCTCATCATCCTTGGTCCATTCATAAAAGCCAGAGGCCGGGATAAGGCAGCGCCGGGTGCGACACGCCTCTCGAAAGGCGGGTTTGTTCGCGATGGTTTCGGCCCGCGCATTAATCAAAAGCGGGCCATCGTTAGGCTGTTTGTACCACGACGGAATAAACCCCCAACGCATCGCCCGTAGACGCCGCGATTGCCCATCGCTGACCACAGTCGCGACCGGATTGGTGGGGCAGACGTTGTAGTTGGGAACCTCGGGCAAATCATTGCCCAAGGTCGCGTTGAACAGATGCGCCATGGCATCGTGGGGCAACGTATGTGCAAACCGCCCACACATCGCTTAGGACGTGCGGCCCTTGCGCGCGGCACCAACTGCACCCAGTACTGCCAAGGCTGCCAGCAGGCTCCAGGCGCCCGCGGGCAGCGGCACAGGTGAGACGAGAAGCGAGCTTTGATTGGCCCCCTGACGGAAGGCATCCGCAATCAGGCTATGGGCTACACCATTGGGGTGCACGCTGTCCCAAAACAAGAAGCGATCGGCCTGCCCGCCCGCAATACACGCAAGCGTAGATAGGCAGGCGTCCGTGACGTTGGTGATACCGGCGGCTCCCGGATCGGCCAGAAGCCCACCGCTAAGAGCGGCAAAATCAAACAGCCGCACATCATTATACAGCGCAGGGTTCGCCACAAACTGCTGGGCCATGATTTCATTAAAAGCCGCAGTCGCGGTGCTGGCGGCTTGCGGATCGCTATCGCCCTCAATCTGCACGCGAGGCGTCACGGATACATCGATGGAATTGACCAGCACAAGATCGCGCAGGCCAAGAGCCGCAAGCGTCTCGACCTGACCGCGCACAGCCCGGGCAGCCGTCCGCGCCAGTTGCAACGCATCGGGCAGTTTGGCAGCCGCAAACAGATCATTGCCCCCAAAGAACAACACCCCCAAAGGCCGTGGACCTAAAAGTGCTGCATTTGCCGTTTGCGTGAATCCTTTGAACAGGTCGACCTGAAAGGCCAAATCCGGTGAAGCGTCCGCATCCGTCACGGCTTTTGCCCCCCCAAACGCAAGATTGAGCGACAGACGCCCCGCGTTGGTGAAATCCTGCCCGACCTGATCGGCCCAAACCGCATCGTTCGAGAATTGGCCGTTAAAGTATGGCGGTGGCGGGAACGTGCCCCCCGATTGGGCAAAGATGTTACCCGTATCGCTGAGACTGTCGCCCAAAACGACAAGGCTTGAATAGGTGTTTGGCAACGTGGCGGCGGGGGCGGCCACGGTCCACAGGGCCGCAATAGTGGCCACGAATGTTTTGGTTTTTGAAAACATGATCTCTCCTTCCAGAGAAAAAGTGCGGCAAAGGCGCCGCACACCTTGGTGCAAAATGCGCGGGGCGATCTAGACCGCCGCGCGCGATATCACTGACGCATGGCGTTACTTGGCCGTGATGCGACCATCCGTGTAGGGCGTGTAGCTGCCCCCTTTGGCAGCGATATAATCTGCCAACACCTGCTCAACACCGGGGCCGAAATCATAGGCATCCGTTGCAGTTGCAAACATCGCATAGCCGTCGCCGCCATTGCGCATATAGTTGTTGGTGACCACGCCGTAGGTCGCATCAAGGTCAATCGGCGCACCACCCACCATAACGTCCGACACCCGTGATCCGGGGGCGGCACTGGCGTCAAACGCGTAGGTCATGCCGGACACCTGCGGAAAGCGGCCCGCACCCTCCTCGACTTGGCTGACCCCATTTTCAAGTGCAGCCACAATATTCGCGCCAGTGGTGGTAAAGGTCGCAAGCGTGTTTTGGAACGGCAGCACCGTCAGGACTTCGCCCATTGTGATTTCGCCTGCGTCGATCGAGGCGCGTAGCCCCCCACCGTTCTGGATCGCCACTTGGACGCCCTGTGATTTGACCCGGTCCAGCAGGGCATCCGCCACCAAGTTGCCCATCGCACATTCCACCGCGCGACAGACTGCGCGATCACCTTCGATAAAGGCCGTGGTATCGCCGATGACTTGCGCCTTCAGCTCTTCAATTGGGCCCGCCAATTCAGCTACTCGGGCCGCAATGGCTGCGTCCGGTGTCACGCTTGCGTCAATCAAAATGGTGTCGCCCGTGGCCGACGTCACATTGCCGTCCGCGTCAAACTCTAGCACCAAATGGCCCACATATTTGCCATAGGCCCGCGCCTGCACCACGGGCGTGTCGCCTATCATATGAGGATACGAAAACAACGCGCCCTCATCGGTGTTGGAAAACAGAGTGTGCGAATGCCCGCCCACCACAGCGTCAATACCGTCAACGGCTTCGGCGATTGCAAAATCCTTGGGCGCGCCCACGTGGTTCAGCGCGATGATCTTGGTCACGCCATCGGCCTCAAGGGTGGCGACATCTGCGGCCAACGCATCGATCTCATTTTGGAAAATGACGTTTGGACCCGGCGAGGATGTTTCAACTGTGTCCGTGGCCAGCGCCGAGATAATCCCGATCTTTTGGCCACCAACCTCTAGCACGACATGATTACCGACCTTGCCATTCAAGACGTTCGATTGGCTTACGTCCAAATTCCCGGAGATCACGGGAAAGGAAACCATATCAATGAACTCGGCCAGCTTTTCCGGTCCATCGTCAAACTCATGGTTGCCCACCGCCATGACGTCAAAGCCAATGGCCTCCATCATCTCGGCCTCAACCGCGCCCTTATAGGTCGTGTACATCAGTGAACCTTGGAACTGGTCGCCTGCATCCAAAGTGATGACGTTTTCACCCGCCAGTTCGGCGCGCTTGGTGTCCAGAAATGTTTTGAGCCGGGCAGCACCGCCAAAGCATTTGCCTTCGGCATCGTCCTCGGCCCCACAGGTTCCATCAAACCGCGAAATAGGCTCAATCCGGCTGTGCAGATCGTTGATATGCAAAATGTGCAGCGTGTAGCCATCCGCCACCGCCGTGCCCGCGCCAAGCGTTGTCGTCATCGCCAAAGCCGCCGCTGTCGTAAGAAGTTTTTTCATTCTACGATTCCCCTGTTTTAAAGCCGGAATGGTGGCGCGAACCTCTTTGCAAGTCAAAGTCTGAGATGTCTTGACGTTGCGGCTTGGTGGGTGCATCTGCGAGGCATGCTGATTTACAAGATTTTCCGCCGTGCCGAGTGGGCGACACTCCGCGCCACAGGCCTCACACGCGGCGCTCCCGTGGACCTCACGGATGGCTACGTCCATTTTTCCACCGCAGAACAGGCCCGCGAAACCGCGGCCAAGCACTTTAAGGGCGAGGCCGACTTGGTCCTGGCCGCGGTTGATACCGGTACCCTGGGCGATGACCTTAAGTGGGAGGTATCGCGTGGCGGTGCCGAATTCCCCCATCTGTACCGTGTGTTGCGCATCACTGATGTCGCTTGGACGCGCCGCCTGCCCCTGCGCGACGGCGCGCATGTTTTCCCGGATGAAATGCAATGATCGAAGCTCTTGGCCTGCGGGCACTGCGCGCGTTTGACCCCGAAACCGCCCATGGGCTGGCCCTAAAGGCGTTAAACGCAGGGCTTGGGCCAAAACCCGGCCCTGTCACCAGCCAACGGTTGAAATGCACCATTGCCGGATTGGAATTTCCAAACCCCGTCGGGCTGGCTGCCGGGTTTGACAAGAACGCCACGGCCTTGGCAGCGCTGTCCAAGGTGGGTTTTGGGTTTCTTGAGGTTGGCGCGGCCACGCCCTTGCCCCAACCCGGAAACCCCAAACCGCGTCTGTTTCGCCTGACGGAGGATCGCGCAGCGATCAACAGGTTCGGGTTCAACAATGACGGCGCGGATGTCATCGCTGACAGGCTGATGGCCCATAACCCCACAATTCCCGTGGGGCTGAACCTTGGGGCCAATAAAACCAGCACAGACCGTGCAGGCGACTTTGCCCGGGTGATTGCGACCTGTGGGCCCTATGTTGATTTCGCTACGGTCAACGTGTCCTCGCCCAACACCGAAAAGCTGCGCGACCTACAGGGCAGAGCTGCCCTGACAGCCCTTTTGACCGGGGCACTAGAGGCACGCGATGCGCTGCCCAAACGTATTCCGCTGTTCCTCAAAATCGCGCCGGATCTATCCCCGGCGGAGCTAGAAGATATCGCCGAGGTCGCAACATCCCTCAAGCTGGACGGGATCATCACGACCAACACAACGCTAGACCGCACTGGCCTGCAATCGCCCCACGCGGGCGAGGCCGGTGGCCTGTCCGGTGCACCACTGTTCGAACGTGCGACCCGTGTGCTGGCGCAAATGTCCAAACTGACCGACGGGCAAATGCCGTTGATCGGTGTGGGCGGCGTGCGTGACGCGGACACGGCGTATGCAAAAATCTGCGCAGGTGCGACTGCGGTGCAGCTATATACGGCCCTGGTTTATGCGGGGCCGTCGTTGATTGCGGATATCGCGCGGGGCTTGGATGCGCGGATGCGCGCAGATGGCCACACCACGCTTGAACAGGCTGTGGGCTCGCGCCGAAGCGACTGGCTGTAGCCCACGCCTAGGTTTCCCAAAGGAAACCCTCTGCGTGTTCAAAGCGCAATCTGCGTCACATAACCGTCATACTTACGTAGTCCTTGGTATTGGCGAGGTGTTCGGTGCAATCTAGGCATTGTGCACCTGCAGCGTGGGATTCTTCCCACCCCAGACACCCGTGTCTGAAGACCAAGAGGACCTGATCTATGGCCGACTTCCAAAAAATCCTCATAGCCAACCGAGGCGAAATAGCCATCCGTGTGATGCGTGCCGCCAACGAGTTGGGCAAACGCACCGTGGCGATATACGCCGAAGAGGACAAGTTGAGCTTGCACAGGTTCAAGGCCGATGAAGCCTATAAGATTGGCGAAGGCATGGGCCCTGTGGCCGCCTATCTGTCCATCGAAGAAATCATCCGCGTCGCTAAAGCCTGTGGCGCCGACGCAATCCACCCGGGCTACGGCTTGCTGTCGGAAAACCCAGACTTCGTGGACGCCTGCGCCAACAACGGCATCACCTTTATCGGCCCCAAGGCCGAAACGATGCGCAAACTGGGTGACAAAGCCTCGGCCCGGAAGGTCGCAATGGAAGCGGGTGTGCCGGTTATCCCTGCCACCGAAGTTCTGGGCGACGACATGGCCGCCATCAAGAAAGAAGCCGCTGAAGTGGGTTATCCGCTGATGCTCAAGGCATCTTGGGGTGGTGGCGGACGCGGCATGCGTCCGATCTATTCCGAAGATGAGCTTGAAGAAAAGGTCCTAGAGGGCCGCCGCGAGGCCGAGGCCGCATTTGGCAACGGTGAGGGGTATTTGGAAAAAATGATCACCCGCGCGCGCCACGTTGAGGTGCAAATCCTCGGCGACAGCCACGGCCAGATCTATCACCTGTATGAGCGTGACTGCTCGGTGCAGCGTCGCAACCAAAAGGTCGTAGAACGCGCGCCTGCGCCCTACCTCAGTGGTGCCCAGCGCGAAACGATCAACAACCTCGGCAAGAAAATCTGCGAACACGTGAATTACGAGTGCGCAGGCACGGTCGAGTTCTTGATGGATATGAACACCGGTGAGTTTTACTTCATCGAAGTGAACCCCCGCGTGCAGGTCGAACATACTGTGACCGAAGAAGTCACGGGCATTGATATCGTCCGCGCCCAAATCCTGATTGCCGAGGGCAAATCACTGGTTGAGGCCACGGGCATCGCCAGCCAGTACGACGTTCAGTTGAACGGTCACGCGCTGCAGTGCCGCGTCACGACCGAAGACCCGCAGAATAACTTTATCCCTGACTATGGCCGCATCACAGCCTACCGCGGTGCCACAGGTATGGGCATCCGCCTCGATGGCGGCACAGCCTATTCCGGCGCGGTCATCACTCGCTACTACGACAGCCTGTTGGAAAAAGTCACCGCTTGGGCCCCTACGCCCGAAGCTGCGATTGCGCGGATGGACCGTGCCCTGCGTGAATTCCGTATTCGGGGTGTATCGACAAACATCGCGTTTGTAGAAAACCTGCTCAAGCACCCGACGTTCCTGAACTACGAATACACAACCAAGTTCATCGACGACACGCCCGCGCTGTTTGATTTTCAACAACGCCGGGACCGGGCCACGAAAATCCTAACCTACATCGCTGAGATCACGGTCAACGGCCACCCAGAGACCGAGGGCCGCCCCCGCCCCGCCGCTGACATCCGTGCGCCCAAGCCGCCGGTCAAACTGGGCACACCCTTTGCCGAGGGCACGCGCCAGATCCTAGACGCCAAGGGCCCACAAGCGGTGGCGGATTGGATGAAGGCCCAGCCGCAACTGCTGCTGACCGACACCACTATGCGCGATGGCCACCAGTCCTTGCTTGCGGCGCGGATGCGGTCCATCGATATGATCCGCTGCGCGCCTGCCTATGCCAGCAAACTGCCGCAATTGTTGTCGGTGGAATGTTGGGGTGGCGCGACCTTTGACGTGGCCTACCGGTTCTTGCAGGAATGTCCGTGGCAGCGGCTGCGCGACATCCGCGAAGCGATGCCGAACATCATGACGCAGATGCTTTTGCGTGCGTCCAATGGTGTGGGCTACACCAATTACCCTGACAACGTTGTCCAAGGCTTTGTGAAACAAGCCGCTGAGACCGGCGTTGATGTGTTCCGCGTGTTCGACAGCCTTAACTGGGTTGAAAACATGCGTGTGGCGATGGATGCCGTGATCGCCGCCGATAAGGTCTGCGAAGGCACCATTTGCTACACCGGTGACATCCAAGACCCGAACCGCGCCAAATATGACCTGAAATACTATGTCGCGATGGCCAAAGAACTTGAGGCCGCAGGCGCCCATGTTTTGGGCCTGAAGGACATGGCGGGCCTGATGAAGCCGGGTGCCGCCAAGCAATTGGTCAAGACACTTAAGGAAGAAGTCGGCCTGCCGATCCACTTCCATACGCACGATACGGCCGGGATCGCATCCGCCAGCATCGTTGCCGCAGCCGAGGCCGGTGTGGATGCCGCCGACGTCGCGATGGACAGCTTTTCGGGCAACACATCACAGGCAACGTTCGGCACAGTCGTGGCTGCGCTGCAAAACACGGATCGTGACACCGGGATCGATATGGCAGCAGTCCGCCAGATCGACACCTACTGGGACGCGGTGCGTGCGCAATACCAAGCCTTTGAAAGCGGGCTTCAGGCGCCATCATCCGAGGTTTACCTCCATGAGATGCCCGGTGGTCAATTCACGAACCTCAAGGCGCAGGCGCGCTCGCTTGGCTTAGAGGATCGCTGGCACGAAGTGGCGCAAATGTACGCCGACGTGAACCAGATGTTTGGTGACATTGTGAAGGTCACACCATCATCGAAGGTCGTTGGTGACATGGCGTTGATGATGGTGTCGCAGGGGCTAAGCCGGGCCGAGGTTGAGGATCCGAAAAAGGACGTGGCCTTCCCCGACAGCGTGATCGACATGATGCGCGGCAATCTGGGCCAGCCTCCCGGTGGGTTCCCGGATGCGATTGTGAAAAAGGCGCTCAAAGATGAGGCCCCGAGCACCGAACGTCCGGGCAAGCACCTTGCCCCCGCAGACATGGCAAAAGTGCGCGCCGAGCTAGAGGCCACTGTCCCCGGCGTCGACTTCGACAATGAGGACCTGAACGGCTACCTCATGTATCCCAAGGTCTTTACAGACTACGCCCAGCGCCACGAAACCTACGGCCCCGTGCGCACCCTGCCCACGCCCGTGTTTTTCTATGGGATGGAACCCGGCCAAGAGATCGAGGCCGAGATCGATCCCGGCAAATCCCTTGTGATCCGCATGCAAGCCGAGGGCGAAACCAATGCTGATGGCGAGGCCAAGGTGTTCTTTGAGCTGAACGGTCAGCCGCGCGTCATCCGCGTGCCCAACCGCAAGGCCGTAGGCACTGCTGTCAAAATGCCCAAGGCAGAGTTCGGCAACCCCAACCACATCGGCGCACCAATGCCCGGCGTCGTGGCCAGTGTGGCTATTCAGGCCGGGGCTGAGATCAAAGAAGGCGATCTGCTGCTGACGATTGAAGCCATGAAGATGGAAACCGGTATCCATGCCGAACGGGATGCCACGGTCAAGGCAGTGCATGTTTCGCCCGGTGGGCAAATCGATGCAAAAGACCTGCTAATCGAACTGGAATAGCGCCCCAACAGGCGTTACCGGCTGTCCGGCGGGGCATCACTGCCCCGCCATACGGAGCCTTCATCCATGCACAAAATCCTTGTCCTTACGGATCTTCACATCACCCCGCCCGGTGAGTTGATCATCGGGCTTGATCCGGCAGAGCGGCTCGCGCGTGTATTGGATGCGATGCGCGCCGCACATGCGGATGCCGACCACCTGCTGATCCTAGGGGATTTGGTCCACTACGGCACCGCCGAGGAATACGCCCGCCTCCGCGCTCTTTTGCGTGACTTGCCGTGGCCCACCACGTTCATGATGGGCAACCACGATGACCGTGACACCTTTCGCGCCACGTTTCGGCAGGCAGGCGTGGATAGCAACGGCTTTGTGCAAAGCCGCATCAGCCTGCCCCATGCACATATCCTATGCCTCGACACGCTGGCCCCTGACGCCAAGCCGCGCCACAGCGGCTTTTTGTGCGCGGATCGGATGGACTGGCTGCGCGCTGAATTGGCACTTGCCCCCGGCACCCCCAAGATCGTGGCCCTGCACCATCCACCGTTCATCACCGGATTTGACGGAATGGACCACATCGGGTTGGTGAACCGCACGGAGGTCATCGAAACACTACAGGCTTGTACAGACGTGCGGCTGGTGATCTCGGGTCACATTCACCGCACGATCATGGCAAGTGCGGGTGGCCTGCCGATGGCGGTGTTCAAGAGCCCCTGTCACCAAATGCCGCTGCAATTAGGGGCGGGCACATCCGGCCTGTCGATCGATGAAAGCGGCGCATATGGCCTGCTGTTGGTTGGCCCTGACGGTGATATCTGTGTCCACACTGAGGACGTCGCCACCCACAAGGCTGCCATACTCGATGATATCGCCAGCCAGTGATTGACCACAATCGCGCGACAATCCCCCAATAATCGAGAGACATGTAACCATTTCGGCCCATTGGCCCCAATTTTGGACGTATCTGTGCCGCAGATTTGCCGCACGCGGTATGTACCAAAGGGGGGCAAAAGGAGTCCGCAATGACACATCGCTTCATTAAGTCCGAGGATGGTGCCATCACCGTCGACTGGGTCGTTCTGACGTTTGGGGTCACGATTACGGGCCTCGCCATGATGGGGACCATTGGCCCGTCGCTCGGTCGTATGGCCGTTTCCGTCGTAGACGCGCTAGAGGCCACGGTCGGCTCTATCTATGAAGGGTCGACCATCGTGGCGTACCGGTCAAACTATGACTTTGCCGGTGATACAAGCGCGTGGACGGGCGCGAGTTCCACTTATGTGGACGGATTTGGCGAAGTGCTGGGCCCGATTGCGGGCAGCGGCGGGTTAGAAAGCGTCACGACAAGCTTTGACATCGGTTCGGAGTCCGAATCCGCCACGCTGACATTCGATTTGCTGGCTTTCGACAGCCTCGATGGCGAAGACGCGGTTTTGTATATTGATGGGGTTGAGGTCGGCCGCATGACCTCGGACCAAGGCTACCTGACGTGGACGCCGGGCGACGTTGAGGGCATTACCCTGAGCGCCACCACCCTATCCGAAGGCCAACACTTGGGCGGCATGCAAAACGACACAAGCCAGAATTGGTGGCGTGACGCCGCCAGCCGGATCACGATTACGGTCGATGATCCCGGTGCCACCCTTGATTTCGGATTTGGCTCCACCGCGAACCAAGACGTCTCTGATGAAAGCTGGGCGATCGACAATTTCATCATCGAATCCACCGTAGCGGCCAGCACCGAACCTCTCGGATAACAGCATTTCGATACATCGATGCGCTTGACCCAAGGTCGCACAGAAATTTTACATCGGAAGCGCATTTTTCTCTTGCAGCCATCCGCCCACGAAAGTAGATCACCCACACGCTAAGTGAGCGGGCGTAGCTCAGGGGTAGAGCATAACCTTGCCAAGGTTAGGGTCGGGCGTTCGAATCGCCTCGCCCGCTCCAATTAGCCGGCCACACACCCCATGTGGCAAACACTCAGGTCGCCTTCGGGCGGCCTTTGTTGTTTCTGGGCTCCGGAAACGGCTGGCCAACCAGCCACAGCCGCCCGCAAATCGCGACACGCCCCTTGGCCCGTCCGAACCACCCGCCTATAGAGACCTCAATGGCAGACGGAGGCCCAATGCGCAGCGCAACCATCACCCGCACCACCGCGGAGACCGACATCACTGTTGAGATCAATCTCGACGGCACTGGCATCTATGACAACCAAACCGGCGTTGGTTTCTTTGACCACATGCTGGATCAACTGTCGCGCCACGCGCTGATCGACATGAAAATCCGCGCAAAGGGTGATTTGCACATCGACGATCACCACACCGTTGAGGACGTGGGCATCGCACTGGGTCAGGCGCTGAGCAAAGCGATGGGCGACAAGCGTGGCATCGTGCGTTACGGCGCGTGTCTGTTGCCGATGGACGACGCGCTGGTGCGTGCGGCCCTTGATCTGTCCGCGCGCCCCTTTCTGATTTGGAACGTGACCCTTCCGACCCCCAAGATCGGGACATTCGACACAGAGTTGGTGCGTGAGTTCTTTCAAGCGCTGTCCACACACGGCGGCATCACGCTTCACGTGGATCAGTTGCATGGGTTCAACAGCCACCACATCGCCGAAGCTGCGTTCAAGGCAGTGGCCCGCGCCCTGCGTGACGCGCTGGAAACCGACCCGCGCAAGGCTGACGCCGTACCCTCGACCAAGGGCGCACTTTAGACGATGCGCACGGTTCTGATCGATTACGACAGCGGCAATCTGCACTCTGCGGAAAAAGCGTTTCAGCGGATGGCCCAAGAGGTCGACGCAGGTGAGGTTATCGTCTCGGACAAGCCCGAGGACGTCGCCCGCGCCGACCGCATCGTGCTGCCCGGCGACGGCGCATTTCCGGCGTGCCGCGCGGGTCTGCGCAGCTTTGACGGGCTTGAAGAAGCTGTAATGGAGGCCGTCACGCGCGATGCCAAGCCCTTCATGGGGATCTGCGTGGGCATGCAAATGCTCGCGACTTGGGGGCGCGAATATGAAGACGTGCGCGGCTTTGACTGGATCGGTGGTGAGGTCGTGCGCATCGCGCCCTCTGATCCCGCGCTAAAGGTTCCACACATGGGTTGGAACGACCTGATCGTGACGGGTGACCACCCTGTTCTATCGGGCATCAAAACCGGCGATCACGCGTATTTTGTGCATTCCTATCATATGGATGTAGCCGATCCGGCGGACCGCTTGGCGCATGTGGACTATGGCGGGGACGTCACTGCAATTGTGGGTCGGGATACCGTCATCGGGATGCAGTTCCACCCTGAGAAAAGCCAAGACGCCGGTCTGCGGATGATAGCGAACTTTCTAACGTGGCGCCCCTAGCGGAGCCGCGTCCACACCTGTGTGCCGCGCATCAATCCGACGCGTCCCTTAACCTCAAGCAGTTCGCCCGACAGGGTTAACGCGACATTTGAGGTCGTGACATTTAGGATCGGCACATAGGCCGCCCCGCCACCGAACGTGCCGTTGTCCTGCGGCTTCATATCCCAAAAGAGCATTCTGCCGATATTTCGGGTTGTGACCTCGGCCCCCGTTGGATCAAAGGCGCGCAAAACGCGGCCGCAATACCCCGTCCCACAGGGCGCTACTTCGATGTGAGAGGTCAGCTCTTTGCGGTCCGGCTCTGTCTGCCATACCCCGACGATACTGTCCTTGGCGTAGGCCGGCGCGCTGGCCCAAAGGCCGAACACACAAGCCAAAACGATGCTGCGCATGATCCATCTCCCGAGAGGATGTCATCCTATATCGGGAGGGGTCGGCGCCGCACAAGACGACGCCGAAATGCGGGCACAAACCCGCGTGTTTCCGCCTAGTTGAGCTTGCTCCAAGTGCCGCCATCGCGACAAATCCCAAACACACAGCCCGACACCGACAGCGTGTCGCCTGTAAGTTGCAGCTTGGAATTGTAGGTCTTGCCCCGGTCCGGTGAAAACACCTTGCCGCGGTATTCGCCGTCTCCGCGCGGCTTGGTCGCCGAGATGATATGAGAGCCAGTGTGATCCGACGGGATCACCGCCCCCGCACTGTCGAACGATTTGATCAATGTCCCACACAGTGCGTCACCGCAGGGGGCCACTTCAATGTGGCCAAAGTTGCCATTGTCGTCTTTGGCCGTCTGCCATGTACCCAACAGCGGCTCGGCGTGGGCCGCGCCTAGCATCAAAAAGCTCGCCACAGCGGCGGTCAGTATCGTTTTCATCGGTGTCCTCCCTCAAGGTGCACAAACCAAACAGCACACCGCGACCTGCTGTCCAGTATGACGTACCGGCACTTGCCCTAGCGGCTCCGTTCGGCCAAAAGGCACGCGCAACACACAAGGGCTCCGACCATGATCCTCTATCCAGCGATTGACCTCAAAGACGGTAAAGCCGTGCGCCTCCTGCACGGGGAAATGGACAGCGCGACCGTGTTCAACGACAGCCCCGCCGCGCAGGCCGCAGCCTTTGCGGATGCCGGCAGTGAGTGGTTGCATCTGGTGGATTTGAACGGCGCCTTTGCAGGCACACCCGTCAATGGCGCCGCCGTTGAGGCGATCTTGGCCGCGACCAACCTGCCCGCACAATTGGGTGGCGGCATCCGTGACATGGCCACCATTGAGATGTGGCTGACCAAGGGCATTGCCCGCGTCATTCTAGGCACCGTGGCCGTGGAAAACCCCGACTTGGTGCGCGAAGCCGCCCGGACCTTTCCAGGCAAAGTCGCCGTTGGCATTGATGCCCGCAATGGCCGTGTCGCAACCAAAGGTTGGGCCGAGGAAACGGATGTCATGGTCACCGATCTGGCCAAATCGTTTGAGGACGCTGGCGTCGCTGCGATCATCTATACCGACATCAACCGCGATGGGGCGATGCAAGGCCCCAACGTTGAGGCGACCGCAGCCCTCGCGCAGGCCACGCAAATTCCGGTTATCGCCAGCGGTGGCGTTTCCTCGCTAGAGGACTTGATCGCCCTGCGCGACACCGGCGTGATCTCGGGCGCGATTTCGGGCCGTGCGCTGTATGACGGGGCGCTTGACCTGTCCGCCGCCCTCAAAGCTCTGGCCTAGGGTATCGTTTCGCCGTGGGTCGCGGCAATGCGCGGCCCATTTGCCCCTACCCTTGCGCGCCATTCTTGCCTAGTAGATGAGGCATCACGACCCCGAGGAGGGCATCCGCAATGCTCAAAACCCGCATCATTCCCTGTCTGGACGTCGCCGAAGGGCGCACGGTTAAGGGCGTCAACTTTGTCGATCTGATCGATGCGGGCGACCCAGTGGAACAGGCGCGTGCCTACGATGCCGCCGGCGCGGATGAGCTGTGTTTTCTTGATATTCGGGCCACCCATGAAAATCGTGGCACGATGTATGATCTGGCGACCCGCACGGCGGAGCAATGCTTTATGCCGCTGACGATCGGTGGTGGCGTACGCACCGTCGAGGACGTGCGCAATCTGTTGCTAGCGGGGGCTGATAAAGTCAGCTTCAACTCGGCAGCCGTCGCCGACCCCGATTGCATTGCCCGCGCCGCCGACAAGTTCGGCAGCCAATGCATCGTCTGCGCCATCGACGCCAAAACCGTAGCCCCCGGCAAGTGGGAGATCTTCACCCACGGAGGGCGCAAATCCACCGGGATTGACGCTGTTGAGTTCGCCAAAACCATCACCGCCAAGGGCGCGGGTGAAATCCTACTGACCTCCATGGACCGGGATGGCACGCGCGCCGGCTTTAACCTGCCACTGACCCGCGCGATCAGTGACGCAGTTTCAGTGCCCGTGATCGCCAGCGGCGGTGTCGGCACGCTGGATCACCTTGTTGAGGGCGTGACCCAAGGCGGGGCCAGCGCGGTTTTGGCCGCATCGATTTTCCACTTTGGTGATTACACCATCCGCGAAGCCAAGGAACACATGGCCGCCGCGGGCATCCCCATGAGGCTGACCTGATGCACACGCTCGACACGCTTGCCGCCACCATCGCCGCTCGTGCCACCGCGGAGCCAGACAGCTCTTGGACCGCCAAATTGCTGGCCAAAGGCCCCGAGAAATGCGCCGAAAAGTTTGGCGAAGAGGCGATTGAAGCCATCATTGAGGCCGTAAAGGATGACAAAGACGCCCTGACTTCAGAGGCGGCAGATGTTCTGTTTCATCTTCTGGTGATGCTGCAATCGCGCGGCGTGACACTGGGCGATGTCTGCGCCGAGCTGGACCGGCGCGCGGGCACCTCCGGTATCGCCGAAAAAGCCGCGCGCTAAGCCGCTAGCCAAACAGGATCAGGGCCAGAACGCTGGCGCAGATCAGTGCAATACCTGCGTATTCGCGCGGCGTGCTCCGCTCGGAAAACACAAAGTAGCTGATGATCATGGAGAAGATCAGCTCCACCTGCCCGACCGCATTCACATAAGCCGCCGATTGCAGCGTGTAGGCTGTGAACCAGCCCATCGAGCCCAGCATCGACGCCACTGCAACCATGCCCGTCAGGCGCCACCGAACTAAGACGGCGCGCAGTTGGTCCTGCTCGCGCCATAGCATCCAGCCCAACAGAACCACCGTTTGAAACGCCGTTGCGCAAGCCAACGTAATGCTTGCACGGATCAGCGGATCATCTGATATCACCGCCAGAGACGCGCCCCGATACGCAGGCCCAGAAATTGAGAAAATCACCCCCGAAGCGAGACCAATCAGGCTTGCCCGGCTGATCAAATCGCGCCACGTGAACCGCGCCGCCTGCCCCGACAACGCAAGAACCCCGCAAAACCCAAGCGCGATAGCGGCAATGCCATAGACCGACACGCTATCCCCAAGGATAAGGTAGCCCGACAGCACAGTCAGCATGACTTCGGTTTTTTTGAAGGTCATGCCCACGGCAAAATTGCGGTGTGAAAAAAGGATGACCACCGCGACTGTGCCCAATATCTGCGACAGCCCGCCCACAACGACATAGGTCCAGTATCCGGGCGCCAATGCAGGCAAGCCCCCGATTTGGGCGCTGGAGTAGAAAAACGCGCCCAAGCCGACCACGGGTGCCGCATAAACAAACCGTGCAAACGTTGCGGCAGCCGTGCTCAGCCCTGCCTCTTTAACCTGCTTTTGCAGCATAAATCGCAGCGACTGCACAAAGGCCGCAAAAACGGCCGCGTAGATCCACAGATGTTCCATAGCGCTTCATCGCATGCGCGTCGGGGATGCACCAGCCGGGCGAAGCGAGGGCTTCTGGCGGCGTTTGGTACCGAACACCGTCTCCATATGGTTAACAGTCTGTTCACACGATCGATGTATGTTCAGCAGTATGTGGACAATAGAAGAGGCGTTAACCTCATTTTAGCCGGTTTCAGGGCTTAAAAGTGGCAACACAGTGAAAAGGCCCGTTGATGATCAGCACATTACACAAGGCGTTGCCTTGGTTCAGGCACTGGACCCAGCGTACGGTGCCAGTGGACAGCATAGTAATGATGGCTGGCCTTTTGGGCCTTGGTCTGATCGTGCTCGGCGCGGCCGCGCACGACATAGATGCTCTGGCCAACACGACAGATGTACGCACTCGGATCGCAGTGCTAAGCCCTGACTATGACGCTAGTGCCTGTCCTTCTGGCTGGATCGCAGCACATGCCGCCCACACGGGCCTGAGCCAAGATGACCTAAGGTCTTGGTTGGCACAAAAAGACCAAACTACCGATAGCGCAACGATACTGGCTGTTTTGGCTGCACACGCACAGACGCCCCGTGACTTTCGCTACAGGGCGCCTATGCGTTTGGCAGAATTACAAATTTTAATGTGTTTGGCTGAGCGGCGAGAGCTAACGCTCCCAGCCTACTCTTAGCCTGTTCCGCTTAACCTCGGCTGGAGCCGAAGATCAGCGTCAGAATGTTTTGGTTGGTTTGGCGATCGCTTTTGATCGTGATCAGTTCGTCTTGCGCATCCTGCGCGACGGTGACCGACGGAACGGTCAGAGGCGTGAGGAGCGAAAGCACAACAACTGCGCGGGTTAGAAAACGTGTCATGTTATGTCCTTTCGTTGGTCTGAATAAAACTCCACGCCGGCGACAGACCATTCGGGGGCGTGAGGGCGGGCTGGAGTGTGTGTGGAGCCCGTCCGTTGTGTGTGGTGAGGCTCGTCTTGTCGGCCTTCGTGGGGAGGTATATGCACCCAGGCGCACTCCCATTCAATGAACGTAACCGTGAGGATTGGGCAGAATACGTGCGCAATCGCACACACCAAAGCCGCCTATGCACGAAGCTCCCAAATCCGTGAAAAATGCTCACCCAAGCGTGAGCGAAACACGGCAATAATCCGATTGCGCCTTCAGGATGCCTAGAAACGACGCGCTTGATCACAATACGTGTCAGCCTTGGGGCTAATGCACATTCCTCATTGATCTCAATGCGCTTTTCCCCATTCCTGCGAGATAGACATCATAAAAAGGCCGCTCCCATGCGGATGCTCATTTCTTTTGCCGCCCTGTTTCTGTCGGTGCTGCTGTTGCAGATCTCATCGGGAGGGGTTGGCCCCCTAGACGCGCTGTCGGGGTTGGAGCTGGGGTTTTCCACCGCAGCTGTCGGTGCCCTAGGTTCGGCGCATTTTGTTGGTTTTTTCGTGGGCTGTTGGTGGGCGCCCCGGCTTTTGGGGTCCGTGGGCCACAGCCGGGCATTTGCAGCATTTACCGCGTTGGGCGCGATTGGGCTGCTGGCGCACATGGTCTGGGTCGACCCTATTTTCTGGAGCGTCCTGCGCGTCGGAACCGGATTGTGCGTGGCGGGTTGCTACACAGTGATCGAAAGCTGGTTACAAGCCAAAGTCACGAATGAGACGCGCGGCCGCGCGATGGGCACCTATCGGATTATCGACCTCTCGGGTTCGATCCTTGCGCAGTTGATGATCGGCGTGCTCGAACCTGCATCCTACCTATCCTACAACGTGCTGGCCATTCTGTGCTGTGCGGCCCTGTTGCCCATCACGCTCACGCGCACGCCGCAGCCAGAAACGCCCAGCGCGCCTCGGTTGCGGCCCCGGCTGGCTCTGTCGCTGTCACCACTTGCGGTGGCGGGCGTGGTTGTCGCGGGCGTATCCTCTGCCGCGTTCCGGATGGTCGGACCCATCTACGGCCAAGAGGTCGGCCTGCGCGCCGATCAGATCGCCTATTTCCTTGCGGCCTTCGTTTTGGGCGGTGCCTTGGCGCAATACCCCGTGGGCTGGCTTGCGGACAAATATGACAGGCGCTGGGTGCTGATCTGGCTATCAATTGCGTCGGCGCTGGCATGTGGGATTACGGCGGCAACGTCCGGCCAAGGCACTGTGGTGGTGATGCTGGTTGCCGGGCTTTTCGGGTTCACGACCTTTCCGATCTATTCGGTTGCGGCCGCGCACGCCCACGACTTCGCAAACTCTGACACGCGGGTCGAGCTGTCCGCCGCCCTCATGTTTTGGTTCGCGGTTGGGGCCATCGCCTCACCCGTGGTATCGTCACAATTGTTAGCGGCCTTTGGCCCGGCGTCCCTGTTCCTGCTTATCGCGGTGGCGCATATCCTGCTCGCGGTTGTCGGGATCATCCGGATGCGCGCCCGCCCAACGGTTGAGGAAAAAACCGCCTACATCTACGCCCCCCGCACGACATTCACGATTGGCCGCCTTTTGTCACGCAAACGCTAGAGGTCCGCACAACATCGCACCCCTTTGGACGCATTGGGTGGACGCCTGCGCGGGCTTGGACTAAGCAAAAGCCCGACACCTGCGGAGAGACCATGGCGCGTATTTTGATCACATCGGCGATCCCCTACATCAACGGGATCAAACACCTCGGCAATCTTGTGGGCAGCCAGCTGCCTGC
>Ga0228622_1000452_pt1 | contig 22473 bp, 27 predicted proteins | sample 26DmetaG_FD_186035 | JGI IMG/M metagenome (GOLD analysis project Ga0228622, IMG submission 186035) | Seawater microbial communities from Monterey Bay, California, United States - 26D | ecosystem: Environmental > Aquatic > Marine > Coastal | place: USA: California | collected 2016-10-01
GAAGGCGCGTGCGGCAATGCGGGCGTGGAGCATCAGGGTTGGTCCTCGTCAGGACGCGGGCTGTTTTCCGCGTCATCAGTCTCATTGTTTGGTCCAGCCCCATCGTCCTCGATCGGGTCCGCCTGCACACCTTGCGCGGGGGAGCCAGGCCGGCGGAAGTCGAGACCCAGCGCGCGCTCGCGTGCCCGCTCCGCGGCAACCTCCCGATCAACCTGTTCGGCGTCATAGCCACGCTCGGCGATGGCTTGGGTGCGGGATTTCAGGCCGGCCTCGATTTGAGCGATCTCTGCATTGGCATCTTTGAGTGGGTCGACCCAGTCCCATTTCGTCGGCAGCCAGTCGGCGGCCAGCATGCGCGGGCGATCCGCCTCATAGCCGGGCAGGGAAAGCGCTCCGGAGAGCACCGCTAGGTCCAGCCAGCGCGCATAGACGGGCCGGCAGAGCTGGTAGACCATCACGGAATGCTGCCAGGCCGAAACCCGGCGGCGGAACTCGATCAGCGCCAAACGCGAGTTCGAGAAGTTGCCCTTCACCATGTCATTGGCGAGGTAAGGGTAAGGAATGCCAAGTGCGGCCGAGATCTGCAGCAGCGTCCTGTACTGGAACGGCTCATAGGTCGCGCCGCTGTCTGCCGGCTGGCCAACGGTCACATCTTCGCCTGGATCGAGCCTCACGATCTGGCCTGGGCTGATCTCGACGCCAGCGGGCATCTCCTCATCGTCCAAGGGCGCGAGCGGGTTCTCTGGCGCCGGGGAGGTCACGAACATCGCGTACATTGCCGCGACCTTCTTCCGGTCGAGTTCGGCATCATCGTACTGGTCGAGCAGGAAGAGCTTCACGATGGCCGGGGCCAGTTTGGACACACCACGCAGCTGGCCGCCCTCCACCGGGTCGATCACATGGATCACCTCAGAGGCGGGCACTCGGACAATTTCGCCCGAGAGGCCCGGATCGGTGCTGTCGCCCGGGTGACGTCGCAGGAAGTGATAGGCCACACGCCGCCCGATCCGGTCGAACTCGATCCCCTGCCGTATTGCGTTGCCGTTCCGCGCAACGCCGGTCTCGTGCAGCGGCAGCATTTCCGAAGGCAACATCTGCAGTTGGAGCGGCACCGTGAGCCCGTCTTCCACCCGCCGTGGCCGGATCCGGATAAAGACCTCGCCTGCTAGGAACACCTCACGCGCGGCGCGGCGCTGCAGCCCGTAGAAGTCCGTCAGCCCCTCGGCGTCCGCCTCATCGGTCCAGGCGAGCCAAAGACGCTGCAGCTCTTCTTTGCGCCCAGCATCCGCCAGCTTCGAGATCGGCTTGACCCCATCCCCGACGGTGTTGGCCGCCCAGCTTTCAACGGCATTCACCGCATAGCCGTTGTTGCGCACGAGCCAGCGGGCGCGGGCGGTGATATCAGGGCCTGAGGCTGCAATCAGAGCATTCACGTGGGCCCGTGTGGCTTGGAACCCGCGCAGGCGGCGGTGATGCTGACCCGCATCAAAGCCACCGATGAATGCGCCCAAACGCTGCCGCCAGTTCATCATAGGTCTTTCACGGCATGTGGCCGCAAGACGCGCCGAGCGCTGCGCTCGAGTTTTGCAATCCTGCGTTCGATGTCACTTACAGCCGCCGCCAGTTCGACATCCGTGCCATAGGTCACTGTCTTGCCGTCATAGCTGACCGACCGCGTGCCGCTGTAGCGCGCGGCTAAAAGCGCGCTGTGCCGGAGTTTCAACTCGTCGAGGGTCATGATGTTCTCTTGTTCTGCACACTAGCAGTGTGTATATTGCGTACGTGTTAGGAGGCCTCAATGCAGCACGTCACTACAGAAAAACAGCGCACCAACGTCACCCTCACGGCAGCCAACTTGGCGGCGGCACGGGAGTTGGGTCTCAATGTGTCAGCGATTAGCGACGCTGCTGTTGCTGAAGCAGTCCGCGTGGTGAAGGCTAAAGTGTGGGCTCAAGAAAATGCTGCAGCCATCGAAGAGCGCCGTACTTGGATTGAAGCAAACGGGACGCCGCTGGCCGATCTTCAGGTTTTGAAGACAGACTGATGGCGCAGTTTCATGTTTATCGGGTGCCTGGCGATCGTCTCGTGCTCGACCTGCAGACAGATCTGATCGAGACCGGCACGCGCGTGGTCGCCCCACTGATACCGATGGCGTCAGGTCCCAAAGCCATGGGGCGACTAGAGCCGGTGTTTGATATCGATGGCGCCTCTTATGTGCTTCACACCGCTGAAATGGCAGCGGTCTCATCAGCAGTTCTCAAAGGCGAGCCTGTCGCAGATCTTTCCGCCTCAGACTATGAAATTCGCGGCGCGCTTGACATGGTATTCTCCGGCTTCTGATCATTCCATGTATTTGGGCGTGCTGATCTTCCAGCCGCGCCGCTGGGGCGCTGCGATCCGCCCTGCTTGAGGTTCGGTCGGTTTCTCGGGCTCGCCCGTTTGCGCGATGGCTGTGGTTTCCACGCCGGCCTGCTTTTCCAGCTGCCGCCACATGCGCTCATCAAAGCGATCGGCCCCGAGGATCCAGGCCGCAGCCCGTGCATAGACCCGTGTGTCCAGCGCCTCGTTGCGCTCGCGCAGCTTTTGCCATTCTTGGCGAGCAAAACCGCGCTTGTTGCGGATTGTGACCAGTTGCTCGCCCACCAACTGTTTGAGCCATTCGCTGTCAGCCCAGTCGGGCAAGTGAACCGTCCCAGCAGGTGCTGCGGCATCGGGCTCATCTGGCCGCTCCAACCGCAGATAGCGATAGGTCTCCGCTTTGAAGGTGGCTGTTGCTACGGTCCAGAGGCGCGCGCCGCGCTTGAGTTTGCGTCCATTCACTGTGGCATCCACAAAGGTTGGCCCCGAGACTGGCGTTGCCCGATTGAACCCCTCTAAGCCCTTCACAGGTGCGACCTGCGCAATGCCCTGCTTGCGCGCCCAGGCATAAACAGCGGCGGACTCGTATCCGGTATCAATGGCAAGCTTCGCCAGCGTCATGATTGCGCCGTTCTCATGCGTCCATGTTTGACCAAGCAGGGCCGTCAGTGCGTCCCAGCAGGCTGGATCATCGGGTCCACCCGGGATGACAATGTGATCTACGAGCCAACTTTCCAAGCCGCGTCCCCAAGCCCAGACATCCACCTCGATGCGGTCTTTCTGGACGTCCGCACCTGCGGTCAGGAACAGGCCGCCAATTGGGACCTGCGCCGCAAAGGCTTTACGCTGATCCGCGAGACGCTGCCATTCTGGGGCTTCGCCACTTTCAACCCATGTCTCGCCGAGCAGGGTGTTGCGCGCCGCGCGCAGCATCTCGTCTGAGCCTTGGGCCGCCAGCCAGTCGCGTGCGATCTGCTCCCAGCTTTTCCAGCCGATCGGCGAATAGAGCGCCGACAGATGGAACCCAATCGCATTGGGATCAGCACTGGTCGCGGTCGCCCGCCACTCACCCCGCTCAAGCATCTGCGTCTTGTGGTGCTCGGCAATGGGCCGCTCGCAACCCTCGCAGGCATAGGCCGCCGTTTCGGGCCGTCCCTTCGCCCAGCGCAGGCGCTCGAACTGCAGCCATTGCATCTGGCCGCAATGCGGGCAGGGCACAAAATACCGCCGCTGATCGCTGGCTTCAAACTCGCGCTCTATCCGGCTTAGCCCTCGGATCGTTGGCGTCGATACCATGAACACCTTACGCCTATGTGCAAAGGTCGTGGTGCGCGCTTCGGCCAAACTGACCGGATCGCCTTCCTCGTCAGCTGAAGCCGGATAAGCATCGACCTCGTCAAGAAACACATAGCGTGCGGGCATAGACCTTAGGCCAGTGGCACTATTGGCACCGGTAAGCACCAAGATGCCGCCGGGAAATTCCTTGGACAGCATTGAGTTCCCAGCATCGCGTGACCGCGCAGGCTGCACCCGTTCTTTTAGCGCAGGGCTGTCCTCAATCAGTGGATCAATCCGGCCGCGCGATGTCCGTTTGGCCATCTCGACGGTGGGCAGCACGGCGAGCATGGGGCCGGGCGCGTGATGGATCACGAAGCCGATCCAGTTGTTGCCGGCTTCTGTCGCCCCGACCTGGGCGGCTTTCATAAAGCTGATCCGCTGCGCGGGATGGTTTGGCGACAGCGCATCCATGATTGCGCGTAGGTATGGTGTCCGCGATGTACGGTACTGACCGGGTTCGGCGCTCGCGCGCGATGACAACTTGCGATGCGCATCCGCCCATTGCGACACTGTCAGATCCGGATCAGGCCGTATGCCACGCTGCCAGACACGCAGGATATCCTCGGCGCCGTCAAAGTCGAGATCAAGGCCCTCGGTTAGATCAGTGTCACGATCTTCGTCATTCAAGCGAGACCCTGAGGTTTGCCAGGGCGTTGAGCTGCTCTCGGACATGGGTTTCCAGCACCCTTTGCAGGATCGCAGCCTCGATCGTTACGGGCATCCCCGCATATTTCTCCATCTCTGCGGATAATTGTGCGGCCATCAGGGCGGATACGCGGGTGGGCCAGGTGATCCAAGTATCGCGCTCCTGCCGTGCAAGCCGAAACACCAGCGTCTCGGCGCGCGCCCGATCCACCAGTACGCCCTTCTTCTTCTGGATCGAGAGCTGACGCTCCTGCGCCTGATAGACGGTGAGCGCGGTGCGCGCTTTGATATAAGACGTGCTGTCGCCGGGGCCTGAGGCTGCTGAGCCGTCACCAGTTGCACCAAGCCCGCCCCTTGACCGTATCTTTTGATCCGGATCGGTCGCTGAACCACGCCGTACATCCGAGGCTGCAGCGTTGATGGATCCGTCTGCAAAGAGCACCAGCCGCCCATTTTTGCGCGCCTTTTGGACCGCGCCGCGGGAGATCCCGGCATGCTCGGCATAGGCGCGTTCAGATAGACCTTCCATGGCGGTTGAATTAACCTCAAAACATTGAAAATAAACAGAAAAATATTTCTATTTGAGTTGATTACACTTCGGTGTCGAGCGATTCTCACATCAAGCAAATTTCCTGATTGGAGAAACACAAATGACCCTAGCCACCCGCTACAACGCCGAAGCTAAACGCCTGATGCTGCACATGGCAGACGATCTCGCGGTTGACCCCGCGATCGACAACGCCGGCCACATTGACGAGATCGTGTTCCGCCGCGGTGAATACCTGGGCGGCATGGCGGCGGTCCTCCTCGCGCTGATTGCTCAGCAGAAGTGAGGACCTTGCCATGAAAGCGATCAGCACCCTCCGCATCGACCACGATACCTTACCCAATCATTTTGACCGCTCGCGGCCCGACGCGGTTGCAGAGGCCATCGAGGCTGCTCTGCGCGACGGCGGCATCATTGCCGAGGCCTCCGATGTGATCTCCCACATCAAGATCGAACTACCCACGACCCAGCTTGCCGCTGCCAGCACCCTGCTGGCCTGCCTGCAACTCATTTGAGGGAGGGCAAGATGAGCACCTGCGCACAGATCGCCATCCAGACCGGACCCGAAGAATGGGCCCACGTTTACATTCATTACGACGGGTACCCGGCGCACATGCTTCCCGCGCTAGCCACGTGGATGCCCGAGGACATCCTGGCCGCCCGAGAAATCCGGCAAGTTAGTACCGAGGCGCTGGACTGTTTCGATCCGCCGCGGGCGCCAGTGGTCTTGCCACGACCAACCCGCGCCTTTGGCTACCTGTATGTCTGGCACGATGGAGCTTGGGCGGAAGCGGAGGCAGAGCAATGAGCGAGTTGGTTCTTCCCAGCCAAAACGAGACCTACGGGTTCTACGGACAGATGACTGCCTGCGCCTTACGGGATCGTCCGACAGATCAAATCTGGACGGTGGCCTGCGCCTTTATCGGTTTGGCGACAGGCGCTGGTACCGAGGATGAGATGCGCGGCATCAGGGATTTCTTGGACAGCTCAATGGGTCGGCATTTTGCCGATGATTTGATTGACGCGTTGCAAGGCCGCACCACGAACAATGAAGCCGCGATCATTAAGACGATCCAGAAATGGCAGGCCTGGACGATCAGTGCGCAGACCCAGCGGAAAGACGGCATCCCTGCGGGACTGCCATACCTCACCGGTTGGGTGCAGCATTTTGCAATTTTTGCCGCGATGGACACCGCCGAATAACGGCACAGAGCAACACTAAAAATATGGAGGCATCGATGCCGAAGATTACCGACACGCAAACCATTATCCTCACGCGCGCCGCATCCCGCCCTGGCAACTTGGCGATGCCGCTGCCCGACGGGCTTGCTGGCGCTGCGGCCAAGATGACCGTTTCCAAGATGATCGAGCGCGGCTGGCTTGAAGAGGTTGATGCCAACCTGCGCCGCAATGAGCCACTCTGGCGTGAGACCGGTGATGGCCATGGCACGACCTTGATTGCAACTGAGGCTGGACTTGATGCCATCGGCATTGATCCGGTTGTCGCGAGCACGGTCAGCAATATCCGCAAGGCTCGGCCAGCGGCCAAATCTACGGAAGTGGCCGCAGACGCAAGTGAAGGCCCTAAGCTGGTCTCTATCCGGCAAGGCACCAAGCAAGCGCTCTTGATTGAGATGCTGCAGCGACCGGAAGGTGCCTCCATCGCCGAGATCGTTAAGGCGACATCTTGGCAAGCGCATACGGCGAGAGGTGCAATCTCTGGTGCGCTCAAGAAGAAGCTTGGCCTGCCAATCACGTCTGAGAAACACCACGAGCGCGGCACTGTTTACAAATTGGACGCGGCCTGAGTCCGCCCATCATCGCCAGCGCTCGAACAGCCGGCGCAGCGCATAGCTGCGCAGCAAGGAGATCATCACAAACAGCGCACCGATCGCTAGGTTGTCGCTGAGACTGACCTGCAGCCCAAACCATGGGAACACTATGATCTGAGTGATGACGGCCAGCGCATAACCGACCACGACATTGGTGATCGCCTCGATCAGCGATTGGCACCGCGACTGCATCACGCCGCCAGCCGCTTGGACTTGAGGCCCGAGAAGGTTTCGCCACTGTCTGTCAGAACTGCCTCCTCGCCGGTGAAGGCTTGCCAGCGCTCGATAGCGACATCGACGTAAACCGGGTTCAGCTCTACCCCGTAGCAAATGCGGCCGGTGGTCTCAGCCGCGATGAGCGTGGTCCCGGATCCCATGAACGGCTCATAGACGGCCAGACCTGGGCTGGAGTTGTTCAGGATCGGGCGGCGCATGCATTCGACCGGCTTTTGTGTGCCGTGCACGGTCTCGGCATCCTGGTCCTTGTTAGCAATCTGCCAGAGCGTGGTCTGCTTGCGATCGCCTGCCCAGTGGCCCTTGCCCTTGGCCCGCACCGCATACCAGCAGGGCTCATGCTGCCAGTGGTAATCGCCGCGGCTGAGCACCAGCCTGTCTTTGGCCCAGATGATTTGGGAGCGGATGGCGAAACCCGCGGCGATCAGACTGTCCGCCACCGTCGCGGCATGCAGGGCGCCATGCCAGATATAGGCCACATCGCCGGGAAAGAGCGACCAGGCCTCGTGCCAGTCAGCGCGGTCGTCGTTCAGCACCTTGCCGGTGCGTTTGGTCTTGGCAGCTCCTGCTTGGTTGCGCCAGGACGGGTCGTATTCCACGCCGTAGGGTGGATCGGTCACCATCAGCTGTGGCTTCACATCGCCCAGCAGCCGTCCAACGACATTCGCGCTGGTACTGTCACCACAGATCAGTCGGTGCGGCCCGAGCTGCCACAAATCACCCGCGACCGATACTGGCTTAGCCGGTGGCTCAGGAATATCATCCTCACCATCGACCACACCATCGCTGCCCAGCGCATCCGGGTCCTGCAGCAGGGCATCCAGATCCTCATCCGAGAAGCCCAGAAGATCGAGGTCGAAGTCTTCCGCCAAGAGCCCTGCGATCTCATCGCGCAGCATGGCCTCGTCCCATTCGCCAAGTTCCGTGAGCTTGTTGTCGGCAATGCGATAGGCGCGCCGCTCCGCTTCATCGAGATGGCCAAGCCTGATGACAGGGGCCTCGGTCAGACCCAGCGCGCCGGCTGCCAGCACGCGCCCATGGCCCGCGATCAACTCGCCGTCGTCCGCGACCAAGCACGGTACCGTCCAGCCGAACTTGGCCATGCTGGCCGCGATCTTCGCAACTTGGGCATCGCCATGGATTTTTGCGTTCTTGGCATAGGGGCGAAGCTTCTCGATCGGCCAGAGCTCAATCTGGCGCGGCGCAAAAACAAGATCCATGGGGTTGGGGGCTCACTGGCAAGGGCGATGCATGCCGAAGCTACACCCCATACCATGGGGTCGTCAGCAATCGCGATGTCGGAAAAACAAAAGCGCCCGCGAAGGATATCCTCCGGGCGCAATTCTTTGATGATTAAGGGGTACGTCAAGGGGGCTAGAAAAGTCAATCCAAAATGTGAATCGGAGTCACATTTTCTGTGGGTGGCTTCCAGCTGGATTCCGTGGATCCAAAACTGGCTCAGGTGGATTCTTGACTAAAATACTAAAATCCACACTGGGAAACGCCGTGAGTCACGCAAGACATTGTTATTGTGATGTATTGTAGTCTCTTCAATCATGGGTGGCTTCAAAGTGGATTCCCCGGTGAAAATCCAAGTCGCTAGAAAACTTGCGCGCTGCGCCCCCCCGTATACGCAGAGGCCCGGGGAGGAACCATGGGAGGGGGGCGAAGTCAGCGTCTGCAGTCTTCTTTCAGATTGACCTCGTGGTCAGCTGAAGAATTAGTTTAGATCGCGCAATAAAGTTTCGGCTTGTTCAAGCACGGTCTGGATGGCGTCTTGAGAGAGGTCTGGTGGGTAACCGTATTTTTTGAGAATGCGCTTGACCAAGATTCGCATCCGAGCACGCGCACTTTCTTTCTTGTGCCAATCGACTGTTGCGTTCTTGCGGACTTGATTGAGCAGTTCGTGAGCGATTAGGCGCAACTCATCGTTGCCCATAGCCTCAATAGCGCTGTTGTTCTGCGCCAAGGCGTCATAAAAGGCCAGCTCTTCGGTTGACAAGCCTTCGGCTTCACCGCGGGCGGCCGATGCTTTCACGTCTTTGGCAAGGTCAATCAGGGTCTGAATCATCTCAACCGTTGAAATGGCGTTGGCATGATAGCGGGCGACTGCTTCTTCTAGGCGTTGACTGAAGGCGCGGCTTTCAACGACATTTCGTTTCGCTTTGCTCTTAATTTCTCCGTTCAGGAGCTTCTTGAGCGCTTCCAGGGCGAGGTTTTTGCGCTCCATAGACTGAATTTCGAGAAGAAATTCATCGGACAGGATGGAAATGTCGGGCGTCTTCATGCCCACCGCATGCAAGATGTCGACGATTTCCGCATCAGCGACCGCCTTGTTGACCAACTGCTCGATCGCAAATTGCTTCGCCCGAGAAGAGAGTTTGCCTTTGACTGTGGTTTTGGTCATCGCAGCGCGGACGGCCTGAAGGAAGCCGACCTCGTCTTTGACGTCCTTTGCCAAGTCGCTGGACGATGCCAAAGCAAAGGCGCGTGACAGTTCTAGAGCTGCGTCCTGAAACCGCGACAGTTCCTTTTTTTTGTCGATGTCGGACGCCTTCTGGCGTGCTGCCTGTGCTTGTTGTCCGACGATCCAATCGACCGCATCACCGAGCGCCTGCAAGCGCGCCTGAGCCGCGCCATGAAGGCCTACGCTATAGTCATGACCATTGAACATGTGCCGGACGACGTCGAGCTTCTCAGCCAGCAGCGCCACTGCTTGTTCCTCGTCGATACCGGTGCGTTCGCGGTCGGCGTCGGAATACTGAGACAAAGCATTTTTCAGGTTCTGGGCAATGCCGATATAGTCGACCACCAGTCCGCCCGGCTTGTCCCGAAAGACTCGGTTGACCCGGGCAATGGCCTGCATCAACCCATGTCCCCGCATGGGCTTGTCGACATACATTGTGTGCATGCACGGGGCGTCGAAGCCGGTCAGCCACATGTCCCGAACGATGACCAGCTTCAGTGGGTCATCCGGGTCGCGCGCCCTTTTCGCAAGGTCATCGCGCCGTTTCTTGTTTCCGATATGCGTTTGCCATTCGAGCGGGTCCGATGCTGAGCCAGTCATGACGATCTTGACCGCGCCAGATGCATCGTCGTCCGAATGCCAGTCGGGGCGAAGCGCGACGATCTCGTTATAGAGCGCGACGCAGATCCGGCGGCTCATGCAAACCGCCATGGCTTTGCCACCAAGGGCGGAAGTCCGCGCTTCCAGGTGCTTTACAAGATCGGCGGCCACTTGCTTCAGCCGCTTTTCTGCACCGACCAGCGCCTCAACGGTGCTCCACTTGGCCTTGGTCTTCTCCTGTTCGGACAACGTATCGTCTTCGAGGATCGCAGCGATCTCATCGTCGATCTTCGGCTTCTCGTCGTCGTCAAGCTCGATACGGGCCAACCGGCTCTCATAGTAAATAGGCACCGTGGCCTTGTCTTCGACGGCCCGGGTGATGTCGTAAATGTCGACATAGTCACCAAAAACCGCTGGGGTGTTGACGTCCGCGGTTTCAATCGGCGTGCCGGTAAAGCCGACAAACGAGGCATTGGGAAGCGCCTGACGCACGTAGTGGGCGTAGCCGTATTTCCGTTCACCGGTCTTTGTGTTCACCTTTGCATCCAGACCGTACTGACTGCGATGCGCCTCATCGGCGATGACGATCACGTTCCGCCGGTCGGTCAAGGTCGGGAAACGCTCCTCGCTCTTCTCTGGGGTGAACTTTTGCATGGTCGTGAAGATCACGCCGCCAGACTGCCGAGCCAGCAATTCGCGCAGCTCCTCGCGGCTTTCCGCGTGCTCGGGCGTCTGCCGGATCAGGTCTTTCGTCATGGCAAAGGTCTGAAAAAGCTGATCGTCCAGATCATTCCGGTCCGTCAGGACAATAAGCGTTGGGTTCTCCAGCGCCGAACTGCGCACCAGCAACCCCGCGAAGAACGCCATGAGCAGCGACTTGCCGGACCCCTGGGTGTGCCAGATCACACCGATACGGCGGTCGCCTTCGGGCTGGGTCGCCTCGATCGCGCTGGCCAATGCCTTTCGGGCGCCGAAAAACTGGTGATAGCCTGCGATGATCTTGAACGGCCCCTCGCCCAGATCGCCGAACACCGTGAAATCGCGCAGCAGTTCCAGAAACCGCCCCTTGTCGAACACGCCCCTCAGCAACGTCGCCATTTCCTGCGGTCCTTCGGGCGTGAAATCACCCACCGCGCCGGTGACCGAGCGCCATGGCATGAACCGCTCTTCATTCGCCGTCAGAGAGCCGATCCGGGCCAGCAATCCGTCCGAACTGATCAACACCGCGTTCGTCCGGAACAGGGATGGAACCTGCAGTTTGTAGGTCTGAAGCTGGGCGAATGCATCCTCGATAGTCGCGGCCTCGCTGGCGGCGTTCTTCAGCTCGATCACCGCGACGGGCAGACCGTTCAGGAACATGACCACATCCGGGCGACGATTGTGCTTGCCCTCGATCACGGTGAACTGGTTTGTCATCAGCCAGTCGTTTGCCTGCGGGTTCTCGAAATCGACCAGCCAGACCTTATCGCCCCTGATCGTTCCGTCATCCGCCTTGAACTCCACGTCCACGCCATTGACCAGCAGAGCGTGGATGCGCCGGTTTTCCTCGGTCAGGCTTTGCGACGCCGCCCCGGTGATCTGCCGGATCGCGTCCCGGCGGGCATCCTCGGGGATGCGGGGATTCAGCCGCGCCACGGCTGCCTCCAGCCGCCCCATCAACAGAACCTCGCCATAGGACGCGCGCTCAGGCGCAGTGCCATCGGGCGAGATCACATCCGCGCTCAGATACAGAATGCCCTGATCCTGCAAAATGGCCAGCGCGGCCTGTTCTACCAAGTCCTCGTTAATCATCGACCGGCTCCTCCTGAGGTTCAGGAAGCGGGAGAGCAGCCGTCCGGCGGAGTGCTTCCTTGTAAGTCTGACGCTCAACACCGAACAACAGCTGGGATACACTGACGTCGATGCTTCTGATATCGAATTCTTCCAGCTCGACACTGACGATCAATCTTCCGTCTTCGATCTGAGCCCCCGCGAAGCCGATGTAGGCATCAATTTTTTCATTGAACGGGCCGAAGCGTTCGTAAGGTTCAAAGGTCCGCACAGGGTCCGTCTGCTGATCCAGATAAGCATCGTGCAGGAAGCCGATTACCGTGTCGGCTGCAATTATCGCCATTCGCCGGTGGTGTTCACTTAGGCGGTTCACAAAGCCCAGCTTGCCGTGGCTGAGTGGCCCGGCCTTTTTACGAAAATTACCAAGCTCGACCGTCAGTGTGTTGTACTGCGAAATCACCTTGTTCAGAGGGTCTGTGCGATCATCGACAAGGTTAAGCAGGCGGATCGCAGCGGTCAGCCAGTTTCCGAGGCTTGGGTTGTCGCTTTTTATTGGGCTGTCAGGACGTTCCCGGATGGGGTTGATTGGATCATCCAGTTCCTCGACAAGAGTTTTGCAGGCGCATTCGAGGATGCTTTTGGCTGCGTCGATGCAGCCGTCGTTCCCGGCTTTGAACTCGCGCTCCAGCGCCTCATAAGTATGCTGGAGCATCGCGGCATTGGACCAATGACGGCAAAATGCTTCAATGCTGGGATAAAGATCGCTCATCAGTATAAGCGCCTAACTGTAATAAACTGACCTTCAGCCATCACTTCCCCACCGCTCTAGCCTTGCGCTGAGCCCAGACGTCCTCAATTGACATTTCTTGGAGCGCATCCTTCATGGCCTTGACTGCCTTCGGAGAGTATCGAGCGTGCGACACTCCACTGATCTCAAATTCCTTGAAGTAATCAGGGTTATCCCGAAGCCGCAGGTGGTCGACCAATGCCCGCGACTTCGGCGCAGTTAAGCCAACTTTTCCCGCGAGGTCCTTTGCCCCCAAGCTGTAGAAATCCAGTTCGTTGACGCGTTTCAGAGCGACCGCCGCACCAGAACCTTCGCCCTCCTTCAGCAAAGTAACAGGTAACCCTTCCCTCTTGGTCAAGCGCAGGCAAAGCGTTGGACCTTCGCCCTCTGCGGAAATGTTGATCGCAGCGACACCAGGGAATACGCCTGTCCAGGCTTCTCCTTCACTGAGGCGCTTACAGACTTTCTCCAGTTCACTGTCGCTGGGTTGTTCATAGTCGCCATTTACGGCGCTCTCCAGTACTGCAAGGCTGCGGGCTTTTGCTACCGCATCCATCTTTCGCCGCGTACCAGGGGCAAGAAGCGCCTTAATTTCTTCCACTTCCTGATCAAACAGCGTGGTTAGATCGCGCGGTGCAGTTGTTGATATGGGCAAGACACGTTCTGGCAGCTCAAGGATGAGCTTTTCCTCGAAAATCGTATCGTGAATGTCGCGGAAAAGCGTAACCCCTGCTTGCGCATAGAAGTAGAGCTGGTGCTCGGACATGTCGACGAGGTAATGCTGTGCAGCATCTCTTTGCCCGTTGATCGTCTGAAGTGTAAGTGCCTGTTCTTCGGAAAGTAATTTCAGGTTAGCATCGGTCAGACCTTTGCGTACGCACTCATCGAAGCCGATTGTTTGCTTCTTGCGCGGCTTGCGTATTTTTCCGTTTTTGTGCCTGATTGCGGCTTTTAACAGCATCTCGAACGAGTGATCCATCAAGATCAGAACGGCCTCGGTGCGTCCTCGATCCCAAGGCCTGTTGAAGTGGTCGATGGACAACACGAGTGCATTGATTGCCTTCTCACGAAGCTGTTTCACTTCTTTCTTCAAGCATCACCCTCCGCGCCGGTCAGGCGGAGGTCGCCGGACATGAGTTTGGGGAGGAGGATGTCTCGGGTGGCGGCGAGGGTTTGGTTTTCTTGTTCGTTGGCTTCGATTAGCTGGATCAGTGGCAATAACATGCCTTGAAACTTCTCAAGCACTGCATCCCCAGGAAAAACAAGCGACAGCTTCGCAATATCGCTATTCGACACGAAAGGTTGGGCAGCGCCTTTGCGTATCCTTGTCAGGTCGAGTTCTCGCAGCGCATAGAAGAACCATTCCGGCTTGGTCTTGGCCTTCAGTTCAAAGAAGGAGGCGTTGTTGTTGATCCATGCCCGCCCTCGGTGGGCAACAAAGTTGCCGCAGTATGCTCCGACCCGCCCGACGGAAATGACATAGCCCGACGCGTTCGCTTTGTCGGTATTGCCCATGTGGCCAGCTCCGCCGAAAACTGGAATATCGCCTTCTTCAACAAACTCCGTTTTAGGGAGCTGCTTACCACCTTTCAACTTGGCGAATGAGCTAACCTCGCGCTCTTCCCACCCCTCCGGAAGGCCGTTTTCTCCGAAGCTGTCAGGGAAGAGGGCGGCGAGGGGAGGGGCTTGGGTCAGGTTGGGGAGGAGGCCGCCGATGATGGCGGCGGGGTCGGTGGTGCCTGCGGCCTTGCGGCGGGTGGGGCCGAAATCCACGAACCAATCCCGAAACACCGCCCGCGCCATCGCCTCCAACGTCTCATTCATTCGCCGGTTCAGCTCGATCTTGTCGTCGAGAACGCTCAGCAAATTGATTGTGCTTTCGCGTGCGAATTGATCAATTGGAAACTTGATTGGGAACTTTCTTAATTCTCCCAGGGGGATGTATTTCTGCGTCGTTCCACGACACCTAGCGAAAAGTTCTGCCTGGGATTGAGGGGACTGCAAATAATAATACAACCATCTCCCGGACTCCTCATCCTTGGATTTGAACAAGCCCATATTCTTGATCGCATAATCCGGTTCACCTTTTTCAAGGTATACCTCGCCCACAGTGCCAATCATTGAGATTAGAACATCCCATTGATCAACCTTGCTTCGCTTGTTGATCTCGTCAAAGTCTTGTTGCGAGATCAAGTAGGCATTTTCGACCTCAAGGCGATGGCCATTCAAGTGCCTTGAAGTAATAAGTCTTTTACCTATCGTACTCTGTTTGGGGCTATCGTGTGTTCCATCCCTTACCGAGGAACAAAACTCTGCTGCGGTAAGCTCTATCCACTCAGTCATCGTTCGGGACCTGCGCTAACGCTGCTCGAACAGCCTGCTGAAGTGCTATTGACTGTGTAAACTCTGTTTCAAGCCGCCTCGCCAATGATAAAAATTTCTCCTCAAACGGCACGCCGTCGTCTTCCTCATCCGCGGCACCAACATAGCGTCCCGGTGTCAGGACGTAGTCATGCTTGCGGATCGCGTCGAGATCGGCGCTGGCGCAGAAGCCCGGTTCGTCTTTGTAGGGCTGATCGGGTGCCTTGGCCCGCCAGCGGTGGTAGGTGTCGGCGATCTTGTCGATCTCGGTGTCGTCGAAGTCACGGCGCACGCGGTCGACCATGTGACCCATCTGGCGAGCGTCGATGAACAGCACCTCGCCCCGCCGGTCGCGGTGGCTGTTGGTGGATTTATCATTGGCCAGGATCCACAGGCAGGCGGGAATTTGCGTGGAATAGAAGAGCTGCCCCGGCAGGGCGACCATGCAATCGACCTTGTCAGCCTCGATCATCGCGCGGCGAATGTCGCCCTCGCCCGATTGCTGCGAGGACATGGAGCCATTGGCGAGCACGACGCCCGCCGTCCCGCGCGGGGCCAGATGGTGCAAGATATGTTGCAGCCATGCGTAGTTGGCGTTGCCCCTGGGAGGCGTGCCGTGTTTCCAGCGCCCGTCATCCGTCAGCCGCTCACCCCCCCAGTCCGAGATGTTGAAGGGCGGATTGGCGAGGATGTAATCGGCGCGCAGATCGGGCAGTTCATCGCGGATAAAGGAGCCCTCATTGTTCCACTTGATCTCGGCGTCGATGCCCTGAACGGCCAGGTTCATCATCGCCAGCCGCCATGTGGTGTGGTTGATCTCCTGCCCGTAGACCGAGATGTCATTGCGGCGGCCGCCGTGATCTTCGATGAAGTTTTCAGACTGGATGAACATGCCGCCCGAGCCGCAACAGGGGTCGTACACGCGGCCTTGCTTGGGTTCGAGCATGGCAACCAAGGTTTTTACGACCGAACGGGGTGTGAAGAATTCGCCGCCCCGCTTGCCTTCGGACGAGGCGAAGCCCGAGAGGAAGTATTCATATACGCGCCCCAGCAGGTCACGCGCCTCGGTCGCGTTGCCGCGCATGTCGATCTTGGAGAAGAGGTCGATCAGGTCGCCCAGCATCTCCTTATTGAGCGTGGGTCGAGCGTAGTTCTTAGGTAAAACGCCCTTGAGCTTCTCGTTGGCCGGTACGCGCTCGATGGATTCCATCGCGTCGTCGATGATCTTGCCGATGTTCGGATCACGCGCCTTGTTGCGCAGATGCGACCAGCGCGCCTCTTGTGGGACCCAGAAGATGTTTTCAGCGAGGTATTCCTCCGGGTCTTCGGGATCGGCGTAGTCGTCTCCGGCCAGCTTGGAGTGGTAGCTTTCGAATGCCTCGGAAATGTATTTCAGAAACACCAGGCCAAGGACGACATGCTTATATTCGGACGGCTCTAGGTTGCCGCGCAGCCGGTCGGCAGCTTTGAATAGTTCGGTTTCAAAACTAAGTTCCTTGGCGTTATGATCATTCATACTGGTCTCTTTTGTGAAAAATTCCGGTCCGTCTCGTTTGAGATTTTTACTTTGACAGCTTTCATGGATCTGTCCAGGGATTGATCAGGTCGACATCGCAGTCCTCGAAATCAGGCGTGTTGCGCGTGGCGACCGCGGCGCCGCAGGCATGTGCAATGGAGGCGATCTGGCAATCAGCCTGGGCAATCGGCCGCCCGACGGCGCGTCTTACGGCGGCGATGGTGGCATAGGACTGCGCGGCGTCACTGTCGAAGGGCAGAATGCGACCGGCGAGGTCCTCGCGCAGGATACGGTCCACGGCGTCAACCAGCGCGGCGCGGCGCTTGCCGTTCCCCATGATTGCGAGACCGTAGCGCAGCTCCGCCTCCGAGATGGAGGTCAGGTAGACGTTGAGCCCGTCCTGAGTGGACAGCCAGTGTTCGACCTTGGGCTCCGGGGCCGGACGCAAAAGCTCCGAGATGACATTCGTGTCGAGGATGATCATGCGTCAGGCTTGGTCGAACGCGGGAGGTTCACGCATGGCTTCACGCGGCGGAAGGTCAAGATCAATGCCACCCAGAGGCGCAACCCGCGCACGGATGGCCGCGGCAAGGTCGTGAGTGGGCTTTGCTTGCCCGACAACCTGGCGCAGGATTTCGCGGGCCTCTTCCTCCATCGACCGACCATGCTCCGCCGCGCGAACGCGCAAGCGGCGCTTTACTTCGTCATCAAGGCTACGAATCGTGATGCTTGCCATGGTCTCCTCCCTGCTGTTTGCTAAAAGTAAGTTGTGATTGCATTGCAATCAAGGGTGAATGGATCAAGTTTGTACTACTTCTAGGGTACCGAAGCGTGGATCTATCTTGGCGTTTGGGATTTTAACCAAGGCTTTAGCTTCGGTAGCGTAGCCGTAACCCCTACCTCTCGCAGGATCCCGCTTGTCCTTAGGCCGTCTCTGACCCAGCCCAATGCTTCGCACCAATCGTGATAGTTGCGCCTCGCGGCTTCAATCTGGCTAGCATCCGGTCTGAACATCACCGGGCACGCCCGAACCTCGACGCTGCGCCATTTCCCTTTCACTCGAATGCGCTCGGTGCCGACTACCACGGTGGTTGCGTGATCGCCATGCCGGTTGCGCTTCATCTCGACCGGCACGCAGCGCGGTACAGCCCCTGGCATCCAATCGGGCGTAAGCCCAGCGCGAGCGAGTTCAGCCACACGGATCGCCATGCGCTTGCCGCCGAGGTTGTCGGGCATCCCAGCTACGGTGGCGGCGATCACTTCGGCGTCTTCGTGGGTATAGAAGCCCATCTTGTACTGACCGCCGTCAATTTTGCAGCCCAGCGCCGCCCGCTGCATGAGCACGTATTCGAGACCAAAGCCAAATCCCTGGCCACGCTCTTGGTCGGGCGGCTCGGGTAGCTCCAGCTGGGCATGCTCAACGCGAAACGCCCATTCCACCGCCTGCTGCACAGACATAACGCGCTTCGGCCGCCCGTGACCGGCTTGTCGTGACGAGGGGTGCAAATTGCGATCGTGTTTCATCGGATACCTCGTTCGCGTAGACGCTCGGCGGTCACGAGGCCCCGGGCCAGCATGGCATCGCGCATGGAGTTGGAGATCGCGCTGACGGGCAGGTAGCGATCGGAGTTGACCATCTCGGCGTAGAAGACAGGCAAGTCGGTGATCGGTCGGTTCTCGGATTTCGATGGCTTGCGAGATTTGCGCCGCCCCCGGGATTTTTCATCCGCTTGGCGCTGGGCGACGCGCTGCATGATGCGATCCAGGCCCTTGGGGCCATCTGGCGGCTCGGGGTGGTCTTGGCGGGACGCTTCCGCAGCCTCGAGGATATCCGTTTCGGTCAGCCCGAGGTCCGTTTGCCAGCGCCGAACATGCTCTCGGGGTGGCCAACCCTGCCACCAACCGGGTAGAGGCCCGTCAGGGTCAAAGCCCAGCGCTGCCAACAGCGATCCGAAAAATTCCTCATCGACGATTTCGCGCACTCGCGCGTCCTCCTCCTCCTTTACTGGTTTACTTACTGGTTCTCTTACAAGGTTACTGTCCGAATTCCGGACACGGGAATCGGCATTTTCCGGACACGGGTCGGGGTCAAAATCGGACACGGCTCCGTGTGCGAATTTCGGACCCGGGTGCAGGTTATCCACAGGTTTATCCTCAGAAATGGCCGTGATTTCCGGACCCTTTGCTTCGCCTGTGTGGGTTGCTTGGGAGCCGTGTCCGGTTTCCGGACCCGGGTCCGCGCGATCTTGGGTAAAGCCCGGCTCGAAGGCCAAGATGTAGCGGGTTGGCATCTGTCGCTTGGTGCCTGGGTTCAGCCGCTGCACACGGCGGATCAGTCCGGCGCTCTCGAGGAGCGTGAGGTGGTCATTGAGTGTCGATCGGCTGATCTCGCAGTCATGGGCGAGCTGTTCCTGGGACGGGAAGCAGCCGAAGTCGGGATTGAACCGGTCACAGAGGTGCCAAAGCACAATCTTTGTAGTGGGCTTCAGCCCACGCTGCTGTATCGCCCAATTGGTGGCGGCGTGGCTCATGGTGCGACCCTCCCTGTTGGAGAAGCCACACGCGTCGTGAAGCCATGATCCGCCAGAGCGCCCAGCGCGTCATCTAGCGATCTTACTAGCGCCCAGCCAAAGCCCTGGGCCAACACCGCGTCGCGGAATGCCTCCTGTGCTGGGCTGAGCCGCCCTTTGAGGGATTTCAGTTCGAGGAAGAGCACGCGCCCAGCGCATAGAACCACTAAATCGGCAAAACCGGGATGGACGCCCATGCCAACCAGTATGGCCTGCCGCTTGGCTCCACGCGGGCCTGCCTCGGTCACCTCATTGGCACAGTGATGGATGATGGCGCCTTTGGGGAGGGCAAAGCGCAGCGCGGTCACGACTGCGCGCTGCAGATCAGCTTCTGGAGTTCCGCGTCGCTTCATGAGCGGCCCTCCCGATCTGGCGCGGGCAGCCGCCCAGGCGTTTTGGCATCGAGGACGACAAGCAGGATGCGCGCATCCTCGCGCTCCTCAGGGGTTTCACCATGCTGGACCAACACACTGCAGGCGAGGCGAACGAGATAGTCGGAATGGTGAACCATATCGGCGACGACCATGCGTGCCTCACGCCGGCGCTCTTCGATCCACTCCTGGCGGACGCGGTTCCGGGCGCTGGGCATACGGAAGGGAAGGGGGATGCTCATCGGCGTGACCCCGCGCGGCGTGGTGCGGGGGCTTCCTGCAGCATCAGCCATTCCTGCACGGCATCTCGGCGATAGTAGACCTTCCGACCAGCGCGCACACAGGGCGGGCCGAAACGGATCTTCTCCCAGCGGTGCAGGGTTTCAACGGTAACCCCAAGCTCAAGAGCGAGGTCGAGGCGGCTGATCCAACCGCTCATCAGGCGTTGGGGGCTACTGGATCGGGGGGCAGTTCCAATGTCTGGCATCTGGGTTCTCCTGAGTTTGGCCCGTCACGGACAGAGTTCAGGTGTTCAGAAGCGCAGAGCGGAAAGGGTGGCGGGAAGGCGGAGACCGGCGGTGATGCGCCAAATGGCTGCCGGTCATTGATTTCATTGATGTTTTACGCTTTTGGCGCCGGTCGAGTTTGTGACACAGGACGGCGCAGAACACTCGCAAATTGACAGATACAGAGTCGCAGCGGTCCAAAACTGGCCAATTTACAAGATTTCGCCGTGTTTCAGCGGGTTTTACGGGCGTTCAAAGGTATTCGCCCAACCGGCAAGGGGTCCGGACCCTTGCCGGTCATTGATTTTAAACGGAATTTACAAAATGAGGCCCAGTTTTAGGAGTAAGATGGCCTTAAGTGCGCGCTTTCGGGCGCGAGATCGAGACCGCTGGCCCACAGATTCGCCCAGCGCGATGAACGCCGCCCGGAATTTTCTTCCATGTTTTCAATGACCGGCAGGGTTTTGGCGCATCACCGCCGGTCACCGCCTGTATGCCGCCAAAAGCCTCATGCTTCGCTTGATAAGCCTGCGCATCTACGCCTGTGTCATGCGCATGAAGGAGGTATGAATATGGTCAATCGATTGCGATTAAATGATAAAACCGTGCGCGAGCAGATCCCGGAAGAGGATCGAGCCTACCAAGTCTTCGATACCGAGATACGGGGGCTTTCCATCCGCGTGATGCCCTCGGGCGAGCGGTCCTTCGTGATGGATTACCGCTTTGCTGGACGGCAGCGCCGCATGGCAATCGGGCGCTGGCCTGAGTGGAGCGTCACGGCTGCCCGGGAGCGGGCCCGGGAACTGCGCCGCCTGATCGACGAGGGCACAGATCCGATGGAGGAACGCGACACGCTGCGCGAGGCGCCCCGCTTCAATGATTTGATCGAGCGGTATTTGATCGAGCACGCCTCTACCCTGACGCCCCTAAGCGCGGCTGATCACAAATCCTTCCTAACCAAACTGGTCGCCCCGCATTGGGGCAACAAGCTGGTCACGGAGATCACGCCGCATGATGTGACAAAGCTTTTGAACCTGATTGCAGAGGGCAGGGCCCGGCCCTCAAAAGCGAAGCCGAATAATCGTGCGCGCAAGCTGCAGGGGCGCAAGCCCACGCCTGTGCGCGCCAACCGTGTTGGCGAAGTACTGCGCAAGATGTTCAACTTGGCCATCCAATGGGGCTGGCGCACGGACAATCCGGCTGCTGGCTTTAAGAAACGTGTCGAGACAGCGCGCGAGCGGTTCCTGTCCCATGAAGAAATCGGCCGACTGGCGGAAGTGCTGGATGCAGCCGAGGATCAACGTGCGGCGGGCATCATCCGCATCTGTATGCTGACAGGCTCCCGCGTTGGAGAGGTGCGACAGGCGAAGTTCGAGCAATTCAATCTGGAACTGGGGATTTGGTCAAAGCCCGCTGCCACCACCAAGCAGCGCAAGATCCACCGGGTGCCGATTTCCGCTGACGTCGCGGCGATCGTGCGCCGGCGGGCGCTTGTTGTACCCAAGGGCAACCCGTGGCTGTTCCCGGGCGATGTGCCGGGCCAACCTGTCAAGGAAATCCGCCGGTTTTGGGTGAAGGTGCAGCGCGAGGCAGACCTGCCGGATGTGCGGATCCATGACCTGCGTCATACGTTCGCCTCGCTCTTGGTCAGCGGCGGCGCTTCGCTGGAAATGATCGGTAAGTTGCTTGGCCACAGCCAAATGCAGACAACGCTGCGTTATGCGCATTTGATGGACTCGCCGCTGCGCGCCGGGGTCGATGCCGTGGCCGGCATGTTCCGGCCACGCCCGAAGATTGTGCATGACGCGGATGCCGAGAAAGAGGCCAAGCGGGCCTAAAAGCTGGGGCCGCTTACTTCTCGCCGCGCATGGCGCGCCAGAAGGGGCGCAAGCGACGGCGAATTGTGCTTTCGTCGGGGATCTCCCCGTTCTCGGCCACATCGGCGAACCAGTCCTGAAGATAACCTATCAGTTCGGCCTGGGTCTCTGGAATGCCATGTTCGTGGACGCGCTTCAGCAGGGCCACATACATGCCTTCCCAGTCGTAGGGCGAGAGGGCGCCGGTGCCGCCGCCAATGCGGCGCAGCAGGTCATATTCGTCTTCGAACCGAAGCACGTCCTGACCGGTGATCAACAGGTCCGCGATGGACACCTCGACCCCATCCGCGGGCTCGGTGACGTAGCACCACTCCTCGGAATGCTCGGGCTTGATACGCTGCAGCTTGATGACCGTGGGGCCGGTTCCGCTGCGGCGGAAGAGGGGCAGCATGTCCATCGGCGAGATCGTGATCTTGCCAGAGACCTTCTCGTCGCCGCAGATCGCGAGAGAAACCCCTGTGACGATGTCCAGTTTGCCTTCGGTGGCCCAGCCGCCAATGTCGGCGATGGTGCAGCCCCATCGGGATGCGGTTTCGTGCAGGGTGAAGAATGCTCTTTGAGGTAGTGCCATGTGGGCTCCAGTTCTGATGTCGAGGTAAGACAGCGGGCGGCCTGGCAAGTTGCTGACGCCGCCCAAGTGGCAGCGAGGCAGAAACTCCGGGGTGCAGGCCGCATGAAGCTGCACCCCCGCACT
>Ga0228622_1000484_pt1 | contig 21500 bp, 18 predicted proteins | sample 26DmetaG_FD_186035 | JGI IMG/M metagenome (GOLD analysis project Ga0228622, IMG submission 186035) | Seawater microbial communities from Monterey Bay, California, United States - 26D | ecosystem: Environmental > Aquatic > Marine > Coastal | place: USA: California | collected 2016-10-01
CGCATTTTAGGCGTGATGAACGGCTCTTGCAATTACATCTTGACGCGCATGCAAACCGCAGGTTTGTCCTATGCCGATGTTTTTGCCGAGGCTGAAGCGCTGGGCTATCTAGAAGCGGATCCCGAACTGGATGTGGGCGGGATCGATGCAGGGCATAAATTGGCTTTGCTTTCTTCGATTGCTTATGGCACCGCGGTAAATTTTGAAGGCGTAGAGCTTGAAGGCATTGGACAAATTTCGATCAATGATATCGAACAAGCCGCCGATATGGGGTTCCGCATCAAATTGCTAGGGGTATCTCAATTCACCGATCGCGGTTTAGAACAGCGCATGACCCCCTGTTTGGTACCCGCACAATCGCCGCTGGGGCAATTGGAAGGCGGCACAAATATGGTGGTGCTGGAAGGAGACAATGTGGGGCAAATTGTGCTGCGGGGCGCGGGCGCTGGTGAAGGCCCCACCGCAAGCGCAGTTCTGTCCGATATTTGCGATCTGGCCCGCGGCACGCGCATCAGCACGTTTGGGCAACCCGCCAAATCGCTTCGACGCGCGCAAACCACGCAAAGCGTGACGCCTGCCCCGTTTTATCTTCGGCTTCAATTGCTCGATAAGCCCGGAGCCTTGGCGCGCGTTGCCGCTATCCTAGCTGACTCAGGGATCTCGATCGATCGAATGCGCCAATATGGCCATTCCGAAGAAACCGCCCCTGTTTTGATCGTAACGCATAAAACCTCGCGCCAGGCCTTAAACAAAGCCTTGGCCGAATTGCCGAACACGGATGTATTGGCCGCCCAGCCGGTGGCGCTTCGCATTGAAACGGTTTGAGCAAACCACCCTTTGCTCCTAGTAAAAGGACTTAAAACAAAAATGACAAAAACAGATTTTAGTGATCGGATGCTGTCTTTAGGGCTGGCGCGCGTATCAGAAGCCGCGGCCCTGGAATCAGCTGATTTAATTGGCCGAGGTGACGAGAAAGCTGCTGATCAAGCGGCCGTGAACGCGATGCGCGACCAATTAAACAAACTGGATATTGCCGGGGTGGTGGTGATTGGGGAAGGCGAGCGCGATGAAGCCCCTATGCTCTATATCGGTGAAGAAGTCGGCACCGGCAATGGGCCTGGGGTGGATATCGCTTTGGACCCGCTGGAGGGCACTACGCTGACCGCCAAAGATATGCCAAATGCATTGACCGTGATCGCTATGGGTCCGCGCGGTTCAATGCTGCATGCGCCAGACGTATATATGGAAAAATTGGCCATTGGGCCGGGTTTTCCCGATGATTTGCTGCATCTTGATATGAGCCCGGCGGAGCGAATTATGACGCTGGCCTCTGCCAAAAATTGTTCTGCATCTGATTTGACCGCCTGCATCCTTGACCGACCAAGGCACGAAAAAATGATTGAACAAGTGCGCAGCACGGGGGCAGCCATTCGCCTGATCACAGATGGGGATGTGGCCGGTGTTATGCATTGCGCAGAACCAAGCATCACGGGCATTGATATTTACATGGGCGATGGCGGGGCCCCAGAAGGGGTTTTGGCAGCCTCTGCGTTAAAATGTATGGGCGGGCAAATTTTCGGTAGGCTTTTATTCCGCAATGAGGATGAAAAAAAACGCGCTTACAAAGCCGGTATAACCGATTTAAATCGTATCTATGCGCGCGATGACATGGTCACCCAAGATGTGATCTTCGCGGCAACCGGCGTGACAGGCGGTTCGCTCTTGCCGGGGATAAAGCGTGAGATTGGATTTCGAACAACCGAAACCTTGCTCATGCGCTCTAAAACCGGCTCTGTGCGCCGAATGAGCTATCGCGTTCCAACGGAGCCGCGCGATTAAAGGAGATGGTTTGGCCTTTCTAAACGTTGAGTCTTCGATCTCTGGTCGCCCCTGGATGGGGCCATCTGACGCGACGCGCCGTGCCGCTGAAACACTTGCACAAGATCATGACCTGCCTTTTGCCGTCGCTGCAGTATTAGCGCGGCAAAATATTTCTGGCCAAGAGGCCAAACCCTATCTTAACCCGCAATTGCGTGACCTATTGCCGGACCCCTTGCGATTGCGCGATATGGATAAGGCGGCCAGTCGCTTGATTGAGGCGATGCTCAAAAAACAGCGAATCGCGATTTTTGCGGATTATGATGTTGATGGGGCCACATCGGCAGCTTTGTTGATCACGTGGCTAAAACATTTTGGCCAAGCCGCAACGCTGTACATCCCGGACAGAATTGAAGAGGGATATGGCCCCAATGAACCAGCAATGCAAAACTTGGGTCAACATCATGATCTGATTATCTGTGTGGATTGTGGAACGCTGAGCCATGCCCCTGTCCAGGCCGCGCAACCTGCCGAAGTGATCATTTTAGATCATCATTTGGGGGCAGAGACGCTGCCCCAATGCTGCGCGGTTGTGAACCCTAACCGCCAAGATGAAGACAGCGACCTTGCGCATTTATGCGCTGCCTCTGTGGTATTTTTATGCCTTGTAGAAGCGGGTCGACAATTGCGAAAAATGGATCAATCAGGTCCAGATTTGATGCAAATGCTCGATTTGGTGGCTTTAGCGACGGTTGCCGATGTTGCCCCCTTAATCGGGGTGAACCGCGCATTTGTCCGCCAAGGTCTGCGCATTATGGCGCAGCGCAAACGCCCTGGCATGACGGCCCTTGCAGATTGCGCAAACTTACAAAGCCCGCCCAGCAGTTATCATCTTGGATTTGTTTTGGGCCCGCGCATCAATGCGGGCGGCCGCGTCGGACAAGCGGATTTGGGCGCAAAATTACTTATTTGCGATGATCCCTCTCACGCACAAGCCCTGGCTGAGCGCCTGGAAGAGCTGAACCAAGATCGCAGAGACGTGGAGGAAAGCGTGCGCTTAGCGGCGATCGACCAAGCCAGCGAGCGCGGTTTAGAGGGCCCCCTTGTCTGGGCCGCCGGCGCAGGGTGGCATCCAGGCGTCGTGGGAATTGTTGCCGCGCGGCTAAAAGAAGCCACCAATCGCCCAGCCATCGTTATTGGATTTGACGGCAAGTCGGGCAAGGGCTCGGGCAGATCCGTCAGCGGTGTTGATCTAGGCGCGACAATTCAAAAATTGGTGCAAGAAGGAATGATTGAAAAGGGCGGCGGACATAAAATGGCGGCTGGTCTGAGCCTAACAGAAGCCCAACTGGCCCCGGCAATGGCGCGTTTGTCTGACTTGCTTGCAAAACAAGGCAGCGCCGCAGGGGGCGCAAAAGATTTACAACTCGATGCGTTACTAATGGCCTCTGCAGCTTCCCTTGAGCTTTATGAAGATCTGGAAAAAGCTGGGCCCTTCGGATCGGGGGCTCCTACGCCGCGCTTTGCCTTTAGCGATATGCGTCTGTCTTTTGCAAAGCGCGTTGGGGATCAGCACCTCAAGTTTCGCGCGCAAGATCCCGAGGGCGCAGCGCTTGAAGGCATTGCATTTAATGCGTTTCAAACGGCGCTTGGCCCTGCTTTGCTTGCGCATGGGGGAAAACGGTTTCACTTGGCAGGAAAATTAAACCTGAACATCTGGAACGGACGAAAATCCATTCAATTGGTGCTCGATGATGCCGCGCTGGCCTAGATTGAAATGCCAGCAGATGGTTTTAACACTCCCAGTTCAATAAAAAGTGGATTTTTTAAAAATCACTCAAATTTCGCTTGCAAGCCCCTTGGTCATTGCCTAAAGACACGGCACGAAGCGATAGTGGCCCGTTCGTCTATCGGTTAGGACGCCAGGTTTTCAACCTGGAAAGAGGGGTTCGATTCCCCTACGGGCTGCCACGTTTTTACAACCCCTTATTTGCATGGTAAAAAAAGGCTTCGGTTGAATGTATATCCCGTAGGTCGTGACTGGTAATATTTTCCTCAGACATTCAGCTTCAATTTCAAAGCTACGGGGACATAGGGAATCGTACACTTTTGCAATGTAATTAAACTGGCCCTGCTTAATCGGTGGGGTCATTTTTCGATAATGTTCTGCACAATCAATCTTGTAGAAACTTCGGGTTGTTCCATATGTTGACCACTCCAGAACAGGCGTCAGTCCGGCTATCACCAAAAAATTCAAGTAAATGCTCTACGGTATCAAGCCACGTAACTTCTTCGTCTTCCGTTTCAATTTTTTCTTCTAAACCTGCGATACCTAACTCGTAAAATTCCTGTTCATCAGTTTGAATAATTGTCTTGCGTATTTTCATAGGAATTTCTGATGGGGTCATCACGAAGTCTAGAAACTCATCCACACACCCTTCTTTGACCCGATACTTTACAGCCGACAGTACCTTAGTTTTGTTTTGCAACTGCAATTCATTTTGGTCATTATGCCAATCAAACAATATTGCTCCTGAACATGCATCTGTCCTACTGCCATTAGAGAACTTAACTAACATATGTTCGACAGTATCTAACCAATTCACCCCCGTTTCTTCTTTCGTAATCATATCATCTAACTCAGGTACCATAGTTACATTAAGTATTTCAGAATCTGAGATTTGAAGTGTGTATTGAACTACCGCTTCTTCCGAACCAGTCTTTGTTATTTCATCAAACATTGAACTCATATGGCCTGGTTTTACGACGAAACGAACAATAGATGCGAAGACTGGTTTGGGGGCATTGGCCGCTGCGATGGAAGACAATGTTTGCACTCTTTCAACTATAGATGTCTCTTCTTTCATTTTGAGGTCGTTATCAATCGTCTCATCTTTCCCGACGGAATACCCCTCTGTTTTTGGGAAACTTTTAGAAGCAGAGTGCCTTTTCCAGTACAGTAAATTGAAACCTTGGTCGGCATAAGTATCTACTGTCACTAGCTCCCAGCCTTGAGATCCCATATCGTTAAGGTGGCTGGAATAATTTTGTGGGTTAAACTCCCGAGAAATCTTTGTGTTCGTATATTCCCATCGAGAGTTCATAGTTCAGTTAATCGCCTTAGTTTTTGACCACATATTTAAACTACGGGACATTAATCAAAGGTCAAACTTATTTCTTATTTTTATCTTTCTGAGTGATTAGGTTTTAAGCGAATGCTGGTGGCGTAGATTGATATAAATTGGGCGCTTATACTATCGCCTCAGAACGTATTTTATTAACCCTTTAGTTAAACAATTTTTACTTTCCACCGTATTTTCGTGCACAAAGCAAATTAGAAGTGAGGTGGTAATATGAATTTATACACTCACACTATGGCAACCAATTTTGCTGTTACGAGCGTATATTCCAAAGCGAACAATGTGTTGGAACCCAAGCAATCGGGTCGCTTACGCAGTAACAAAAAGCATAAAGATGGAGTGGAAGTCTCGATAACCCGTGACAGTCCTACCCAAAACCATGAAGAACTTTTAAATATGCTAAAAGGTCAGTTCGGTTAGTCTATCTGCCGTGGGTACATACGTCTTGTCTGGCCTACACGGTACCTCACTGGTGACCAGTAGGTTGGCTACTTCTTGGAGGTAGCGCCAACGGCAATCCATATAATGCTGACCTTAATTAAAGCACCACTGCCCTCATCAATCAGTTGACCCACTGAATTATAAGTGCTGCAGTCAGGTTTATGCGAATGAAGAGGACTAATGAAAATGACTGTGGCAAATGTTGTAATGTTTGAGTTTGATACGCCAGAGGAACTTAAGGGTTGGGCGCAACAATACGGTAAGTCAGGGCCATTTCCCAATAACATTATCTCCTTATTTGTTCAGACTGGAGACACCTCAGCCATTGGCATCAACACCTACCCTGATGAAGAAGCTAGAGCAGTTGCTGACCAGCACAGGGTGAATTTTATCGAAGATCAACGTGAGAACTTTAGTGTGAGGGAAGTTATGCCCTTGAGTGGGCCAGTCTTAGTTGAGTTTATCAACGGAGTATTGAACAATAACACTTAGAAAGATTAACTTAAATGTACTGTATCAAAGCCGAGATACCACAAAACATTTGTGACATAGATGATGAGTTAAAAGCGATTTATCATGGCAAAGACACAGTTTGTATTTGGATTTTTCAATCCAGAGAGGACAGAAACAACTTTATGGATGATACAGCGGGGATGCTAAAAGCTGAACGTGAAAGCCACTACGAAAAATACTTCAGCTAAACAATTCCTGTCTTTATCCGTATCATTCATAGACTAACTTTTTCTCCCTCGTTTTAAAACTGGCCCTGCTTATTCGGTGGGGTCATTCTTTTGACTCCATAATCCTGAAAACTTACATTCGGCAAAGTAGTTTAAGACCTTTCTTCAAGTAAATGTTTCGATATCAATGCTTTCAACTCGCCCAACTCCTGCTGTAAACTCTCCAACTTATCATCGGTTGAAGTGGAAATTGACGAACTCGTTCCAGTAAGAAATTCGTTGCCTTCGGAGTCAATGTGCAACTTAACTGCCCCCTCGTAGAAGAAATAATCATCTAATAGATAATCTACGCTTTCTTTGTACTTCACTCTGGCGGTTTGTGTCTCCTCTGCCTTAGCTTCATCAGCATATGTAGAGATTACCAAACAAGACAAAGGGCCAGTTTGAGTTATACAATGAGTTTCTGCCCCTAATTCTGCTAAGCCTCTTGTTTTGTGTATGTTGATGAAAGTTTCCATATTATCTTCAGACTTAAACTCTAACATGGATACCCTAGCTACCGTCATTTCAAATTACCTTCTCACTCAGATAAAGCGTTGCATCAGGATGCCCCAGATGTTGTAAGTTTGAAACTTATTTCTTATTTTTATATTTCTGGGGGATTGGGTTTGAGGCGAAAGCTGGTGACGCTGTTAGGCCAAAGTAAATTCTTTATTTTACACTCATAGGTGGTTATTAAGCGCCATCGATTCTACCTATGATTATATCAGGGGTCCCATATAAATCAAGCAAGCATGGGTATAAACTAGCTGGTATTATCACCTTAGAACTATCCTCTAAATACATTGTAAACAGTACATTCTTATAGACATCCTAATTGTGTCATTGCGTCAAACGACCATATGACAGATGGACACAAAAGGGATTCTAATTATGGCTGAGAAGCTTGTAGCGCTTTACCGTGTGAGTACCGACAAGCAAGGCAACTCTGGATTAGGATTAGAAAGCCAGCAACACGTAGTTCGTAAGCACGTTGAGAGTGTGAGTGGAGAGATTGTGCATGAGTTCATAGAGGTCATCTCTGGACGAAAAACTATTAGACCACAGTTAGAAGCCGCTACCTGCGGCGATAGCGCCGCGCAAACACCGTTGACAGAAGGTCAGGTAGGTTCATGGGGTCAAATGCCCTTTCAAAAAAGCCGCAATGTTGCGCATAGATTGCTGCGCCTCCGGGATGCGGTGGTGCCATTCAAAAACATGCCACAGCCCCTCCCAGACCTGCAAATCAACCTCTACACCGCTTTCTCGAAGGCAGCGTGAAAGACGCACGGACAAGCTCAGCAACAAGTCTCGCGTGCCCGTTGTAATGAGGCAGGGCGGAAACGCGCTATCATAAGACCCGTTGATTGGAGAAATATCGGGATTTGTGATGTCATGATCACCAGCATAGAGCCGCGCAGCCGTTTTAGACTCTTGTATCTTCAATGAAGGATCCCGCCCGTCATTGAACATCTGGCTGTCACTCGACATATCAAGATCGCACCACGGCGACAAAAGCGCCACTGCGCGCGGCAAAGGAAAGCCTGCCCTTTTTGCGCGTAACATCGCAGCAAGCACCAGATTGCCCCCAGCAGATTCGCCAACACATGCAAATGGTCGTTCGCAAAGCGCCTGATAAACAGAAAACCCATCATCAATGGCAGCGGGCCAAGGATGTTCTGGGGCCAGCCGATAGCTTGGGATGATCAGCGCAGCACCTGTCATCGCGCAAAGGGGCGCTGCGATGGTTAAGTCCTCATATGCACTGCCTTGGATGAACCCTCCACCGAACCCATAAAGTATCGGCCAAGATACCGTGGTTTTAGGCGGTCTTACCTCTAAACACTCGACATCGTTGATGATGATATGGCGGGTTGTCACTTTGGTGGTTGCCAAAACCTGCCTAACCGCCGGAGTGATATAGGCTTTTGTCGCGGACCGCAGATCCGCCAATGTCGTCTCCGAGCGCCCCGACGGCGCGGGTTCCTCGTTGCAAAGAAAGCGCTGAGCTTCCGCGCTGAGATGTCCCTTGAGCATCAAATACCTCTCCTTTTGCATCTCCTATACAGCCCTTGGCTAAGGCCAGATTCTCATCAGAAAATAAGCTTGTTTAAATCTGCCCCGCGCCTTGCAATGGCAAGCCGCGAGGCAAGCGTTTTTCTGGATCATAAAACGGGAGATCAACGATCGTGCAAGTGACCTTGTCAGATTGCTGCGATTTTAAGGTTAGCGTTTTGCCAGACCACTCATCGGGCTGATCAAACCGGGCATACCCTATTCCGCACTTCAAATAGGGTGAAAGCGCACCAGTTGTGACCATCCCAACGGGCGCACTGCCGCTAAGGATTAAATCGCCGGAGCATGGGGTGGCCGCAATGCAGCGCAATCCAAAAATTCGGGTTGCAGGAGCGGCCGCCTTTAAGGCATCGCGGCCTATAAAACCTTTTTTACTGAGATCAACAAACCGCTCCAACCCTGCCTCATAAGGGGTCATAGAGATGTCAAAATCGCTGCCGCTATCTAAAATGCCAGCCTCGATCCGGCGTGTATTCATCGCCTGCATGGAACTGAAAACCAGACCATGAGGGGCTCCTTTTTGCATCAAGTGATCCCACAAGCGCGGACAATCTGTTTGATCGCCAAGGGTGTAGAGTTCATACCCCAATTCTCCGGTCCACCCCGTGCGCGAAACATAGACTTGCTGACCGTCAAAATCAAAAAAGCCAGAATGAAAATATTTCAAGCTTTCGGTGAGCGCGCCCGAAGATGCAGCCTGCATAATAGGAAATGAGTTTGGCCCCTGCAGCTGCAATACCCGCGACTTAGGATCGCTGAACGTGACATCAAAGCCATGGCTATGGGCCAAAAGCCATGGCTCTAGATCACCATCAGGATGCACAAACCAAAAGCGGGTCTCGGCCAGTCGAAACAAGATGCCATCCATAAAAATACCACCTTGATGGGTGCAAATCAACGCATAGCGCCCGCGATCAATTTTCATATCGCCGATCCGTCTGGCGACGATGCGCTCGAGAAAGGCAACAGCATCGGGGCCAGAAATTTCGACAGGGCGTTCGGGCACATCGAATAGCGCTGCCTGTTTTCGCAGGGCCCAATACCCCAACTCTGAAGGATCGCCGTTATGATGGGCAAAGAAACGGCCCGCTGCTAGGCGTAACACCGTCTGATCATTGGCATAGCAATGATGAAAAGGCGATAATTCGTTGCCCCCAATATAGGTCGGGAAGATATGCGCAGGATCAAGAGCAGGATGCTCATTCATCAGCGGCCTGCACTTTCACCCCATCATAGAAGGCACAAATCTTATTCCCGTCAAAATCGCGAATATAAGCATAGCAGATGCTGCTGCCCTCTTCGCGCGGACCAGGGGCGCCCTCATCGCTGCCGCCGTTTTGTAAACCCAGCCTATGAAACTGCTCAAGCGCTTGCATTGTTGGAGCGGACAGGGCGATCATCGTTCCGTTCCCGGGCGTTGCCGGGGCTTGATCAAAGGGCCTAGTGACGTAAAATTCAATTGCATCTTTTGCAGCTTTAGGGGCGTAAGCCGCGTAGGTTTCTACACGTTCAACCTGTACCAATCCAAGCGGAGCCAGAAGAGCATCGTAAAATCTTGCGCCTCGATCCAGATCATTTGTGCCGATCATCACATAGCCAATCATGTCTTCCCTCTTTTTTTTCGAGTAGCCGCTTGCTTATGGGCATGGCGCAAACTCTGCATTTTGCCACAGATCCGCATCAATCCGCGGCAAGGGCGCGCGACCCAAAATATCATCGCTGAGTTTTTCGGCCAGCATGATGGTGGGCGCATTTGTATTCCCGTTGGTTACAAACGGCATGATAGAGGCATCGACCACCCGCAGCCCAGACACACCATGCACCCGCCCGCGCGCATCCACTACGGCCCCCTTATCCGTCGCTGCCCCCATCCGGGCCGTGCAGGACAGGTGCCATTGTGTTGTCGCATGAGATGTCAGAACCTGATCGAGCTCATCGTCTGAATGGATGTCAGAGCCCGGAAAAATCTCATCCCCTTTAAGATCGGAAAAGGCAGGTTGCTCAACAAGCTCTCGGACCAAGCGGATACCTTTGCGCATAAGATCTCGGTCGCGCGCGTCTTTGAGATAGTTCACCAAGATGCGCGGCGGATCGCTAGGATCGGAAGAGCGCAGCTCAATTTTGCCGCGGCTATGCGCCCGCATCAGCCCAACATGAATTTGAAAGGCATGCTCTTGAAGCGGCGCCCATGTTCTATCATCGACCGCAATCGGCGAAATGATGATCTGCAAATCCGGATAGTCCACGCCCGGCCCCGAGCGGACACAGCCCAGACCTTCAAACAGGTTAGAGGCGACGATGCCGCCGCGTGTCATCATCCATTGAATCCCGGCCCCTAGTTTGGCCAGCGGCTTTGTCTTGGGCCAAAACGAAACGGGCTGCTTGCATTTATACTTCAGCACGAAATCAGGATGATCATTCAGGTTTTGGCCAACACCTGGAAGATCACTCAGAACGTCCAACCCCATATCTCGAAGATGCCCAGCCGGACCGATACCTGAAAGCATGAGAATCTGCGGCGACCCAACGGCGCCCGCGCTCAGAATAATCTCTTTTCGAACATGGGCGCTGCGCAAGATGCCAGCGCCGGTTTTATAGGTCACCGCCACGGCTTTGGTACCGTCAAAATTAATTTTCTGCACCAGCGCCCGCGTCAGTATGGTCAGGTTTGATCGCTTGCGCACGGGATCAAGATACGCCCTCGCGGTGCTCCAGCGCTCGCCCTTAAAAACGGTGCGATCCGAGACGCCGAAACCTTCCTGACAATAGCCGCTCACATCGTTTGTTATGGGGTATCCAGCCTCTTGGCCCGCTTTGATAAAGGCCAGCGTGATTGGATCCTGAGGATCCGCGCGGTGCACGTGAAGCGGACCACCTGCGCCGCGGAACGCATCCCCGCCGCCGCCATAGTTTTCCATGCGTTTGAAATATGGCAGAACATCTGCGTACCCCCAACCGGGGCATCCGGCCTGCTGCCACCCGTCATAATCCAACGCATGCCCGCGGATGAAGACCATGCCATTAATCGATGACGAACCACCAATTGTTTTGCCGCGGTCATGTTGAATAACGCGGCCATCCAACCCGGGCTCAGGCTCACCTTGAAACGCCCAATTATGCGTTGTGCTGGTCAGGTTTGACAACACGGCCGCCGGCATTTTGAGGGAAAGCGCGCCCGTATCACGGCCGGCCTCAATCAACAAAACCCGATTGCGTGCATCACTGCTGAGGTGATTGGCCAAAACACAACCAGCCGATCCTGCCCCTATAATGATGTAATCGAATTCCATTTCGACATTCTCCGCAAAATTTCGCCCAATCCACGCCTTGGTTGATTCTTGAACCGCCTGCGTGGACGTTTTGTTAACTATTCTTTTAAAGATATACTTACCGTTTGACAATATACTGACCAAAGGTTAGTAAAAATTGAATACTGACTGGAGACGTTGGTGCAACTCAACTCGGCTTTAGCATGTGTAAAAATTCCGACCGGACTAAATTTCGGCCCGGTTGCCTTGTTGCGTTTGGAAACTTGGATTACCGCTCCCGAAATGGGGGGCGATGAATGGGGGCACGTAAAACCATGCTTATTCGTTCGCCTCACCACGAAAGACGGAATATATGGCTGGGGTGAAGCTTTTGTGCTGCCCTATCGTAAAAAAGCGGTTGCAGAAATCATTCATGCACTGGGTCGATCGGCAAGCAAACTAAAATCTATTTCACCTTGGGCATTTCTTGATCTGGCAAAGCAGGCTGCCGCGCACCATCTGAGCTTGAAGTTTAGCGCCGCGAGTAGCGCGTTAAAAATGGCCTTATGGGATATATCAGGCAAACTTTTGAACGCACCGCTCTGCGACTTATTGGGCGGCGATCACAACCGCGCCATTCCGATTCATGGAAATATCCGGAGCGCCACGCAATGGGGTGTCGCTTCGTTTGAAACACGCGCAACCGATCTTGTTGCTCAAGAGTATAGGGCGATCAGAATCCACCCCATGCTGAACCACGCGGCGCAGGACGCCGCGATCGGCGATGACATTGCGCTTCTGGTTGATTTGGATGCTCAAGGCAATGCCGACGCCGCGATACAGATCGCACAGGCAATCAAACCCGCGCATGCCTATTGGTTTGAAGAACCCATCGACGGAAACGACAGTCAGGCCCTTGCTCAGATCCGCAAAGACACGGGGCTGCGCGGTGTGACGGGTGAAAAACATTGCGGTTTGGCACATTTTCGTGCCGTACTGGCTGCAGGTGCCGCCGATATTCTAAACCCTGACATAGCCGCAGTAGGGGGAATTTTGGACCTGCTTGAGCTTGTAGAACTGGCCAAGCAGCAAGGCGTTCAGATCTCGCCACATTGCTGGAGTTCTATGACTGTTGCGGCCGCGGCGATGCTCCATGTTTGCGCGTCAATCCCCAACGCTGAACTGGCCGAAATATATCCCGCATATATCCCATATGGCGAAAAATTTGCGCTTAAAGCGTTCCATCTGGAAGGAGAGTATGCCCATCTTTCATATAAGCCGGGGATTGGTGTTGACCTTAATGTATCGGCTCTGCACACTCTGTGTGAGCATCATCAATCCACTTGCCTGAGCCTTGCGGAGGCAACCTGTTGAACGCATCCCTTGAAGTCAAAGCGAAACTTGCCTGCCTTTATGCAGGCGCTGTGTGGGGATTATTCTGGATTCCCCTTAGGGCTCTCGAAGACGCAGGGATTCACGGTCTTTGGATCACCGTTGTCTATTTTCTTATACCGACAATCTGCATTACTCCCGTTACCCTAAAGCGATGGAAGCATGTCAAAAAGGGTGGGCTTTCATTGCAACTAACCGCAATGTTATCGGGCGGAGCATTGCTGCTTTACTCAACGTCAATCGTATACACGGATGTGGTGCGGGCCATGCTGCTGTTTTATCTCACGCCGATATGGGCGACGATATTGGCACGGATCTTTCTAAACGATGCGATCACCCCAAGCCGCATACTTGCTATGGCGATGGCCATTCTAGGCATGTTGACCATTTTTGGCCTGGGCGCGCGGTTTCCCATCCCGCAAAATATAGGGGATTGGCTTGGTATTGCCTCGGGGGTTCTTTGGGCGATAGCGATGGTGCGCCTGCGCATGTCTGAAAGCCATTCAGCCATCGAGTTGACGGCCGGTTTTTTTCAGTGGTCGCTGATCTTTTCGGCAAGCGCTGCCTTTTTACTGGCCCCCGCTTATATACCAAAAGTTGAGCAGGCTTTACCGGCGCTGCCATTGCTACTGATTTTCATGGCTCTTCTGGTTTTGCCCGGCACCTATGCCTCGCTTTGGGGGCCAAAATATCTAAGCCCAGGTATCGTTGGCCTATTATTCATGACCGAAATCGTCGTTGGGGCAATTTCGGTGGCGCTTTTAGCTGGCGAACCCTTTGGTATCCGTGAACTTACGGGCGTTTTGCTTATCGCCGGGGCGAGCATGCTGGAACCACTTTTGGCGCTCCGTCGCCCGCGTCGAAATCTCCATCCCATTGATTAAACGGCGCTCTAAACTTGCAGGAATTTTTCTTTAAAAGCCTTAGAGCCCAGCGCAATATCTGCAACTGACTTAATCTTCTTGCGGGCCTCTTTATGCTTGATGGCGCTTATTTCATCCAAAGGCAGCATTTTTTCGATGGCAAATTGCATTTCCGATATGGCCATATTGGTTTCGACAGGGTGCGGCAACAGGCCAGCGCGCACCCAAATGCCATCAATATGAACCCCAAGATGGCGCGCCACCTGCTCGGCCTCCTGTTCTGGCAAAAAATGTTTCAACTCATGCATCAAGTTGCTTCTGATGCGTTCATTATTGGCAATCTGAACGCGCTGGCATTCTGTATTATGGGGCACTTCAGAAATCAGAGAGACCCAAGCTTGGCACACTTGACGGTTAAAAATAGTTTCAAAAAAATTGGCGACGATAATCGCCCAGAGCCGTTCATACGGGGTTTCGGCATAGCGATATAATTCAACAACAGATCCGCTGAGCAACGTGTTAGATCTTCGAAAAACAGCTTCAAGCAAAGCACTTTTATCTTTAAAATGGTGCAGCACCACACCTTTTGAAACACCCGCAATATCGCCAACTTTTTCCAATGTAGTTTTTCGCAAACCGTATCGAATCACCGCCTCAAAGGCAGCACGAGACAGTTCGACGCGTCTAATAGCTCGGATGGAACTGGTTCGCATATGGGAGCACCCTCAGAAATCTACATTGTTATTATTGCCATAGTTTTGACGAAAAACCTGAAAAACACAACCATTGACATAAAAAACTTTCTAATGGTAAGTTTTATCTACAATAAGAAAGAAAAGGGGCGGCCACCAACGGTGGAACGTCGATAATCAAAGGGAGAAACCATGCAACAGATTAGTAAAGTAACCAGCGTTCTTGGCTTTGCCATGCTTGGATTGGTTAGCAGCGCCGCTGCCGATAGCAGCGATCCAATTAAAATCGCCGTCAATGAATGGACAGGACAGCATGTGTCGGCGCATATCTCGGGCAGCGTTTTGCAAGCTGCAGGATATACTGTCGAATATGTTACCGCCGGCGCGGTGCCGCAATTTGCCGCCATTGCGCAGGGAAATCTACATCTGCAGCCCGAAACATGGGGCAATAACGTGGGAGACATTTACCCCAATTCTGTTGCCAATGGCGATATTGTCGTCTTGGGCTCAACAGGGCTTGAGCCAACAGAAAGCTGGATGTACCCAAGCTACATGAACGCACAATGCCCCGGATTACCAGATGTGAACGCACTGATCGCCTGCTCGCAGCTTTTTGCCGCGGCTGAAACGTTCCCCAAGGGACGTTTAATAACCTATCCCGCCGATTGGGGCACGCGCTCCAAGGATTTGGTCAACAGCGCGGGCTTACCATTTGAACCGATTGCCGGCGGATCAGAAGGCGCTATGATTGCCGAAATGCAGGCCGCCTATAAGACACAATCCCCCATGTTGGTGATGTTTTGGGAGCCGCATTGGGTTCACTCAGAAATGGATTTCGACTGGGTTCAATTCCCCGGCTATACCGAAGATTGCGACACCAACCCTGAACCCGGCATTTACCCCGACAAAACAGGCGATTGCGGCTTCAAGCAGGCCAATATCTCTAAAATCGTGTCGCGTGACTTTGAAACCACCTGGCCCGGCGCCTTCAAAATCATAGAAGCTTTGTCCATCGACAATGCTATGCAGAATTCGCTTCTTTTAGAAATCGATTTCAACAAACGTGAACTTGAAGAGGTGATCGCAGAGTGGATGGTGAACAATGAAGCCACTTGGAAGCCTTGGGTTGCCGCAGGCAGTTGATCCTGCTGGCAGCTGAACATTAAAACGGGGCGGTCTCATTCCACCGCCCCGTTTCACAACTTAACCATAACAAAAAGTTCTGATATGATGTGTGGGCCACGTTAAAACAGGCCAGAGGCGCTGGACTGCTCTGGCGCATCTAAAGGGGGGAGCATGACACAAAAGAGCGAAGCCACCGTTAAAATCGCCTGTCGCAATGTGTGGAAAATATACGGCAACACTCCCAATTCTTATTTTAATCACCACACCGGCCCCGCCAGCGATAACATCCCAGAATTGGTTGATAAAATAAGGCAGAACGGCGCAATCCCAGCGGCTGCAGATGTTTCTTTCGACGTGAATGAGGGTGAGATTTTTGTTATTATGGGTCTGTCCGGTTCTGGTAAATCCACGATGGTGCGCTGCCTGTCGCGCCTTGTCGAGCCGACCCGCGGGGAAATTTTACTCGATGGCGAAGATCTGCTTAAGAAAAACAAGTCTGAGCTGATCGATATCCGCCGTCACAAAATGGGTATGGTTTTTCAAAGCTTCGGTTTGCTTCCGCATCTTTCTGTGGCAGAAAACATCTCATTTCCTCTTAGCCTGCAAGGCTTGTCGGCCAAAGAGCAGCACGAAAAAACAGCGCGGGTGATTGAGCTGGTTGGGCTGGAAGGGCGCGAAAAAAGTTTTCCGCGTCAACTTTCCGGGGGGCAGCAACAACGGGTGGGGATTGCGCGTTCCTTGGCGGTAGAGCCAGAGCTGTGGTTTCTAGACGAGCCATTTTCCGCGCTTGATCCGTTGATCCGGCGCCAGATGCAAGATGAATTTCTGCGGATCCAATCCACGTTGAAAAAATCCATCGTCTTCATCACGCATGATTTTCTAGAGGCGCTGCGCATTGCCGACCGAATGATGATCATGCGCGATGGCATGGTTGTTCAGATCGGCACACCCGCTGAATTGATCATCAATCCGGCAGATGACTACGTGGCCGAATTTACCAGTGATGTACCTTTGGCGCGCGTGTTGTTGGCGCGCGATGTGATCGACGATACCGCAACGGTGCAAGCGGGCATGTTTGAAGTGCAAGAAACGGTTTGCGTTGAAGATCTGCTTTGCCATCTGGCAATTCATCGCGACGGCGTTGCGGTTGCCCAGAATGGGAACCCCATCGGCGTTGTTACCCCGACCTCGGTGGTATGTGCTTTGTCGAAGGGTTCAGAAGTTAAACCTGATACCACGCGGCAGCAGGAGGCCGGATGATGCGCGCCGAAACGGATGCCGTCAAACACTCTCAAAAGCCGGCAGGGCGTTTTTCCTTGCTTCTTTGGTTTGCGATACTGGCTGTGACCTTAGGCTTGTTGGCCCTGCGCGACGCGGCCCCATGGCTGATCGTCTTTCCCGACGAATGGGTTATGCCGATCGTATTGGTTCTAAACACCATGATGACGTGGGTCGTAGAGGCAACAGGGGCATTTTTTCGTACAGTTTCTATGGGCCTTGACGTGCCTATGGATGCGGTGCGCAGCCTTTTAACCTGGCTGCCCTGGTCCGTCTCAGTCTTTATATTGGTGAGTATTGCTTATGCGGCATCAGGGTGGAAGCTTGCCGTTTTTACAGCTTTTTCTGTCAGTTACATGCTGATTGTGGGGCTTTGGATTGAGTCGATGAATTCGCTCGCTTTGGTGGTGGTATCGGTGCCGCTGGCCGTGTTGATTGGGTTTGCCATCGGAACCGCAGGGTTTTTCTATCCGCGCGCGGAACGTGCCATCATGGTCACCTTAGATGCGCTACAAACTATTCCAGCCTTTGCCTATTTGCTTCCTATCCTGCTGCTATTTGGCTTTGGCGTCGTGGTGGGGCTGATTGCGGGCATCTTATATGCCTTCCCTCCAATGGTACGCAACACGCTGCTTGGTCTACGCCGGGTTGCGCCGGAAGTGATCGAATCTGGTTTGATGTCGGGGGCCACCGCGACCCAATTGTTCTTTCGGGTGCGCGTGCCAAGCGCAGCAAGACAAATTATGTTAGGGATTAACCAGACCACGATGGCGGCGTTTTCAATGGTGATCATTGCGTCAATTATTGGTGGGGCCTCCGATATTGGCTGGGAAGTTTTATCGGCGATGCGCAAGGCACGGTTTGGTGAAAGCTTGGTGGCAGGCGTGGTGATTGCCTTGATGGCCATGGTTATGGATCGCATAACGGCGGGGTTTGCAAACCGAAAACCAAAGGAAACGACCCTTGTTTCCGAACCGTTTTACTGGCGTCACCAATTCACTTTAACCGCCGTTACGGGCGCCTTATGCCTTTATTTAGTTAGCCTTATTTTGCCACCACTTCAAACCTATCCAAAGTCTTGGGTCTACGACCCTTCTGGCCCTTTAAACAACGCGATCGATTATATCATCATTGAATATGCAGCCTGGATTGCGCTGATTAAAACTTGGGCGTTCTTTTACCTAATGCTTCCAATCAAAATGGGGTTAGAGCAGGTGATTTCGCCCTTTTCTTGGGGGTTCACATTTACCCCCGCATTGAAGGCCGGTTATGCTTTGACGGCACTGGCATTGATGGCGCTTGCAGGGCTGCGAAGACGGCAGAGACTTGCGGTGGTGATTGGATTGCTGGCGATTATGCTGTTTTTTGGATTGACCCGCATGCCATGGCCTGCGCTCTGGTTGATTATGGCTTTTGTGTGCTGGCAATTATCTGGTCCAAAGCTGGCTTTGTCCGTTTTAATCGGGCTCGCCTATCTGTTACTGTCAGGCATCTGGCCGCAGACCTTACTGAGTGTTTATCTCTGCGGCATTGGCGTCGTTTTGTCATTCACCCTTGGCTCTGCACTGGGCATTTTGGCCTCTGAATTCAAATCTGTTTCGCGGGTTTTGCAGCCCATTAATGACACGCTGCAAACCATGCCACTCTTTGTGCTGCTGATCCCTTTTGTAATGATCTTCAAAATTGGCGAGTTCACAGCCCTCCTGGCCGTGATGGCTTATGCCATGGTCCCTGCAATCCGGTATTCTGAGCATGGATTGCGAAGCGTACCACATGAGGTGGTTGAAGCGGCCACTTGCATGGGCTGCACCCGTTGGCAATTATTGTGGCGGGTAAAGATTCCCTTGGCTCTTCCCGAAATGATGCTGGGCCTTAATCAGACAATCATGTTCGGGATTTCTATGCTGGTTATCGCGGCCTTAGTGGGCACCAGCGGCCTGGGTCAACAAGTCTATATCGGGCTGGGAGATGGTGATTTTGGCGTTGGTATGACCGCCGGGATTGGCATGGCGATTATCGCAATCATCGCAGACCGAATGACCGCTGCCTGGAGCGTCAAGCTGCAGGAACGCTACACATCAACCCCAGCCAGCTGAAGGTTAGCGCTATGGTAAAAACACCTGCCCTGCCCCTGACAAGTACGCATTGGGGCACCTATCGCGCCAAGGTCGCGAATGGCCGCGTGCAAGAGCTGCTACCCTTTGAGCATGACCAAGACCCCTCGCCCATCGGGCCAGGCATTTTGGATGTGCAGCATGGGCCAATGCGCATAGATATGCCTATGATACGCAAAAGCTGGTTAGAGGGCAAAGCTGGCCATAGCACCGACTTGCGCGGGCGCGAGCCGTTCGTGGCCGTAAGCTGGGCGGATGCGAACCGTCTGGTTGCGGATGAGCTTACGCGGGTACGCCGCGACTTTGGCAATCAGGCGATCTATGGCGGCTCTTACGGCTGGGCAAGCGCCGGCCGGTTTCATCATGCCCAAAGTCAACTCAAGCGGTTCTTGAACTGCATCGGCGGCTTTACCAGTTCAAAATTCACCTATAGTTTCGCCGCTGCTGAGGCCATGGTGCCGCATATCCTGGGCAGCTTTCGCGCGTATCTGGACACCTGTACAAGTTGGGAAGTGATCAGGGACCACACGCAGCTTTTCGTCTGTTTCGGAGGCGTGCCGCTGAAAAACGGTCAGATCAGTCAAGGCGGCACCGGCTGTCATATTCAGCGCGAAGCCTTGTTGGCCGCAGGCAGCGCGGGGATCGAGATTATCAATGTCAGCCCCATAAAATCTGACATGCTTGAAGATGTTGACGCTGAATGGGTGCCCCTGCGCCCTAATACGGATGTGGCGATGATGCTGGGGCTAGCGCATACTTTGCAGATCGAAGGGCTTACGGATCAGGCCTTTTTGGATCGTTACACGCAGGGATTTGAAGCCTTTCTGCCTTATTTGATGGGCGAGCCCGACGGCATCGCAAAAACCGCGGATTGGGCAGCTAAGATTTGTGAAATTCCTGCAGAGACGATCCGCGCATTGGCCCGCCGCATGGCAGCCCAGCGCACGATGATTTCACTCAGTTGGTCGCTCACGCGTCAAGACCATGGTGAGCAACCCTTCTGGATGGGTATAACATTGGCCTCAATGCTCGGCCAGATCGGTTTGCTTGGTGGCGGGTTTGGATTTGGTTACAGCGCGATGAATTACATCGGGGGCAAATTCAAAAGCATTTCCGGAGCATCTCTTCCACAGGGAAAAAATCCAATTGAAAACTTTATTCCAGTGGCCCGTATCACTGACTTGCTGCTTAACCCGGGTCGGCCCTTCGATTTTGACGGGGTAGAGTACACATATCCTGATATTAAACTGGTGTGGTGGGCCGGAGGCAATCCTTTTCACCATCATCAAGACCTGAACCTGATGATGCAGGCTTGGCAAAGGCCAGACACGATCATCGTCAATGAGTGGTGCTGGAATTCACTTGCCAAACACGCTGATATCGTGCTGCCCTGCACCACGCCGATGGAACGGGCTGATATCGCGATAACCCCGCGCGACCCCTATGTGGTTGCCATGGCGAAACTGACAGAACCCTTTGCGCAGGCCCGCGACGATTATGAGATTTTTGCCGGTATTGCTGAGGCCATGGGTGTTGCAGAGGCTTTCACCGAAGGGCGTAGCGCTGCTGATTGGCAGAGGCAAATATACGAACAAACCATCACTCGAGCCCATAAAGACGGCGTTGAGATGCCCGAGTATGACCGTATTCTTGATAAGGGCTGGTTCAAACTTGCAGAGCCTGCGCACCCCACCGTCATGTTAGAGGATTTTCGCGCCGATCCTGCGGCAAATCCGCTGACCACGCCTAGCGGTAAAATTGAAATCTTTTCAAAAACGGTTGCAGATTTTGGCTACGCCGATTGCCCCGGACATCCGCTTTGGCAGGAACCTTATGAATGGTTGGGCAATAGGGCTGACTATCCACTTCATCTGATATCAAACCAGCCAAAGGAAAAATTACACTCCCAGCTCGATCATGGTTCTGTCAGCAAGGCCCGTAAAGTTGGAGGCCGCGAACCATTGCACATGCACCCTGAGGATGCCGATATGCGCGGGCTTAAAACCGGGGATCTTGTGCGCGCGTTTAACGATCGCGGTGCCTGCCTGGCAGGCATTGTGGTTGACCCCACCATGCGCCCTTCAGTTGTTCAAATGAGCACCGGTGCCTGGTATGATCCAGATGAAACCGGTTTGTGCAAACATGGCAATCCCAACGTGCTGACCCGTGACAAGGGCACATCAAAACTGGGGCAAGGCCCCAGCGCCCATTCCTGCCTGATCGAGGTTGAACTGTTCACAGGCTCAGCGCCATCTGTCACGGCACATGCGCCGCCCACCATCCTACGCCCCAGCCCAGATAACGATCGAATGGAGAAGACATGAGCAATCTTCAAGAAGCCTCTGATTTGCATAACAATATCGCTATAAGCGCCCGCCGTTTTGAGGAATCTCCATTTATCGAACGCACACGCCGACCAGAAATGGTGAAAGGGGTTTATGCAGGGCGGTTCTTCACAATTTATATGGGTGAAGATTATCTCGATAAATATTGGTGTCTGCGTCAAAAAGCGCTTATTTTTGACGTGCCTGAAAAGCCGATCGAAATCTGCGGGCCGGATGCCGTTCCTTTTCTAGAAAAAGTATTTGCTCGAA
>Ga0228622_1000486_pt1 | contig 21450 bp, 21 predicted proteins | sample 26DmetaG_FD_186035 | JGI IMG/M metagenome (GOLD analysis project Ga0228622, IMG submission 186035) | Seawater microbial communities from Monterey Bay, California, United States - 26D | ecosystem: Environmental > Aquatic > Marine > Coastal | place: USA: California | collected 2016-10-01
ACCAAGTCTGCCCATGATCACGCGAAATCAGTGCCCGAGATCGCGTGAAATAGATGCCCAGCTTCCCGTGAAATCACTGCCCACGATCAGATGAAATCTGTGCCCACCATCCCGCGAAACACGCAGCGATGGACACCGCCGAATAACGGCACACAGCAACACCCAAAATATGGAGGCACTGATGCCGAAGCTTACCTACACGCAAACCATTATCCTCACACGTGCCGCATCCCGCCCTGGCAATTTGGCAATGCCACTGCCCAAGGGGCTGGCAGGTGCTGCGGCCAAGATGACCGTGAGCAAAATGATTGAGCGCGGCTGGCTTGAGGAGGTCGATGCCAATCTCCGGCGTCATGAACCGCTCTGGCGTGAGACCGGCGATGGTCATGGCACGACCTTGATTGCAACTGAGGCCGGACTTGATGCCATCGGCATTGCCCCGATTGTCGCGAGCACTGTCAGTAATATCCGCAAGGCTCGACCGGCGGCTAAATCTACAGAAGTGTCCGCAGACGCAAGCGCAGGCCCCAAGCTGGTCTCTATCTGGCAAGGTACCAAGCAGGCCCTGTTGATCGAAATGCTGCAACGCCCGGAAGGTGCCTCCATCACTGAGATCGTCAAAGAACTCGACTGGCAGCCCCATACAGCCAGAGGTGCAATTTCTGGCGCGCTCAAAAAGAAGCTGGGCCTGCCAATCACGTCTGAGAAACACCCCGAGCGCGGCACTGTTTACAAATTGGACGCGGCCTGATCCGCAAACTTAGCCTCAGCGTGCCAACAGCCGGCGAAGGGCGTAGCTGCGCAGGAGCGAGATCCCGGTGAACACACAGCCAATGGCAAGGTTCTCGCTAAGCCTGACTTGCAGCCCAAACCATGGGAACATCACGATCTGAGTGATGATGGCCAGCGCATAGCCCACCGCGACATTGGTGATCGCCTCGATCAGCGATTGGCGTCGCGACTGCATCACGCCGCCAGCCGCTTGGACTTGAGGCTTGAGAAACTCTCCCTGCTGTCAGTCAGAACTGCCTCCTCGCCCGTGAAGGCTTGCCAGCGCTCGATAGCGACATCGACATAAACCGGGTTCAGCTCGACGCCATAGCAAATACGCCCGGTGGTCTCAGCTGCGATCAGCGTGGTGCCCGATCCCATGAAGGGCTCATAGACTGCTTGGCCGGGGCTCGAGTTATTTAAGATCGGGCGGCGCATGCATTCGACCGGTTTTTGTGTGCCGTGTACGGTCTCGGCATCCTGGTCCTTGTTGGCGATCTGCCAGAGCGTGGTTTGTTTGCGATCGCCGGCCCAGTGGCCTTTGCCCTTGGCGCGCACCGCATACCAGCAGGGCTCATGCTGCCAGTGGTAATCGCCACGGCTCAGTACCAGCCTGTCCTTTGCCCAGATGATCTGGGAACGGATGGCGAAGCCCGCGGCGATCAGGCTGTCGGCTACAGTCGCCGCATGCAGCGCGCCATGCCAGATATAGGCGACGTCGCCGGGGAAGAGCGACCATGCCTCGCGCCAGTCAGCGCGGTCGTCATTCAGCACCTTACCGGTTCGCTTCGTCTTTGCAGCTCCTGCTTGATTGCGCCAGGACGGGTCGTATTCCACGCCATAGGGTGGGTCAGTTACCATCAGTAGCGGCTTTACGGTACCGAGCAACCGTCCAACCACATCGGCGCTGGTGCTATCCCCGCAAATCAGTCGATGGGGTCCAAGCTGCCAAAGATCACCCGCCACAGACACTGGCGTGACTGGTGGCTCAGGAATATCATCCTCACCGTCAACGGAGCTATCTTCGCCCAGTGTTCCTGGATCCTGTAGAAGGGCATCCAAATCCTCATCCGAGAAGCCCAGCAGATCGAGGTCAAAGTCTTCCGCCAAGAGCCCTGCGATCTCGTCGCGCAGCATCGCCTCATCCCATTCGCCGAGCTCGGTCAGCTTGTTATCGGCGATGCGGTAGGCGCGCCGTTCCGCTTCATCGAGATGACCAAGCCGGATGACAGGGGCTTCAGTCAGGCCCAGCGCGCCCGCTGCCAGCACGCGCCCGTGGCCGGCGATCAGCTCGCCATCGTCTGCCACTAGGCAGGGCACCGTCCAGCCGAACTTCGCCATACTGGCTGCAATCTTCGCAACTTGGGCATCGCCATGGATCTTCGCGTTTTTAGCGTAAGGACGCAGCTTCTCGAGCGGCCAGAGCTCAATCTGGCGCGGCGCAAAAACAAGATCCATGGGGTAGTGGGCTCAATAGATGAGGGCGACGCATATTGGAACGCACCCTAAAATAGGGGCGTGTCAGCGATCGCGATGTCAAGAAAACAGAAGCGCCTGCAAGGGTTATCCTCCGGGCGCAATTCTTCGATTATTAAGGGGTACGTCAAGGGGGCTAGAACTGTCAACGGGAAATGTGAATCAGAGTTACATTTTGGCGCGAATGGTTTCCAGCTGGATTCCGTGGATCCAAAACTGGCTTGGGTGGATTCTTGACTAAAATACTAAAATCCACCTTTGGCATCTGTGTGGACCACGTAAGCTATTGTTATTGTGATGTATTTCTTCATCTGCGATCTTGGGTGGCTTCAAAGTGGATTCCCCGGTGAAAATCCAAGTCGCTAGAAAACTTGCGCGCTGAGCCCCCCCGTATACGTAAATGCTCGGGGAGGAACCATGGGAGGGGGGATACCCCTTCTGGACCTTAGTGCAGATCGCGGCGAATGACCTAAAAGAGCCCAACCCGGCCATCGACTTTTCTCGCTGCGTGTGCTCGCAGCGCAAGAATTTCCGCAGTTGCATAGAAGATAGCGCTACTAAGCAGCGGACAAGCCGTTCATTCGTGACCCACAAAGCGAAAAGTTCTGACCCAACCTACAAGTTGCGGGATTATCGCTGACCTTGCCCGTCAAATTTTAAATGATGGCCAGCAAGTGGCGGCGCGCACTTTGATGCTGATTGAGCTCTGCGAGAAGTCATTGCGTCAGCACACCAACAGCAGTTGCGATAGAGTTGGCCTTTTGCACCCTTTCATAAGCGGTTAGGCGATTTCATCCGCGCGGATGCCAGCTTTGTTGGCGGCCTCTGAAACTACAGAGCGCAGCCATTGGTGCCCAAATTCCTTGGTGCGGGTCTTGTGCCACACTTGAAAGATCTTCCGCAAAGGGGCCTCAAAAGGCAACTCAGAGATTTGCAGACCAAACGCTTGCTGGGCATGTGGCGCCAGGATGCGCGGCATCGTGTAGATAAGGTCGGTTTGCGCGGTTGCGCTAAGGGCTGCGGAATAGTGCGGGACACGCAGCTGAATATTCCGTCGAATGCCCTTCTTTGCGAGGGCTTCGTCAATCCGGCCATATTCGGCATCCAGAGTCGTGAACATGATGTGACCAAATCGGGTGTACTGTTCCAAGCTCACTTTGAGGCCGAAGCTTGGATGTGAAGTACGGGCTGCACAGACGAAATCACTGGCACCTAGCAACTCACGGTCGAACCGTGAAGGTGTGTCGAAATCCTGAATGATCGTCATGTCTATGGTCCCGGCATCAAGGTCGGAATAGGCATCGCTCAGGCTCTTGTTGATCTCAAGCGTGTGCAGGAACCGTAGAGATACGTTTGGGGCCTGGTCAGATGCCGCAGCTATCAAACCGGGCACCAGAAGTGTCGAGAACAAATCGTTCATGCCAAGCCGATAGGTGGCCTGCAAGTTTGCTGGATCGTTTACTTCCTTCACCATCAGAGCATCTTCAAGCATTTTAAGGCTGGCTTCGATGGCAGGAGCCAGCTCGCGGCAACGCTCGGTTGGTTGCATCCCGTCTGCCGCGCGAACAAACAGGTCATCGTTCATCAGATCTCGCAGTCGGCGAAGGGCGTGGCTCACGGCGGGTTGGCTCAATCCAACGGCATCGGCCGCTTTGGTGACGCTACGCTCTCGCGCCAGCGCCGAAAAGACTTTCAGAAGGTTTAAATCGATACTACGAATATTCATCTGGCGCATGATTGCAATATCAAACATTCATTTGGATGATGCAAGTTTCCTCTCTAGGGTCTCGGCATTCGTACTCGAACAGGGAGACTATGAATGTCGTTCAAATCCATGCTGCTGGCCTCTGCGCTAGCACTATCCACCGCGCTGCCAGCCTATGCCGATCGGGCAAACGACACGTTGGTCGCAGCATTTAACAAAGAAGTGCAAACGCTCGACGGTCTATACTCGACGTCGCGCGAGAACCTTATCCTTTCGTATCTGACATCTGACCAGCTGGTTGAGATCAACCTCGAGACTGGGGAGTACGAAGGGGCCTTGGCCGAAAGCTATACCTGGGTCGACGATCGCACCATCGACTTTACCCTCCGCGAGGGGCTGACTTTCCATGATGGCGCGCCCGTGACGGTCGAAGACATTGTCTATTCCTTCGACTGGATCGCAGACAAAGATTCCAAGACGCGACGTGGTGCATTCATTCGCGGTTGGTTTGAAAGTGCTGTCGCCACGGATGATCGCACGGTCCGTATCACAGCAAAGAACCCGTATCCGCTGATGCTGCGCGATATCGCTGTTTTTGTCCTGACCCGCAAGGCTGGCAGCTATGCAGACGGCAACCCCGATGCTCTGACGCAGAATTTCAATGGAACTGGTCCTTACAAGGTGGCCAGCTTCGACATGGGTGCAGGCGTCACGCTTGAGCGTTTTGACGGCTACTACAGTGGCGGACCAAAGGCAGCAGGATCGATTGAGAATATCGTTGTGCGTCCGATCCCCGATTGGGGCACTGTAACAGCAGAGCTGCTGTCTGGCGGCGTGAATTGGTCGTTCAATGTACCTGACGACACAGCGAAGGATCTGGGCAACCTGCCGATGGTGGATCACACAACCGGCGTTTCGACCCGTGTGTCTTTCTTTGTGCTGGATGCGGCTGGCGTGTCCGACCCCGAAGGTCCGCTGACCAACAAATTGGTGCGGCAGGCGCTGAACCACGCGGTGAACCGCGAAGAGATCGTGGAATTCCTTGTCGGCGGCTCGGGCCAGGTGATCCACTCCACTTGCAACCTGGGTATGTTCGGCTGCGACGTCGATGTGACTGAATACGACTACGATCCCGAACGCGCCAAGGCCTTGCTGGCCGAAGCGGGCTATCCAGATGGGTTCGAGTTCGAGCTGACTACCTATCGCGAACGTCCAATTATGGAAGCGGTGGCCGCTGATCTGGCTGAAGTGGGCGTGACCGCCAAAATCAACCACGTCAAGTTGTCGGCATTGTCCAAGTCGCGGGCGGAGGGCCAGCTTGAAGCCTTCCAGAACGCTTGGGGCTTCTATGCCACGCCGGATGTGGGGGCGATCTCGAACTACTATCTTGAGGGGTCGAACCGCAACTTGAATCACGATGCTGAGGTTCAGGGCTGGTTCAAGGCGGCACTGGAGACCGTGGATCAAGACGAACGCGCGGCGCTCTACGAAAAGGCTCTTAAGAAGGTTGCGGATGAGGCTTATCTTCTGCCGATCTTCCAGTATTCGCAGAACTACGTGCACAGCGTGGATGTGACCTTCGACGCGCCGCTGGACGGTCTGCCGCGTCTCAACGAGATGAGCTGGAAGTAAGCCCGCTCTAATGATCGGGCGCGCGCGAGCCGCGCCCGATCCACTCTGCCTGCCACAGGAGCCCGTCCCATGCTGAAATTCATTCTCAAACGCTTGGCCCTTGGTCTGGCGGTCGCCTTCACCGTGTCGCTTGCCACCTTCCTGATGCTCAACCTTGCTGCTGATCCGGCAGCCATGGTCGCAGGCGAAGACGCCACGCAAGAGGCCATCGAACAGATCCGTGTCCAATACGGTTTTGATCGACCGCTGTACGTTCGGTTCTTCGAATGGATGGGCCAGCTGGTTACCGGTGATTTCGGTGACAGCTACTATTGGAAACAACCGGTGTTCGACCTGCTGATCGACCGGGCCCCCGTGACGCTGACCCTTGCCGCAGGCGCGCTGACAGTGACCATCGTGCTTGGCTTGACGCTGGGTGTGCTTGCTGCGCTGAAGCCGAACGGTTGGCTTGATCGCTTCGCACTCAGCTTTGGCACTGCGGCGCAGGCAGTTCCAAATTTTTGGTTTGGTCTGATCCTGATCATTCTGCTCGGGGTAACCTTCCCGATCTTCCCGGTTTCGGGCGACAGCACTTGGATGCATTTCGTGCTGCCCTGTTTCGTGCTTGGAACTTCGGCCGTGCCGCAAGTGCTGCGCCTGACGCGAACAGGTATGATCGAGGTGCTGGGATCGGACTACATCCGCACCGCACGGGCGAAAGGCTTCCGGCCGCGCCAGATCCTGTTTCGCCATGCGCTGCGCAACGCGCTTTTGCCCATCGTCAGCGTGATCACCATCCAGATCGGTTACAAGCTGGGTGGTTCGGTCATCACCGAAAGCGTCTTTGCGCTCAACGGTCTGGGACGACTGGCTTATGAGTCGATCCTTGGGGCCGACATCCCGACTGTGCAAATGCTCGTCTTTTTCTTCGCCCTCGTCTTCATCATCCTATCGATCCTAGGCGACATACTGAACGCGTGGCTTGATCCGCGCATGCGCGTGGAGTGAAGCCAATGCAGACGACCGCCAACGCAGTGGCCGCCATGGCCGACGACATCATCGACCTGACGCCGAAAGAGCGGATGATCCGCAAGGCTAAATCCCATCTCGGGTTTCAGTTCGGGGCCTTCATCGTCATCTCCTTCGCGCTGATCGCGATTTTCGCACCGCTCTTTGCGCCGCATGACCCCTATGTTCAGGATCTCGCCAAGCGGCTTTTGCCGCCGGTCTGGGCCGAGGGCGGTTCATGGGGCCACATTCTGGGCACGGACCATCTGGGCCGAGACTATCTGAGCCGACTGATTTATGGCGCGCGGGTGTCCATGGGTGTGGGCTTTGGCGCGGCAACATTGGGATGCATCATTGGTGTCACCATCGGCCTTGTCGCGGGCTACTTGGGCGGGCGCGTCGATCAGGCGGCCTCGTTCCTGTTGACCTGCCAACTGGCGCTGCCGTCACTGCTGCTCGCTATGGCTCTGGTGTTTTTCGTGGGCTCTTCGGTTACGACTCTGATCGTGGTTCTGGGCGTGTTGCATTGGCAATACTACATGGTTGTCACACGCACATTGACCCGGCAGATCCGCTCGCTCGAATATGTATCAGCCGCGCGGTCCATTGGCTCCAATGACCGGCAGGTGCTGTTCTATGAAATCCTGCCGAACCTGTTCAACCAGATCATCGTCGTGTTTTCGCTTGAGATGGCCGTAGTCATCATCCATGAGGCCTCGCTGTCCTTCCTTGGCGTGGGCGTCCAACCCCCGACCGCGTCCTGGGGCCTGATGATCGCCGAGGCCAAGACCATGATGTATTTCAAACCCTACCTTGTCGTGATCCCTGGCGCTGCGCTCTTCTTGTTGGTCCTCGCCGTGAACCTGCTGGGCGACGGCATTCGCGACATTACCGCCCCTGAAAGCCGGAACTGAGGAGACAGACCATGACAGCCCTGCTGGAAGTTAAGGACATGTCGGTCACGCTCAAGCTGGCCGAAGGCGAAATGACCGCGGTTCAGGACGTGTCCTTTACGGTGGATCGAGGCGAAACACTGGGGATCGTTGGCGAAAGTGGATCAGGAAAGTCGGTCTCGTCTATGGCGATCATGGGGCTCTTGCCACGAGGCACTCGAACAAACGCCACCACGCTGCGTTTGGGCGATGTCGACCTGCTAAGCGCGTCCGAAGACGAGATGGCGCGACTGCGGGGCAACAAGATCGCGATGATCTTTCAAGAGCCGATGACTTCACTGAACCCAGTCTACACGATCGGGCGGCAAATGACCGAACTGATGCAACTCCACAAGGGGGTGTCAGGGGCGCAAGCCCGCGCCCGGGCCGTGGACCTTCTGGAGAAGGTAGGGATCACTGCCGCGGAGAGCCGATTGTCGCAATATCCGCACCAATTGTCGGGCGGGCTGCGCCAGCGTGTGATGATCGCGATGATGTTGATGAACGACCCCGAGTTGATCATCGCGGATGAGCCAACAACGGCGCTGGATGTCACTATTCAGGCGCAAATCTTGAACTTGCTCAAAGACCTGCAAAAAGAACTTAACATCGCGCTGATCATTATCAGCCATGACATGGGCGTTGTGGCGCGTGTGTCTGACAAGATCGCGGTGATGTACGCGGGACAGGTGATTGAAACCGGGCCAGTGTCGGATGTACTGCGCGCGCCGGTGCATCCCTATACCCAAGGCCTGCTCGAAAGCATCCCCGTACCCGGCCAGATCGAACCGGGCGGCGCGCTGGGATCGATCCCCGGTTTGGTGCCCTCGCTCAAGACACGGTTCAAAGGCTGCCGTTTTGCCAATCGCTGCCTGCGCGTGCACGACGCTTGTCATCAGGGGCCGGTTGTTCTGCAGGATGCAGGCAGCGGGCAAGCGTATCGCTGCGTTCTGACGTCCGCGCAGTTGCGCGACGGTACCTCCAGCATTGCGGCCCGCGAGGCTGGCGATGGAAGCTATGGCAAGGGCATCAATATGGACGCGCCGCCGGTGTTGCAGGCTGTAGAGGCTGGCTGCACCTTCCACGTCAAGCAAGGGATGTTTTCTGCCGCCAGACCGCTGCGTGCGGTGGACGAAATCTCGCTCGATATACGCAAGGGCGAAGTCGTCGCCGTAGTCGGGGAATCCGGCTGCGGCAAGTCCACGCTGGCGCGGATGCTGCTGGGACTGCAAGAACCCACGGCAGGCAAGATCATGCTAGGTGGGCAGGACATCGCGGGGCTGTCTGACATGGAACGCTCCCGCAAGCTTCAATCGATCTTTCAGGATCCCTATTCCTCGCTGAACCCGCGCCGCACCATTGGGGAAATCATCCGCCGCCCCTTGCATCTGCATGGTGTCGGCAGCCTGGCGGAACAACGCGCCAGGGTCGACACGATTATGGAACGCGTAGGGCTGCCGCGCAGCTTCTATCACAACTATCCCAACCAGCTTTCAGGCGGTCAGCGCCAGCGCGTGGCGATTGCTCGTGCCCTGATCCTCAATCCTGAAATCGTGGTGTGTGACGAACCCACCTCTGCGCTGGATGTGTCGGTTCAGGCGCAAATCCTGAACTTGCTTCTGGAATTGCGCGCTGAGATGGGCCTGACCTATCTGCTTATCACTCATGACATGGCGGTGGTCGAACATATCGCGACTCGCGTCGTGGTGATGTATTTGGGCCGTGTCGTTGAAGTGGCGGACACGCATACGCTGTTCTCCAACCCACGCCACCCCTACACGAAAGCACTGCTGAAATCCGTGCTGACCCCTGAGCCAGGTGCTGGCGTGCCAAGCGTCGATCTGGGCACAGCCTATCCCAACCCGATCAACCCGCCCTCAGGCTGCACCTTCCACCCGCGCTGTGAATTTGCCTCAGACATCTGCAAGGCAAAAGCGCCCGTGTTGGAAAGCCTCTCAACGACACATCAGAGCGCATGTCACATGCTTGAAAGGGAAATGACATGAGACCGCTATCTGCACCTGTGATCGAGACAAGGGTTGATCCGGTCAAACTGACGGCGGACCTTGTGCAGTGTCAAACGGTGACGCCTGCTGAAGGTGGCGCGTTGCAATTGCTGGATAGATTACTCAGCGCGCATGGCTTTGAGTGCCACCGTGTTGACCGGAAGGGCATTCCCAACCTCGTGGCGATTTGGGGAGATGGCCGCAATGGGCAGACCTTTGGCTATAGCGGGCATACCGATGTGGTTCCGATCGGGGACCGCGATGATTGGTCTTGTGATCCATTTGGTGCCGAAATTCGCGATGGCATGCTCTACGGGCGCGGTGCAACTGATATGAAATCAAGCGTCGCCGCCTTTTGCGGGGCTGCCATCGAGTTTGTAGCCAACACACCTCCCGACGGACGGTTGATTTTGGCGATCACCGGAGCCGAGGAAACTGGCTCGCCCGATGGCACCCGGGCGATTGTGGACTGGATGGAAGCCAGGGGCCTACAGGCCGACCACTTCCTTGTGGGGGAGCCCACGAGCGTCAAGACAATTGGCGACGCCATCAAGATTGGCCGGCGCGGCGCAGTGACCGTCTACCTGACTGTGACCGGTGTGCAGGGCCATACAGGCTATCCGGAAAAAGCGGTGAACCCTTTGCCCGCTTTGGTCGATCTTTTGCATGTCTTCGAGGGCAGCACCCTGGATGAAGGAAGTCAGAACTTTGCTCCGTCCACACTGGCCATCACCACCGTCGATACGGGTAACCCTGCGCGCAACATCATTCCCGGGGCTTGCAAGGCGACGGTTAATATCCGTTTCAATGACAACTGGACGTCGGACATGATCCTCGATTGGGTGGCGGAGCGCGTTGCACGGGTTGCCGATGAGCACGGCGTTACGATCACGAGTGACCACCATGTGTCGGGCGAGTGTTTCTTTTCTCCGCCGGGTAAATTTTCCGAAATGGTCCAGAGGGCGGTGCAGGCAGAAACTGGTCGCGCCGCACAACTGACAACCACGGGGGGCATCTCGGACGCGCGTCACCTTGTATCCCATTGCCCGGTCGTGGAAGCTGGTTTGACCGGAGAGACTATGCATATGGTCGATGAGCGTGTGTCGGTCGCGGAAATCAACACACTCAAGTCGATTTATACCCGCATCCTGCATGAATACTTCAACGGAGGCGCATCATGACCACATTGGCCCTGACCGGAGACAGTATTCTGCAACGCCGTCTCCTCAGCACCACAGATGCAGAAATCAAACCCCTGTTCGATCTGATCCGGGGTTGTGACGCGGCGTTCACCAACCTTGAAGTCTTGCCCAATGACTTTCACGGCGATCCAGCCTTTGACAGCGGCGGCTCACATTTCGGCGCGCCGTCCTGGGTGCTGGATGAGTTGACCGAGGCTGGCTTTGGTATGTTCTCAACGGCCACCAACCATACGCTCGACTATTCCATTTCCGGTCTAGAATACGCGCTTGATCAGCTCGACGGGCGCGGGCTCTGCCATGCTGGTGCTGGCAGGCATCTCGAAGAGGCCCGCCGCACCGCCTATTTTACCACCCCCAAAGCGACAATTGGCATGGTGGCCTGCGGGTCAACCTTCACAAAAGGACAAGAAGCAGCGCGCCAGACCCATGCGATGCAGGGCCGTCCCGGCCTCAATCCGCTTTGGCCCGATAGCACATATGAAGTGACACCTGATCAAATGGCCGTAGTTCAGCAGATGGCCGAGGGCCTGGGGCTGGAAAAATTTCGCCAGTTTCGCATTGGCACAGGCTTTGCCTTCGAAGCGCCTGACGGGATATTCCCGTTCAACGGTATGAACTTTCGAGTTGGTGAGCGCACTCGACACGTCCGCCATCCCAATCCGAAAGACCTTGCTGCGATCATCCGTTGGGTAGAAGAAACGAAACTGGCATCTGACATCGCCATGGTCAGCATTCACGCTCATGAACACGCCAATGAAAAAGATGAGCCTGCCGATTTCATCGTCGAGTTTGCCCATGCCGTAATTGACGCTGGTGCAGATATTGTCGTCGGACACGGCCCACATCTTTTGCGCGGGATGGAACTCTACAAGGGCAAGCCTATCTTTTATAGCCTCGGCAATTTCATCGGACAGAACGAAATGGTTCGCCAGCTTCCAGGCGAGTCATATGATCGTTTTCGCGCCGATGACCAGCTGACGCCGACCAAACTTTACAAGCAGCGCACGAAGGATGATCAAAAGGGCTTCCCGTCGGACGTTCGCTATTGGCAAACAGTTGTGCCGATCTGCCGCTTCGAGGGCGATACTCTTGAAGAGATCACGATCCACCCGGTTTCGCTGGGACTGGGTGAAAAGCGCCATCGTCGGGGGCGACCGCGGCTTGCAAGCGGACAAGAGGCCGACAAAATTCTGAAAGCCTACGCGATGCTCTCTGAGAGGTATCAGACGCGCATGACCATCCAAGAAGACGTTGCCAAAGCTTTGATCTGACAAGGATATGCGTTGATTTCGGCTCCGCCAGCTCAGCTGGCTTAGTAACCTGCGCTGCACCGCAGCGGTGTAGACACCGTTTGAGCAACGAATGCTGTATAAGCAAAGCGTCGAGACCCAATGACCGATGTGTCCGCACTGTTATGGTTTATGCTTGGCGCAGCGAACGACCGCCGTGCGCCCACTGCAACAGTCACCCGCGGTTCCAAGGATTCGCCTTCGGAAGTCCTACCACAATCTCAATGTCTCGCAGCATTCCCCCAACTTGGAGCCCGTCTCGCACCCAGCGCAGCGCCATTCGCCATGCTAAATAGTCGCGCCGTGCAGCTTCTATCTGCTGCGGATAGGGCGAGAACGTCACGGGGCAGGCCCTGACCTCAACCGTCCGCCACTTCCCCCGCGACAGCACTCTCTCGGCGCCAACCACCACGGTCGTCGCATGATCCCCATGCCGATTGCGCTTCATCTCCAAGGGGACACAGCGCGGCACCGCCCCTGGCATCCAGTCCGGCGTTAGCCCAGCGCGTGCGAGCTCTGCAACACGAATGGCCATACGCTTGCCGCCTAAGCTATCTGGCATTCCGGAAACAGTCGCAGCAATGACCTCGGCATCCTCGTGAGTGTAGTCGCCGAGCTTGTAGCGTCCACCGTCAATTTTGCAGCCCAGCGCCGCCCGCTGCATGAGCACGTATTCGAGGCCGAACCCATAGCCATGCTCACGCTCTGGATCAGGCGGTTCGGGCAGCTCCAGCTGTGCGCATTCGGTACGGAAGGCCCATTCCAGCGCCTGCTGCACGGTCATCACGCGCTTTGGGCGTCCGTGACGTGATTGAGGGCCGCCGTTGCGAGGTGAGGGTAAGGTGCGCCGGTGCAATTTGCGATCAAACTGGCTCATAGCACCCCTCTCACCTGAAGCTGTTTTTCGGTAACCAGCCCACGTTCGAGCATGGCTTGGCACATGGTTTTGCTGATCATGCTGGGTGGGAGGTAGCCGTCGCTCTTAACCCGTTCAGCATAGAAGCTTGCGAGCTCATCGATGCTGGGCGCAAGCCCTGAAGCTGCCTTTACCCGCTGCGCTTTGCCTTTCTGGCCTTTTGTGACATCCGAAGCCGCTTTGAGCTGCGCCTTGCGCTGGCAAGTGCGCTGCATGAGGCGGTCCAGCGCCTTGGGGCCATCCGGCGGCTCAGGGTGGTCGTGCCGGGAGTTTTCAGCAGTTTCGAGGATTTCCGCCTCGGTCAGCCCGAGGTCAGTCTGCCAGCGCCGAACATGCTCTCGAGGTGGCCAGCCTTGCCACCAGCCGGGGAGAGAGCCGTCGAGGTCAAAGCCCAGCGCTGCCAACAGCGATCCGAAAAACTCTTCATCGACGATTTCGCGCGCTTGCGCGTCCTCCTCCTCCTTTACTGGTTTACTTACTGGTTCTCTTACAAGGTTACTGTCCGGATTTCGGACACGGGAATCGGCATTTTCCGGACACGGGTCGGGGTCAAAATCGGACACGGCTCCGTGTGTGGATTTCGGACACAGGTGCGGGTTATCCACAGAGTTATCCTCAGAAATGGCTGTGATTTCCGAATCCTCAGCTTCGCCTGTGTAGGTCGCATCGAAGCCGTGTCCGGTTTTCGGACCCGGGACCGCGCGATCTTGGGTAAAGCCCGCCTCGAAGGCCAAGATGTAGCGGGTCGGCATCTGTCGCTTGGTGCCTGGATTCAGCCGCTGTACGCGGCGGATCAGCCCAGCACTCTCGAGCAGCGTCAGGTGGTCATTCAGCGTTGATCGGCTGATCTCGCAATCATGGGCGAGCTGCTCCTGGGATGGAAAACAGCCGAAGTCCGGGTTGAACCGGTCGCAGAGATGCCAAAGCACGATTTTGGTGGTGGGCTTGAGCCCGCGCTGTTGGATCGCCCAGTTTGTGGCAGCATGGCTCATGGTGCGACCCTCCCAGATGGAGAGGCGATGCGCGTCGTAAATCCATGATCCGCCAAGGCGCTTAGAGCGTCATCAAGCGATCGTACCAGCGCCCAGCCGAACCCCTGGGCCAGCACGGTGTCCCTGAACGCCTCCTGCGCTGGGCTCAGCCGCCCCTTGAGGGATTTCAGCTCGAGGAACAGCACGCGGCCACCGCAGAGGACGATCAGGTCGGCAAAGCCGGTATGGACGCCCATGCCTACCAAGATCGCCTGGCGCTTAGCCCCGCGCGGGCCTGCCTCTGTCACCTCGTTGGCGCTGTGATGAATGATCGAGCCCTTGGGGAGGGCAAAGCGCAGCGCGGTTACGACAGCGCGCTGCAGATCTGCCTCGGGTGTTCCGCGTCGCTTCATGAGCGGCCCTCCCGATCTGGCGCAGGCAGCCGCCCTGGTGTTTTGGCATCGAGTACGACAAGAAGGATGCGGGCATCCTCGCGCTCTTCGGGGGTTACACCATGCTGGACCAACACATTACAGGCGAGGCGAACGAGATAGTCGGAATGGTGAACCATATCGGCGACCACCATGCGCGCTTCGCGCCGGCGCTCCTCAATCCACTCCTGTCGGACACGGTCCCGGGCGCTGGGCTTGCGAAAGGGAAGGGGGAGGCTCATCGGCGTGACCCCGCACGACGCGGTGCAGGGGCTTCCTGCAGCATCAGCCATTCCTGCACGGCATCTCGGCGATAATAGATCTTGCGACCGGCACGCACGCAGGGCGGGCCGAAGCGGATCTTCTCCCAGCGGTGCAGGGTTTCAACGGTGACCCCGAGCTCAAGGGCGAGGTCGAGGCGGCTGATCCAACCGCTCATCAGGCGCTGAGGGCTACTGGATCGCGGGGCAGTTCCAATGTCTGGCATCTGGGTTCTCCTGAGTTTGGCCCGACGCGGGCAGGGTTCAGGGCTTCAGAAGCGCAGACGGAAAAGGGTGGCGGGAAGGCGGAGACCGGCGGTGATGCGCCAAATGGCTGCCGGTTATTGATATCATTGAGGTTTTACGGTTTTGGCGCCGGTCGAGTTTGCGGCACAGGACGGCGCAGAACCTTCGCGAATTGACCGATGGAGAGTCGCAGCGACTCAAAACTGGCCAATTTACAAGTTTTCGCAGTGTTTCAGCGGGTTTGACGGGCGCTCAAAGATATTCGCCCAACCGGCAAGGGGTCCGGCCCCTTGCCGGTCATTGATTTTAAACGGAATTTACAAAATCTGGCCTTGTTCCGGGAGCGAGAAGCCCTCTGGCGCGCGCTTTAGGCCGCGAAACATACTCCGCTGGCGGGCAGATTCGCCCAGCGCGATGAACGCCGTCCGGTATTTTCTGCCATGTTTTCAATGACCGGCAGGGTTTTGGCGCATCACCGCCGGTCACCGCCTATATGCCGCCCAGAACCTCATGCTTCGCTTGATAAGCTTGCGCATCTACGCCTGTGTCATGCGCACCAAGGAGGTATGAACATGGTCAACCGGTTGCGATTAAATGATAAAACGGTGCGCGAGCAGATCCCGGAAGAGGATCGGGCGTATCAAGTTTTCGATACCGAGATACGGGGGCTGTCCATTCGTGTGATGCCCTCGGGCGAGCGGTCCTTCGTGATGGATTACCGCTTTGCCGGACGGCAGCGCCGCATGGCGATCGGGCGTTGGCCTGAGTGGAGCGTCACTGCGGCCCGGGAGCGGGCCCGTGAACTGCGCCGCCTGATTGACGAGGGCACAGATCCGATGGAGGAGCGCGATACGCTACGGGAGGCGCCTCGCTTCAACGACATGATCGAGCGGTATTTGATCGAGCATGCCTCAACGCTGACGCCTTTGAGCGCGGCCGATCATAAATCCTTCCTGACCAAGCTCGTCGCACCGCATTGGGGCAACAAGCTGGTGACCGAGATCACTCCACATGATGTGACAAAGCTTTTGAACCTGATTGCAGAGGGCAGGGCGCGGCCATCGAAGGCGAAGCCCAACAATCGTGCGCGCAAGCTGCAGGGGCGCAAGCCCACGCCCGTCCGCGCCAACCGCGTCGGCGAAGTGCTGCGCAAAATGTTCAACCTTGCCATCCAGTGGGGCTGGCGCACGGACAATCCGGCCGCTGGCTTCAAGAAACGTGTCGAGACAGCGCGCGAACGGTTCCTCTCCCATGAAGAAATCGGCCGATTGGCCGAAGTGCTGGATGCGGCCGAGGATCAACGCGCCGCCGGCATTATACGCATCTGCATGCTGACTGGGGCGCGGGTGGGCGAGGTGCGCCAGGCGCAGTTCGAGCAATTCAATCTGGAGCTGGGGATTTGGTCGAAGCCCGCGGCGACCACCAAGCAGCGCAAGATCCACCGGGTGCCGATCTCGGCGGATGTCGCGGCGATCGTGCGCCAGCGGGCGCTTGTGGTACCCAAGGGCAACCCGTGGCTTTTCCCGGGCGATGTGCCGGGACAGCCCGTCAAGGAAATCCGCCGGTTTTGGGTGAAGGTGCAGCGCGAGGCAGACCTACCGGATGTACGCATTCATGATCTGCGCCATACATTCGCCTCGCTCTTGGTCAGCGGGGGCGCATCTTTGGAAATGATCGGGAAGTTGCTGGGTCACAGTCAAATGCAGACGACCCTGCGCTATGCGCATTTGATGGACTCGCCCCTGCGCGCGGGTGTCGACGCGGTGGCCGGCATGTTCCGGCCACGGCCGAAGATTGTGCATGATGCGGATGCCGAGCAAGCCGCCAAGCGGGCCTGAAATCGGAGCCGCTTACTTCTCGCCGCGGAGCGCGCGCCAGAAGGGCCGCAGGCGCCGCCGAATGGTGCTCTCGTCGGGGATTTCTCCGTTCTCGGCCGCATCAGCGAACCAGTCTTGAAGATCGCCGATCAGTTCTGCCTGGGTTTCGGGGATGCCATGTTCGTGGACGCGCTTCAGAAGCGCCACATACATGCCCTCCCAGTCATAGGGCGAGAGCGCGCCCGTGCCGCCGCCGATGCGGCGCAGCAGGTCATATTCGTCTTCGAACCTCAGCACGTCCTGACCGGTGATCAAAAGGTCCGCAATGGATACTTCGACCCCATCCGCGGGTTCGGTCACATAGCACCACTCGTCGGAATGCTCGGGCTTGATCCGCTGTAGCTTGATGACCGTGGGGCCGGTGCCCGCGCGGCGAAAGAGGGGCAGCATATCCATCGGCGAGATCGTAATCTTACCTGAGACCTTCTCGTCGCCGAAGATTGCGAGAGAAATCCCTGTCACGATGTCCAGCTTGCCCTCGGTGGCCCAGCCGCCAATGTCGGCAATGGTGCAGCCCCATCGGGACGCGGTTTCATGCAGGGTGAAGAATGCTCTTTGAGGTAATGCCATGCGGGCTCCAGTTCTGATGTCGAGGTAAGACAGCGGACGGCCTCGCGCGTGGCAGAAGCCGCCCAATCGGCAGCGAGGCAGAAACTCCAGGGTGCAGGCCGCATGAAGCTAAACCCCCGCACTCACGCTCATGCGGCGACTGCCAAATTCTCCAATCGATCGGCATCCTTAGGACGAATCGTCCTCTCTTGGGTTATAACCCAGGCACTACGTCAAGAACTGTCGGGGATAGGCGCCATGTCGTTCCAAAAGGCACAAGACCTGTTGAAGCTCGCTGGCATGTCTGCCAGCCGGCACGGTGGCATCACGGTAAAGGAGGTCGCCGAAGCGTTCAGCGTGAACGAGCGGACCGCCCAGCGGATGATTGCTGCCTTGAAAGATGTCTTCCCAAGTATCTCCCACCAGACGGACAACGAGCGGCGGCGACGGTGGAAGCTGCGCGACACCAGCATGCTCGGTATGCAAGGGCTCTACCGCCGCGAACTCGTCGCGCTCGAGGCCAGCATCACGCGGGCTGAGCGGGAGGGTGCGGATATGGAGGTGGATGCGCTTCGGTCCCTGCGGGACCGCTTGGTGGCAACCTTGCCGTCAACGCAGGCCCGAAGCATGGAGGTGGATGCGGAGGCGATCCTCGAGGCCAAAGGCTATGCCTGCCGCCCAGGCCCAAAGGTCAAAACCTCTCCGGCTGTGCTTAACGTCGTTTCGGCCGCCCTCAGAGGGCCGTTCCGGCTCATCATCCGATACCAGGGTGCGCAGGATGCCAAGCCGCGCAAGCGCGTGATCGAGCCCTATGGGATCCTGCTCGGCACGCGGCATTACTTGATTGCGCGTGATACGGCCAAGGATCACAATCTCCGCCGCTTTCGCATGGATCGCATCGAAAAAGCCGAGATCACCAACGACTGGTTCGAAAAGGACAGGGAGTTCGATCTTGAGGCTTACGCGGCGCGGTCATTCGGCTCGTTTCACTCAGACGACGAGTTCAACCGGGTCGTGTGGCGGTTCAGCCCGGCCGCCGCGCCGACGGCCCGGGAGTTTGAGTTTCACCCCAAGCAGGAAATGACCGAGCTGGAGGATGGCGGGCTACTGGTCAGCTTTGAGGCTAGCGGGCTGGTTGAGATGGCCTGGCATCTCGCGAAATGGGGTGCAGAGGTCGAGGTGGTTGAGCCGCTAGCGTTGCGTGAGATGGTGGCAGGATACCGAAATGTGCCGATCCAAGTGTTGCCGTGAACTGCAGGACGAGTGCGAGCGCCGCGCTTGCGCCGCTTCGGCGGGAATTGGAAGTTCTCGAAAAATTGCTAAAGTAACAGTGAAAGAGTGCTTTTATCAATCAACTGCCTTGCGAATGGTCGATGCGACTTTGAGAATGGAGTTGATTTTATAACCCCATCCCAACCAATTGAAAAACACTAGAAAGGATTGATGATTTGGACATCAGGACATTCATAGAAGCCAACAGCGCAGACGACTCACGAGAGGCGCTAATCGGCATTCTTACGCGGTATACCCAACCTGCATTCGGTGCGTTGCCAAAGCGAGAGACTGACATCCTTATCTTCGAGGTGATGCGAACACTTGGTCTACTACCCGAAGACGCATCGGTCTACGACCTGATGACAGACCTCCGGATCACACGTGCGAAGGCCTCGCAACTGCTGTTTGATTCCGCGATACGGAAGTTTGACGAGAACCCAGAATTGTTAAATTCAAAGGTGGTCGAGGCTTTGTGTGATGCGCGCTTTCATCACGACGCTGACAAATATTTTATACTTGAGGTCGAGGACCCAATGGTCAACGCGAGTCTCAAGGAGAGAGTTCGCAAGGCTGGTCATATATCAGACAGCTCGTTCAACGCGGCACTCATCCGGCTCCCCTTGGATGCCGTTGCTGATTTAGTTGCCGATCTGCTTCCGGAGGATCGTCAGGATGACGTCAAGGCCGCACTTGTCGCCGCCGGAGCGCCCGAAGCCCCCTCTTTCAAAAACGTGGTCAAGTCTTCGCTAAAGACACTGGGGAAAAAGGTCGTTGGGGACGCTGCAGATGGCTTGGTTGATGAAGCGGGTGCGTTCCTTGCGCCAATCCTACGCGATGGTGCAGAGATCGCAGTGAAATGGGTATCTGTTTTTAGCAGTGGCAACGCCGATGGTAACGAAATTAGCGGAGGGGGGCACGCCTGACCTTTTATACATAATGTGCAGTCAGAATATTGAGGCCATCGCGCTGGTTCGGTGGCTTGAGTGAGCCTGAAAGGGACATCCTCATAATCATCGAAGGCTGATTAGTGGCGCTAAACAAGAGCATTTGCGGCGAATTCGCAAATTGGTAATGTTTAATCGCACCCGTTAGCTATCTGCGTTTAATAAAAGAAGTAGGATTTTCGTGAACTCATGTGCCTCTTGCAGGGCATTGTGATTGGGTAAGCCCTCAGTTGCATCGACCTTCGCAATATTGCATCGGTTCATGGCGTCTTGCGCGGCTCGATAGATATCATCTTCGTGCAAGAAATTGTCTGCTAGACTTGACATTCTGAAGTGCTTCGCGTGGTAATCTCTGGTCAAATATCCACGTTTGTGTACATCAGAAACCGACCATTCGTGGAAAATCGCTTTGGTCGAGGTCAGTAGACCGGAAGATGCTTCGAATAGCTGATTGCGCCTGGTCTTGAGCGAGTCGACGTCGGGCTTTTCAAGTGCCTCTCGCTTGGCGCGTTCTTCTACCCATAATTTGTAGGGTGCTAAAAATAACAGGTTAGTTAATAAGATGATTGAAACGGCGGCCATGATAAACGACGCGATGTATTGAGTGGGTGCATTATCTCCCCAAACTGCGGCGGCGAGTGTCGCTAAGACGGCCGAAATCACCCCATATACGGTCCAAGCCCGAGCGAATGCCTTTTTAAAGATCAGCTGCAAGTATTCCACGGGTCAATGCTATTCCCGCTCGGGCGATTCCACAATTGGCAGTTGCTACTCAACATTGATGTTTCCTGTACCTCTCAGAAGGCGCCTGGGATGCGATAGATATGGTGTGGCGAAAGTGGGTGAGGTTGGCGTCTGCATTGGATCTATCCTTGGCCAAAACTATTCGTTTGGTTCCAGTTACTTGAATAGCCCGCACGATCGACTGCCAGTATCGGCGGGCTGACGATCTTGCGGGCGGCCTGCGGCCTTGGTCCCACGCGCGATCTCAAGGCTATGGCATTGAAATCGTTTGTTTAGATTCAAATTAGACTGAGAGCTTTGTCGCCCATGCCCCGAATACGCATGTCTTCGATCCTCCGCTGACGCAGCGGGCTTACTCTCTACTATGTCATGGGAACCTCCTGACTGATGATTGAGAAGGCCCCAATCGTCAGACAGGTCGATGAGATCGAAAAAAGCGCAACGCTTTACTCAGGCCACGACACAAGCCAAACGCTCCAATGCCGCGGAGCGGCTCAGCCCAAGAGTAGAAAACGATTATCTTCCGGTTCATCGGTCGATAATCCATGTCAACGCCATGTCAACGAGCGTACGTCATTTTTTGAGTGTGAGGCACGACGGATGTGGGCCAATGTCAGCGAGTTTCAGGGCTGAAAATTTGTGAATTCAAAGGCTTGTCGCCTATGTGATTGAATTTATTAAGTTCTTGAAATCATTTAATAATGGGCTCATAACCTGAAGGTCGTAGGTTCAAATCCTACTCCCGCAACCAAAAATAAATCTGCAATAATACCGCATTGCAAGCCACCCATCGGGTGGCTTTTTGCGTTGCGGTTTTGGGTGGTGCTACGTTTTGATCGCCGCCCGTGAACTCGAAATACTTTTGAAGCAAAAACAGCCACAGACATTGCGAGAGGACCGCCGATCGAACGTAACCGCCCGATTGACACCACGGTCCAGCTCCACGACAGCAGAAAGTAGTGAACCGAATGGGCGAATGATCGAAACGATCTGGGCAGGAACAACCAGGAACTCTCTCAGAGCCCCGAGCTAGCTGTTGCAGATTTAACTCCTGTCCGCGCATCACTATCCCGGCCAGCGGCGCTGCTAGGATTGCTGTGCGTGGCTTGGAGTGCGTAGGAAATAGACCAGCCCGAGAACTACAAGCGTTAAGTATCAAGCGGTGTATATCTCACCTAAACTCCAGACCGCAGTAGCTTTTGGGCTGTGGTAGAACTAAAAAACGCCTGCGCCAAAT
>Ga0228622_1000493_pt1 | contig 21224 bp, 21 predicted proteins | sample 26DmetaG_FD_186035 | JGI IMG/M metagenome (GOLD analysis project Ga0228622, IMG submission 186035) | Seawater microbial communities from Monterey Bay, California, United States - 26D | ecosystem: Environmental > Aquatic > Marine > Coastal | place: USA: California | collected 2016-10-01
TTAAATTTTTAATTAACAGATGAAAAAATATTAGCATATTTTTCCATCTTCCAAATCGAAATTTAAAGAAATTATAGTCTATGAAATTTAAAAATTAATGGTCTGAATTTTAGGGGGCATTTCTGAAGGAAAAATTAGTCAGATTTAATTTTTTAGAAAATTCTTTTTTAAGAACTTAAAAAATTTATTATTAACTATTTCTATTTTCTACAATCATTTCCTTAATTGAGCCAATTGCTTTAGCGGGATTTAGACCTTTAGGGCAAGTATTGGTACAATTCATGATTGTATGACAGCGATATAATTTAAATGGATCTTCTAATTCTTCTAACCTTTCAGAAGTGGCTTCATCACGAGAATCAGCTAAGAAGCGGTAAGATTGAAGTAGGGTAGCAGGACCTAAATATTCATCACCATTCCACCAATAGCTCGGGCAAGAGGTAGAGCAAGAAGCGCAAAGGATACATTCATAAAGACCATCTAATTTTTTACGATCTTCAGGAGATTGTAACCTTTCTTGCGATTTATCTTCTGGCTCTTCAGCTTGTAACCAAGGCTGTACTGATTTATATTGAGCATAAAAATGCGTTAGATCAGGAACTAAATCCTTAATAACAGGCATATGAGGTAATGGAAAAATTTTGATTGTATCTTTACAGTCAGAAATTGCTTTAGTGCAAGCAAGGGTATTAGTGCCATCAATATTCATGGAGCAAGAACCGCAAATACCTTCACGACAAGATCTTCTAAAAGTAAGTGAACTATCTTGTTCTGATTTTATTTTAATCAAAACATCAAGAACCATTGGACCGCATTTGTTCAGATCAACTTCAAATTCATCAATATATGGGTTATTTTCATCTTCAGGATTATAACGATAAATCTGCACCATTTTCATATTGTCAGATTTGGTTTCTGATTCAAATTTTGTACCAGCTTTTTTATCGATTTTGGAATTTGTTGGAAGTGTAAATTGTACCATATTCTGTAAAATAATTAGTTATGTTGCAAGATTATTAATTATTTATGCAACTGTCAATAATTTTTGAATTTACTCAAATATCCGTGTTACCACCAGATAAAATAATTAAAATATTTTTTCTTTCCTTATTTTGATCAATGAATTTTTTAGCCCCAACCATTGCTAAAATAGAGGTTGGTTCAATTTTCATATCCAGTAATTGAGTCAATTTTTGATGCCAAAATTTGATTTCATTGTCATTTGCGGTATAAATATCATCTAATTTTTTAATATAGGGAAAAGTTTTTTCTGAAATACATAAAGTTCTAGCACCATCAGCTATAGTTTTAGGAGTTTTACTAAATCTAAAAATTTCATTATTTTTAACTGAAATCTGAGCATCATTAGCATTTTCTGGCTCAACGGCAAAAACTTGCGGATTATAAGAAAAACCACTTGCCACAATATAAGCGCCAGAAACTAAACCACCCCCACCGCAGGGTGTAAAAACAGCATCAATTTTCTCATCAATTTGATTCATTGCTTCAAAGGTGGCAGTAGCTTGACCTAAAATTACATCCTCATCACCATAAGAATTACACATATAATAACCTTCAGCTATTTTCTGGTCCACAAGGGTATTTGATTCTAATTTGCTATCAGTAACAATTATTTGTGATTTATATTGTTGACTATTGGCAATTTTATTTTTGGCAGCATCCTTATCAATAAAGATGATTGATTCTTTAATAGCAAATTTTTCTGACAGATAGGCAATTGCTACAGCGTGATTACCAGAGCTGGCAGTAGTTATATTATTTGGAAATTTTTTATTTTTTTCAAAAAAGCTAAGTAAATTATTTATTGCTCCTCTGATTTTAAAAGAACCAGTTTTTTGTAGATTTTCTAATTTAAAAAATATATTTGCACCAATTTCATCATTTAAAGATTTATTAGTAATAATTGGTGTAGTAATTATATGATCCTTAATTCTATCATGAGCAATTTTTACATCATCAATTGTTAAATCTGTCATTTTACTGTAATGTGATGACTATAGTGGTAGATTATCATGTTTTTTCCAAGGCTTTTCATCTTTCTTATTTTTTAAAATTTGTAATGATTTGCAAATTCTTTTTCTAGTATTTTGAGGTCTAATTACCTCATCAATAAATCCTCTTGAAGCTGCAACAAAAGGTGAGGCAAATTTTTCACGATATTCCTCGATTTTTTGATTTTTTAAATCAGGGTCAGAAGCTTCTTTTCTAAAAACAATTTCAACTGCACCCTCAGGTCCCATAACTGCAATTTCTGCATTGGCCCAAGCATAATTCACATCACCTTTTAAATGTTTAGAATTCATTACAATATAAGCGCCACCATAGGATTTTCTGGTAATAACTGTAATTTTTGGTACAGTAGCTTCGGCGTAAGCATAAAGTAATTTTGCACCATGTTTGATAATACCATTATGTTCTTGATCTGTCCCTGGTAAAAATCCTGGTACATCAACAAAAGTAATGATGGGAATATTAAAAGCATCACAAAATCTAATGAATCTAGCAGCTTTTGCTGAGGCTTCAATATTTAGACATCCTGCCAAATTCATTGGTTGATTGGCAACTATGCCAACAGTTGAGCCTTCCAGACGACCAAAACCAGTAATGATATTATTAGCATAATTTGGCTGAATTTCATAAAAATCATTTTCATCAAGAATTTTTTCAACCAATTCTTTCATATCATAAGGTTGATTTGGATTTTCAGGAACCAAAGTATTTAGAGAAATATCAACTCTATCTTGAGCATCTTCAGTTGGAATTTCAGGGACAGGATTTTGGTTAGAAGTTGGCAAGAAATTAATTAATCTTCTGGCTTGTAAAAGAGCTTCAATATCATTTTTAAAAGCTGCATGAGCAACGCCACTTTTTGAAGCATGTACTTTAGCACCTCCTAATTCTTCAGAAGTTACCGTTTCATGAGTTACGGTTTTGACAACATCTGGACCAGTTACAAACATATAGGAAGAATTTTCTACCATTAAAATAAAGTCAGTAAGAGCTGGAGAATATACTGCTCCACCAGCACAAGGACCTAAAATTAAAGAAATTTGCGGCACAACTCCACTAGCATCAACATTTCTTTGGAAAATTTCACCATAGCCAGCAAGAGAATCTACACCTTCTTGAATTCTGGCACCACCTGAATCATTAATACCAATAATTGGAGCGCCAACTTTCATAGCCTTATCCATAACTTGGCAGATTTTTTTAGCGTGAGCTTCACCAAGAGAGCCACCCATAACAGTAAAATCTTGACTATAAACGAAGACTAAACGGCCATTGATTGTTCCTTGGCCAGTCACTACACCATCTCCAGCATGTTTTTTATCCTCCATAGCAAAGTCAGAACAACGATGCTCAACATAAAGACCATATTCTTCGAAAGATCCTGGATCTAATAAAACTTCAATTCTTTCTCTAGCAGTTAATTTGCCTTTAGAATGCTGGGTGTCAATTCTCTTTTGACCACCACCCATTCTTGCTTCTTCCCTTTTTTGGACTAGTTTTTTAATAATTGGAGATGACATATTTTTTTAATTAATTATAGGGGTTGTCTAGAATAAAAAGATCTAAAGAGATTTTATATTCTAGACAGCCCCTCACACTATAATAACAAATATCTACTAAAATTAAAGATTTTAATTCTTTAAAAATTATATTGCTTGAATACCTAATTTTTTAAAGAGGTTTTTATCCTCTTTCATTTCTGGATTTTCAGTTGTTAATAATTTTTCACCATAAAAAATTGAATTAGCACCAGCTAAAAAACATAGCGATTGCATTTGTTCATTCATTTCGCTTCTACCAGCTGAAAGTCTAACTGAAGAAGTTGGCATTAATATTCTAGCCACAGCAATTGTTCTAATAAATTCAAAATGATCCATATCTTCTATTTCTCCAAGAGGACTATTATTAGTTTTAACTAGCATATTGATCGGAACTGATTTCGGAGGATTTGGAAGAGAAGCTAAAGTCATAAGCATTTTAGCTCTATCCTCTCTTGACTCACCCATACCAACAATACCACCAGAGCAGATATTAATCTTAGCATCTTCAATATTTTTTAAAGTATTAAGGCGATCTTCAAATTTACGAGTTGTAATAATTGTTTTGTAAAATTCTTCAGAAGAATCGATATTATGATTATAATAATCAAGACCAGCATTTTTTAATTTTTCTGCTTGAGTGCCACTAATCATGCCCAGAGTAACACAGCTTTCAAGGCCCAATTTATTGACTTCTTTAATCATATCGCAAACCTTATCAAGGTCGCGATCATTAAGATTTCTCCAAGCTGCACCCATGCAAAATCTACTTGCCCCGCCTTCTTTGGCTTTTTTAGCATATTTTATTACTTCTGTAATATCCATAAAAGGTTCTTTTTCTAAACCGCTATTATAATGGGCTGATTGAGGGCAATATTTGCAATCTTCCGGGCAAGAGCCAGTTTTAATACTTAAAAGGCTGCTAATTTGAACTTGATTTGGATTATGATTTGCTCGATGAATTGCAGCTGATTTAAAGATAAGATCATTAAAAGGCAGAGCAAATAATGCCAATACATCTTGTAATGTGTAACTTTCTGTTAATTTGCTATCCATCTATAAATCTGAGAAACTTAATATTTTATCATAAAAAGATCTAATTATACCAAAGTTCATCTTAAAATAAACAATATAGCAATATATTTTTATATATAGTTTTTAAGATGAACTTTGGTATTGTATATAAAATTATGAAATTTTCAACTGAAAAAATATCATTTTTCATTTAAAGCGCAAAATTGGTATAGCTAGATATGTCTCTTTTTGGATATGGAATTTTGACATTATTTTCTTTGAGAGCGTTCCAAATTTTAATCATTACCTCACTTCTTGGTTCATAAATACCATCGGAAATATCACTAATCCAGAAAAATAAACGTAATTTAATAGCATAATCATCAAATTTATAGATATGGCATTTTGCTTCTGGAAATCTCAAACATTTTGGATGATTCTTGGCAATGTTGACAATTAAATTTTGTACTTTTTCCAGATCAGTTTCAAAATCAACATCAATATCAATTTCAATTCTGGCCTTATTGTTGCTATAAGTTAAATTAACAACTTTTTTAGTAATTAGATCTTCATTGGGAACCATAATTTCTTTGCCATCCATAGTTTCAATAAGGGTGTATCTACCGCCAAAATAAGCCACCTTACCATAAATTGCACCATCTTCAAGTTCAACTACATTGCCAATTTCAACTGATTTTTCAAAAAGCAGGATCATGCCACCAATAAAATTAGCAACAATTTTTTGCAAACCAAAACCAAGACCAACACCAATTGCGCCACTAAATACTGCAAAAGTTGTCATATTAAAGCCAAAAACCTTCATCAATATGCCAAAAATAATTAAATAGATGACAATATCTACTAATTTGGTCATAATACCCTTAGTTGTTGATCTAATGGTACGATTTCTATTAATAAAAGATTTAATATTTTTGGATATTAGGCGAGAAAACCAAAATACTGCTATAAGAGTAATTATGGCATTTAAAATATTGTAAATGGATATTCTTATCTGACCAATATTTAGAGCGAATTGATCTAAATAAGATATTGTAGCATCTAATAGGCCAACAAAATTTAAAATAACAATTGGTACTAAAAAAATACCAAAAATATTAGTAATAAAGGTGCTAGATGATATGATGCGGATAAATCTTAAAAATAAGAATAAAGTAACAAGTTGAATTATTGCCTGAAATACTATGATTTCTTTAGAAAAAATGGAGAAAACCACCATGCCAAAAAATAAGGCTATTAAAATGGCGGTGGGTAAAAATAGAGGAGCAAAATATTTAATCAGTAATTTTTGAATATTATCCTCAAAAGAAATTTGATTTTTAAGAAAATGGGATCTTTTTTCCGCAACTTCTTTCCATTTTGACCTAAAAAAATATTTGATTATTTTGTAAAATAAAACAGCAATAAATATTGAGGCAATAACTGAAAATGATTGTAAATAGAAATCATAATCAGTTAATACTGATTCTGTTTGTTTTAAAAATAGATCAAATTTTTCTGTTTTCACTCCCCTTGTGCAGAACTATATCCAGCCTCACCAGAAAAACTGTAAAGACCTTCATATTTAATAAAATCAACTTTTTTATCAGAGAAAATTTTAAGCATATCAATAATGTCATCATGAGTGATGCTTTTTTCCTGATCAATAATTTGATTACTTGCCTTACCGGTAATTCCTTTACCAATAAATCTTAAAATAGTTTGTCCTTTTGGATAAATATTTTGATCTTGCTTATCAATTACTGGCCACATAATCAAACCCTTAGCAGTGATAATCTTGATCTCTAATTTTTCACTTTCAACTCCATTTATCAAAGAAATCAAATCTTCAAATTCATTTTGCCAATCAAGGAATAAATCAAAGCCAATAAGTTTTTTATCCTCAGCAACTTCTTCTCGATAGATATTTGGTTTTTTATTGGAATCTTCTATAATTTCTTTAAAATTAGAAATAGGTAATTTAGTTGGAGATTGACCTAATCTAGAAATTATTTCATCAGTAAATTCTTTAGTTCCTACTTGTTTAGAGCTGGTTTTTTCACTATAAATATCATAAGTATGGACACCATCTTCAATAGTTTTAAATAAAGCATTTCTAATATTATTAGCAGCTTCAATCTGACCAATATGAACCAACATCATAATTGCAGCTTGAATAAAACCAGTTGGGTTGGCCTTATTTTGACCAGCAATTGTTGGTGCAGAACCATGAATTGCCTCAAACATAGCATATTCATCACCAATATTGGCAGAACCAGCCAGACCAACAGAACCAGCAACTTCAGCAGCGATGTCAGAAATAATATCACCATAAAGATTGGCAGTTACAATAACATCAAAAATTTCTGGTTTTGCAGCAAGGCGCGCAGAGCCAATATCAATAATATAATGATCAGCTTCAATATTTGGATATTCTTTAGCTACCTCATCAAAAATTCTATGGAAAGCTCCATCGGTAATTTTCATGATATTGTCTTTTGAGAAACAAGTAACTTTTTGGCGATTATTTTTGATAGCATATTCAAAAGCATAGCGGATAATTTTTTCACTACCACTATTAGTAATTAATTTTAAACATTGTTGAGAATTTCCAGTTTGCTTATGCTCAATTCCCATATAAAGATCCTCCTCATTTTCACGAATAATAGCCACATCCATTTTTTCATGCTTAGTATTAACATATGGATAAAGAGAAGTGATTGGACGAACATTAGCATAAAGACCCAATTTTTTACGAAGAGTAACATTAAGGCTTTTATAGCCACCACCTTGTGGAGTGGTAATTGGTGCCTTAAGCATAATTTTGGTATTTTTTAATTCTTCCCAAGCTGAAGGCATAAGACCAGAATTAAAACCCTTTTCATAAACTTCTTTACCAACTTCAATTACATTAAAATGTAATTTTGCACCACTAGCTTTAAGAATCTTAATTGCTGAATCCATTAATTCAGGACCAATTCCATCACCATAAGCTATCGTTATCGCTCTATTTTCGTTCGTCATATTTGTAAGTTATTAAAATTAAATCATGTCATTAATTGATAAGGAAATTAAAAATTAATGTAAAGCTATATTGTGCTAAAAAGTAGGAATGACTATGTAATAAATATATGTTTTATATTTTACCACTCACTACCTTATCATATTTTAAGATATAGGTTTGATTAGCTTTTATTTTAACATTGATTTCTACCTGTCCAGATGCATTTAATTTGGGAGCTTTGGTATCTGCTGGTAATTCTGAAACAATTCTCCATTTTCTTGGACTAAGAGACCAAACCAGATCAACTTCATAAGGGGTTACAGATTTTATATAAATATCATTTCCTTCGACATTACTTCTAGAAGATATTTTATTGCCATTAACCCATATAGACCACTTATCTTGAGATAGGTAAAGAATAGATGATAAATATATTTTTCCAAATTTTACTATTTCTTTTATTTTAGTTTTCTTTTGTTTGGTTTCTTTTTCTTCTTCTTTTATGTCTTCTTTGGCATTTAAAATTTTATTAATGTCCTGCAATTCTCCTTTAGAGAACATTAAGTTTTTAATATTATGTCTTTTTTTTGATTTGGGAGTTTTTTTAATTTTAGATAAAACATCTTTTATGGCCTCTATTTCTTTTTCATCATGAATGTTTTTTTGATTTGAAGGTTTTTCTGTTGTAATATTTTTTAAGTTGGATTTCTTGTCCTCATTAGCTGATGAGTTGCAAATCAATAATAAAATAACAATAAAACTATAAAGAATATTTTTGCAATTTGTACTAATCATCATCATTCTCCATTAATAACATACCATGTATAATCTATCTTAAAATCTATGATAAATTTATTATAGATTCCTTGTTTGATTTTTAATATGTCTTCCGATGAATATTTATCTTGATTTTTAGTAATAGATATTTTGCTAATGATAAAAAACCCTGGCAAATCATTGATAATATTTTCTATATAATTTATAGCTTCAATATCAGTCATAGAAGAAAATGACATCTTGCCAGTGATAGATTCAAGATATAATTTACGCAATGCTAAAGATTTTATATCTGTTTTTACCTTTTTGTTATTTTTTATAGTAAGATTATGTATTTTATATTTTGAAGATAATGATTTAATTTGATTTTGCAGATAATTTGGTTTTATTTTGTTTAATCCTATCAGATCTGAGCTTGATTTGTCCCATTTTTCTTTAAATTTTATAACCTCACTAACTTTTCCTTCCATATTTTTAGTGTCATTTTTTAATTTAGAAATTACTTTATTGATTTTAACAACCTCCTTCTCATGATCTTTATCTAATTTTTTTTCATATTTTTGAAATAGAAATATAAATAAAGAAAAAACAGCGATTAATAAAATCTCAATAATAATTTTAGTAAAATATATTTTAACCTTTTTGTCATAAGGTTCAGTTTTTTTAGTTATATTTAAATCTTCTAATTTAGGTTTTTCTTTTTTTATATCTTCTTGGGCCATAATTTATTGGGATTCAATAGTTATATCAAAAGGATATTTATAAAATTTCTTATTAAAATTAATGTTATTGGGTATGTCATCATATTTTAATTTATCTTTATCCGACGTTTTGAGAGATGAAATTAAATTATCAAAATTGCTAAATAATTGATCTATACCCCCCTTTTTATTAATAACAGAGCCAGTAATATTTACCTTATATTTTGATGTGATATTATTTGGTTTAAAATTCTTCAAACTATATGACACGCTTTTTATAGAATTTTTATCTTTTGGAATTACAGATGCCTTAGTTAATCCTTTTAGATATAAATCTTCTCTATTGGCAAAAAATTCATCAATTTGACCAAAATCTATAATTTCATAAAATTTATTTTGATCATTTGGATCTCCTAAACTTTGTTTTTTGATTTTGTTAAGTTTTACTTCCAAAGTTGACCTTTTTAAATTTAAATCAATTATTTCACTATCTCTTGTTGAATCATGTATAAACATTTTAATGGCCATATATCCCAAAAATAAAATAATTGATATATTTATAAAAAATAATGAAGATATCAGAAAATATAAAATATTAATTTTTTTAATTCTAAAGGTAGAAAATTTAAAAAACTTCTTTTTACTATTAATGAAATTATTGGCTAATATTTCATCAGATCGAGTTTCTAATTTGTTATTGTCTAAAGTTTTAATATTTAGTTTTTTGGATATGACATTGGATTCATAATTACTAATCTTTAAAGATTTTGTCTTCAGAGAGTCGAGCTTTTTTATTAAATCTTTTGATAAAATATTAATAAAATTAATATTAGAGACCTTAATTTCAGGAAATGATCTTTTTAAATATTGTATAATTCTGAGCATATCTTGCTCAAAATATTTTGTAAAATTATCACTCTCCAAATGATGATCAGGTTCTCTATTTAAGATTAAAAAATTATTGTGAAAAATAAATTGTCTTAAGCCACTAATAGCTGTATCAAATGTAATGATATCAATATTTGACTCTCTAGAAATATTAAAATCCTTTTTGGCAATTTCTGTAATATTAACTAATGAAGATTTGCTTTCTACTGGTAGTAGGTAAATTCCTACCAATCTATTTTTTGGTATCAATATTAAAAAATCGATCCATTCAGTTATATTCTTTTTTAATTCTGCCCAAAATAATAATGCATTCCATTTTTTATCACTTTTTCTTCTATTTAATATAACATTTTTAATAACTTCATTTTTAGTTTTAGGACTCTCTCTAAAAAGATCTTTTTTGATTAATCTAGAAACATCAAAAGATTTTATCGCAGGATATGTTTTTTGTTTATAAGTTTGATCATTATCATCAAGTAGGATATATATTGGATAATTCTCTTGGCTTTGAAAAATTGTTTTAACTGACTTTTTAGCATCTTTTATATCCTTAATAAAGACAGTTTTTTCTATCGTACGACCATGATGAAATGCAAAAAATGCTCCATTGATTCCAATAGTTATGGTACAAGATTTTTTTCTGAAAAATGTTTTAATTTTTTTCATATATATAAATATGGGTCACAAGAGTTATTTTTACTAAAACCTTCTAATCTTAAAATACAAGAATCACATTTGCCGCAAGCATAATATTTTCCATTTTTATGAATTGGATCATAACAGCTATGGGCATTGGAATAATCTACGTTAAACTTTAAGCCAAGAGCAATTATCTCTTGTTTGCTTAACTTTATAAGGGGTGTATGAATTTTGAAAGATTTTTTTAATGCAGAGGCGGTTGCTAAATTAGCAGTCTTCTCAAAACTTTCTATAAATTCTGGTCTGCAATCCGGATAACCAGAATAATCAACAATATTAACCCCAATAAAAATATCATTGATATTATTTGATTCAGCGTAAGATAAAGCGTAAGATAAAAAAATAATATTTCTAGCTGGAACATAGGTCACAGGAATATTATTAATATTGCTAATATGATCTCTATTTTTTGGTACGGCAATATTTTTATCGGTTAAAGCACTATTTTTAAAAATATCTATATCAATATTAACAATTTTATGATCAATAAAATTATAGATTTTGGCAATTTTTTTTGCCATTTCTAATTCCACTTTATGTCTTTGGCCGTAATTAAAACTGAGTCCATAAAGTTCATAACCCTCATTTTTTGCAATTGCTGATATGGTAAGAGAATCTAAACCTCCACTTAATAATATAATTGCTCTCTTCTTCATAAGCTATAATTTAGCATTAAAGTTATATCAAAAATGAAAATGACTATGATAGATAGAAATAAGATTTTTTTAGCCCATTTTTTTTCATCTATCTCCTGCTTAAAATAACCAAACAGCCAATATAAAGAAGCTATTAGGATCAAAGTTAAATAAAACAAACCGACAAAATCACTTAAAAATAAACTTGCTGCAGCAATTAAAAATAAAATAATATAAATCAGAATATTTATTTTAGTAATTTTTATATTTTTAATATTAGGCATAATAGCAATATTAGCTTTCTTAAAGTCATCCATTCGATAAATGACAATAGCTAAAGAATGTGCAATTTGCCAAAAAATTAAAATTACAAAAAGTATAATTGCTTCAAAATCAACTTTACCACTGACAAAAAAATAAGCAATTAATGGTGGCATAGAACCAGAAATACTGCCAATATGAATATCATAAATTGAATTTCTTTTTAAAAAAATAGTATAAATTATAACATAAAAAAGAAATCCTATAATGGCCGTAATAAAACTTAAAATATTGCCGAAATAATAAAGAATGAAAAAACCAATAATTCCTAAAATCAGAGCATAAATAATACTAAAATTAATAGAAATTTTATTTTGAACTAAGGGACGATTTTTAGTTCTTTCCATTAAGCCGTCAATATCGCGATCATAGATATTATTAAACACGCAGCCCGAGGCAATAATTAAAATAATTGCTAAAATAACAGTTACTAAATCAAAAAGATCAATATGGCTTTGATAAATTTTTGCTGCCAAAAAAAAGCCAGCAAAGGAATTAATGATATTGCCAATAATAATACCAGGTTTGGTTAAAATTAATAAATTGTAAAATATTGAGTTTTTATCCACTTTTTATTTTATGATAAACATATCTATTAGCTCTTCTAATGGATTGTACTAGATCAAAATTTTTACCTAAAAACACAGCAATGGCAGTAGATAACATACAGCCAGTACCTCGAAGATTTTTCTCTAATCTTTTATTTCGAATTTTAATGATTCTATTATCCAAAAACAAAAATGACAGAACTTTATCTGACTTTTCCTGAAAATGCCCACCCTTAACTAGAATATTTTTAGCACCAAGATTTTTTAATTTTTGGACAGCTTTTTTAATATCTTCTAAATTTATAATTTTAATTCCAGATAAAATTTCCAACTCATAAATATTTGGTGTAATTAAATAACAAAGAGGAAATAATTCTGATTCAATTTTTTGAATTGCCTCATCGGTAATGAGATCAAATCCATTACTAGCTTTAATTACCGGATCAAAAATAATTTTATATTCTGTATAGATCTTTTTGATATTTTTTTTGGTAAAGAAATCTATAATTTCATTAACAGCATCAGAATTTCCAACCATACCAATTTTAACTATATCAATTTTATTTTCGGAAAAAATTGCTTCCAATTGATCATGAATAATTTTTTGATCTAAATATAAAATATTACTGATTTTTTGATTATTTTGAGCATTAATAGCACTAATAACATTAAAAATATTGGCGTCTAAATCATATCCAGCTTTAAAATCAGCCATAATTCCTGATTTTGATAAAGGATCGGATCCTGCAATGGTGACAATATTTGGTTTAAAAGAAGACAAATTATTTACTATTATAGGAACCTCTGAAAAACTAAAATATGTATTTAGCAAAATTGATCTTTTTAACCCTTTTTAGCATAAATTTAGTTTTTTATGGCACAATATGTTCATATTGCACCAAAAAGAAACACAATTTCTGCTAAAAAATGCTCTAAAAATTCCAATTTTTAGTTTTTCAGAGGTTCCTATAGTTTGGGAGCGAATTTATATGATAAAACTTTAATCAATTCAAATCAATAATTTTAATATATTGAAATTTTTAAAAGTTTTTTTATCATGATTTAGCTGAAGATATTTTGGGATAATCCCATTTTAATTTAATCGAAATATGAATAATCAAAATAGACCATTATCTCCTCATTTGCAAATTTATAAACCGCAAATGACATCTTTTACCTCGATTTTACACCGTCTGACTGGTATTTATCTTTTTCTTGGGGTTCTTATTCTTTCTTGGTTTTTTATTTATTATCAATATCAGACGGATTTAGTTTTTGGCGGTAATTATCAAAAATGTTCTAGCAATATATGGGTTTATGCAACTTATTTCTTTTCATTTACTTGGCTTTTTGCTTTATATTATCATCTTTGTAATGGTGTGCGTCACTTAATGTGGGATATTGGCAAAGGTTATGATATTAAAGACGCTTATCGTAATGCTTATATAGTTATATTTTCGGCAATTTTTTTAACAATCGCTACAATTTTTACTTATTTTTACCTTAGATAATGACAGAAATCAGAAAATCAGAAAAGACAGGATCGCATCATTGGATTTTTCAAAGAATTAGCGCCGCAATTTTAATTTTTTTAGTTTTATGGTTTGGCTATTCATTTTTTACAATGTTAGTTGATAATAGCTATATTGAAACTTTCTTTTCATATATGACAAATACTGTTTTAGCTATTTTGTTTATTTGCACTTGTCTTTATCATGGCTGTCTTGGTATGCAAACAGTGATTGAAGATTATGTTTCTTGCAAAACAGCTAGAAAAACTACCATTGCAATTATTAATGTTATTTCTTTAATTACTGCCATCTCTGTTGTCATCGCCATTATTAGATTACATATTATTTTGTAAACAGCTCGGTTTGGCACGGGATGGATGGTTTAACAATGTGCGTCTGACTCCCTTTGAATATAGGCAAAAGACAAAGAAAAAGTGATCAAGGATCTTTTTTCTAACCTTCTAGTCAAAGAGCAAATCAACTTAGTTGGTTGTATAGCAAAAGACTAGATGTAAATATTAAATTATTATTATGACTGAAACTAAAATAGGAAATTATAAAATCATAGATCATGAATTTGATGTAGTAGTAGTGGGTGCTGGTGGTGCTGGTCTTAGAGCTACTTTCGGTATGTCTTCAAAGGGATTAAAGACTGCTTGTATTAGTAAAGTTTTTCCAACTCGTTCTCACACCGTTGCTGCTCAAGGTGGAATTTCTGGTGCTCTTGGTAATATGGGCGAAGATGATTGGAGATGGCACGCTTATGACACAATTAAAGGTTCTGATTGGCTTGGTGATCAAGATTCTATTGAATATATGTGCAAAACTGCTCCAGAAGCTATTATTGAATTAGAACATTATGGGGTGCCATTTTCTAGAAATGAAGAAGGTAAAATTTATCAAAGACCTTTTGGTGGCATGACTAAAGGTTATGGTGAAGGTGGTACTGCCCAAAGAACTTGCGCCGCTGCTGATAGGACTGGTCATGCAATTCTTCACACCTTATATCAGCAATCTTTAAAACATGATACTGAGTTTTTTATTGAATATTTTGCCCTTGATTTAATTATGGAGGATGGAGCTTGTAAAGGTATTATGGCCTTAAATTTAGTTGATGGTACGATTCATAGATTTAAAGCAAAAATTGTTTTGCTTGCAACTGGTGGTTATGGTCGTGCTTATTTTTCTGCAACTTCAGCCCATACTTGTACTGGTGATGGTAATGCTATGGTTCTTCGTGCCGGTTTACCACTTCAAGATATGGAATTTGTACAATTTCATCCAACTGGAGTTTATGGTTCTGGCTGTTTAATTACTGAAGGTGCAAGAGGAGAGGGTGGTTATTTGGTTAATTCTAAAGGTGAAAGATTCATGGAAAGATACGCACCAAATGCTAAGGATCTTGCTTCTCGTGATGTTGTTTCTCGTTCAATGACTATTGAAATTAATGAAGGTCGTGGTGTTGGTGAAAATAAAGATCATATTTTCCTACATCTTGATCATTTAGATGATAAAACTTTGGCTGAAAAATTACCTGGAATTTCTGAGACTGCTAGAATTTTTGCTGGAGTTGATGTTACTAAGGCGCCAATTCCTGTAATTCCTACAGTTCATTATAATATGGGTGGTATTCCAACCAATCATGAAGCTGAAGTTTTAACTTCTAAAGATGGTAAAATAGAAAAAGTTCCAGGTCTTATGGCCATTGGTGAGGCGGCTTGCGTTTCTGTTCATGGTGCTAATCGTCTTGGTTCAAATTCTCTTCTTGATCTTGTAGTATTTGGCAGATCCGCTGCTATTAAAGCAAGAGAATTAATTAAAGATGATGATAAATCGCCAGAATTTGCTAAAGATGCTGGTAAAAACGCTTTAGAAAGATTAGATAAAATTAGAAATGCTGATGGTACTCAAGGTGCAGCGCAAATTCGTCTTGAAATGCAAAAGACTATGCAAAAACATGCGGCGGTATTTAGAGATGAAAAAATTATGTCTGAAGGTGTTAAAAATCTTAGAAATATCATTAGCACTTTCAAAGATCTTAAAATTAAAGATCGTGGTTTGATTTGGAATAGTGATCTAGTTGAAGCCTTGGAGCTTGATAATCTTCTTGGTCAATCATTGGTTACTATTGAATCGGCTCTTAATAGAAAGGAATCTCGTGGTGCGCATTGTCGTGATGATTTTCCAGAAAGAGATGATAAGGAATGGATGAAACATACTCTAATGTGGTCTGATGAAAAATATAAAGTTCAAATTGATTATAGAGATGTTAATTTGCAGCCTATGACTGAGGAGATGAAGCCTATTCCACCTAAAAAACGTACATACTAATCAAATCTTGGACAACTTTGGTGTTAATAAATTTTTTTGGAATTCATGTAGTTTTTAGTACATTAAAATTCCAAAAAAATTTATTGCCTATAAATTGCCTCAAGATATTTGATTAGCCTAGTTCAATAATTTCTTTTATAATTTTCCTAAACATTATACCATTTCCTTTACCATCAACATATTACCCTTGAGAGTGATTAACAACTTTATGATTAAAATTTACCTACAGCAAAAATTGCTTTAAAGTTGGGGAATAATATTACTTTAATTCTTCAATCAATAAAAAAGCCAATTCTAAGCTTTGAGAAGAATTTAATCTAGGATCGCAATGAGTTTTATATCTTTCCTTCAAAATTTCTTCAGATATATCCTGATTGCCACCCAAACATTCTGTAACATCTTGACCAGTCATTTCAAAATGCACACCGCCAGCATAAGTTCCAATTGATTTGTGAATTCTGACAAATGATTTAATTTCACTTAGGATGTCGTTAAATTTTCTACTCTTATAATTGTTAGAAGTTTTAATAATATTGCCATGCATTGGGTCACATGACCAAATAATATTTCTTCCTTCGCTTTTTACAAATTCAACCAAGGGTGGTAATAATTCTTCGACTTGACCAGCGCCCATACGAGAAATTAAAGTTAATTTACCAGGAATATTTTCTGGATTGAGAATATTAATCAATTTGATTAACTCATCCTTAGTAATTTTTGGACCAACTTTAAAAGCCACAGGATTTTCAATTCCTCTCAAAAATTCAACATGCGCTTCATCTGGATTTCTGGTTCTATCTCCAATCCATAAAAAATGTGAAGATAAATCATAATATTTATTATCATCCATTTTTCTAGTGAAGGCCTGTTCGTAATTTAAAAGTAAGGCTTCATGAGAAGTATAGAATTTTGCCCGATTTAAATTTGCAGTTTCATTAATATCTACGCCACAATTTTTAAGAAAATTGATTGATTTATTAACATTTTCAATAATTTCTTCAATTTTATTATTTTTTAATGTTAGCGCAAATTCTGAATTCCATTTTTCGATATTATTAAGACTAGCATAACCACCATCAGCTAAGGATTTTAGATAATTGATAGCAGCTGCCGAATGAAAATAAGCATCAATTAATCTTTGTGGATTAGGAATTCTACGCTTTTCATCAAATTCCAAAGAATTGATAATATCGCCACGATAGGACGGAATATTTACGCCATTAATTTCTTCAAAATCAGAAGATCTTGGCTTGGCATATTGGCCTGCAATTCTACCAATTTTAACTATTGGTTTTTCAACACCATAAAGAAGTGCCACAGTCATTTGCAAAATTGTTCTAAAGAAGCTTTTAATATTATGACGATCAAATTCAGCAAAACTTTCAGCGCAATCGCCGCCTTGAAGTAAAAAGGCCTGACCATTGCAGACATCTGCCAATTCAGATTTTAAATTATTAATTTCATTGTATGAAACTAGACGAGGATAATGAGATAATTTTTCTTCTACCTCTTTTAGTAATTTTTGATCTGGATATATCGGTTGTTGTTTGATTGGAAAATTTCTCCAAGAATTTTTACTCCAACTGGTCATTATTGTTTAAATTTTTTAGTTAAGGTGACAATTCTCCTACCAAGAATTTTTGCAGTTTCAATATCGCCAGATGGTGGGGTAACATCGGCCGGTTTATTGTCAGATTGAGCCATAGCCCCAAAAAAAGAACCCATTCTATTGATCTCGTCAACCTTACCTTGTTCGCCATCTTTACATGTATTCATGTGACCTAGACCAACCCAAATCATACTATGCTGCATAGCATAAATACCAATTTGAATCAGAGTATTTAATTTATCGCCACTTAAACTATGCGAATTGGTAAATCCTGCGGCAATTTTATCCTTCCAGCCTTGTTTCATCCAAATTGGTGATGAAGCATCCATAAATTCCTTAAATTTTGCTGAAACTGAACCCATATAAGTAGGGGAGCCAAAAATTATGGCATCACTATCATCAAATTGATTAATATCAGCAATTGCCTCCTCAGCTGTGACTAATTTTGCTTGACTATCATTGCAAGCTAAAACAGCTTCGTAAATAGCTTTTGCCTGAGACTCAGTATGACCAAAGCCACTGTGATAGATGATAGAAATTTTGACCATAATTATAAATTTTTTATAAAGTGAAAACCGCGAATAAAAAAACCTTCCCTAAAATAAAGAGAATGAGATTTTTTATTACCAATGAATGAATCTAATATTATATTCTTGCAATTGTTATTTCTAGCTTTTTTTTCTAGGTAATTTATCATCTTAGTACCAATCTTCTTGTTACGATATTTTTTATCAATGATTAGATTTGAAATTCTAAGAAATTTAGCACAATAAAACATTCTGGAAATATTATAGCTAGAAATACCAATGATTTTGCTATCAATAAAAGCGCCGATCATTTTAAAATTACTAAGCTCGCTCATTTCCTTAGTAATATCAATATATTCTTCCTTAGTTAATTCTGGATATGATTGAATAATTAAATAATAAGAATCAATTATTTCCTGACCTTTAATATCTCTAATTTCTACTTCATCCATCTAAATCTTTTAAATCCTGTTCTAAATTTCTGGCCATATTAGTAATTGTGCCAGCACCTGCACATAAAATTATATCACCATCAGAAATATGTTTTTTAACTAAATTGGCCAGATCTTTTTTATTTTCTAATTTTAAAACTATTTTATGTCCCGCTGCTTTAATCTTATCAATTAAAATATCTTGATTGACCAAATCTTTTCTTTCGCCAGCTACATCATGAATATCATCAATAATTAAAATATCAGATAATGTAAAAGAATGAGCAAAATCATCTAATAAATCATAAGTTCTGCTATATTTATGAGGTTGGAAAATGGTAATAATTTTATTTTTATCACTCAAAATTTGTTTTGCAGACTGTAATGCAGCAATTATTTCAGTTGGATGATGAGCATAATCATCGATAATTATTGCTTCCCCATAAGTTCCAACTTTGGTAAATCTTCTTTGTACACCTTGATAATTTTTAAGAGCATTTTTAATACTTCTTTTATCAATTTTTACAAATTTAGCAACTGCAATTGCAGCGACCGCATTACTAATATTATGCAAACCATAAAAATTGGCAAAAATATCCTTAATTTGATAATCTTTAGCAACTATATCAAAATAACAGCCATTAATATCTTGTTTAATATTTTCTACCATAATATCAGAATTATCCGACATGGAGTAAGTTACAATATTAGATTTTTTGCCAATTTCATGACAAATATCCCTGATATTTTTATCATCAAAATTGACAACAGCCAAGCCATTTTCTGGAATTTGATTGATATATTGTTTAAAATATGATTTATATTTTTTATAGTCACCTTGGTAAAAATCCATATGCTCAGCTTCAATGTTGGTTACCACACCAATAAATGTTGGCAAATCAACAAAGCTAGCGTCAGATTCATCGCTTTCAGCAATAGCATATTGGCCCTTACCAAATTTGCCATTAGAATTAAATCGATTGATAATTCCGCCATTAATTATTGTTGGATCAAAATCAGCCTCTTCAAAAATTTCAGAAATAATAGTTGTCGTGCTAGTTTTGCCATGAGTGCCAGCAATAGTAATGGATTTTTTATTAGATAAAATAGAGGATAAAATATCTGCCCTTCTAACAATTGGAATATTTCTCTTTTTTGATTCGATAATTTCTGGATTATCATCATAAATAATGGATGTTTTAACTATCAAGGAAATATCATCTTCAATATTATCGGCAATTTGGGTGGCAAAACATTTAATTCCTAAATTTTCTAACTTCTTAATATTTTTATTATAGGAAATATCTGAACCTGAAATCTTAAAACCTAGCTGATGTAAAATAATGGCCAGAGCGCTCATGCCAATACCGCCAATGCCGATAAAGTGAATGCGACCATTAATCTTACTTAAATCAAGAAAACTCATCCTTTGAATTTAAAAATAATATATTATATTATGAGCAATATCTTTTTCAAGAAATTAATAAATCATAAATGAAATTAACTTACCAAGAATTTGCGCGAGATGAGCAGAATATCAAAAAATTAGTCATTTTTTTACATGGCTATGGTTCAAATGGTGAAAATCTTTTAGCTTTAGCACCAGAAATTTCTAAAACTATTCCTGAGGCTAAATTTATTGCGCCCGATGCTACTTATCAATGTGATATGAATCCAAAAGATGGTTATCAATGGTTTACATTGGCACAAACAGATCCGGTAAAAATGTTTGTAGAAATTGCTGAATCTAACAATATTTTAGATAATTTTATTGCTGAACAATTGAGTAAATATAGTTTGACAAAAAAAGATTTAATACTCATTGGTTTTTCACAAGGTGCTATGATGTCGATGTATAATTCTCTTAAAGCAAAAACAGAGCCAGCAGGAATTTTAGCACTTTCTGGCAGGTTAATTTTACCAAATGAAATTAATTCTAAGCCAAGAATTTGCTTGGTTCATGGTACGGATGATGATGTGGTTGGATATCATTATCTTAGAGAGGCCGAAGAAGGTTTAAAAAAAATAGGAATAAATTATGAAAGCCATTCACTAAATAATTTAGGACATTCGATTGATTATCGAGTTGTTAAAATTATCCAGAATTACATTAATACTATCTCCCACCTCTAAAGCAATTTTGCTATAGATAAATTTGCCAAATTCCCTTATAAAATTTCTTTTATAGACAACTAAATTAAGCTTGCATTTTCTCTTATTCCAAGCAACATTTCGAGTAACTCTCTTTTATCGCTGTATTTATTTCTCCACTTCCTGTACCAATACTTGATTTGAGACCATTTCTTTTTAATTGGGTTAAGATCTGGTGAATAAGCTGGAAGATAAAGTAATGTGATATTGAATTTCTTTGCTATGTCTGCAATGTTTTCAATATTTTTATCAGCAATTTCTGCCTTTGAGTCATGATGAAATTTGGCGTTATCAAGTACCAGATAAGATCCTGACTCAATATTTGGAAATAGATCGTTCTTAAGATAGTCCTTAAATATTTGTTTATCAATTGATGATTCATATATTTTTGGCATTGTTAATTTACAATAGATTTTACTAGCAATTAACATCATTGAGCATAAAATAAGCATTTTAACTCAATAAATCAAACTATGAAATGTTTAAAATGCTCCAGTTCTAACGTTTGCAA
>Ga0228622_1000504_pt1 | contig 20888 bp, 13 predicted proteins | sample 26DmetaG_FD_186035 | JGI IMG/M metagenome (GOLD analysis project Ga0228622, IMG submission 186035) | Seawater microbial communities from Monterey Bay, California, United States - 26D | ecosystem: Environmental > Aquatic > Marine > Coastal | place: USA: California | collected 2016-10-01
AGTTGCTTTTTGGCTCAGCTAAATTAATTTTCATAGATGAAGCACAACGAATAGAAAACATTGGACTTACTTTAAAAATCATAACAGATACGTTAAAAGATGTTCAAGTAATTGCTACAGGATCTTCAGCATTTGAATTGATGAATCAAACGCAAGAACCATTAACAGGAAGAAAATACGAATACCAGCTTTTTCCAATTTCGTTTCGAGAAATGGTAAATCATCATGGTTTTTTAGAAGAAAAAAGAATGTTAGAGCAACGTTTAATATATGGTTACTATCCAGAAATTGTTGCTGACTTCGAAAATGCAGAGGAGCATATAAAATTGTTATCTAACAGTTATTTATACAAAGATTTATTACAATTAGATCAAATTAAGAAACCGAAATTATTAGAGAAAATTTTAAAAGCTTTAGCTCATCAAGTAGGAAGCGAAGTTTCATTCCATGAAATAAGTCAATTGGTTGGTGCAGATTTTCATACAGTAGAAAAATACATTGATTTATTAGAGAAAACATTTGTCATTTTTACACTTCCTGCATACAGTAAAAACGTACGAAATGAGATTAAAAAAGGGAAAAAGATCTATTTCTATGATAATGGTGTTCGTAATGCTATTATAGGAAATTTTAATGCCATTGCAAACAGAACAGATATAGGTGCACTTTGGGAAAACTTCTTAATAAGTGAGCGAATGAAAGAAATGCATTATAAAAATAGAAACGTAGAACATTATTTTTGGAGAACAACTGCACAACAAGAAATCGACTTTTTAGAAATAGAAAACAACCAAATTACTGCCTTTGAATTTAAATGGAATCCAAAGAGGAAAGTCAGTTTTCCGAAAACGTTTACAATTAATTACCCTGATACAATAACGAAAATTATAAGTTCGGATAATTATGAAGAGTTTTTATTGGAAGAATAATAGCCTCCTCCGTTCGATTTATATTTTATTCCTTTCGTTTCTGCTTCGTGGTGTCAGACTATTTCAACGGTTTAAAAAGCTAAAACTTCTCCCATTTTTTATCACTATTTAACCTAAAGCTTCCTATATGCTCCTTGTTCCATTCGTTTGGAGAAATCAAGGAAAGAAAATCCTCTCCATTATGATCTCTGTATAAATGATATATCTCTCCGATAATGGGTTCGAATGAAAACTTAGCATTATACACTAATTGGTTCCATTCGTATTCCTCCATTAAACTTTGGTATTGCATTTTAAGTTCACTAAACTTATTCTCAAATTCCTTGTTTACACTATTAATACCTCTTCCTTTCCAAGATGCAACATCATCTACTCTTATAACTGGTGCACCAACATTTGTAGCGTAGGGTAAAAGTTTTGAATAATATCCTCGCTCTTCTGAATAAACAACGTTATCTGGTTTTTTCTTTTCCATATTTAGTTTTATTAAAAGAATAAATGTTTAACAATAATAATATAAAGTTAAACAAAATATATTGCTTGTTATAATCTATATCAATTATAAAGTGAAATAATTTTAGGTAAACACAAATTGACTATCTTTAAATGATAAAGTTTCAAAAGTTGAATAATCTATAACAAATGCACTTCACAGATCAAATCGCAACATACATAAAGGATAACAATTTAGATTTAAAGCACCTAACAATTGTGCTTCCTTCTGAACGTGCGAAAAAGTACATTTCAGCATCTTTGTTCAAAGCATATCAAAAACCAATGATCGCTCCAAAGATGGTAACGATTGATCGATGGGTTCGGGATTTATCCGATAAAACGGTGATTGATAAAACAAGGGTTCTAATCAGACTATTTGATATCCAGTTAAAGTCGGCTAAAACGATTGAAGACCATTCTTTTGATGAGTTTTTGACTTGGGGAAACATGTTGCTGTCGGATTTCGATGAATTGGATCGATATTTATTAGATTCTAAACAGTTGTTTAGCAATTTGGCAGACATTAAAGAGATCGAAAATTGGAGTTTTGGGAATGAAAACCTCACCGAAAGTCAAAAAAGATTCATGGAATTTTGGGACAGACTTCCAGGGTATTATACCGAATTAAATAAAGTATTGGATGCAGAAAAAGTCTGCTACATGGGGAAGGCGTATCGACACGTTTGTGAAAATTTAGACCTTGTTTTTGCTGAAGATAAAGATCGTCACTTTTTGTTTGCTGGTTTCAATGCATTGTCTCCAGCAGAGGTTTCAATCATGAAGCAATTGCATAAAATGGGACGTGGTCATGTCCTCATCAATGCAGATAAATTTTACTTGAATACGGAAAGTCACGAAGCGGGGAGATTCATGCGAGACCTAAAGCAAGAGTTAGGGATTTCTAATTTACCATTTGTAGAAGACCGCTTATTAACTGAAAAGAAAGAAATTGATATCATTGAATGTGCTCAAACTGCTGGACAAGCAAAAGTAGCTGGGACATTGTTGGATGAAATGGAACCAGAACTCATCGACCAAACATTGGTTTTGTTAGCTGATGAAAGTTTGATCGTTCCTGTACTTAAAAATTTACCTAAGAAAATAGGTAAGGCCAATATTACGCTTGGATTGCCTTTAAGAAATACGGCTTTGAGAACATGGGTGGATTTACTTTTTGGAATTCAGGAAAATAAACTTCGTTTCAAATCGGAAGGTATTTACTTCAATGATTTACAAAAATTATGGAACCATCCTTTTGTAAATGCCATCTTAACAGACGAGGAAAAAGCCAATGTTGTTAGAATTGAACATGAGATTATAAAGCGAAATAGCATCTTTCTTTCGTTAAAAAACATTGAAATTGGCGAAATAGGGAACAAAATCATGCAATTGGTTTTCAAGCCTTGGAAAAATAATTGGTTAGATGGCTTGCTTACGATTCGTGAATTAAATAGGTTTATTTATCAATATTTGGAAGAAGCTTTTGATTTTGAAAAAGCAATTTTAGAAGGATTTGATCGCGCTTTAATTGATTTTGAAAACATATCGAAAGAAGGTTTACCAGACATGAATTTGAGAAGTTTCAAAACCTTATTTAACCAACATTGGAACTTAAAAAACATTGCCTACCATGGTAATCCGATGGAAGGTTTACAAATAATGGGGTTATTAGAAACCCGTTTATTGGATTTTGAAAATATTATTTGTGTAGGAATGAACGAAGGATCAATGCCACCAACTAATCCTATTCAAACAATGATTCCAATGGATTTGAGAAAGTATTTTAGCTTACCAACTCCAAGGGAAAAACAAGGATTATTCGCTCACCATTTTTACAGATTACTGCACCATTGTAATAAAATGTACGTTACCTATACAAGTGCGCAAGAAAAAATAGGAAGTAATGAAGCAAGTCGTTATTTGTTGCAATTAGAATTGGAGTTGAGTCGCTTGAATACAAACATCAATATTCAAAAGAAATTCTACTCCATTCCGAATGAAACGGTAGAAAACAAACAAACAGTTGTTCAGAAAACACCAGAAATATTAGAGCGTTTAGACGAAATTTTTGCAAATTCTACTTCTGCTTCTATGTTGAAGAAGTTTGCTACTTGTCCACTTGATTTCTATTACCAATACGTGATGGAATTTGGAGAAGAAGAAAAAGTGGAGGAAGAAGTAGAGAACAATACTTTTGGAACGTTTATTCATAATGCTTTGGAAGAAATGTACCAACCTTTTGCAAGGTTTAATAAGAAAGGAGAAAAAATAGAACCAGCTCCACCAGCGATTACCTCTTTCGATATCGATAAGATGTTAAAGCATTACGAACATGAAATTAATAAGCAGTTTTATAACCATTTCAACCAAGATAAAGATGCTTATTCAGTCGGGAAAAACTTCTTGAGTTATAAAATGGCTTTAGAGTTAACGAAACGTTTCTTAGAAAAAGAGAAAGAGTTTTTAATGGAACAGACTTCTCCTGTTTTTATTGAAAGTTTAGAAAGAGAGCTAAGAGCTGATATAGAAATAGAAGTTTTAGGAGTTAAGAAAAAAGTGCATTTAAAAGGTTTCGTAGATAGGATTGATTCCATTGATGGAAAAGTTAGAATCATTGATTATAAATCAGGGAAAGTTAAAAAGGATGACACCAATACGATTAAAAAGAAGGTGGATTTAGAAGCTTTAGTCAACAACAGTTTGAAGAAAAAACATGTGCTTCAATTATTGATGTATTGCTATTTATTTAAAGTAAATTTTGGAGAATTACCTCGAGAAGCAAGTATTATTTCCTTCATTAATATTCAAGATGGGGTACTGCCTTTAGAAACAGGTGACATGGAATTAGCAGAAGCAGTTGATTTATTTCCTTCGGTTATTGAAGCAATCATCAATGGAATTTATGATACGGAAGTTCCTTTTTCTCATGACGATAGCGTGCAGTTTTCATACTGCGCTTACTGTTAATGTGTTGAGAATATTTATTTTAAGAATTAATAATCGAAGGAAGTTTTAGTTAAATTTTAGAAGAAAACTAAGGGAAGTGTTCTCTTGAATTTCGAATTATTCCAAAATTTAAGCTCCTCTATAACGATAAATAATCTCATTAAAAACTTTAACTTTACAGCATGAATACTTTTCAATCTCAAGATACAATTTGTGCCATCGCAACAGCGAATGGAATAGGTGCAATTGGTTTAATTCGTGTTTCTGGTGACAAGTCATTGGAAATAGTTTCGTCTATTTTTTCAAAAGATTTACAAAACCGAACAACACATACTGCACATTTTGGGACTATTCAAAACAAAGAAAAAGAATTAATTGATGAAGTATTAGTAACCATTTTTCACCAAGGAAAAAGTTTCACCGGAGAAGAAAGTGCTGAAATTGCTTGTCATGGTTCGCCATATATTCAACAACAAGTGATGCAATTATTGTTGCAAAATGGTTGTCGTTTGGCTAACCCAGGTGAGTTTACAATGCGAGCTTTTGCTAATGGTAAAATGGACCTTTCTCAAGCAGAAGCTGTAGCCGATTTAATTGCTTCTCAATCTCGTAATGCGCACAACATTGCATTGAAACAAATGCGAGGTGGGTTCTCGAATGAACTAAAAGATATTCGTGAAAAATTAATGAATTTTGCGAGTTTAATTGAGTTAGAACTCGATTTTGGAGAGGAAGATGTGCAATTTGCCGACCGTACGCAACTCAATAAAATGGTGGATGATGTGGTAATTTACATCGGACGTTTAATTCAATCTTTCGAACTTGGTAATGCCATTAAAAATGGTGTTCCTGTTGCAATTGTTGGCGCACCAAATACTGGAAAAAGTACTTTGCTAAATACGTTATTAGGAGAAGAAAGGGCCATCGTAAGTAACATCGAAGGAACAACAAGAGATGTGATTGAAGAAACGATTAACATCAATGGGATTTTGTTTCGCTTAATTGACACTGCTGGTATTCGTGAAGGAGCAGAAACAGTAGAAGCGATGGGTATTGAACGCTCGCTTGAAAAAATTAAGATAGCAGAGATTGTGATCGTAATGAGTGACTACAGTGAATCGGGTTCTCAAGTGGAAGGTCACCTTTCTATGGATACTACCACAGCAGCTACCTGGGTGAACCAATTACAAGAAGAATATCCAGATAAAAACTTCGTTTTAATTGGTAATAAAGCGGATTTACGATCGTCTAAAAACACTCCTGATACAATCTCTAATTCTGACTTAAAATTCATTCCAATTAGTGCCAAACAAAAAGAAGGAATCGAAGATTTGAAGGGTTGGATGGAAACTGCTGTGATCGGTAATTTCGACTTGCAAAATGAAACGATTGTCTCCAATGTTCGTCACCACGATGCGCTTACAAAAACCTTAATTTCCCTTCAAAAAGCAAAAACTGGCTTAGTGGAAAATGTAACTTCCGACTTTGTTGCGATGGATATTCGACAAGCCATGTATGATCTTGGAACAATTACTGGTGATATTTCTACGGATGATTTGTTGGGTAATATTTTCAGTAAGTTTTGTATTGGAAAGTAGGTTTCGAGAGCCTCAACCTACACAATAGGCATTGAAACTTGAATTTCAAACGATAAAATAATCTTTTTTAATGAAAGTAGCTATTCAAAATCAATTAGATGTAAACTGGCTTATTACAGCTGAAATACCAAATGATATAGTTGCACGTCAGAAAGAATTGAGGGCGAATGGGTTTTTGAAGTGAAAGCAAGAAGTTAACCTTTCTTATTATATTTGTATACATTCAATTTTCAATCAGTTAGCAGATGATTATATCACACAAAATAGATGACTTTTTGTTCACCATTTTCCCCAAATTAACGGGGGGGGTAATTCATTAATAATCAATACATTAGAAGAATACTATAAGTACGGACCTTACAAACCAAAAGTCACTATCCAAGGAGATTGGGTTACCATCGAAATCAATATTGAAGCTATTTCTTCACAACAAGACGACTACAGAAAAACAGTAGAACTTTGTGAACAAGGAAATTACCAAGAGGCTAAACCTATTTTACAAAAACTTATCCAACAAAACCCAACTAATTCTGAATACCATAGAATTCTAGGGCAAATAATGTCTGATGAGGGAGACCAAGACAAAGCAATTGATTGTTTAATTGATGCTTTAAGATGGGATTCTAAAAATGGCTATGCTCTATTGTTAATGGGGAACATTTTCATTAAGTTTAAGAAAGATGTTTTTACGGCAATGAAATATTATGACCAATCTTTAGCTGTAAATCCAAACGATATTATTACCCTCAATAACATTGGTGGAAATTTGATGCAACAAGGCAGAACGGATGAAGGGAAAATCTATTTTAATAAAGCCTTAGAAATTGACCCGAACTACCCAAATTCGCATTTAGCAATTAGCTTAGTTTTAGAAACGGAAGGGAAACTTTTAGAGTCGTTTGATTCTGCGATAACTACTTTGAAAGTATGTAAATCAAAAGATGGATTTTACAACAATGCGCTTTCACACACGATTGAAGTTGCTAAAAAAATCATTGAATCGGAAGATATTTCAAAGACAATCAATCATTACAAACATAAACTCGAATTTGATTGTGATAAACTTATTGACATAACAGTTGACGATGAAATTTCGACTGCTGCTAAATTTGAATTTGCAGAAAATTACAACCGTGAGAAACACATTGTGAAATATAAATCGACTTATAAAGCGGTAGAACATTTAGTGATGCACGAATTGGTTCATTTGGATTTAGCGACTCAAGCAAGAAAAGTAAATTCAAATGTATTATTTGTTTCTAATCAACAGAATAATAAGTTGTTCAATGAAAGGATACAAGAAGATTTAAATCGATTACAAGAAATTGGAATTCCGGAAGAGAACATTGTAAAATTTGCAAACGGAATGTTTGATGGTTTGAACCGACAGATTTACAATACACCAATTGATTTATTCATAGAAGATTTTTTGTTTAACGAATTTGAATTGCTAAGACCGTATCAATTTATATCCTTATTTACCTTATTAAAAGAAGGAATTAATGCCGTTACAGATAAAAACATAATTGAATTAGCACCGAAAGAAATTGTTTCTAAAAGCAAAATTTACAATCTTGTTAATGCGATTCAATTCAAAGAATTATTTGGAGTCGATTTAATCAATGAATTTCAATCATCTGATAATGAGGTTGTTACCGCAAGTAAGTTGTATGCAGAATATCTTGATTATAAGGATGTTAAATCACCAGCTGATGAATATAAATTAATTCAAAATTGGGCTGATACTTTAGATTTAAATCATCAATTTGAATTAAAAGATGAGAATAGCTATCATTCTAAAACTTCGAGTGTTGATTCAATTTTAGATGAAATAGAAAAAGATCCTTACGGAATTAACACTCCAGATCCTGCTAAAGAAAAATTGCAAGAAGCATTTCTTAAAAACCAAGAAGAGATCGGTACAAATATGGCCGTTGTGATGTTTATGGTGGATGCTTTAGAATATTTTCAAGATAAATCAAAGGAAGAAATCAAGGAAATAGCAATGGAAATAGCGATGCAAGGAACACAAGGTTTTAATCCTGAAAGCAAAAATTATAGAATCAGTAAAATAAAAGGAAAACAATTTTCTGGGTATCACATTTTGGCTTATTACTATGTAAGTTGGGCTCTTGCTATTCCCGAAATGCTTGCTGAATTAGGAATGCCATTTGAGAACGAATATAAAATTGCCAATACACTTTATCAGCCAAAGAAATGAGTGAAATAAATAAGATTACCGAAGCGCTCTTATCCTTCAGAAATGAACGCGATTGGGAACAATTTCATAATCCAAAAGATTTATCTATCGCTTTGAGTATAGAAGCGAATGAATTATTGGAATTATTTCTTTGGAAAAAACCTGAAGAAGCTAATCTTGAAAAAGTAAAAGAAGAATTGGCTGATGTTTTCGCTTATGCTTTTTTAATCGCTGAAAAATACAATTTGAATGTTGAAGAAATTGTACTTGATAAAATCAAGAAGAATGCAGAAAAATATCCTGTAGAAAAAGCAAAGGGGAAATCTGATAAATACGACCAATTATAGATGAAGAAATTTACTATAAGCCATTATAATTTCGATACTGAATTAGAACAACAAATCATTCTGAATCATAGAGATTATCTTTCTTGGCCTTTAGTGTATTTTCTTAACGATGACCTTTCTAAAGATGCATACGTCGGAGAAACTACTGATGTTTTAAATCGAATGAAAGCACATTCAAAAACAGAAAGAAAAAATAAGTTAGCTTCTGTTAATTTGATTTTAAGTGACTATTTTAATAAATCAGCGACATTAGATTTGGAAGCAAATTTAATTAGATACATAGCTGCTGACGGGCAATATACTTTACAAAATGGTAATTTAGGTATTGCTAATCACCGCTATTTTCAACAAAAAGAAATTTATTGGGAGTTATTCAAAGATATTTGGAACGAATTGAAATCGATGGGAATTGCAAGACATTCTTTAGAACACATTAATAATTCCGATTTATTTAAATATTCACCTTACAAGTCGCTTTCTAAAGAACAAATTAATAGTTTAAAACTGATTTTAACTTGCCTTTTAGATGATTCAGCTAAAGTAAGTTTAATTCAAGGTGGGGCAGGAACAGGTAAATCGATATTAGCCATTTTTCTCTTCAAATTACTAAAAACGAATTTAGAAAACTTCAATTATTCGGATTTTGAAGAAGAGGATGATGAACTATTTGATTTACTGAAAAAAGTAAAAGAACACTACGGTGATTTAACAATGGCTCTAGTTATTCCGATGGCATCTTTTAGAAAAACCATTTCGAAAGTGTTTAAAAATATTCAAGGACTATCTCCTAAAATGGTTATTGGTCCATCTGAATTGTCAAAACAAAAATATGATTTAGTGATTGTTGATGAAGGGCATCGATTGAGAAGAAGAGTTAATCTTGGTCCTTATTTCAAACCTTTCGATGATACTTGTACTCTTTTTGGATTAGATAAAATGACAGCGTCCGAGTTAGATTGGTTGTTAATTCAATCCAAAAAAACATTGTTGTTTTATGATAGATATCAATCAATAAAACCGTCTGATGTCCTTCGTGAACGATATATTCAATTAGAAAATGAGCCATCAACACGAATTGAAATTTTAAAAACACAATTTAGAAGTCGTGGAGGGAATGATTATGTAAAGTTTATTCACGAAGTATTGTCCGATGATACAAAATTGAAAGAAAAATTCCAATCAATTGATTATGAGTGTTTTTTATTTGACGATATTCAAAATATGGTTGATGAAATTCATAAAAAAGAATCTTCAGATGGTTTATCAAGAATTGTAGCGGGTTATGCTTGGGAATGGATATCCAATAAAGATAAGAATGCTTATGACATTGAAATTGGTAATTCAAAATTAAGATGGAATAGTGTTGCGGTAGATTGGGTGAATTCAAAAAACTCGATTAATGAAGTTGGTTGTATCCATACAACTCAAGGTTATGATTTAAATTATGTAGGAGTTATTATTGGGCCTGAGTTAGATTATGATTTTGAAAATAAAACGTTATTTGTTCATAAAGATAGATACAAAGACAAAGCTGGAAAAAATACAGTTTCAGATATATTAATACTAAAAGATTACATATTAAACATCTATAAAACAATCTTATTGAGAGGAATAAAAGGTGCCTACATATATGCTTGCAATGAGAATTTAAGAAAATATTTTAAGGAATTTTTACCTACTAAAGATGAGATTAAGAAAAGTAAAGATTTAAAATTATTAAATGAACCAACTGATTTTACAATTCCATTTTATGATTTGGAAATTGCTGCTGGTTTATTTTCAGAGCATCAGCAAGTAAATGAAGTCAAATATTTAGATTTAGGTGAAAAACTTTCTAATCGTGATAATTATTTTGCTTGTAAAGTTGTTGGTGATTCAATGAACAAAATCATTCCAAATCATTCAATCTGTTTATTCGAAAAATATTCAATGGGTTCAAGAAATGGATTGATTACTTTAGTAGAATTAACCGATTTTGAAGATGCTGATTTTGGCTCTAACTATACAATAAAAGAATATAGCAGCAAAAAAACAACGTCAGAAGATGGTTGGAAGCATCAAGAGATTACTTTATTGCCTAAATCAAATATTCCTTACGAGCCAATTGTATTGAGAGATGAAGAAACTATTGGGCTAAAAGTGGTTGGTATATTTGTCAAAGTTTTAACACTCCAAGATTAACAGCAATAATTATACTTTGAAATCCATTTGTGAACATTAAAGTTGACTTTACCTTTTAACCTCTAAATCCCTTTCCTTTTTCCGTTAAGCGATATTTTTGTTTACTACTTTTTGGTTTATCAGGAATTGTCATTTCAATGAATCCTTGTTCAAGAGCAGGTTGAATGTACGTATATAAGAATGTTGGTCTATGCTTCAATTTTAATTTCGCCATTATTAATGAACTTGTATAGTCTTCTGAATCAATAGCTAAAATCAAATTTATAACTTGTTCGGTTACTTCAATAGTAAACTCTTTTTTAAGTATTGAAATCTCTATCCCTCCTTGCAATTCCTTAATAATAGGCTCAGGTAATCCTGCTTCTTTACAGGAATCAATTATTTTCAAGGTACCTCTTCCCCACGTATCAATATAACCAGACATAAAGCAAGCATGAGCAATAATTGGATTTCGAGGTTTTGACTTATGTTCCCTTTTTAAATCTTCTTCTTTTATTTCAATAGGTAAAGCCCCATCATTCCAAAGTGTGATTCTATTATCATAAACGTGCATTTGGGTATGTGCTCCCATATACGTTCGGTGTACCAATGAATTAATACCGATTATGTTTTCAATATAGACCAATAAAATTGTTCTATTTTCAAACTATATCGGCATTATACAATAATCAATTAGACTAAAGTATAAATGTGTTTGGTATAAGAATCATCTCACGTAATGCAATTGTTGGATATTCGTCAATTTCTAACCTTCGCATACCTTCAAATTCAATTCTTTTCGTCAAAAACTTATAATTTAATTGAGCTTGTACTTCTTTTAGTAGGTAAACTAAATTTCCTTCTAATATTTCATGAAAACGAAGATCTGCCGAATCTTTCCCAAACCGACCAATACGCACCTGAATGCTTGGATAAAAACGATTAGGATTTTTAGCAAACAAAATAATAGCCGCACGTTTTAACTTTCCATTCTCTATTAAGTTTAATTTATCTAATATTTGTATTGTAGAAAAACCCTCAACTTCTGGCATTCGACCGTATTTCATTCCATCTTCAACAAACTGTGTCAAACTTTCAGTGTCAATATCGTCTAAAGTAGCACGTTCCTCAATTACATCATCCCAAGTCTTACCAGCCTTTTTAAGTAAAAATTCATTTAATTCAACACCAGTAAGTTCCATCTTAGTACTTCCTGTACGGTAATAATACCTTCCTCGTAAAGAAACTGGGACTGAATAGGGTTGAACAGCTATTTCTATAAATTTCTTTCCTTTTTCTTCTTGCAAATTGACATCACAAATGATACCCATTGCATTTCGAATTTTGTTTGGTAAATCCTCTAATAATTTTTGATAGTTTGTTAAATGAGCAACATATCCATTATCATCTTTACCAATATAGATTGCTCCACCTTGTGCATTAGCAAAACCACAAATCCATTTTAAATAGTCGTCGTGCCAATTTTGTTTCCATTCTATGTTTTGTCTTTCACTCATTGAAATTTAGGGTTTAGAGTTATTATACTAAAGTTAATAAAACTATATTAATCTTTATCCTAAATTGAATCAAAAAAAGAATTGAAAGTTATTCTACCCACTTCGGGGTTGTGGTATTGTATCATTAGGCTTATAGTTAATTATGTTTAACCTCATTTGAGGTTGGGAATGAAATATAATACTGTAGAAACTTGAAATAAAAGGAAATAATACGCAGTTCTAATATCATTGATAAAATCAACTAAATTTTCTTCACTCATTCACAACATGAATCTTAATGCTCTAAATTTCTTCTTAATGGTAAAAAAGTTAAGTCTCATCAGCTATTACTGAACTTTTCTTGCTATCAACCTCTGTTTAAAAAGCCTCTGTTAGCATGATGTAGAACGCATTGCTTTTTCTTCCAAAACCATAGTCAAATCGAACATTCAATCGTTCTTTAGAATTAATCGCAAATCGGATTCCTGCACCAACAGTGTATTTCAATGTATTCAATTTAATGTCTGAAGGAGTATTATAGACATCACCTACTCCTGTAAATACTACCATTCCAAACCTCCACCACAACGGGAAACGATACTCAACTTGCGCACCTATAAAATGATTATCCCGAAACCTATTACTTGCATAACCACGGATCATACCATCGCCTCCAACTTTAGCCATGTCCAAAAAAGGAACTGATCCAAAATTTGAATTCATGATAACATTCACCGCTAAAACATTGTTTTTTTTCAGCTCCCAGTATTTCCCAAACTCAAAATTTAAATTGACGTAATTAAAATTTCCTCCTAGATAACTTGAATTAATGTAAGAAGATAATTCAAGAATATGCCCCGAGTAAGCATTTACTACATTGTCGCGTGTATCATAGGTAGCTACAAAGCCTAAAGCACTACCAATACCGCCTTTATAACCTGTTATCGTGCTCTTTTCAAGTTCGCCACCAACTTGATGCCTGAAATTAAATTCATTTTCATACTGATAATCCAATCCGACAAAAAACTTAGGAGCCACTTGCCGCATTGCTAATATTTTGAACTTAAACAAATCATAAGCATATTTTTCTAAGTTTAGAATACTAGATGAATTTCCTATTCCATAATACTTATCAGGAAAATTACGATACCTAAATTCTCCTTTGAACAAATATTTCTCTTGATTTGTGAAAATATTCCACGAAGTCCAAAAATCTAATTGCTTATTCTGTGTATAATCACCCAATAATTTAGCATAAGATAATCGTGTCTTTTGAAGTGAGTCAGATTTACCCGTATTGAAATAATAAACTCCTACTAATCCTGCTGCGATTCGAGTATCAGGAGTGAAATAAAGTAAAGGGAATAAGAAAAATCCAGCTTTTTTAGAAACTGTATCTTTTTTGTGTAAAAACTTAAGTTTCTCTTGTTGTCCAAATCCTAAATAATTAAATCCAAACATTAAAAAACAAAGTAAAAAACATTTTACTCCTGATAATCTAAAGCTATTTAAATACCCTTTTTTTGGTATCATGATTCTAAACAGATAATTTGATAAATTCAGGCCGCTATATTAAGGATTAAATTTATGAATTCAATTAATCCAGACATAAAAGAAATATAGTTTATCATTAAATCAAGTCTATGACTTATGTTCTTCATCCATTTACAACATAACCTTAATGTTCTAAACAAGTTAATTCCTTTTTTTAATAATGGTGAAAAATATTCAAGTTGAAGTCGCACATTTATCCTTTAGTCAAAACAGAACTTTTCTTGCTAATAACCTCCTTATTCAACTCCACCATCATCTCGGCAAACAACCTCACCGACTTCATACGGTCTTCGAAATCAAATACGTGAGTGGCTACCATTAATTCATCTACATCCGTATTTTCAATAAAAGCCTTGACTTTCTTTTTGACGGTTTCTTTACTTCCTATAAAAGCATATTTCGTCATTTGTTGCACTGCAAAATGTTGAATGGTAGTGCGAAATTCATTGGCTACCTCAAAAGGTGCTTCTAACGGACCTCTGTTTCCTGTCAAAATTCCAATCACCCTCGTATAATAAGTGGTGGAAAGAAATTCAGCTTCTTCATCTGTGTCGGCTATGATGATGGAAAGTCCTGCTATTGCATACGGTTGAGCTAAAGCATCAGAGGGTTTAAATTGACTTTTATAAATTTCTAATGCCTCCATTAATTGAGCACTCGCAAAATGACTTGCAAACGCATAAGGCAATCCTTTTTCAGCAGCTAAATAGGCACTTGTAGTACTCGAACCTAAAATATATAGCGGTACATCAACCCCTTCAGCTACGTTCGCTCGTACTTGCTCATTGGCATTTTCTATAGAGAAATAATGTTGAACTTTTTGAATTTCATTTGGAAAATCCATAGCTGCTTCGTAAAAATCGGAACGAATGGCACTCGCTGTCGCTTGATCCGTTCCTGGTGCACGACCTAATCCCAAATCAATTCTGTTTGGGTAAAGTGTACCCAATGTTCCAAATTGTTCAGCTACAATAAGAGGTGAGTGATTAGGTAACATTATCCCTCCTGAACCTACTCGAATGTGTTTTGTTCCTTCGGCAATTTTTCCGATTAAAATTGATGTCGCACTACTACCTATCGCATCTGAATTATGATGTTCTGCTAACCAATAGCGCTTATATCCACTACTTTCAGCAAGCTGTGCAATTGCTAAAGAATCATCAAACGTTTGACGAAAAGATTTCCCTTCAGAAACAACAGCAAGATCTAAAATGGAGTAAGCGATTTCTTTATTTAGCATAATTTAATCATATATGAATACTAAAGTAAGGATGTATTTTATAATTCTGAGATAATCTAATTAATAACTGAAGACAAATTTTAAAAAATCAATACTATATTTGTTTAACAATCTATTCACTCTTTTTGATGAACCATGAGTAAAGAAATTTCAAACTTTTTAATTTATAACACTCCTAACAATGAAGTTAGAGTAGATGTTTATTTAGAAGATGAAACTGTTTGGCTGACACAAAAAGCTATGAGTGAATTGTTTGGGGTCGTGAAATCAACAATTAGTGAACATATTTCAAATGTTTACGATTCAAAGGAGTTGTCAAAGGAGGCAACTGTTCGGAATTTCCGAACAGTTCAACTTGAGGGTGAGCGAAAAGTAAGTCGATCATTAGATTATTATAACCTTGATGTCATTATTTCTGTTGGTTACAGAGTAAATTCTACAAAAGCAACACAATTTAGAATATGGGCAACACAAACTTTAAAAGAATACATCATTAAAGGTTTTGTTTTAGATGATGACCGATTAAAATCAGGTCAAAAAGTATTCGGTAAAGATTATTTCAAAGAATTATTACAACGTATTCGATCTATACGTGCAAGTGAAAGAAGAATTTACCAACAAATAACAGATATTTTTGCTGAATGTTCAATTGATTATGATAAGAATTCAGAAATAACAAAAAATTTCTACGCCTTTATTCAAAACAAATTTCATTTTGCAATAACTGGAAAAACAGCTGCCGAAATAATTTATAAAACAGTTGACAAAACAAAAGATAATTTAGGTTTAACAACTTGGAAGAATTCACCTGACGGTAGAATTTTAAAATCAGATATTATTATAGCTAAAAATTATTTAGAGGAAAAAGAAATTCGTCAATTAGAAAGAACTGTTTCAGGTTACTTCGATTACATTGAAGGGTTAATTGAACGTGAAAATACATTTACGATGGAACAATTAGCAGAAAGTGTAAACAAATTCTTGACGTTTAATGAATATAAAGTATTAGAAGGAAAAGGATCGATTTCAAAATTACAGGCAGAGAAAAAAGCGATTAGTGAATATGATGAGTTTAACAAAACTCAAAAAATAATTTCTGACTTTGATAAACATATTAAAAAAATAAATATAAAGTAGGTTTCGAGAACCTCAACCTACACGACAGGCTCAATCTACACGATAACCTCAATATACATAGAGAATTTATGCTAAACATTAGATAAAAATCCTTCAAAGTCAACAATGAAAACCTCAACGAAACATAAACAACCCTGGCCTACAAAGGATGCAATGGAACAGGTTTATGAAAAGAACCTTTGGGGTGGAAACACATCTGATTTTTATTCTGGAGAAGGGTCTCATCTACCTGAAATTGTAACTCCATATATCGCTGTAGTAATTGAATTTCTTCAATCTTTCGAAAACCCTTTAATCGTTTGTGATCTAGGTTGTGGAGATTTTAATATTGCCAAAGAATTGGTGAAATATTCTGAAAAGTACATTGCCATTGACATCGTTCAAAGTCTAATTGAGCATAATAAAAACGTGTTCAAAGCAGATCATTTAGAATTTCATTGTTTGGATATCGCAACAGCTGATTTACCAAAAGGAGATTGTGCTATCATTAGACAAGTATTGCAACATTTATCCAACGCTGAAGTCCAAAACATCATCGATAAATTAATTGATTTTAAATATGTTCTATTAACCGAACATTTGCCTGAAGGTAATTTTATTCCTAATAAAGATATTATTTCTGGTCAAGGAATTCGTTTAAAAAAACAAAGCGGAATTAACTTAACTGAAGCTCCATTTCATTTCAACGCAAAGGAAGAAAAGGAATTGTTATCCATTAATTTAAAGAATGGAAAAGGGAGGTTAGTAACGAGTTTGTATACTTTGTGATTTACTCTACAAGACTAATGTGACCGATAAAAACATGTTCTTTATCGAGATCATCTATGATGACAGATTTGTAAGTATAAACACCATCTTGGGCTTTTTTATCGGAATTATTCTGAAAGCCATCCCAATGTTCCTCATAATTATCCGTTTCAAAGATTAATTCTCCCCATCGATTGAATATGAAAAGTTGGTAACTTTTTAATCCGTAGCCAATTACAGGAAACCAATTATCATTCATTCCATCATCATTTGGAGTGAAGGAATTTGGAAAATAAGCGTAGAACTCAGGAGTTACTCTTACAGAAATGTCAGTAGTATCAACACATCCATAAGAATTAAAAACCTCTAAATTCATTATAAATATTCCAGTATCTTGTAAGGTGAAATAATAATCTTCTGTTGTTCCTACTATTTCCTCTTCAAATATCCAATTCAGAGAATCTATCTCTAAGGATAGGTTTTCAAATTTGAATTTAGCTGTTCTAATTCTCTTAACCTCTTCGTCAACTGTTGCAATAGCAATTGGAGCAGGGTAAATTTGAATGAAATTTTGAAAAGTATCTATGGTAATACATCCTTGATCTGAAACCGCCTCTACCATTAAAGTATATCTTCCAGAATCCTGAAAACAATGTTCAAATGTGTTGTTTGAGTATAAATTATTATCTCCAAGTAGGTAAGAATCCAGTTGAACCACTGAGCCATAATTAATAGTAGAAGAAGTTTCAAAATTTATGCAAGTTTCTGGACAAGCAGTAGTGTCATCTGCAAATAACTGAACCATTGGTAAAGGATGAATAGTAATGCTTTTAGATATAGAATCTAAGCATCCATTATTGGATGTTACAATTAATTTTATAGTTTCTAAGCCAATTTGAAATGGCATTGTACTTAAACTATTTCCAGAAATTATCTCTTCATTATAATTCCATGCATAACTCGCATTTATATTTTGGGATACATTTGTTTCTGCTGAAAGTTGTATTGGGGTGTTTAAACAAAAATCATTGGTGTTAAATTCTGCTAAAGGAAGAGAATATATTTCTACAAAGCTATCTAAAGTATCTATTTCAGTACAACCTTGATCCGATTGAGCTTTTACAATTAAATTATACGTTCCGGTATTTTGGAAACAATGTTCAAAAGATGTATTTGTATATAAATTATTATCTCCTTCTATGGAAGACTCTATCTGATTTACTGAACCACTGTTAATAGAAGCTGAAGCATCAAAATTAATACATGAACCTGGGCAACCAACTGAAATATCCGAAAGTAATTGAATATTTGGCAAAGGATCAATAGTAATATTTTGCGTGATTGAATCTAAACACCCATCAGAAGAAGTTACAATAAGTCTAAGAGATTGAGAACCGATCTGAGAAGGTATTTCATTAATTTCAGGTCCAATAGATAGGTTGTTATTGTACTTCCATGCATAAGTAGCATTTGTATTTACAGTATAATTAGTGTCTGCAGATAGGGTAATGGTATCGTTTAGACAAAAATGATCAATTGTATAGTTAGCTTCTGGAAAAGGGTTTATTTGAATGAAGTTTAAAAAGGTATCAATTACACTACATCCCTGATCAGAGATTGCTTCAACAATTACAGTAAATCTTCCAGAATCTTGAAAACAGTGCTCAAATATTGGGGTATTATATAGAGAAGAATTTCCATCAATATAAGATTCTATTTGGTCGATTGTTCCACTAGTAATTGTTGTACTAACATCAAAATTCACACAAGCTTCCTGACAAGCTTCTAAATTATCTGCAAGTAATTGTGTGCTTGGTAATGGATAAATAGATATTGTTTGGGATATAGAATCTAAACAATTATATTCAGAGGTTACCAAAAGTTTTACTGGGAAGTCGCCTATTTGATCATAAACTTCTTGTAAACTAGTACCATTCGTACTGTTATTATCATAGGTCCACGTATAACTAGCATTGGTATTAAATAAAGAAGTAGTGTCAGCTACTAAATTTATGGTATCGTTTAAACAAAAATTTTCTAGGTTAAAATCAGAAACAGGAAATGGATAAATTTCAACAAAATTCACAAATGTATCTATCGCACTACATCCTTGATCCGATATCGCTTCAACTACTACGTTAAACATACCAGAATTTTGAAAGCAATGCTGAAAAGTATTGGTAGAATATAAGTTATTATCCCCTTCAATATAGGATTCAATATGGTCTATTGCCCCAATATTTATAGAAGAGGAAGCTTGAAAATTTATGCAAGCTTCTTGGCATCCAAGTATAGTATCTGCCGATAATTGAACTGTAATAGGTAATGGATTAACTGTAATGTTTTGGGTTATAGAATCTAAACAATTATACTCAGATGTTACTAAAAGTTTTACTGGAAAGTCGCCTATTTGATCAGAAACTTCTTGTAAACTAGTACCATTTGTACTGTTATTATCATACGTCCACGTATAACTAGCATTATTATTTTCAGAAGGGTTTGTATTTGCTGTTAAATCTATAAGATCATTAAAACAAAAATCTGTAGCAGTAAAATTAGCTATGGGATAAGGATAGATTTCAATGAAATTTTGAAAAGTATCTATTGTACTACATCCTAGATCAGAAAATGCTTCAACAACTACATTGTATAACCCAGAGTTTTGGAAACAGTGTTGAAAAATATTGGCAGAATAGAGATTATTATCTCCCTCAATGTAGGATTCAATTCGATCGATGGATCCACTATTTATAGTAGAAGAAGCTTCAAAGTTGACACATGCTTCTTGACATCCTAAAGTTGTGTCAGCAGATAATTGAAGGGTAATTGGTAAAGGATTTATTGTGATAGTAGCAGATCCTGTTTGTGCTTGAGAACAAGCATTTAAACTAGCATCAGCAACACTTACTAAATTATACGTAAAGGTACCTTCGGTTGCTGAATTTGCACTAACTGTTGCTATATTTCCAGTGGATACAGCGGTAGTATTTGCACCACCATTAATATTGTAGGTGAATGTGTAAGGAGCGGTTCCATTTGCTCCTGTGAATTTTACCTCTGGATTGGTTGCATCTTGACAAATTGTAGTTGATCCAGAAATAGTAGCAGTTGGAGAAATATTAACTGTAATCACTGCAGAACCTGTTTGAGTTTGAGAACAATTGGTCGAACTTGCATCCTCAACACTTACTAGATTATAGGTAAATGTACCATAAGATGAGGTATTTACACTTATCACAGCAGTATTTCCAGTAGAAACAATAGTACTACTTACTCCTCCATTTATGTTGTAAGTAAAAGTATAAGGAGCGTTTCCGTTAGCACCAGTAAAAGTTATTTCAGGATTAGTATCATCAATGCAAACACTAGTCGTTCCAGAAATAGAAGCAGTTGGTAAAGGGTTTACAGTTACACTAGCAGAACCAGTTTGCGCTTGAGATACAAAACCTGCATCCTCAACACTAACTAGGTTATAAGTAAATGTACCATCTGTATCTGTGTTTACACTTAAGGTTGCTGTGTTTCCAGTAGAAATAACAGTATTGTTTGATCCACCATTTATATTATAGGTAAAAGTATAAGGTGCAACCCCATCTGCACCAGTAAATGTTATTGTAGGATTAGCATCCCCATTACAAACTTCTGAAGTTCCAGAAATCGTTGCGGTAGGAGAAGAATTTATACTTACCGTAACAGAACCAGATTGAGGTTGTGAGCAATTTGTAGTACTAGCATCTGAAACACTAATTAAGTTGTAGGTATAATCTCCTGTACTACTAGTGTTTACATTTACAGTAGCAGTATTTCCAATAGAAACAACCGTTGTGTTAGCAGCTCCGTTAATATTGTAAGTAAAGGTATATGGAGCGGTTCCATTAGCACCAGTAAAAGTTACATCAGTTGCTCCTGCAGCTATTGTAGCAGTTGGTAACGGGTGGATAACTACTGTTGCCGAACCTGTTTGTGTTTGTGAACAAGCATTAGCACTAGCGTCTGAAACACTCACAAGATTATAACTGAAAGTACCATCTGTTGAAGT
>Ga0228622_1000515_pt1 | contig 20591 bp, 18 predicted proteins | sample 26DmetaG_FD_186035 | JGI IMG/M metagenome (GOLD analysis project Ga0228622, IMG submission 186035) | Seawater microbial communities from Monterey Bay, California, United States - 26D | ecosystem: Environmental > Aquatic > Marine > Coastal | place: USA: California | collected 2016-10-01
TAATACAACAAGCTTGTCCAATGTGGGTTCCTATTATTGAAAATAATAAACATAATACCGATGCAGGTAAACTTTTTATAAAAGAGGATTTAAATGAACTTTTAAAAAAAGACAAGGAAATTGATTCGATAATTTTAGGTTGTACTCATTACCCAATCATTAAAGACTACATTGAGTCTGTTGTTCCGAAAGGTATTAAAGTTATTTCTCAAGGGGCTATCGTTGCTTCTAAAACTAAGGAATACTTACTAAAGCATAAATCTCTAGAAGCAAAATGTTCTAAAAATGGAATAGTTCGATATTTAACCACTGAAAATGTTCCGGATTTTGATAAACAAGCAAGTTTATTTTTAAGAGAAGAGGTTAAATCGGAACATATAAAGTTAGGATAACTTTTATTTAATATAATTAGTGAGTATCTTCGTTAACAAGAGGTGAAAAATACGATCAAATACATACTACAGTTTCTTTTAGGTTATTCTAATTACCTCTATGTATTTGCTGTTTTTAAAATTAAATCGATTCAAAAAGATAACTTAGAGAAAGATTTCTTTCATTTTTTATCCCTTTTAAAAGATGGTAATGGTGATGTAATTGATATTGGTGCCAATCTTGGTATCATGTCTTATCATTTATCAAAATCGTTTAAAACAACCAAAATACATGCTTTTGAACCTGTTCCTTCTAACTTAATTATCTTCAGAAAGATAATAGCAAAATACAAATTAAAAAATATTGAATTGTATCCTTACGCTCTTGGAGAAGAAAAAGGATCGGTTGAAATGGTTTTACCTTACAATGGTAAAACAATTATGCAGGGACTAAGTCATGTTGTTCATGATTCAATTTCAGAATGGAATGAAGGAGAGCGTTTTGATGTTGTAATTGATAAACTAGATAATCTTTTAATGGATAGAAAAATTCAAGGCATTAAAGTGGATGTTGAAAATTTTGAATATTTTGTTTTTAAAGGAGGAGAAAAGATAATAGATCAAAACTTACCAATTATTTATACGGAGTTATGGGATAATGAGAATAGGATTAAATGTTTTGATTTTTTGAAAACAAAAGGTTACACTGCACATTTAGTTGTTGACGACACTTTAGTTCCTTATGATGAAGTTCAACACGTAACTCAAAATTTCATTTTTATTCCTAAAGGAGCTTAGTTTTACCTTTTATAGATGCAAAAGAAATTCATCTCTAATCTAATTTTATTAATTGTTCTAAATTTAATAGTTAAACCGATTTCTATTTTTGGGATAGATGCGACAGTTCAGAATAGAGTAGGTGCAGCAGATTATGGTTTGTATTTCTCACTATTAAATTTAACTTTTCTGTTTAATATTATTTTAGACTTAGGTATTAATAATTTCACCACTAAAAACATTGCTCAATACCCTCATATTGTAAAAAGATATATTGGAAAATTACTTTCTTTTCGATTAGTATTATTTGTTGTTTATACATTTATAACGTTGATTTTAGCTGTGTTTTTAGATCATTCTGAACGCGCGTTCAACATCCTCTACTTATTAATTTTCAATCAGTTTTTAGTAGTTTTAATTGCTTATTTTAGAAGTCATTTTGCTGGACTACTTATGTTTAAAACAGATGCTTTTATTTCTGTTTTAGATCGTTTTTTACTTATTTTTATTTGTGGTTATTTACTTTTCTTTTCCACTTCAGATTTTTCAATTGAAACTTTTGTATGGACTCAAACCATAGCCTATTTAATTACTTTTTTAATTACACTCTCTTGGCTTTTTCTAAAAATAGGAATACCTAAAATTTCATTTCATTGGGTTTTTTCAATAGCAATCATTAAAAAGAGTTTACCTTTTGCTTTATTGGTATTATTGATGATGATTTATACAAGAAGCGACTCAGTATTTCTAGAAAGACTTCATCCAAATGGGAATTTTGAATCTGGTATATACGCACAAGGTTTTAGATTGTTAGATGCATTTTTCATATTTGGTATGTTATTCGCGACGCTTTTATTTCCTTTGTTTTCCAAACAATTAAAAGAAAAAGAATCTGTTTTACCACTTCTTAAAATGAGTAGTAATTTATTGATTGGAGGAGCCATATTCCTTTCTTTATTTTGTGTTTTTAATGCTTCTTTTATTGTAAACTTAATTTATACCAATAATACAGAGTTATCTATCCCATCCTTTAACTGGCTAATGTTAACATTTATATGGATGTGTTTTAGTTTGATTTTTGGAACTTTATTGACGGCAAACGGTAATTTAAAGTTATTGAATCAAATGTCTTTTCTTGCTATCGTATTGAATATTGTATTGAATTTCTTTTTAATTCCTCATTTAGGAGCTGAAGGAGCAGCAATAACTGCTTTCAATACACAGTTATTTGTTGCGATAGTGCAGTTGATTGCTGTTTATAGAATTTTCAAAATTAGTATTCATTTCAAACAAGTGGTTAAATATTTGTTTTTCATTTTATCCTTATTAGGTTTATTTATCCTTACTTCTTATAACCTATCCGAGACCTCTAAAATTATTATCCAGTTATTTACAGGAGTAATTTTATTATTTCTTTTTAAATTGATTGATTTGAAAGGGTTAGTTTCTCTACTTAAAGAAAAGTCTAATTAGTTATAATCTCTTCAATTAGTTTACAGTTTTTGGTTGCGTTTAACTTTTCTTTAAAATAATCATTTCTTGATTTTAATTCGTGTATTGATAATTCACTGTGAATTAAGTTCACTACGTTATTTTGGAATTCTTTAGGGTTATCGCATACATTGCAGAGTGAAGATAATTCTGTACCTTCAATTAGCTTTGAATTTAAAATGACATGTCCATTACTTTGTAAAGCATTGATGAGTTTTAATTTAGCTCCTGTAGCTTGTGTTGTGTATAATAAATGAATCCTAGCTTCTTTAATCAGTTTGTCCATCTCCATTTGTTTTGGATTTTCAACTAATTCTATGTTATTATTTACTAATGTGTTTTTTAAACTTAATGAAGGCTTTTTTCCTGCAACGATAAATTTTGGTTTAGTTTTTAATTTATTATAGACGTTGTCTATTAACCAAAGTATTGCTTCTTGGTTTTCTTTTACAGATAAGTTACCTTGAAAAAGTAGATAGGGTAAGGTTTCTTTTTGTTCTAAAATTTTGTTCTTTTTATTACAAATTGGAAGTAAAAATGTATTTGAATTTATTTTTTTAAGATGCTTTTTATCCTTTTCTTGAATAGCTAATATAGCACTAGATTTTTTCAAAATGGATTCATATCGTTTCAACTTAAAAGCTTCTAATTTGAAATAAATGAAATCTTTCAAGTTATTAGTTTTACTTAAACCTTTATAATAATGGTGTTCAATATTATGAGTTCGAACAATAGTAGTTCTATCTTTAAAAGATTTGTTTTCAAGAATGGAAGTACAATGTAAACCTTCCATTAAAATAGGAGCATTATCCTTTAATAAATTTGCCTCTAAAACTTTTGAAATACGTGTTTGTACTATAAAAGGTCGAAGCTGAAAGAAATCCAATAACCGTCTTTTTCTCGGGTAATAAGATACTTTTTCGCAAATTTCATTTAATTTACTAGATTCTTCTCTTCCGTATTGAAAACAATGGAGGTGAATTTTAAAACCTAATTCGTATAATGCTTTGATTCGATAATAGACATCTATCACGCCTCCATAATCCGCTGGATAAGGAACATCAAAACTGATAATATGAATAGATTTAGTTTTCAATTTTTGGATAAAAGTATTTTAAAGTTTCACATTCTTTTTCCCAGTTTAACTCTTCTTTTGCTTTAGAGCAATTGTTTTTCCAAGTATCTAAACTTAATTTATCTTCTTTTATTTCATTGATGATTTTGGCAAGGTTATTTGAGGTTAATTCTGAAATTATTCTACCTACTTGATAGGTCTCGATTATGTTTTTTACCTCTACTAAATCCGAGCTTAAAATCGGTGTATTGGTATGAATGTAATCGAAGAGTTTATTTGGAAGAGAAAAACGGTAATTAATGTTGGTTGGTTTATCTAAAGTCAGACCTAAATCTGCATGAGAAGTGTAATTCATCATTTGGTCATACGACATTTTAGGAAAGAATTTCACTTTCTCTTCTAAATGATGAGAGCTTACACTTTCTTTTAGTTTGGAAACAACATCGCCATCTCCAACGATTAACAATACTACATCTTCCATTTCCTTCATCGCTTCCACAGCTTCTTCAGCTCCACGATCAATATTGATTCCAGCACCTTGAATGATAATAACAAATTTATCCGATGGAATACCTAATTCTTCTTTCGTTTTTAAATTGGAAATTTGAAATGAGGGAGATATGTTACGAACAACTTTGACTTCTTTTTTATATTTTTTAGAATAGAGTTGAGCAATTGATTCATTAACGGTATAAATTGCTTTCAGTTTTGGAAAAATCCAACCTTCAATTCCTACCCATATTCTTTGAACTTTTGGTCGAGCAACTAATTCAGGAACCTCTGTAAAATATTCGTGGGTATCATAGATTAAATGTGTATCTAATTTAAATTTTGAAGCCGAATAACAAGCAAGTAAAGTGTCTAAATCATTAGCGACGATAATTGCACTTTTTCTAAATAATAAATAAAAGAAAAGGCGAAGATTAAACTCAGCGTAAAATAAAGGTCCTTTCGAAAACGATAATTTTAAGCGATGGGTTGAATAGGTTCTTTTGATTTCTTTACTGTCTTTTTTGAGTCTACCAACTAATAAAACATCGTAACCTTGCTGTTCAATAAATGAACAAACTTTATGCACGCGTTGATCTGTGTACAAATCGTTTGAAACAGTTACAATCACTTTGTTATTTATCGACATAAAACAAATATAGTTAGAAAGGGGAAATATTAAGAAATTTGGTTTTTGATACTATTTATTTTTCCTATCTTTAATTAGAAATTTAACATAAATGACCGCATGAAATCAAAAATCCGCTCAAAAGTTTCTTTATATGGAAACTAATAATTACTTTTACTCTCACAAAACCAAGTCTAAATTTGAAATTATCATTTTAGAGGAAGCAGAAAACTTTTTAAAAAGTTAAATTCAGATATATGGGAATTTAGGACAAAATATCAAAATCAGCATTATCGTTTTTTTGCTTTCTGGGATAAAACAGACAATTTAAATACTTTGGTTATTTCTACTCATGGAGTGATTAAAAAAGTAAATAAAGTTCCAAGGTCAGAAATCATTAAAGCTGAAAAAATTAGGTTTCAATATTTTGAAAATAAATAAATGAATCAATATGTTAAAAGGGAAAAATCTATCAGAAATAAAGGACATATACATTGGTGAAAAAGGAACAACCGAACGTACACAATATGAATTTGATTTACAATTAGATCTTCTAGGAGAAATAATAAAAAAAACGCGTAAAGAACGTCAGTTGACACAAGACCAACTAGGACAATTAATCGGTGTTCAAAAAGCACAGATTTCAAAACTTGAAAGAAATGCAAGTAATGTCACGATTGAAACAGTCTTAAAAGTGTTTAAGGCTTTACAAGCTAATGTAAAATTTAAGATTGAGTTATCAGATGATGATTTTAATTTTGTAATGTGATTATTTTTTTAGAATAATTTAATTTTATGTTTCAATCAAAACTATTTCCTAATTATTTCAATTCATTTAAATTAGTCTTTTTTTATTATTTTTAAGCTTTAGTATTATAAAGACTAACTATCAGTTTATTTAACATTATGACAATAAAAGAGGCCATATTAAAAAGTTTAGATGATATAAGTGGTTTAACCAACTATTTAGAAGTTTGTAAAAATGTTATTGATAAAGGATATTTTGATTTTGGCTCAACTAAAAACCCTTCAGCAACCATTTCTTCTAAGTTAAGTGAGTTTATCAAAACTGGAGATTCAAGAGTTAAAAGAATCAAACAAGAAAATGGGAGCTATATATATTATTTAACAAAAAATGAATCTAATATTGGAGTTGATGTTTTAAGTGGATCGATTTCGGTGGATTCAAATGTCAAAAGGAAGAAGAAGATAGTAAGTTATCAAGAAAGGGACTTACATAAGATTTTAAGTAGTTATCTTTAAAATACAGATATATATTCCAAAACAATTTTTCATGAAGAATCAAAAAATGGAATTGATAGTAACCAAATTTGGACTCATCCTGATATGGTTGGAATTAGGTTTTTAAAATTACAAACCAAAGAAAGTCAAAATTTTTTAAAAGCTATAAATCAAGTTGATACTTTTAAAATTAGTTCTTATGAACTTAAAAAAGAGATAAATAGTGATAGTGAACTTAAAAAGGCTTTTTTTCAAGCAGTTTCAAATTCCAGCTGGGCAAACTTTGGTTATCTAGTTGCTTTTGAATTTAGCGATAACTTATTAGAAGAAATGGAGCGCTTAAATCAAGCGTTTGGAATCGGTATAATTGAATTAAATTCTAACCCATATAAAAGTAGAGTGCTTTTTCAACCTAAATATAGGAGTTTAGACTTTAAAACTATAGATAAGCTTTGTAAAATGAATGATAAATTTAAGTCATTTATAATACATACTGAGAAATTAATGACTGCAGATGATAAATATGTCCATGGTGCTGAAAAAGAGTTAGATGAATTTTGCGATGAGTATTTTGAAAATGATACAGAAGTAGAAAATTATTGTAAAGCTAAATTAATTCCAATTGAAACTGAATAGTTAATTAATATACAGTACTTAATGTTTGATATAAAATTTTTCATAGAATCTTTTTATAATAAGTTAAAATTCCATGTTTCAACCAAAACTATTCCCCAATTATTTCAAGAAAATTACTCTTATTTTTTTATTAATAAATTTCTTATTTCTTTTTTTATCAAAATCAGCTGTTTTAGTTCTTGATAGACAGTTTTCTAAAACTTTGTTTAGTATGGTTCTATTACTATCAGGATTTATTTGGATTTTTTCGAAACTTAAAATTGAAAATGAGCAAACAAATCAAATTAGGGTACAAGCTTTTATAATTTCTTTTGTTTTTTTATTGGTTACCTTTTTAGTAGAACCAATTATAGGACTAGTTTTTGAAGGTAATATCTCAGGTTTCAAATTTGAATCTTCAGCTTTTTCAATGGTTATGAAAATGTTGATGTTTTATATTTTATTTTTCAATCTTCTTTTAAGAAAGCTTAAAAAGTAATTGTCATCTAAAGTACTCCCGATTACTTTATTAGAGTTAATAACTAATCCTTCTCATATTTATCGTAGACTTCTTTCAACTTTATTGCATCAGAAGCATCAATCCCTAAACTGTCGGCAACCTCTTTTGCTCGAAGGATTTGATCTACTGTCATTTGTGTTTTTTCAGTTTCTTCTTTTAATGCATTTTTCAAGAAAATTGTACTTTCCGTTATACCAGGAATAGTTTTCGTAGATAAGTTTTTTACAGGCTCATAAAGGAGAGATTCTTTTTTAGTTTCTTCAGGGAAGAAGTCATTTTTTTCATCGTACGATTCTACAAGTACAATTAATACACTCATAAAATATCCCATTTTGATAATAGAAAATATAATTCCAAAAGTTTTGTTTATTGGAGAGAGACCCGTAAATCGGACAACACGTTCAATTGCTTTCCCTCCAAAATAAACCATAGCACCCACCGCTAGAAAAGTAATTGTAAAAGCAACTACCGGAAGGTATTTAGAATTCCATTCTAATGATTCTTTTAAAAACTTTGAGGCATAATCTGAAAAATGAATTCCAGCATATATCCCCATTACTAGTGCCATCAATGTAAAGATTTCTATGATTAAACCATATTTAAAACCTTTCCATCCTGCATATACTAATGGAATTAAAATTGCAATGTCTATAAAATTCATAACTTTTACTTATCGAAATAAAATTACAATAAAATATAAATAGAACTAAGGTTGATAAATTTTTAGCGCAAACAATCAAACGTTTAAAACTCATTCATCAATAATTTAACTTTGGATGATAGATTGTTAAATTTGGAAGTATTGAAAAATTAAAAAGATTAATAAATTATAGAAATGAAAGTAGAAATTTGGTCGGATATCATGTGTCCGTTTTGTTATATTGGAAAACGTAATTTTGAAGCAGCATTGAAAGAATTTGAAGCTAAAAATGAAATTGAAATCGAATGGAAAAGTTTTCAATTAGATCCAACTATTCCGAAATCATTTGATGAGAAAATGAGTACTTATGAATATTTAGCTGAAAGAAAAGGAATGTCGGTTGAAAAAGCCATTGAATTACATTCAAATGTAACGGAAATGGCTAGAAAAGTTGGTTTAACTTATAATTTCGATCAATCAGTTGTTTCCAATTCTTTCGATGCACATAAATTAATTCAATTAGCAAAAACGAAAGGATTAGGAGATGCTGCCGAAGAGCAATTATTCAAAGCCTATTTCACGGATGGAAAAGATATGAGTAATCATTCAACTTTAACAGAATTAGGTAACGAAATTGGTTTGAATGAAAAAGAAGTTATTTCAGCTTTGGAAAGTGAAGAATATTCTTCAAAAGTAAACTCTGATATCTCTCAAGGAAATGAACTAGGTGTTACTGGTGTTCCATTTTTTGTTTTTGATCGAAAATATGCTATTTCAGGAGCACAACCAGTTGAAACATTTTTAAACGCTTTGAAACAGTCTTTCTCAGAATCCAACGATAATGGTATTAGTTGTACAACAAATGACGGGAGTTGCTAACATTAATGAATATTGTTTCCCTAACAATCAAACGTTAAAAACTCCTTTAACAGTGCTGAATAATAGGGGGATAGATTGATTATATTTGTAGGTAATCCAAATACATTTTATATAAATGGCTGAAAATCAATATACGGAAGATAACATTCGGTCTTTAGACTGGAAGGAACATATTCGGTTAAGACCGGGGATGTACATCGGAAAGTTAGGTGATGGAGCCGCAGCTGACGATGGAATCTACATTCTAGTAAAAGAGGTAGTCGATAACTGTATCGATGAATTTGTTATGGGGAATGGTCGACGAGTTGATATAAAAATAAAAGAAGGTGTTGTTTCTGTTAGAGATTATGGGCGTGGTATTCCACTTGGAAAAGTGGTAGACGTTGTTTCTAAAATGAACACTGGAGGTAAATACGATTCTAAAGCTTTTAAAAAGTCAGTTGGATTAAATGGAGTTGGTACTAAAGCCGTTAATGCACTTTCATCTAGTTTTAAAGTTTACTCTGTTCGTGATGGTGTAAAGAAAGAAGCTTGGTTTGAAAGAGGTGAATTAGTTAACGACTTAAAAGAAGAGAAAACAGATGAGAATAATGGAACTTTTGTTCAATTTATTCCTGATGATATAATATTTAAAAAATATGCTTTTAAGACTGCATATTTAGCAAAAATGATGTGGAATTATTGCTACCTAAATAGAGGGTTAGCAATGTATTTCAATGGAGAGAAGTTTCAGTCGAAAGAAGGGTTAAAGGATTTGTTGGATAACAACATGGATGGAGATCCATTATATCCAATTATTCACCTTGAAGGAGAAGATATTGAAGTAGCTTTTACACACGGAAGAACTTATGGTGAAGACTATTATTCTTTTGTAAATGGTCAGCATACTACTCAAGGTGGAACACATCAAAGTGCATTTAGAGAATCTATAGCCAAGGTCATAAAAGACTTTTATAATAAAAATTACGAAGCTTCAGACATTCGTCAATCAATTGTAGCTGCTGTATCTGTAAAAGTAGTAGAACCTGTCTTTGAGTCTCAAACGAAAACAAAACTAGGTTCACAAGAAATTGAACCAGATGGAAAATCGATGCGTGCTTTTATCAATGATTTTATAAAAGAATCATTGGATAATTATTTACATAGAAATCCAGAGACTGCTGAGATTATCGAAAAGAAAATCAAGCAATCAGAAAGAGAGCGAAAAGAACTTTCTGGAATTCGAAAAATTGCACGGGATAGAGCTAAAAAAGCAAACCTTCATAATAAAAAGTTAAGGGATTGTAGACTTCATCTGACAGATTTAAAAGATGAAAGAAGAGAGCAAACGACTTTATTTATTACAGAGGGAGATTCTGCAAGTGGTTCGATTACGAAATCAAGAGATGTAAATACTCAAGCAGTCTTTTCTTTAAGGGGGAAACCTTTGAATTGTTACGGAATGACGAAAAAGGTTGTTTACGAAAACGAAGAATTCAATTTGATTCAGGCGGCTCTTGATATCGAAGAGGATATGGATAATTTGCGTTATAATAATATCGTAATTGCAACAGATGCCGATGTCGATGGAATGCATATCCGTATGCTTTTGTTAACTTTCTTTTTACAATTTTTCCCTGATTTAGTAAAAAGAAACCATGTTTATGTTTTACAAACCCCTTTATTTAGGGTAAGAAATAAAAAGAAAACAATCTATTGTTACTCAGAAGAAGAAAGAAAGAATGCCTTAGCAGAATTAGGAAAAAATCCTGAGATCACTCGATTTAAAGGTTTGGGAGAGATTTCTCCAGATGAGTTTAAGCATTTTATCGGAGAAGACATTCGTTTGGAGCCTGTCTTGCTTTCCAAGGATGCAACGATAGATTCTATACTCTCTTATTATATGGGGAAAAACACTCAAGATCGTCAAAATTTCATTATTGAAAATTTAAGAGTAGAAAAAGATATTGCTCTTACAAACGATGAAATGGAAACTGAAAAAGAGGATAAAAATAACATAGATAAAGCATCTTAAAATGGCAGATGACGAATTAGAAGACGAAAACAATAATTCAGAAGAATCTAACCCTTTTGAAGGAGGTAAATCTATAGATGACAAAATCATACCGGTTGGAGGTTTATACGAAAATTGGTTTTTAGATTATGCATCTTACGTTATTTTAGAAAGGGCTGTTCCTTCCTTATACGATGGTTTAAAACCTGTTCAGCGACGAATTCTACATTCTATGAAAGAATTAGATGATGGTCGATACAATAAGGTAGCAAATATTATTGGTAACACGATGAAATATCATCCTCATGGTGATGCTTCGATCGGTGATGCTTTGGTGCAGTTGGGTCAAAAAGATTTATTGATTGATTGTCAAGGAAACTGGGGAAATACGCTTACAGGAGATAGTGCTGCTGCACCTAGGTATATTGAAGCTAGAATTTCTAAATTTGCTGCACACGTTGTTTTCAACCCTAAAACAACCAACTGGCTTACTAGTTATGATGGGAGAAACAAAGAGCCTGAACAATTACCAATAAAGTTTCCTTTACTTTTAGCACAAGGAGGAGAAGGTATTGCAGTAGGTATGGCTTGTAAGTTTTTACCACATAATTTCATTGAATTAATTGAACAATCGATTAATCACTTAAGAGGTAAAAAAGTAGAAATTTACCCTGATTTTGCAAATGGTGGAATGGCTGATTTCTCCAATTATAATGATGGTTTAAGAGGAGGAAAGGTTCGTGTTAGAGCAAAAATAAAAAAGCAAGATACAAAGACTTTAATCATAAATGAAATTCCTTATGCTACGACAACTGGTTCATTAATTGAATCAATTATAAAAGCAAACGAGAAAGGAAAAATTAAGATTAAAAAAATTGAAGATAATACTTCTGCAACTGCGGAAATCATTATTCATTTAACTCCAGGTGTTTCCCCTGATAAAACGATTGATGCACTTTATGCATTTACGGATTGTGAAATAAGTATTTCACCAAATTCCTCAATTATTGATGGAGATACACCTCGATTTTTAGGGGTTACGGAAATTTTAAAAACAAGCACAAAAAATACAGTTCAATTACTTAAGAAAGAACTGGAGATTAGGTTAGATGAATTACAAAGGCAATGGCATTTTTCTACTTTAGAAAAAATCTTCATTAATGAAGAAATGTATATTGATTTTAAGTTATATGGAGACAAGACAGAATTATATAAATATTTATATAAGTGTTTTGAGCCATTTAAGAAAAAACTAATTCGTGAGATTACGGATGAAGACTTATTAAAGTTGACACAAATTCAAATGATTCGTATTACTCGTTTTGATGGTTCAAAAGCAGATGAGGTAATATTGAAGTTAGAAGAAGAAATGTTAACTGTAAAAGAGAAGTTAGCAAATCTTGTTGAATATGCTATTGATTACTTCAAGGACCTTAAAAAACGATTTGGGGAAGGTAAAGAACGTAAAACCGAAATCAGAGTTTTTGATACCATAAATGCATCGAAAGTAATTATCGCTAATCGTAAATTGTATGTAGATTATGACGAAGGCTTTATAGGTTATGGTTTAAAGAAAGTAGAAGCTGTTAACGATTGTTCTGAAATAGATGATGTAATTGTCTTCTTTGCTTCTGGAAAAATGATGATTACAAAGGTTTCGGATAAGAAATTTGTAGGGAAAGGAATTGTTCATGCTAATGTTTGGAAAAAAGGGGATAAAAGAACAATTTATCATTTACTTTATCAAGATGGAGTAGGTGGGCCTACAATGATGAAACGCTTTTATGTGAATAGTATTACCAGAGATACAGAATACGATCTAACAAAAGGTACCAAAGGTTCAAAAATGCTCTATTTCTCTGTTCATCCAAATGGAGAAAGAGAAGTTGTTACTATCATGCTTCGTCCAAGACCGCATTTAAAACGACTAAGATTTGATATTGATATGGGAGACATGTTAATCAAGAGTCGTAAATCTGCAGGAAATAGGGTGACTAAAGAAATCGTTCAGAAAATTGTTCAGAAAGAAGTTGGAGGATCCACACTTGCAGCTCGTAAAATTTGGTATGATGACGTGGTAAGTCGTTTAAATGATGATGGAAGAGGGAAGTTTTTAGGCGCTTTCAAAGGAGATGATAAGATATTAACTTTGTATAAAACAGGAGAGTATAGACTTTCTAACTTCGATTTATCGAATCATTTTGATGAAGATATGATTCATATTGAAAAATGGCACCCAGATCGTCCAATTTCAGCCATTTATTATGACGCTGAAAAAGAAATTCATTATTTAAAGCGTTTCTTATGTGAAGTAACTACAGATAAAAAAGTATCCTTTATTAGTGAAAGTGAAGGTTCGCATTTAGATGTTGTTTCTACAGCTTATAAACCAAAAGCAAGAGTAGTCTTTAATAAACTTTTAAAAGAGACGAAAAACTTACCGGATACATTATTAGAAATTGAGGAGCTAATTGATATCAAAGGAATGAAAGCTCAAGGAAATCAGGTTACTAAAATGAAGGTAAAAGAAATTGTTTTAGAACATCCAATAGAAGGAGATGAACCTTGGCCAGAAGATGTGAAAAAAGAAGAAGATTCTGAAAACGATGACTCAGAAGATGAAGGAGGCGATAATACAATGGAATGGGATTTGACAGATGATGATCAACCAAAGTTGTTTTAGTAATCAATAAAACAGTACAGCGAATTGTTTTAATGAAATAGCAGTGTTTTTCACTGCTATTTTTTTATTAGATTTGTTGTAAAACATAAAACATAAAACATTAATCATGAAACCTATTTTTACATTTTTTACATTATTTTTATTTAGTTATTCTTTGTTCTCTCAATCTCAAACTCAATGGGGGGAAGAAACTAAATCCGATGGGTTTTATACTAAAAAGTGTGTTTTAAAAAATGGAAGTGGAGGAGCTTATTTTTTAAAAGGTAATCTTTTTTTATCTGAGTTCTCATTTTTATATTCTGATGGAAAGGATGTTAAAGTTGTTAAAAAGTTTAATTACAAAAACCAGAAAGATTTTAGACTTCGTGGAGCTGAAGTTTTAGATGATAAGTTAATTATTTGTTATTCTAAAGCTGACAAGGAAAATACAAAAGTATTTCTACAAGTTCTAAATTCGGACTTAGAAGAAGAAGAATTAATCGAAGCGATAAATATTGATATTAAGTCAACATTTTTCAATAACCTATCCATTGATTTAATCAGTAATCCAAGCAAAAAGAACATTGCTATTGTTTGGAATAAAGATATCTTAAAAGCAAAAAAAATAAATAATGGTTTTGTTCTCTATAACGAAAGTTTAGAAAAAATAAATGAATTTAGTAAGGATTTAGACTATGATCCGGATTTGTTTAGTGTTACAAATTATTTTTTGTTAAATAATGGAAATGTATTAAGTGCGATTACAGAATATGATTCTTCATTTAAAAAAGAGAATGCTAAAAACCTGCTAATGCCTGTTACATTATCATCAAATGAAAGAAAGATTGAAAATTTATACTTATACCTTTTTAAAGAAGAAGATAAACAACTTATTAAGTTAGAACTACCTGAAAAACAAATTTTTGACTTTAACTTAATAGAGGATAAAAACAATTCAATTTGTGTTTTAGGGTCATATTATTCTTCTAATATTAACCTTGGTAAATTAATGGGCAGAGAGCAGAAAAATGATGTTGAAGGATTGTTTTATTTCAAAATTGATTTAGATGATTTTGTTGTTACGTCTCAAAAGAAAAAAGAGTTTGAAGTGGAAATGATAGTTAAAAATTTAACACCTCAAGAAAGGTTGTCAGTTCTTAAAAAATATAATAAGAACAATCATATACCTAATATGAAGGCATTTGTATTAAATGACGTTTATGCTTTAAATGATGGTTCGATTCTTGGAACTTTAGAGCAGAGAATTAATGTCAATAATGAACCTTACGGTAATCAAAATTCATCTATTAATAGTCATCATTATAATAGTACAAATGTTACGAATCAAAATACAGTAGCAGCAGGTTATACGACTACATCTTCAACTTTTAGATCTTTGAACTCATCTCAACAACCAACCTTCTTATTTGAAGACATTCTTGCTTTCAAAATAAATGAAGAAGGAAATTTTGAATGGATTACTAGGATTCAAAAAAAACAAATTTCACAGTATGAATCTGGTATTTATTCTTCTTATTTGAGTTTCGTAGAAAATGATAAGTTTAGAATCGTTTTTAACGATACAGATAAGAATTATAAAGACGATGATTCATTTGATAATGATAAAAGAATTTCAACCTTACAATGGGGTAAGTGGGTGGTAGCTGAAGTTGAACTTGATATAAATGAAGGAAGCATGTCTCGAAAAGTGTTGATAGATTCGGAATCTATGCCAGATAAATCATTTTCAATTAAAGAGTCATATTATGATGACGAAAATAAATTTCTACACTTCTTGATATTAAAATCAAAAATAGGCTCACAATCTATTCGATTAGGTAAAATGAAATTGTAGAATTAAAAATACATTACTTTTTTATCAATTCTATCTTCCTTATATTTGTAAAAGTTTATGGATGATTTCTCTCCGTTATGAATGAGGAAAGGACGTTCACTGTCCGAGATAAGTGGTATTTAACATCAAAAACTAAATAAAATGAACGAAACAATGACAAAGCTAACATCAAACGATTTGATTCAATTGGAAGATAAACATGGAGCACATAATTATCATCCATTACCGGTTGTTTTAGCGAAAGGAGAAGGAGTTCATGTTTGGGATGTTGAAGGTAAAAAGTATTATGATTTCTTATCGGCATACTCTGCGGTAAATCAAGGTCATTGTCACCCAAAGATTATTGACGCTATGATGGAGCAAGCTAAAACACTTACGCTTACTTCAAGAGCTTTTCACAATGATACACTAGGTGTTTACGAAAAGTTTATTACTGAGTACTTTGGTTTTGATAAAGTATTACCTATGAATACTGGAGCTGAAGCAGTTGAAACGGCTATTAAAATTGCTCGTAAATGGGGGTATGAAGAAAAAGGAATATCTGAAAATGATGCAGTAATTGTTGTTTGTGATGGTAATTTCCATGGAAGAACTACAACAATTGTTTCTTTCTCAAATGATCAAGATGCTCGTAAAAATTTCGGTCCTTTTACTCCTGGTTTTGTCTCTATTCCTTATGATGATGCTAATGCATTGGAATTTGCATTACAAGATAAAAATGTAATTGGATTTCTTGTTGAGCCAATTCAAGGTGAAGCTGGAGTTTACGTTCCTTCTGAAGAGTTTTTGTCTAAAGCAAAAGCTGTTTGCGAAAAAAACAATGTTTTATTTATTGCTGATGAAGTTCAAACAGGTATTGCTCGTACTGGAAGTTTATTGGCTGTTTGTGGAAACTGTAATTGTGAAAAATCTTGTGAAAGACAAGAAGCAACTTATACTAGACCAGATATCCTAATCTTAGGTAAAGCACTTTCTGGAGGTGCTTACCCTGTTTCTGCTGTTCTGGCGGATAATGCAGTGATGAATGTTATTAAACCAGGTCAACACGGTTCTACTTTTGGTGGTAATCCAGTTGCAGCTAAAGTAGCAGTTGCAGCATTAGAAGTGGTTAATGACGAAAGTTTAATTCAAAATGCTCGTAAATTAGGTGAGCTTTTTAGAAATGAAATGCAAAGAATCATTGATGCTTCAGATTTGGTTTCTAAAGTTAGAGGTAAAGGTTTATTAAACGCTATTATTATCAATGATACACCAGAAAGCGATACTGCTTGGAACTTATGTGTTGCATTAAAAGAGAATGGTTTATTAGCAAAACCTACTCATGGTAATATTATTCGTTTTGCTCCACCATTAGTAATGACTGAAGAGCAGTTAATGGAATGTGTTGCCATTATTGAAAAAACAATAAAAGAGTTCAAGAAATAAGAACAAAAACAATATAATGTAAAAGACTCACAGAAATGTGGGTCTTTTTTTTGCATTAATATTTCTTAGAATAGAACTTAATTCTTAACTTAATTAAACCAAACCAAACTAAATTGAGATGCGAGAAACCTATTTACATTATTTATGGAAGACACAAAGCTTAAACCTATCTAATACTTCTTTATCTAAAGGAGAACTGTTTAAAGTGATTCACCCTGGTAAATACAATACTGAAAGTGGACCTGATTTTTTTGATGGGATTATCATTATTGACGGTATAATGTGGAGGGGTAATATTGAGATTCATGTAAATGCTTCGGATTGGTACTTACATAAACATCAAATAGATGCATGTTATGATAATGTTATTTTACATGTTGTTTATAATAACAATAAGTCTGTTTTTGTTAAAGGGGAAAGGTTACCTACACTTGAATTAAAATCACATATTGATAATTTTCATAAGCTGAAATTTAACAAAGTAGATGTCTTAAAAAATGAGATAAGTTGTGCTAACTCTATTAAAGAAATGGACAGGATTTATTTAGAAGAAATGAAAGAGCGAGCAGTCTTAAACCGTTTAAATCGGAAAATACTCTTCTTATCTAAAGAACCATTTAATTATCAAGATGACCTTCAAATACTGTACACATTTCTACTTAAAGCTTTTGGTAAAAAAGTAAATGAAGGTCCTTTTATTCAGCTTGCAATTAACTTACCATATAATTTGTTGATGCAAAATGACCTTAAAACTCAAAAGCAACTGTTGATAGGAATGAGTAGTTTAAAAACACAAGATTTCCAATTTTCAGAATGGAATTTTCTTGTACATAAGTATCAATTAAAAGCAATAAATTCTTTTGAATGGAAGTGCAAAGGGCTAAGACCTTCAAGTTTCCCTGAAGTGATGATGGAAAAGTTGATTTGGTTTTTAGAAACGTTTAATCTTTTTGATGTGAACCAAAATGTTAAAAATCAAACGGTACTCTCTTTTTTACAAGCTGTATTAAAAGTTGAAAATAAAGAGAATTTTTTCTCAAATAGTCTTTTCAAACATATTCTCATAAATGCAATTGTTCCATATGTATGGTGGAAAGGAACTCGATATGACAATCACAAGCTTCAGAATTATGCAATTGATTTGTTACTTGATGTAAAAGGGGAAGAGAATAACATTCTATCGAAATGGCGTAAAATAGAGATTGATGCTAAAAAAGCCTATGATTCTCAAGCATTATTGGAAATTTATAACGAATTTTGTTCTGCAAACAAATGTTTGGAGTGTTCTGTTGGAGTTAAAATTTTAAATAATTGAGAACAATACAAAAAATACTTTTTTTCTTTGAGATGCGTTCTTACGGTGTCTGTACATGGTGGGCTAGAAAGCTTGGTATAAGTACATCTAAAGTAAGAATTGGGTTTATATATGCTTCATTTATAGCATTGGGTTCACCATTATTTATCTATTTGGGAATGGCTTGGATATTGGAACATAAGCATTACTTTAAGTTTCAACCAAGAAGAAAAAAATCCATTTGGGAATTGTAATTATGTTAAAATCAAAATTATTTAGACGAATATCTTTTTTCGTTTTTCTTTTATTAACAGTTATTTCTGCTGGTACTTTTGGTTTCATGTTGATTGAAGGTTGGAATTTTATCGATTCTTTTTTCATGACCATTATTACTATTTCAACAGTTGGATTTGGAGTTGTACATCCACTATCCAATTCAGGAATGATTTTTACATCTCTACTAATTATTTCAAGTTTTGGTACATTTGCTTTTGCAATTAATTCAATAACTAGTTTTTTGGCTGGAGGAGAATACAAACGTTTTTTAATGGAAAGAAAAGAGATGAAAGAGTTTGATAAACTAAAGAATCATGTAATTATTTGTGGTTTTGGTAGAGTTGGTATTCAAGTTGCTTATGATTTAAAGGCGCATGGAACTCCTTTTGTGATTATTGAAAGTGATAGAGATATTATTGAGGAATTTGAGAATGAACATGGTTTTTTGTTTTTAGTTGGTGATTCAACCCAAGATGAGAACCTTGTAAAAGCAGGTATTCATCATGCTAAAGCTTTAATAAGTTGTTTGCCAAAAGATGCGGATAATTTATACGTTGTGCTTTCTGCTAAAGAACTACAAAAAAGTTTATTGATAATTTCTCGAGCGTCTAATCAATCGACAGTGAATAAACTAAAGATAGCAGGTGCTGAAAACGTAATTATGCCAAATGCTATTGGAGGTTCTCACATGGCTTCATTGATTTCTACTCCTGATGTCGTTGAATTTATTGATGTGATCCGTTTACAAGGTAATTCTGGGGTCAATATAGAATCTATTTCTTTTAGTGAATTACCTGATAGATTTAGAAATAAAACTATTGGACAATTAGAGGCAAAAAAATTAACAGGTGTTACTATAATTGGTTTTAGAACTCCTTCTGGGGAACACATAATTAACCCAGACTTTGATATAGAAGTTGTTCAGAAGTCTAAATTATTTGTTTTAGGAACTCAAGAGCAAATAGAAAAATTAAATAAACTTTTTGGCATTTCACATTTATAAATTATGCGATTATTAATTACAGGTTCGAACGGACTATTAGGACAAAAAATTGTTAAACAATGTTTAGCAAAAGGTATTGATTTCTTAGCTACTTCTAAAGGAGATAATCGAAATCAAGATTGTCCAAATGGAAAGTTTTTAAGTTTAGATATTTCAAATCCACTTGAAATTAAAAAAGTGTTTGATTTTTATTATCCAACTCATGTGATTCATACTGCAGCTATAACGAACGTCGATTATTGTGAAGACCATCAAGATGAATGCCAGTCTGTAAATGTGGATGCTACTCGTTATTTAGTACAAGCTTCTAATACATATAAAGCACATTTTCAGCTCTTATCTACTGATTTTGTTTTTGATGGTAAAAAAGGAAATTATACTGAAACAGATGAGGTCAATCCATTAAGTGTTTATGCAGCCTCAAAAGTAGAAGGAGAAAAGATTGTTCAGGAAGAAGCTGAAAATTGGTCTATCGCTAGAACGATTATCGTTTATGGTGAAGGAAATAATTTATCTCGTTCAAATATTATTTTGTGGGCAAGGGAAGCATTAAAATCTGGAAACCCATTGACTATTGTTGACGATCAATTTAGAGCACCAACTTGGGCGGATGATTTAGCTTGGGGTTGTTTAGCAATTGTACTAAAAAATAAACAAGGTGTTTTCCATTTATCAGGACCAGAAACAATGTCAATTATTGATTTGGTATACAGAGTAGCAGACTTCTATGAATTGCCAAAAGACCAAGTTACTCCTTCTAAATCTACCGACTTAAACCAAGCAGCTCAACGTCCACCAAAAACAGGTTTCGATCTTTCTAAAGCAACAAAAGAATTAGGATATAACCCAATGAAATTAGAAGAAACATTAGGGTTGTTGTCAGATTTTTAGTTAGAATTTGATTTTTAGTCGTTACCATTATGATGCTATCTTTCCTCCGAGCATCCCCCGCACTGCGGTAGCTTTAACGAAGTGTGCTGCTGCGGAAAGCAATGAATTATTAGAATAATGATTATACTTTATTGCTATGAATCTAATTTACCATTATGATGCAACTCAATAAAAAGTCTTATTTTATCATAGCAAAACATCACAGATACATATCATTTGCCGAGAAATATTTAAGACTGGACATGGACGAACAACGAGAAGCTTTAAGTAGCTTACATTCAGAAATATTAGGGAAATAAGCTGTTGTTTTATTTCGCGTTTCGCGAAGTATTTTGTATGTTTGTTAAATAGGAATAAAATAAGTGAATGAAAGTTAGGGTAATCACTCAAGAAACAATTTGGAACTATTGTAAAAGGAATGCTAGATCATTACCAAGTTTTAATGTTTTTATAGAAAAGTTAAAG
>Ga0228622_1000535_pt1 | contig 20129 bp, 17 predicted proteins | sample 26DmetaG_FD_186035 | JGI IMG/M metagenome (GOLD analysis project Ga0228622, IMG submission 186035) | Seawater microbial communities from Monterey Bay, California, United States - 26D | ecosystem: Environmental > Aquatic > Marine > Coastal | place: USA: California | collected 2016-10-01
GCTCAATCCAATCGGGAATGCGGCATTTAATGTCGAGTCCACGGCCGTTTACGCTTCGAATTTCGGCCCGCCAAGACACACCATTTAGGCACCCGGTATCGGATGCAAAACCAGTCATTGAACAGATCAAAATGACCTCCTGTACCACTCAGATGGTGCTAAGCTATCCCCAAAGGCAGATCAAGCCACCACCATGCCGAGGCTGCCAACAAAATATCCGCCGGAATACCCCGTTTTCAGCCTTTAGCTGAAAAAACGCCCCCCCATTTGGAAAGGCTAAGGCTGCTCACCCTCATGACCGGCCAAGCGCAGCGCCGCGTAAGCACATAAAACGCCGCTGACAAGAGCTTCAGGGTCGCCGAGGGCTATCCCATTGTTACGCAACAGCTGTTTTCGCCCGTCCCTGTCGGTGAGAAACCAATTCCTCAGCCACCAGAAACGCAAGCTCCAAAGACTGGCTGGCGTTTAGACGCGGATCGCAGGCAGTGTGATAGCGCGCGGATAGATCTTCATCGCTTACAGCGTGCACGCCGCCCGTACACTCGGTTACGTCTTGGCCTGTCATTTCAAAATGCACGCCGCCTGGAACAGTGCCCTCTGCCGTGTGCACCGCAAAGAATTCTCGCACCTCACGCAAAACACTGTCGAAGGGGCGCGTTTTATAACCGGTCGAGGATTTGATGGTATTCCCATGCATCGCATCGCAGGTCCAAAGCACGTTGGCGCCTTCTTCCTGCACGGCCTTGATTAACCGCGGCAAATGATCCCCGACAGCACCGGCGCCAAAGCGTGAAATCAGCGTCAGACGCCCAGCTTCATTTTCAGGATTGAGACGCGCCATCAACACTTTAAGATCATCAGCGGTGGTGGTTGGTCCACATTTCAGCCCAATCGGGTTTTGAACGCCGCGACAAAACTCTACATGCGCCCCATCTGGCTGGCGGGTGCGATCGCCGATCCAAATCAGATGGCCTGATCCGGCCAGCCATTTTCCAGATGTTGAATCCAAGCGGGTTAGGGCTTCCTCATACTCCAACAATAGGGCTTCATGGCTCACATAAAAATCAACCGTCCGCAGCTCTTGAGAGCTATGCGAGGCGATACCCGCCGCGCTCATAAAGTCAAGCGCATCGCTGATGCGATTTGCCATATTGCGGTACTCAGCAGCGCGGTCGCTTTCAGTAAAACCCAGCGTCCAACTATGCACTTGATGTACATCCGCATAACCGCCTTTGGAAAACGCCCGCAATAGGTTCAACGTCGCCGCAGATTGGGTGTACGCTTGTGTCATTTTTTGAGGGTCCGGGATGCGTGCCTCAGGCGTAAAGGCCAGCTCATTGATGATATCGCCCCTGTAGCTGGGCAGTTCCACGCCCTCTTTGGTCTCGGTTGGGGCAGATCTGGGCTTGGCGAACTGGCCGGCCATGCGGCCCAATTTCACCACCGGCACTTTCGCGCCATAAGTGAGAATCATCGCCATTTGAAGCATCACTTTAAACGTGTCGCGAATCCCATCCGCAGTAAATTGCTCAAAGCTTTCTGCGCAATCTCCGCCTTGCAGTAAAAAGGCTTCCCCCCGCGACGCCGAAGCAAGCTGTGCTTTCAAGTCACGCGCTTCGCCCGCAAATACCAAAGGTGGATAATTAGACAGCTGTGCTTCTACTTTCTCCAAAGCTGCCGCATCGACATAATCGGGCATTTGCACGCGCGGAAGATTACGCCAATCAGATTTTTGCCACTCCGCCATCTCTTGATCTCCAAAGCAAAGGATTGTTTCGTATTCCTATACTAAATCCGCCGCGAAAGAACCATAGCATAATGTTATTCTACATCTTGACGCGACCGATTAGTTTTGACCAAGTGATGTTTGAAAAAACGAATGCCCAGACCCTCGGCCCGTGAATAAGAGAGACAGTGGAATGGTAACCCAATCCAATTTGATTTCAGTTTCCAACCAGCAAGGTGGCCCGCGCCGATTTGCGTTTGTATTGATCGAAGAGTTTTCATTGTTGTCATTTGCGGCGGCGTTGGATGCGTTGCGAATCGCAAATCGGATGTCCGGAAAACCTCTTTACAGTTGGACAGTTCTTGGCGAGAGCGCGGATATTGTTTTTTGCTCCGCAGGAACGTCCTTTCGCGTCGATGACGGGCTTGTTGAGTTGAAAAGAGATGATACCGTGATCCTGTGCGGCGGTATGAACATTCAGCGGCGAACCTCTAAAAAGCTTTTGAATTGGGTGCGCCGCGAAACGCGCAAAGGCCTGTCGGTCGGCGGGCTTTGCACCGCAGCTTACACGATGGCGAAAGCCGGCCTTTTAAACGGACGACGCGCCACTATACATTGGGAAAACCAAGATAGTTTTACCGAAGATTTCGATGAGGTCGAATTAACAAAATCCGTCTTTATCAAAGATGGTAAGTTTATGACCACGGCCGGTGGCACCTCATCGATCGATTTAATGCTAAAATTAATCGCCGAGGATTTTGGCGAGGATTTGGCCAATGCCGTGGCGGATCAACTGATCTATAGCTCGATCAGAACCGACCAAGATACCCAAAGATTATCAGTGCCCACGCGAATTGGCGTCCGCCATCCAAAACTAAGCCAAGTCATTCAAATGATGGAAACAAACATCGAAGAACCGATAAGCCCCTCGCTGCTTGCAAAATATGTTGGCATGTCAACCCGGCAGTTAGAGCGGCTTTTCCGGCGCTATTTAAACCGCAGTCCAAAGCGGTATTACATGGAACTTCGCCTGCAAAAAGCCCGCAACCTTTTGATGCAGACGGATATGAGCGTGATCAATGTGGCGTTGGCCTGTGGGTTTGCCTCACCCTCTCACTTTTCAAAATGTTACCGGGCGCATTATCAAACCACACCCTACCGTGAGCGGGGCAGCCTGTCAGCAACCCCGGGTTGATTTGGTTGCAATTCTCGGTGGAATTATACCGCAGAAAGACACTTTAGCCTGCACTTATGCTGATAATTTAAGCATTCCTACTTTTCTTTTGCGACACAGCGTCATAAAGTTCGCGCTGGATTTGTGATCCTTACATGGGAGAAGTAACATGAGAAACTTTTTAATGGCGACGGCTGCGGCAGCTTTAACAGCAGGCACCGCAATCGCTGGCAGCCATAGCGACGAGATTAAAATCGGCGTGATTTTGGGCTTTACCGGACCGCTCGAAACAATCACCCCCTCAATGGGCTTGGGCGCTGAGCTGGCGATGAAAGAAGTCACCGCGTCAGGCAAATTGCTCGATGGCGCAACCGTGACACCGGTTCGCGGAGATTCGACCTGCATTGACGCAGCGGCCGCAACCGCGGCGGCAGAGCGTTTAATCACATCGGATAAAGTAGATGCGATCATGGGTGCGGATTGTTCAGGCGTCACAGGCGCGATCCTGCAGAATGTAGCACGCCCGAATGGTATCGTGATGGTATCGCCTTCGGCTACATCACCGGCGCTTTCAACGGCTGAAGATGATGGTTTGTTTTTTCGCACAGCCCCATCAGATGCGCGTCAAGGCGTTGTGATGACACAAAATATCATGGATCGCGGTTTCAAATCCGTTGCTCTGACATACACCAATAACGATTATGGCAAAGGATTGGCCGACAGCTTCCAAGCCGCGTTCGAAGCCGCTGGTGGCACCGTAACCGTATCTGCTGCGCATGATGAAGACAAAGCCGATTATTCTGCCGAAGTCGGCGCACTGGCCTCAGCCGGTGGCGAAATTCTGGTTGTTGCGGGCTATGCAAACGGTGCTGGCACGCAAATCATCCAAGGATCGCTTGACACAGGCGCGTTTGACACATTCGTGCTGCCAGACGGTATGGTAGGTCAAGATATCGTTGACAAAATCGGCCCAGATTTGACCGGCTCATTCGGTCAATATCCAGGCACCGACAGCAAAGGCGCTGACATGTTCGTTGCGATGGCGCTTGGCGCCTCTTTGAACAACCCTGCGGAAGCGTTTGGCGGTTCTGACGCATTTGCGCCCGAAAGCTATGATGCTGCCGCGTTGATCATGCTCGCCATGCAAGCCGCTGGCTCAACCGACTCAGCCGCAGTGAAAGATCACCTCATGGCGGTTGCCAATGCGCCAGGCGAACAAATCATGCCGGGGGAATTGGGCAAGGCGCTTGATATGATCAAAGCCGGAAAGGAAATCGATTACGTGGGAGCAACGGCCGTTGAATTGATCGGACCGGGCGAATCAGCCGGCAACTATCGCGAGATCGAGATCAAAGACGGCGCGGTGGCAACGGTCGCGTTCCGTTAATCTCTTTAAGTGAGAACAAAAAACAGCCCGGGAGACCGGGCTGTTTTGCATTTCAACCCTGCGCAGTGGATGAATAAGGGCAGTTGTTTTGATTAAAGTTCAAAATCTTCACAAACATTTTGGTGGGTTTCACGCGGTTGACGGAGCCTCGCTTGAAATTGCATCAGGGTCGATAACAGGGCTGATTGGCCCGAATGGCGCTGGAAAAACCACTTTATTTAACGTAATCGCCGGCGTGCTCGCACCAACATCGGGCAGCGTCTTAATGAATGGCGAAGATATCACCGGATTGGCGCCGCATCAGTTGTTCAGTAAAGGCCTGCTGCGCACGTTTCAGATCGCCCATGAGTTTTCATCTATGAGCTGCCGCGAAAACTTGATGATGGTTCCGGCAAATCAATCAGGGGAAACCCTTTGGAACACTTGGTTTGGCCGCAAACGCATCGCCAATGAAGAGCGGGCGCTGGCGGCAAAAGCCGATGAAGTCCTTGAATTTTTGACCATTGATCACCTGCGCGATCATAAAGCTGGGCAAGTCTCTGGCGGCCAAAAAAAGCTATTAGAGCTGGGCCGTACAATGATGGTCGATGCAAAAATTGTGTTTCTGGATGAAGTCGGGGCCGGGGTGAACCGCACGCTTTTAAACACAATAGCCGATGCAATCTTGCGGCTGAATAAAGAGCGCAATTATACATTCGTTGTCATCGAACATGACATGAATTTTATCGAGCGGCTTTGTGACCCAGTGATCTGTATGGCCGAAGGGCGCGTACTGGCAGAAGGAACACTGGCCGAAATAAAGGCCAATGAACAGGTTATCGAAGCCTATTTGGGCACCGGCCTGAAAAACAAAACCACCGCATGAATAAGGGCGTCAGAAAATGAATATGAGCAGCCTAAATCTGCAGGTTACTTGGATGCAAGCGAGTTAATTGGACATGAATGAGCCATTTTTAATCGGAGAAACGATGACCGGCGGCTATGGGCAGGGGCCAGATATTCTGCACAGCTGTACCATTGCGGTCGAGCGCGGAGAAATCGCGGTGATTGTGGGCCCAAATGGCGCGGGAAAATCAACCGCGATGAAGGCTGTTTTCGGCATGCTTCGCCTGCGCGAAGGCCAAGTGCGCCTTGACAGTGATGATATCTCACATCTCTCACCGCAAGATCGTGTTGCCAAAGGCATGGGATTCGTGCCCCAAACAAACAACATATTCACCAGCATGACAGTACAAGAGAACCTAGAAATGGGTGCGTTTATTCGACGGGATGATTTTCGCGAAACGCTTGAGCAGGTCTATGATTTATTTCCTATTCTGCGCGATAAACGTCGGCAAGCCGCCGGCGAGTTATCAGGCGGGCAACGCCAGCAAGTAGCGGTTGGGCGCGCGTTGATGACCAAGCCTAAATTACTCATGCTGGACGAACCAACCGCCGGTGTCAGCCCGATCGTTATGGATGAACTCTTTGACAGGATCATCGAGGTGGCCCGCACCGGCATACCGATCCTTATGGTTGAACAAAATGCGCGGCAGGCGCTGAGCATTGCCGATAAAGGCTATGTCTTGGTGCAAGGGCGCAACGCCTTTACCGGCAGCGGCGCAGAATTGTTGAACAATCCAGAAGTCCGCAAATCGTTCCTAGGGGGGTAGAGCTTTGCGTAAAGTTTTTGAATGCACTCGATTACGCGGTGGCGGTCTTTCACCTCAGACGCGTCTGCGCGCGCGCAGAATTGATAGAGGGGAATGTCTGTGATGGATCTGCTTAATGCGCTGGTTGCGCTGGCCAATTATGTAATTATACCCGGCCTTGCCTATGGCAGCCAATTGGCGCTGGGGGCTTTGGGTATCACGCTCATCTATGGGGTGTTGCGGTTTTCTAATTTTGCGCATGGCGATACGATGGCCTTTGGAGCAACGCTGAGTATTCTGGGCACGTGGTGGCTTCAATCGATGGGAATTTCTTTTGGGGTTTTGCCAACGGCCCTTTTGGCCCTGCCCTTCAGTATTCTTGGCTGTATTGCGTTGATCTTGTTCACCGATCGTACCGTCTATCGCTTTTATCGCGTTCAAAAAGCCAAACCCGTGATCTTTTTAATCGTTTCGATGGGGGTGATGTTTATTATGAATGGCGTCGTGCGCTTCATCATCGGCCCCGATGATCGCACTTTTAGCGATGGTCAGCGCTTCATCATGTCCGCGCGCGAGTTTAAGGCCATGACCGGGTTGAAAGAGGGTTTGGCAATTAAAACGACGCAAGGCTTGACCGTGATTGCCGCCGTGATTGTTGTTGCCTTGCTGTTTTGGTTCCTTGAGCGCACACGAACCGGCAAGTCGATGCGCGCCTATGCGGATAATGAAGATCTGGCTTTGCTCTCCGGGATCAATCCAGAGCGCGTGGTGATGGTGACCTGGATGATCGTCGCGGCGCTGGCGACAATTGCAGGCACGCTTTATGGGCTGGATAAAGTGTTCAAGCCCTTTACCTATTTGCTATTGCTCTTGCCGATTTTTTCCTCGGCCATCGTCGGCGGGCTGGGCAATCCGGTTGGCGCGATTGCCGGCGGGTTTGTGATCGCCTTTTCGGAAGTTACCATAACCTATGCGTGGAAAAAAGTGGTGACCTATCTCGTGCCAAGCGATTGGGCCCCCTCGAGCTTGGTGCAATTGCTAAGCACTGATTATAAATTTGCAGTCAGCTTTTCTATTTTGATCATTGTGCTGCTATTTCGTCCGACCGGTTTGTTTAAAGGAAAGGCCTATTGATGGCGCAGTATAGAAACATTTTTCTGTTTGCAGCGATGGCATTGCTCATCCTGTTGACCGGTTTTTTGCAAAGCTGGAATAGCGCTTTATTGATCCTCAATATGGGGCTAATCAGCGCCATCATGTCCTTAGGGGTGAATTTGCAATGGGGCTTTGCGGGCCTTTTTAACGTGGGCGTGATGGGGTTTGTGGCTCTGGGCGGTCTGGCCACTGTGCTGATTTCAATGCCACCCGTTACAGAGGCGTGGAGCGCAGGAGGACTGCGCACCATGCTGGGCTTGGTGATTGGTGTTGCCAGCCTTTGGCTAACCAGCTTAGCCATCGTCCGCCTGCCATCGGGCAAAGCCAAAATATTGGGAATTATTGCCGGGCTGATTGTGGGGTTTTTCGCATTCAGGTTTGTTTTCGATGGCGGCGTATCAGCGATCGAAGCGGTCAATCCAGCCTCAACGGGATATCTAGGCGGATTGGGATTGCCGATCCTACTGGCTTGGCCCGCTGGCGGGCTGCTGGCAGCGGGTGTGGCGTGGATTATTGGAAAAACCGCCTTGGGCTTGCGCTCTGATTATCTGGCCATCGCCACTTTAGGCATTGCGGAAATCATTTTAGCGATCATGAAAAATGAGGATTGGCTGGCCCGAGGCGTCAAAAATGTAATCGGCCTTCCTCGGCCGGTTCCCTACGAGGTGGATCTGCAAAACAACCCAGACTTCGTGGCAACCGCAACGGACCTTGGAATGAATGCTGTGACCGCCTCGTCTGTTTATGTAAAGCTCTGCTACGCTGGCTTGTTTACTGTCGTTCTGTTGCTTTTGCTTTGGATGGCCCAAAACGCGCTGCGCAGCCCATGGGGGCGTATGATGCGCGCCATTCGCGATAATGAAACCTCTGCGGAAGCGATGGGAAAAGACGTTACCAAACGGCATCTGCAGATCTTTGTGTTGGGCTCGGCGATCTGCGGCATTGCGGGCGCTATGATGACCACGCTGGACGGTCAGCTGACCCCAGCGGGCTATCAACCTTTGCGTTATACATTCTTGATCTGGGTTATGGTGATTGTCGGCGGCTCTGGAAATAATTTTGGCGCGGTGCTGGGCGGTTTTGTGATCTGGTTTTTTTGGGTGCAAGTGGAACCAATCGGTGGTTTCTTAATGCAAGCAATCACCTCAGGAATGGAAGATGCAAGCCCCCTAAAACAGCATTTGATCAGCAGCGTGGCGCATATGCGGCTTTTTACCATGGGTCTTATCTTATTGCTGGTGCTGCGCTTTTCTCCCAAAGGCTTAATTCCTGAAAAATAGAAAAACGGGTTGAGGTCCTGCGCGAGAGGGCCTTTCAAACCTCTTTTTTAAAGCCCTGACAAACCGCTTTGAAGCCAAGCCTCCGCCCAATCAAACCTGCACGACAAACATAAACCATCCATCAAGGACCTGCGCGCACCGCAAGCGACGCGGACACGCCACTCCAAGCGCAGCAAGAGCTCATGCACCGCGCAAATAAAGGCGGCTTATTCAGCTGCTAGTTTCCGGTCTTTGAGCAACATCTTCAAATAATGGCCCGTGTAACTGCTTTTCTTCTTGATGATGGTTTCTGGAGTTCCGGCGGCCACGATGCGCCCGCCCCCATTACCGCCTTCAGGACCGATATCAATGATCCAATCTGCCGTTTTGACAACATCCAGATTATGCTCAATCACCACCACAGAATTCCCTTGATCCACCAATTCATGCAGCACTTCTAGTAATTTTCGTACATCTTCGAAATGCAAGCCCGTCGTCGGTTCATCCAGAATATAAAGGGTACGGCCCGTCGAGCGCTTTGCCAGCTCTTTTGACAATTTGACGCGCTGCGCCTCACCGCCCGACAGCGTTGTGGCCTGTTGGCCGACCTTGATATAGCCCAAACCCACCCGCACCAATGCATCCATTTTTTCACGGATCGATGGCACCGCTTGAAAAAACGCCTGCGCATCTTCGACCGTCATATCCAGCACATCTGCAATGCTTTTGCCTTTGAATTTAACCTCCAGCGTTTCGCGATTGTAGCGCGCGCCATTGCAGGTTTCGCAGGTCACGTAGACATCGGGTAAGAAATGCATTTCAATTTTGATAACCCCATCGCCCTGGCAGGCTTCACAGCGCCCGCCTTTCACGTTGAAACTGAACCGGCCGGGCTTATAGCCGCGGGTTTTTGCCTCAGGCAATCCTGCGAACCAATCGCGGATGGGCGTGAAGGCACCCGTATACGTGGCGGGGTTTGAGCGCGGCGTCCTGCCGATCGGACGCTGATCGATATCGATCACCTTATCAAGAAATTCGAGGCCTTTGATCGTTTCACAGGGGGCTGGTGTTTGTTTGGCCCCGTTCAAGCGCATCGAGGCCGTTTTGAACAAGGTTTCGATTGTAAGCGTGGATTTACCACCGCCTGACACCCCTGTAACGCAGATCAGTTTGCCAAGCGGAAAATCCGCCGTAACGGATTTCAGGTTATTTCCGGTGGCCTTAACCACGGTGAGCATTTTGCCGTTCCCACTGCGCCTTACCGCAGGAACCGCGATCTCTTTTATCCCTTGAAGATATTGCCCTGTAAGAGAGTTTGGATCGGCCGCGACCTCTGCTGGCGTGCCGCGGGACACAACATGCCCCCCATGAACACCCGCGCCTGGTCCGATATCGAACACGTAATCCGCCTCGCGGATTGCTTCTTCATCATGTTCGACCACAATCACCGTATTGCCTTGATCGCGCAGGTTTTTCAACGTGGTAAGCAAACGGTCATTGTCGCGCTGATGCAGGCCAATTGAGGGCTCATCAAGCACGTATAAAACACCCGTGAGCCCGCTGCCAATCTGACTGGCCAACCGGATCCGTTGACTTTCGCCCCCCGATAAGGTGCCCGCATTGCGGCTGAGGGTTAAATACTCCAAGCCCACATTATTCAAAAACCCAAGCCGCTCTCGGATTTCTTTCAAAATCGCGGCCGCGATTTGATTTTTTTGATCGCTCAGATGTTCGGGCACGCCCTCGCACCAGCTCAGCGCATCTCGGATCGACATTTGTACAAGTTCACCCACGTGCAAGTTGGCAATTTTGACGGCCAGCGCCTCGGGGCGCAGGCGGAAGCCATTGCAGCTTCCGCAGGGTTGGTTGTTCTGGTAATTTTCAAACTCTTCGCGCACCCACGAACTGTCAGTCTCGCGATAGCGCCGTTGCATATTCGGAATGACACCCTCAAAACCACGGGTTACCTGATAAACGCGGCCTCCGTCATCATAACGAAATTTAATCTCCTGATCCCCTGATCCGTGCAAAAATACTTTTTTAACGGCGGCAGGCAAATCCTTCCAACTGACATTCATGGACACGCCATAATGTTTGGAAATTGCTTCGATCGTTTGTGTGAAATATGGGCTCTTTCCCTTCCGCCATGGTGCGATGGCACCATCCCGCACTTTCAGGGTTTCATCCGGCACCACCAAGCGCTCATCAAAAAACCGCTCTTGCCCCAACCCGTCACACTCCGGGCATGCACCGAAGGGCGCGTTGAACGAGAACAGACGCGGTTCAATTTCCGAAATTGTGAAACCGCTCACCGGACACGCGAAATTTTCGCTGAAGGTAACCCGCTCAGGATCACCCTCATCCGGGGCAGTTTCCAAAATTGCAATACCATCGGCGAGGTCAAGCGCGGTTCGAAAACTATCGGCAAGGCGGGTTTCTATGCCCGCACGCACCACAATCCTATCAACCACAACGTCGATATCATGGCGAAATTTCTTATCCAGGGTGGGCGGATCATCCAGCTCATAAAAAGCGCCATCCACTTTCACGCGCTGAAACCCTTGCTTTCGCAATTCAAGGAATTCTTTGCGATACTCACCCTTTCTATCGCGCACGATCGGGGCTAATAAATAGGCGCGGGTGCCCTCGTGCATCGCCGCAACGCGGTCGACCATGTCTTGCACCTGCTGGGCCTCAATCGGCAAGCCAGTGGCAGGGCTATAGGGCGTGCCAGCCCGGGCAAAAAGCAACCGCAAGTAATCATAAATTTCGGTGACTGTGCCAACTGTGGAGCGCGGATTTTTGCTGGTGGTTTTCTGTTCAATCGAAATGGCAGGGCTGAGGCCAGAAATCTGATCGACATCCGGTTTTTCCATCATATCCAGAAACTGACGGGCATAGGCGCTGAGCGATTCAACATAGCGCCGTTGCCCTTCAGCATAAACGGTATCAAAGGCCAGCGATGACTTTCCGGATCCGGAAAGACCTGTTATCACCACAAATTGATCGCGTGGAATATCCACATCGATTGACTTTAGGTTATGTTCGCGGGCACCGCGCACAGAGATGAATTTTTGATCTGCCATGATGTTCCTTACTCCACAAACCAAACATAGGCTGATTAAACTGAGTCTCCAATCAAATTTTGAGAACAAATATAGAACATTTGGTTTTACGTGGCCTTTCCCTCTGATCTTTCATTCTGTAACATTTGCTCGATCTATCGGCTTGAGCAATCGCCTTTAGGCCTCTAAACAGCAGATGAAGCAAAAGCAGGCGGCAGCTCGGGGATAAAAAATGGCTGACAACACCTATATTTTGATTGATTTGGGGGGCAGCAATACCCGCGTCGCTCTAAGTGATGATACCGCGTTGAACCCTGAAACAATTCAAAAATTTTCGAATGCAGGCTATGGCTGCTTAGAAGATATTATCAAAACCTATATGCAGGCGCAAAACCTAAGCAAGGTTACAGCTATTTGTGTTGCAGCTGCGGGGCCGCTTCGCGACGGGGTGATAAAAGTCACTAATCTGGACTGGCTAATTTGCCCGGATCGATTGCGCGCGCTTACCCAAGCCGATCATGTTGGCTTGCTCAATGATCTGCAAGCCCAAGGATACGCGCTAAACGTTCTGCCTTTGGAAAGCCTCAAGCATCTTTATGGTCCTTCAAAAGCCAAAGCCGGGACCACAAAATTGGTCTGTGGAATTGGAACCGGCTTCAATATCGCGGCGGCTTATCCTGCTTCTAAAGGCGTGCTGGTGCCACCTGCGGAAGCCGGGCATGTTCGGTTGCCCGTTGCAACTGCGCTGCAGCGCGAATTATCTGATTGGATTGCAGCTGAGCGGGGGTTTGCATCTGTTGAAACCGTGCTGTCTGGCAACGGGTTGGAAACCTTAAACAGATTTTTTGATCCCGAGCACCCGCGCAGCGCGAGCGAAGTTATGCAAGCCGCGCAGGATGGACAGCGCGAGGCACGCCACGTTGTGGCATGCTTTGCATCAATCATGGGCTCTTATTTCGGAGATTTGGCCCTGGCACATCTGCCTCTGGGTGGCATTTATATGATTGGCGGGGTTTCTCGCGCAATCGCGCCGTTTGTGACGCCTAAAAATTTCGGCGCGACCTTTCATGACAAAGGCGTCTTCTCAGATTACATGTCGGAATTTCCGATCTTCTTGGTTGAGGATGATTTTGCAGCGCTTAAAGGCTGCTTGGGCTATTTACAACAATCGATTTAGGCAAATGCGGCGCTGCGCGCCATACCCCAAATGACATTACGACCGTGCTCAACACAAAGAATATAGCAACTGCGATATATTGAGTTTCCAATCCTATATCCCAGTCAATCATCACACCAGTGATACCCGGCCCAAGCGCAGAGCCCAATACCATAATCGCGGCCGCCAATGATTTAATCGCACCCAAATACCGGGTGCCATAAAACTCAGCCCAAAACGCATTTGGAAGCGTTGTATTTGCGCCGGCTGTGATCGCCAGAAACAGCAGACCCGTTACGAACATCATCTGCGATTGTCCGAATGCAAAGCACAAGAACGCAAACGACATGGGCAATTGGTAAAACCAGATCAGCCTTGGGGTGCCAAAACGATCAAGCGCCCAGCCCGATGCCAGCATCGCCAAAACCGCGGCCCCCGTATATAGCGGGAAAAAACTTACCAACGATAAATGATCCCAGCCTTTTACCGCCGCGAAATGCACCTGTTGAAAGAAAAACGCCGTGTTGAACGCGCTAGGGCCGAGTAATGCCGGCATCATGCACCAAAAAAGCGGGTGGCGGATGACCGCCCCGCGCGTCCAATGCTGCGCATCCATTCCCAAGGAACTGTTATCTTCCGCCATTGATTGCGGGGTTCGCTCTTGACGCAGCAATCGAAATAAAACTGGTAGAGACAATAAAAGCACCCCAGCAGCAACGCACCATAAAGAGCGCCACGACACAACGCCCATTAAAAACACGAACAACACGGGCAAAAAAGCTTCTCCGAAGGAATATCCCAGCCCCGCGATCGATAGCGCGCGCCCCCGATTGGCCACAAACCAACGCGACATAGCCACCACTGCCAGATGCGAGCACATGCCCTGCCCCAGTAAACGCAACGCGAAAATTGCAAAAGGCAGGTAAAACACATGCGACAGATTGGCCATCACAAGCGTTGCCCCCATCAAACCAGATAAAACGAAAAGCCCCAAAACTCGGGTCCGGATGACATCGCTTAAAGTGCCCAGCCAAACCATCACAATCGCCGACGCCGTTGTGCCCAAAGAGTAAAACCCACCCCAAGCCGCGTGTGAGAGGCCGAATTCGGCCCGAATATGGCCTGAAAAGATAGAAATGAAGAAGGTTTGGCCAAAGCTTGACATAAATGCCAGCAAAGCCCCTGCTGCTAACCAGGCACTATTTTGACGGAAGAACTGCAAAATAGGCACAGGCGTCTCCTTTGATTAGACATCTGTGCTAAAGTTAAATCTGCCAAAAGGAAAGATGATAATGAAGCAATGCTGCAAGCCTGTTTTGAGGGGCCTGAGACCACAAATGTTACATACTTAAACGTTCTACCACGCGCGTTTGACCATAAAAAATGCTAAATTTCTATGAGGTCTAAAGCATAGGCATTTTACAAAAAAAGACTGGCGCCCGATCCGAAAGCAGCTGCCAGCCATATTCGAGCGTAAAATTTTTCTCTGTTCAGAAAGAAACCGTGGAGGGGTGCGTTCCTCTTAAAGCGCCTTTAATCATAAAGCCGCCTTAAAGAAGTATAAGCCGCCCCTCCACAAAACTCGTCACCAATACGCATACGCAACATCTACAAACGCGCCGGGCACACAAACCAACAAAGCCACCCAAACCAAAACGCATCCAAAATGTTTCGCCTACCCATTCCCTTAAAGGACAAAAAGGTATTTATAAATACAAAAGTATATATTTATATCCCTTAAATTCACGCCTGTAAAATCTGCAATCCCAAAACCGCCAAATTTCATCTAACGCGAAATGATAAGGCTCGCGCAAAGGCCTCCAAAATCTCTACTTTTAGACAGCTCAACTCGGCCACCATGAGCACGCGCAATATCAGCGGCAATGGGAAGCCCAAGACCAACCCCCGATCCTTTATTTTGGTTGCGCGCAGGATCAAGACGCGAAAATGGTTTCATGGCTTCTTCATAAAGCTCGGGTGGAATACTTGGCCCGTCATCCTCCACGGAAATCACCAGGCTGCGCGCATCATATTGAAGATCAACAACCGCTTTTGTGCCATACCGCACCGCGTTCATAATCAAGTTTTCAAGCGCGCGCTTGATCGCAAGCGGGCGCATCTCAACGAGAATGGTGCTTGGATTGCAGCGCAAAGAGACCGAATGTCCGGCGCGCGTCGTATCTTGTACAATCATTTGAACCAACTCGAACGGATTGGTTGCCTCTGATTTGCCCCCTTCATCGCCCTGCTCGCGGGCAAAGGAAAGAAATTCATCCAAAAGTTGGCGCATTTCATCAACATCGCGTTCTAGCAATTTGCGATCGTCATGCTCGAGCATAGATAGACCCAGCTTCAACCGTGTCAAAGGTGTACGCAAATCGTGACTAACGCCCGATAATATCATTGTGCGTTGTTCAATATGGCGTTCAATGCGTGCACGCATATCTAAAAACGCCCGCCCCGCTGCGCGCACTTCGATCGCGCCAGAGGGGTGATATGGTAGGGTTCGCCCCCGTCCAAAGGCCTCAGCCGCGGCGGCCAAACGGGTAATTGGCCGCAATTGATTGCGCAGATAAATAAACGCAATCAAGGTAAAAAACACACCAAATACAACCATATTGACGATCAACTGGTGCGGGTTTGACGGCGACACCCTGTCACGCGAAAACTCAATATCAAAATATGCTCCCGCCAAATCAAGCCGCAGATGTACCAATTTAGGCGCATCAAGATTAACCGCCACTAAACTGTCCATTAGCTCAAACTCTTTTACAACAACCAATCCAGTTAAATCATAAAAATGCCGAAAAGTTGCCAAATCCGGCGCATCGGCAACAACGGTTTCAATGGTGATATTCAAAGCATTGGCCAAGTTTTCCGTCGTTTCGGTCAAACCCTGATCCGCGATCAGCCGCTTACTTAACAAGCTGAGCTCGCTGATCACGGCCCGGCTCATCTGCTCGGTCACCCCTTCAAAGTGCCGCTGAATAAATACGATGGAGACCACAAGCCAAAGCAGCACCACCGGCAACACCAAAATTAAGGCCACGCGACCATACAGCCCCGAGGGCAAATAGCGTTTGAAGGATCTAAACATCACCTCTACATCTAGAACAAGTTTAGAACCGGGGAAACAAAAATGGACTCTGCCCACCAAAGCTTTGATCCGCCTGTTGGCATAGCGCAGACAATTGCGCCAAATCTTCGTAGAATTTTGGCCCCAAACCCGTCACCCATGACATTTCGGGGCACGAACACCTATCTGCTAGGCTCTTCTGATCTGGCGATTATTGATCCCGGCCCCGATCATTTAACGCAGTTGAGGGCGATCAAAGCAGCGCTTCAGGGCACACAAAAAATCACCCATATTCTGGTCACCCACTCGCATCTTGATCACTCGCCTTTGGCGCGGCGGCTGTCGGCGGATTGCGGCGCACCCATTTTTGCATTTGGGCGCTGTGATGCAGGGCAAAGTGACCGCATGAAAGCGCTTATTAAATCGGGCTATAGCGGCGGTGGAGAGGGCGTTGATAGCGAATTCATCCCAGATCATACTTTGAAAGACGGCAGCAAACTGACTGGCCCTGATTGGGAGCTGGAAGCAATTCACACCCCGGGGCATTTTTCAAATCATCTCTGTTTTGGCTGGCAAGAGGCCGCTTTTACTGGCGATCATATCATGGGCTGGGCCAGCTCGATGGTGTCGCCACCCGATGGTGATATGGGTGATTTTATACGCTCTTGCAAAACACTTTTGCAGCGTAACTGGAATGTTTTCTACCCTGGCCATGGTGATATTGTTAAAACACCAAACGCGCGCATTCGCGACTTACTTGCCCATCGAAAGCATCGAGAACGTTCGATATTGGCGGCCCTGTCAGCAGAGGGGCGCAGTATAAAAGAGATCACAAAAAGCGTTTATCATGACACATCTGAGGCTTTGCTCCCGGCTGCCGCGCGCAACGTATTTGCTCATTTGATCGACCTTTGTGAACGCCAAAAAGCCATCTGTGATGACCCAATCCGGTTTGAAAGCCAATTTCGATCGCTGACGCCATAAACAAAAACAAAATTAATATAAAAACCGCTGGACGCGGAATTCTCGTATTGCTATAGCGACATCAGTTCCGGCGTAGCTCAGCGGTAGAGCAGTTGACTGTTAATCAATTGGTCGTAGGTTCGATCCCTACCGCCGGAGCCAGTAAAATCAACACCTTAGCAGTTTTGCGAGGTGTTTTTTTATCGTTTGGCCAGACATACAGCTAGACAAATGATAGTCAAACTACGTTATTTAGCGTTATCTGATACTTGTTCGCAGCGCCTTTATTTGCAACGCGCGCGCCTGTGCGCGTCGCTGTTAACGAGCGTGATTGGCGCTTTTTGCATTGTCTTTATCGGTAACTGTCCCAATTGTGGTTTAAGGTATGCTTTATTGCAGTGGAAAACCCTATTAATGTTGGGCTGCTGCCTGTCCGCCACTCCACATACTTTAATATTTGAGAGGTCAAAGTTACGTTACATACTCTGATTCATTTGAGACTCCACATATCTCTACGCCACGTTATTCTGGTGTAAATTTGAATATTCGATAGGAATTAGATGACGCTTTTTGAACAAACAATGCAGGCCTTTGAAAATCAAGATTATGATTTAGCTGAAAGAATACATCATGAAGAATTTATGTTTGTCAGAGAATATTCGATGTCTTCACGAGAAGAACACTTGGCAAATATACAAGAATGGTTCGCCGACTCTACATGGCATAAGCGCGTAGAATGTGTACATGAAGACGATTTTGTATTGGTTATGCGTGCCTCAGAGATTGACGATAGCGGTCGACCATTCGTCTCAAACAATGTGTCGATAAAGCAAAACGGTTTATATTGGAGAACCATCGTGAAGACAGACTACTAACCCCATGCGCGCACTTCTAATAATATTACGGATGACGCTTGCGACGCAGGCAGGGGCGGATGATGCTAAGGTTTTTTAATTACCCAGGCAAAACTCTCTTATTTAAAACAGCAAACTCTTAGCGCTAGGAAATATCAAATATGTCAATTTATCTCATTAGACACGCTCAATCAGCTTTCAATGCGGTACACGATCCAAATAAACCAGACCCCATGATATTTGACGCTCCTATTACAGAACTTGGAGAAACTCAGGCTAAGCAGGCTCGAATTGAAGTTGAAAAACTTGATATTAAACACCTTATCGTTTCGCCCTTCACTAGGACATTGCAAACAGCTCAATTGATTTTTGAAAATAGATTGCCGTTTCAAATTAACGCGGCAGTACGAGAGCAACTGGTCAACAGCTGCGATGTAGGAAGCCCGCCCGATAAACTTACAAAAATGTTTCCCCATCTGAGTTTTGATCATCTGGATGAATGTTGGTGGCATGACGGAGAAAAAGATCACCGAGGGATTGCAGTTGAGCCTGAAGATGTTTTGATGGAGAGAGCAAACGCGTTCGCCGAATATATCAGGCGCGAAAGTATCCATTCCACAGCAATTGTTTCACATGGTAACTTCATTCGGGCGTTGACAGGAATTAAGCCTCAAAACTGTGAAATAATTAAGTTCGATCCCAAATAGTTTAATTTGATAACCCATAATTCTGAATCCTCTGCAGGTTCAAAACTGAAATGCAAAATGCGGGCAATGGGTGAACTCATCCTTGTTGTTCTTTTCAGTTTGGCTGAGGTTTGAGAAGTAGTCAGTTTAAAGTCTCTTGGAAATCTTCTATTGTCTCTCGATAAACTATTGATCGCCAAGCACGCCCTTTTTTCTTCATGCAAACGTGCGTAACTAGTTCATCGCCTTCTTCCCAGCGCCATTCGGTCACATGTCTATTTTCGTGAACTAACGATGTTCTACGGTTTCGGTTTACCCTTTTTGCATAGGCTCCACTTGATGAAAACTCTTCCATATTAGCTATCCAATCATCCATCGTTATAAGTTCGGTTTCCCGAATGAACATGAACTCAGGATCGTGAAGCTTTTTGAATTCTTCTTCATTCCAATTTAGCATGACGGCTTGGATTTTTTCGCTGAAGCTCATTTGCAACTCTCCTTTTTAGCTTGTTCAAATCGTAACTAAAGGCTCCCAAATTGAAAGAATTACTTAACCGCCTGATAGGCTCAGTGACTGGTATCATTACTAAAGTGATGCCGAATGGCGATAATGCTTCTTACCTAGCGCATGAAATATCCACGACGGTCCAGCACGCGCTTGAGAGTCGGCTTTCTACAGGACATTGGGCAGAATGATATAGCCGTTATTTCCCCACACTAAGCCCATTTGTGATTGGTATCTGTAATATTACTGCCCTTTGAGGCTTTTAACTGCAGCCGCCGTAAAATCTGTTGGTTGTATTTTTTCAAGCGCAAGAAGCGCGAACTCTTAAACTTATAAATCATGGTCGAACCTTTTGGTGATCCTAAGCTTGTGACAAGATTCTAAGATTTCTCAAAGATAAAATTTACATTCTACCGATATAAAATCACTAGCGTTGAGGGTTTGATCCCATACGCATTAAACAGCCAAACCCAGAGCGACAAACAGCTTGCCTAGCTTGCCGCGTCAATTTTTGAGTTTGTCTGATCAAGGTTTAAGAGAAGTTGTCTCTGAATGAAATTCATTTGATTTTTGCTGCATAAGTCGCGATGTTTGCATCAGAGGTGGATTATGAATTGGGCAGAGCAGCACATTCAAAAAATTGAAACCCCCAAAACAAAAACAAAAGAATATATTGAGTGGGGTTTAAAGTTACTGTTAACGGCGACAGGTATAACTGTGGCTTTTTTTGCTTTGATGTTTCTGGGTTTTGAAAGCGTAGAAACAAAAGAACAGCAGGAGATCCAAATGTGGTGCAACGAATACATGCCTAAATTATCGATCAGGGCATGTATGGATGAAGCTGGGCTTTAGGCTGAAATAATGAAGCTCAAACGCTTTCACGACACCAAAGCTCCACTTGCGAATGGCCACAAGCGAGACAGCTTGCTCATGATGCCAGATCACAAGTTTGAAAGTAATCACGGGTTTACTCAATGGGCCGTTCCAACGGCAGAAAAAAGCAATCATAATTTCAATGCGCCCGTTCTAGACTTAGGTTCTGCGATTTGGCTTGCTGAGCGAAAAGATGTTTCTAAATTTTTTGAAAACATGTCGGTGCGGTTTCTAGAGTTTCTAAAGCGGAACGATCACTGGAAATCTCTCTATGAACACAACCATCTCAGGGTCAGCCGCGCAATTGATAGCTTACGGCCTTTGCATAGTTGGGAGCTTGCAGACTGGTTTTATGCAAAGGTTAAAGCGTTCGCAGACTCTTCTTACGAGTTAATGTCGGATGCAAGGACCCAGTGGGGCCGTAAAGCGTCAGTTGAGCATGACCGTATCGCGGGCGCCTTTCAGACATGGGGTCATGTTATCACCGCTAACAAACATTACACAAAAAAAATTGATGGGGTTTCTGTCAAAATGTTAATTGAAAACTGGCTTAGTGACGCGGGACAAACAGCTTTAGTAAAACACTAAGACTGAAATACACGGGCCTTGTCTGAATGCC
>Ga0228622_1000551_pt1 | contig 19853 bp, 7 predicted proteins | sample 26DmetaG_FD_186035 | JGI IMG/M metagenome (GOLD analysis project Ga0228622, IMG submission 186035) | Seawater microbial communities from Monterey Bay, California, United States - 26D | ecosystem: Environmental > Aquatic > Marine > Coastal | place: USA: California | collected 2016-10-01
AGTCCATTTGCCGTCATCAAATCATCCCAATACGAGTTTGAATAAAAATTTACATCTGTTTTTATTTCATCAAGAATACAGCGAGTAGAATTTTCTATAAACTCATAAAGTAAATCCTTGTTTATTTCTTTTTTCATTATTAAATTAATTTAGATTTATTTTTTCGCCTCTAATTCTTTTCTCCAATAATTCTATCAATTTCTTTTCAGACATTCTATAGTTAGTCCACCCGCACTGAACAATATCCATTTCTCCTTCATTAAGAACATTCAGGTAACGTTTGTAAACTTCCTTTAATTGTGAAGGAAGTGAATCAATTACCCCTTCTTTTTGATCCTTATGTCCAAATTCTTGATGTTCACCATACCATTCTTCAAAAACCCATTTTCCTTTTTTAAATGTGAATTTGTAACCATAATCCTCTTCATAGTTTAACTCTAGTTGATCATTTTCAGATGGGCTGTAATCAAAGTCAAATACATTGATTGTGTTTAACCTTCTTAAGACTTTTCTTCTCTCTATTTTATCAATGAGATTAATTGGTTTCATCAATCCGATAGTGACCACCACTTCTTCACCATTATTAGCGCTATTCATATGTAAAATCCAATGAGGTTTTGAATAGTCTATATCCTCACTACAGGTACAAAGTCGGAAAGATCCATTAAGGTCACACATACTTTCAAATTAATTATATAATATGATTTTACTCCCAAATTGTATCTTTTTCAGTTCTACATCTCCATCTGTAAAAGGATAACCACATCTCGATAAATTTAGTTTAGATGTTTGTTCACTAGCATCTACCTTTTTAATGAAGTTAAACCCAATCTTACTATTGAATAATATATTACCATAACCAAGTTTAGATACTGGAGATATCAATTTTTTCCTTTCATTTTTTGGATCAATAAATGCTGTATACCATTTTATATAGTCCTTTAAGAGATTATCTTCAAACCAAACTTTTTGTTCTTCAAATTCAGAACTTATGAAATTTGTTCTTGACTTCAAATCTTGAAGTTTGTTGGTCAAATCATCTTGAAATTCCTTTAAGAGAATTTGTTCACCTAGAATAAAGTATAAACAGTTTAGAAGTAAAATATCTCTGTCTTTAGTTTCAGAACTCTTCCAGTTCGTGTTTAAAATCAATAGAACTGATTTAAGAAACAATTGCTCCCGACTTTTAGACAACTTCTGGTGCAATATTTCATATTCGTAGTCTTTATAACCACTTGATGAAACTAAAAGAAATTTCCCAAAAACATTAATCAAAAATCCTTTTACTGTATCAACAGATTCTGATTTAGATCCTATACTCAAGTAGGTTTCTTCCTTGGTAACAAATTCACCGTCTTGATCTAATTCACTGGTAAGTACCATAAATTTCTTTCCAAATTTTAAATAAATCAGATGTATGGCAATTAGAATACTCGACAAGGACCTTATGGTTATTTTATCGCCTTGAAGATCATTCGTGACTCTTGATTTAATGAATGTAGAAAGAGATGCTGAATAAACACTATCAAGTTTTTTAAAGTATTTAGATATGGCCGTTTTTTCTTTACTCCCTTTAACTCTCTTAGATTTTTTGTCTACTTCGTCACCTTGTCCCTGCTGCTGCTCATCCTCATAAAGTCTTTGCTCCTCACTTTCTCTAAATTCGTCGTTACCCATAACCATCCCTGAAGAAAATAAACTGAGAAATTCGGCAATCTTAACTGTTGAGTTAGATAGTTCACCACTTTGTCTCAATAAGGATTCAGTACTGACCTTATTGAATTGTTTGGCATCAAGAACTTCATATTCTTTATCATCTTTATTTTCAGTTGCAGTTCTAACTGCACCAGTACTATGATTAAATACCTTTTTTATAGATTCTGATTGATCGTCCGCCCAGTTGTAATCAACAAATTGAAGTAGATCTGTTATTTCCTCCCCATCAATAAAATCGTGTTCTAATAGAGCGTCCAATTTCTCTTGATTTGGGTCAGGATTACACCTAAGGAGTCCCTCCAGTCTATGTACAATGGAGTAATTACTTATTCTTACTCCTTCGCTTTCGACATATATTTTAAAGACATCATCGGGGTTTGTAACATAGACTGTGATGATATTTTCTTTTACCTCTTTGATTTTGGAATCAATTCGGTTTTCATTTCTATCAAGAACTGAAATCATATTAAGGTCAATATCTCCTTCTTTTAAAAATATGGTCAGTTCATTTGATCTCAGTTCAGAATAAAGAATTCTATATTCATATTTAATTCTTTTGATTGATCCCTCGGTAATTCCGTTACTATTAACCCCTTTAACATTTACTGTTTGTTGCGGTAGTTTAATCTTTAAGTCGTCTAATAGTGTACTTCCCGTTGTATTTCTTCTTAGAAGAATTGCCGCTTCAGCGTTAGCTGCATTTGAACTTCCAAGTCCTAGAGCAGCAATGGTCGCATTGGGACTACCAAGTAAAAGATACTCTTTACTGTTTCCTACAAAATGAAACAATTTTGCATGTAACCTATTAAATGTATTATCATAATCGTCTCGACACTCTGCCCAGTCATAAAAATCAATACGATTTTCACCATCTAATTCGGATGGTACTGTTCCAGAGTTTATATCTACTAAACATGAGGTTTGTTGAGGAGAATAAAGACTGATTAACTGTTTGACTTGAGCACCAGATTTATCAAAATATGGACTTATAATTGTAAGCTTATCAACATCAGTGGTAGGGATGATGGCGGACAATTGAGAGAATATTGAATTGCCACTTAAGTTGGCAATAAATTTAACTTCAAGTCCTAAACTCTTCAGTTTAATCCAATCTGAAGTAACTGGAAGATCATTTAGCCAAGGGGAATGTTTTTTCATCCATTCAATTTTTTGAGGAATAAAACCAAGTGACTTATCTAAAAACGGTTTCAGGTATTCCCATGCAGCGCCAAATAACGGGGCATTTTCATTGCCAATATTATCAAGATGAAATGCACCCCAAATTTCATCATTAGTACTTAAACCAGATGAGGTGATATTTCCAGATCCAATGATTAGTAAACCATGACGAACTCCAGTTAGAAGGATAATTTTTGGATGAAAAACTCCAGTTTCGTAAATGGGGTGAAAATTATATGTCTTGTTGTGTTTAAATTCTCTTCCTGTTGTAGCCTCTTGCGCCATTTCTAGATAGTGACCATCAGCTAATACATTCACATTTTTAATGTTTGCTAATCTTAATGTAGGCAGGACCCTCTCTTCAAAAAAAGAAAAATCAAATGAATAACATGTAAGAACACAAGAATGGTATTTTCCCCTGTGTTTACCAATCAGGTCGAGTATGTTTCTTCTTTTAATCATTCAATGAAATTTGATTAAATACAGAAACTCCTTTTTCAGTTAGCACATTGTCGGTTGATAAAATGTTGAGGTCTTTAAGAAACGATATTAGATTTCCTATTCTAGGACCTGTATATGCTGCTTCGAAATTTCCAAGGTATCGTATATGATGATCTTCAATAATAAACTTTTGAGTGGATAGACCCCCACCACGTATTTTTCGAAAAGCTACATATTGGTGCCTGTATATAATATGTTTGAAAATGTACTCTTTGGTAAAATCAAAAATCGAAATTGACATTTTTACTTTGAATTGGGTTAAAAAATAACCTGGTCCCTCCCCATCTTTACCCAGATCATTTTTATTTCCATACTCTTTCAATGATACAAGATTTGTTTTGTTATTTAGGTATTGTGAGAAGATTAGTAGGATTCCATAAAATACCTTTTCAGTTTTTTTAGTCTTTGAAATCTTTTGAAATAAATCATGTTCATTTAATTCAAGTCTTGATAAAATATCAGAGACCTTTTCATCAGAATCATCTAATAAATTTTCTGTTTTAAACAGATCAATCACTGATTCTCCGATACCATCAACAAGTTGTCTTAAAGGGCTCCAATTGGGACCGTATGAATCCTCAAGTGAATCTAATACACCATTTAATATTGAGGTATTTGCATAATGCCAAAATTCATTAAACTGATAATAATACCATCCAAATAAACTTTCTTCAACTTTATTCTTGCTAGCTCCCTTTTGGTAATAAGCAGCGTAAACAAATTCTCTATCGTTAAAAGATGTTGGTTTAGAATTTGAGAAGTTCAGTAGGTGAGTTATTGTTTGTTTTCTCAACGTTGAAGGATCTTCTTCAATTCTTAGAGGGTAATCCTTTTGAATCAAAAGTTGAATCAACTGACTCTCCTCTTCACTGCCAACAGGAACATTAGTAAGGTTGAAATCAGGTAATAGATTCTTAAGTTGGTCTTCATTTATTTTACCTTTAAAAATACAATCAAAAAATAAATCTGATTTTTCGGAATCAATGTTAGTTGCAAATGACTTTGCAAGCATTTCTCCACTTATAAATCCTTCATCTTTAGAACTGGTTCTAGTATAAATACCACCTTCACTATCACGATTGATAATAATTCCAATGTCTCGCATCGATCCTAAATAATACTGGCCAAAAGCACCCCAACCGAAATTCCAGTAGGTGTTTGCTGTAGTTCCGTCTGGTTTATAAATTCCTGCATTTAGATCATGCAGGTCGATTTCATTATTCTGTATTTCAAGTTTAGCATAATTACTTCCAGGTATACTTCCATTATCACCACTATAAAACTGAGAACTCAAAGCAATTATATATTCTGCAGTCCTAATAAATTTCCTCTGTTCTTTTGGATCAGTACTGCCAACGCGTTTACTATATTCATCTAAAAGCCAACAATAGAAGCTATAGTATCGAATTCTCCCTGTTACATTATTAAGGCCTGGTAGAAGAATAGAAAAGGTCGAGTCAGAAGTATTTTGAAGACCTAATGGGTCTAGGCCTCGAATAAAGTTCATTCTCTCACTAAAGAATGGAACTATACTCTGATTATTTTTAATGACTTTCTGACTCAATTGTGCACTATTTTGATTTGTAATAAACATAACAAAAAATTGTGTGTTAATCACAAATATATTAGATTTGATTTTAATCAAATTCTAAATAATGAACCGAATTAAAGAGGTCTTAGAAGAAAAGGGAATAAAACAAATCTGGTTAGCAGAGAAACTTGGTAAGAGTTTCAACACTGTGAACAGTTATGTACAAAACCGACAGCAGCCGCGCTTAGAGATATTAGGTGAAATTGCAAAAATATTAGATGTTAATTTGAAAGATTTGATTAAATGAACCTAACCATAGGACAACGAATATCAACAAGAGGTGAAGATTTTCTTATCACAAATATCTTCACTAACCATGACGGATCCTTTTTACTTGATGTAGAAGGGATTAATGATTTAGTAAAGGGAAAGAGATTTACCTTTGACACATCTATTGATACTGACATTAAACCTGTCGACCCTACAAACACAAGGTTCGTTGGAGACACATCGCCTAACTACAGAGAAACCAAACTATATATAGAATCTCAGATTCGCAACTCAACAGTTTTTTCAGATAAAATTACTATTGCAACAAAAGGAGCGTTCAATCAATCAGAATATCAACTGGAACCCACACTCAAAGCACTCCAATTACCACGTCCAAGATTATTAATTGCTGATGCTGTTGGATTGGGAAAAACAATTGAAGTTGGGATTTTCTTATCTGAGATGATTAAACGAGGTAAGGGAAAGAGAATAATGGTTCTTGCTCTTAAATCTATTCTTGGACAATTTCAACAGGAGATTTGGAATCGATTTGCGATTCCACTTGTAAGATTAGATAGTGAAGGGATATCAAAAATTAAAACTGAATTACCTGCGAATAAAAACCCATTTGACTATTATGACAAGACAATTATTTCAATAGACACATTAAAGAATAATGCAAAATTCAAACACTATATTGAAAAGTCACATTGGGATATTATTGTTATAGATGAATGTCATACAGTATCTAATATTTCAAGTCAAAGGGGTGATTTGGCAAACTATCTATCTACCAAATGTGAATCTTTAATATTAACATCCGCAACACCACATAATGGTAAAAAAGAAAGTTTTGCAAACCTGATTAATATGATTGATCCAATTGCAATTCCAAAAAACGGTGAGTACACCAAAGAAGATATCCTCCCCTATTATGTAAGAAGATTTAAAAATGACATCACAGAGTCTTCGGTTAGAGATAATTTCCAAGAAAGAGAAATTGTAAGAGTAGATACAGGGTTGTCAGATGAAGAAATCTCTTTTCTTGAGTTTCAACAAAATTTAAAACTTCAAGGTCTTAATAGTTTAAAACAGGGTAAGGAGAAAAGAGATTTCTTATTCTCTATCATGATTTTTAAATCTTTTATGTCATCTCCCTCAGCGGCACTATCATCTATTAACAATAGGATTGATAGAGTTAATTCATTAGGGGTTATAAGTGACTCCATGGAAGAAAATATTTCCATTTTAAAAGACTGCAAATCACTGTTAGAAAGAATTTTACATAATGATTCAGATTCCAAGTATAACAGATTTAAAGATCAACTTAAAGAACTTAAATGGTCGGGTAAAAGAAAAGATGATCGTTATGTATTGTTTTCTGAAAGGATAGCAACACTTGAATATTTGAAAAAGAGGCTAACGGAAGATTTTGATCTGGATGAAGATTCTATCATTTCTTTTAGTGGGTCTCAAAGTGATATTGAACAACAACAGATCATTGAAGATTTTGGAAAAAAAGATAGTAAAATCAGAATATTATTATGTTCTGATGCAGGATCACAAGGTGTGAATCTTCACTTCTTCTGTAATAGAATGTTTAACTATGATATTCCATGGTCTTTAATCACATTAGAACAACGTAACGGACGCATCGATCGATATGGACAAAAGAACACTCCATTTATCTATTACCTCCTGTCAACATCAAATATTGATGGACTGAAGACGGACTTACATATTATTAATAGATTAACAGAAAAGGAAGAAGAAGTTCATAGATCTCTTGGAGATGTAGGGCAAGTAATGAATTTATATGATTCTAAACAAGAAGAGAAAAAAGTCGAAGAAGCACTTATAAATCAAGATGAAAGTTACCTTGATACTTCTACTGATGATTTTTATTTAAACCTTTTTGGAGGTGATGACTCAACTGAGTCAATAATAGTTGATAACCCGATTGTTGACTCCATAAGTGTTTATGAGAAAGAATCTAATTTCTATGATGAGTTATTCCATCAATTAGAGTCAAAAGGACTCATCTCAAAGAATGATTACGAATTTAACAAGGAAGATTCATACTTAGAAATAATCAATACCAAGGAACTAAAAGAGGTTCTGTATGATCTTCCTCCTGAATCAAAACCAGATGTTGGAGAACTGTTTAAGTTAACGACCGACAAAGAATTGGTTCAAGAATCAATTGAGAAAGCGAGAAAAAAGAAGGGAGATTGGGCGGAGTTTCAAATTTTATATGAGAACCACCCTCTCATAAAGTATTATATCACCAAACTTGAATCAAGTGTCCCAAAGAACGAAGCACTTTCAGTAAAGTTAGATCAAATTCCAAAGGGAGAAGTAAACTATGTTCTTCACGGACAGGTATCTAATAATTTAGGTCAACCCATTATATCTGATTTTTTCGTAGTACGCAAGTCTCATTCTGGCGACATGATATCATTATCACTAAGAGACTTTTTGGATCAATATAAAATAAGTGGGACGCTTTACACAAAAACTATACCAGATACAGATAATTCAATTCTTGAGAGAGATCTAAAACAGATCGTATCATTTTCACAGGAAAACCACATGAAACCACTTCAAAAAGAGTTGGAATCTAAAATGTGGGAGAAATTAGATGTGTTTGAATCCAAATTAAAGAAGTGGAAAGAGAGTTCTCTGAGTCAGATTGAAATAAAGTTTCAAGAAAGATCCGAAACCAATTTTACGATAAAGAGTAAAGAGAAAGAGTTAAATGAGGTGAATACGATTGCAGATTCATCGAGTCAATATGTTCAGGATTTGTTTGGTTTAGAACAGGACGCATACATTAAAGTAATATCAGCATTTTATAACCTATGATAAAGTTCATTGAAAATATAGGAGATTTCTTTTCATCAAACTACTTTGATGAGGACTTTGTTAAAAAGGTTCATGACAAATCGGGATATTCCTCTGAAGATTATAAAGGTCTCCAAAAGAGGATTTCTCCATTAAAGGATAAATATTTCAAGTACAAACAATCTATTATTGAAGGGAGGTTGAGAACCAAGGATAAAATCTTTGAAACTCATCAATTTCATACCCAACTTCTTAATTCTCTGGGATACGAGGGAGATAAAAACAACTACAACAGTCCATTTCACTTATCAGAAAAAGAGGTTATACCAATAAGACATATCTTGTATAAAGGAGATAAACCTCATTTGATGATTATGGAGATTCAACCTCTAATCAAAGAAGGAGACGAAGAACCTGACGGATTATTTGAACAACGTTATAATGAAGATGGAGATACTACCTCAGAACAAAGATATCACAGATCTCAATGGTCAAGAGTATTCGAAATTTCAAAGGAACTAAAGATTTCTCCCGCAATCATCAACAAGTGTATATCTGAGCTTTCCCTTATTGATCAAAGTGAGAGACCACATTATATCATGGTTCTTGGGGGTAATATGATTTACCTTATAGAGGTTGAAAAATGGTTCAGAGGGTCTTATCTCAGTTTTGATATTGAAGAATTATTCTTTGAATCAACTGTTGACAGAAGATACTATTCACTTTTCTACCTATTACTTTCAAAAGAGATGTTATCTCCTGATAGTGAGTTGGTACTTATGGACCAGTTGGATGAAGATTCACATAAGAGTGCGTATGAGGTAACCAAAGACCTAAAAGAAGGTATCATTAATGCAGTTGAGTTACTGGCAAACGAATCTCTTCATTACCAAAAAGAAGTACTTCTACAAGAGTTTGATGAGTCTGACGACACCTTTGAACAAGAGGTAAAGGATGACTGTCTTAACATCATTTACAGACTCCTATTTGTCTTCTATGCAGAATCAAGACCTGATTTAGATATACTACCAATATCTGATCAAGTGTATCAAAGAGGGTACTCTTTAGAGATGTTGCGTGATTTAGAACAAACTCAATTAATCACAGATCACAGTAGAAATGGATATTTCTTTCATGAATCACTCTCAAAATTATTTGAACTGATGAGTTCAGGGTACAGAGAAGATGAAAATGGAAGAAATAAGAGTTTTAAAATTCGTCATATAGACTCTCCTCTGTTTGACAACAAAAAACTAAATCATCTCGGAGAAGTTAAATTCAGAAATTTTGTTTGGCAAGATGTAATTTGTCAACTTTCATTGTCAAAAAAACAAAAAAGAAAGGCAAGAGGAAGAATCTCCTACGCAAACCTTGGTATCAATCAATTAGGAAGTGTTTATGAGAGTTTACTTGCTTACAGAGGTTTCTATGCTGAAGAAGATTATATAGAAGTTCATGCTAAGAAGAAACCTCAAGATGGAACTTACTTAGTACCTCGATCAAGAAGAGATGACTTTCATCGAGATGAAGTACTTACCGATGAAAATGATAATGAAGTTATTATTCAAAAAGGAAGATTTGTCTATCGACTAAGTGGACGTGACCGACAAAAGTCTGCGTCTTATTATACTCCTGAGGTCTTGACTCAATGTACTGTTAAGTACACCCTTAAATCAATATTGGAAAAAGTAGAGAAGGGAGAAATGTCCTCTCTCGAACTTTTAGATCTTAAACTTCTTGAACCCGCAATGGGAGCCGCAGCCTTCCATAACGAACTTATTAATCAATTATCAGAAGCGTATCTAAATTTCAGACAGAAAGAGGTCAAGAAAAAGATTTCTCCTGAAAAATATAGAGAAGAACTTCAAAGGGTAAAGGCGTATATCGCTACAAATAATACCTATGGAGTCGATCTTAACCCAACTGCAATTGAATTGGGTAAACTGTCTTTGTGGTTAAATGTTATTCACAAGGACATGGAAACACCTTTCTTTGCGAATCGACTTGCGGTTGGAAATGCGGTAGTTGGTGCTTGGTTTAAAACATTTACCACTAAAGAACTAAAGAAAAAGTGGTGGGATTGTGAACCACAGATGGTTTCTTTTGAAAATGGAAAAATTAATAGATCTAAAAATCAGATTTATCATTTCTTACTCCCCGATAAGAACATGGTTCCGAGTGCTGGAATCAAATTATTAAAAGACGAAGATCTTGATCGATCCAAACGAGTATCGGATTGGAAAAAAGAAGTCTGTAAACCTGTCTCAGAGACTGAGATCCAACAACTTCAAAAGATCTGTGAATCGATTGACTCTTTAGTGTTAGAATACTTCGAATTCCAAAAAAGACTCAACCTTCAAACCAAAAACAAACTTGATGTTTGGGAAGGTGTGAATAGTGATGAACAGGTTACAATGAACCTAAGGTCTTATGACGAAAAGGAACAGTTAAACGATCAACGTAATAGACAATCCGCCCCATATTATAAGTTGAAGATGATAATGGACTACTGGTGTAGTTTATGGTTTTGGGATATGAGAAACGCGGAGTTCCTTCCCTCGAGACAACAATACCTAAATGATGTTTCATCCATTCTTAATGTGAATCTATCCGCAGATTCTTCTGAACAATTAGGGTTTGGTTTTGAGGAATCGACATTAGGGGTTGCACAAACTCAGATTATTCAAAAAACGGAACAATCAGATTTATTTGATAAGAAGGAAAGATTATCCTTTGTTAAGAACCTATCAATTCAAAATCGATTTTTTCACTCTCAGTTAGAGTTTATTGAGGTATTTCTTGAAAGAGGAGGTTTCGATATAATCGTGGGTAACCCACCTTGGTTAAAGACTCAATTTCAAGAAAAGGAAATAGTAAGCGAAGTTTATCCCGAAATTATTATTCGAAAAATTTCAACACCAAAATCAAAAGAGATTATCAAAAATTATTTGACTAATGAAAGATTTAGGTCTGAATTTAAATTATTGAATATAATAGAAGAGTCTCATCCTGTATTTTTAAATTCAATCCAAAATTACCCGTTACTTGTTGGACAACAAACAAACTTATACAAGTGTATTCTTGAAAATTGTTTCGGATTATTATCAGAAAACGGATACGCAGGTATATTACACCCTGAAGGTGTTTATGATGATCCTAAAGGTGAGAAATTAAGAGTTGAGATGTACAAAAGACTTGAATATCATTTTCAATTTCAAAATGCATTCAATTTATTTCAAGAAGTCGCACATAGAGAAAAATATAGTGCAAACATTTATACCTCAAAAAAAGAAAAAGTCCATTTTTTTAATATAAATAATCTATTTCATCCTAATACAATTGATGGATGTTTTATCCACGATGGAAAAGGAGACTGTGGTGGAATTAAGATAAAGGATAAGATTTCGAATAAATTCAAATGGAATGTAATTCCACATAAATCGAGAATTATTGAATATGGTGATAATTCATTAAAGGTATTGTCAGAAACTTTAGGAGAAGAAGGGGATGATTGGAAAGGTGTCAAACTTATTAGTTTACATACTCAAGAATTATTAAGTGTAATTGAAAAATTTGGATTCTTTGATGGAAGGGTCAAGGATACGGAAACATACATGACAGAATGTTGGGATGAGACTAACGATTCTAACAAAGGAAATATTAGGAGAGAAACTAAAACTCCTGAAATGAATAATCTTGAGATGATTTATAGTGGTCCTCATCTTTTTGTTGCGAATTCAATGTACAAGACTCCAAGAGAAATCTGTACAGAAAAAGGACATTATGATATAATCGATCTTGTCACAATTGATGAAGATTATTTAGCGAGGACTAACTATGTACCCAATATTCCTCTTGAAGATTACCAAAACAGATTTCAAGTAATACCCTTTAATAAAAAAGAAACTAATTGGTTAGAATACTACAAAATAGCATTTAGAAAAATGTTAAGTCAGGCAGGTGAAAGGACATTAACAGGTGCAATTATTCCTCCAAATACCTGTCATATCCACGGATTGATATCAGTAACTTTTCAGGACATTTTTAGGTTATTAGAGTTTTCATCATTATCAAGTTCAATCATTTTAGACTTTATAATGAAGTCCATAGGATCATCAAATCTCGCAATAATAAGATTAAACTCCTTGCCTCTTGGAGTAAAAGAAAAGTATAGAGATCACCTAATATCGAGAATTTTAATGCTGTCTTGTTTGACAAAGAGTTATAAAAATTTGTGGGAAAAAACTTGGTCTAAAAAGTTTAACTCACACAATTGGTCAATTGAAGACCATAGACTAACAGAGATAATGAATAGAGATTCAGTTTGGAATTTAAAAACACCCCTAAGGAATTATTTTGAAAGAAGACAAGCGTTGGTTGAAATAGACGTGATTACATCAATGTCTTTGGGATTAAATATCAATGAACTTATCTCTATATACACCTCTCAATTCCCTGTATTGCAACAGAATGAGGACGACACTTGGTACGATCAAAAAGGAAATATTGTTTTTACGTGTTCTAAGGGTTTGAATGGAGTTGGTTTGGATCGACCAGTATGGGAAACTATTAAGGACATGAAAGAGGGTGAGTCTTATGAACACACTATTGATAAAAGTGAATTGTACTATCAAGAAAAAGTAACCTACTATGCACCCTTTGAGAAGTGTGACAGAGTTGAAGACTACAAAGTTGCGTGGGCACACTTTGAAAAAATATTTAATCAAAACTAATTAATGTTACCATTACAACAATCATTTGAAGTAAAACAATCTATACTTGAGTACCTCAAGGCAACCTTTAGTTTCAAAGAAAAAGAGACTTCAGATTCTTTTTATGGTTTCATTGAAGATGAAGAACATGGTATGTTTAAAGGACCTTATGTGTCTTTGAAATTACCTTTTAAGACTAATGATGAGAGTGAATCCATACCATTAGATATAAAGCCCAACTTCCCTCCCTACAAACACCAATTTGAGAGTTTTAAGAGACTTTCTTCCCTCAATGGACATCAACCACAACCTACCCTTTTAACTACGGGAACAGGATCGGGAAAAACAGAATCATTCCTTTATCCTGTATTGGATTATTGTTACCAGAACAGAGATCATCAAGGAATTAAGGTTATAATCCTTTATCCAATGAATGCATTGGCAACGGATCAAGCAAAACGACTCGCGGAAACCATATTTCAAGACTCAAGATTGAATGGATCTGTAACGGCAGGACTTTTCATTGGAGAAGGAAAGAACAAGGGGAAGTTCCCTAAAAAGATGGGGGAGGTCAATATCATTGAAGACAGGGAAGAAATCGTTTCTAACCCACCGGATATCCTACTTACTAACTTTAAGATGTTAGACTATGGGTTAATGAGACATCAATTTCATAATCTGTGGAGTTACAACTTTGATAATCCTGAACTTTTACAATTTTTAGTTCTTGATGAATTACACACCTACGATGGAGCACAAGGGACGGATGTTGCTAACCTTATTCGTAGACTAAAACTCAAACTAAACCTCTCTAAAGGACATTTATGTCCTGTAGGAACATCAGCAACTATTGGTAAAGGAGAAGATTCAGTAAAACTTCTTACTGAGTTTGCTTCTGATGTTTTTGGAGAAGATTTTGGACCTGATAGCGTAATTACAGAACACCGACTATCTCCAGAGGAGTTTTTTACCATCAAAGAGGATCAATTGGATGGATACATTCCAAGATTAGTGGGTATTCAACAAAGTAGATTGGGTGTTAATGAGAATTACTCAGATTATATTCTTCGTCAAAAGAGATTATGGCAAATTCCTGATTATACATCAAAGTTCGAACTCTCACAGGAGTTAAAAAAACTAAAAATCGTTAAGGATGTTTCTTCTGTTTGTTCTGATACAATCGTGTCATTAAAAACCTTAACTGAAGGATTGTCAGAGAGAAATGTATCATATAATCAACTTCCTGATTACTTCGAAGAAGGACAGTTTTCTCCAAAAGAAGAAATTATCACCTCAATTCTTGCACTTATCGCAGAGGCAAAGTCTGACCCAAATGAGAGATTTCCATTCTTATTTCTTCAAATTCAGATTTGGATTCGAGAATTGAGTGGATTAGTAAGAGTAGTTTCTGATCAACCTGAGTTTACATGGAGAGATAAAATATCTCCAAAAGAAGATCCCGCTGCACTTCCACCATATTACTGTAGAGAATGTGGTTCAAGTGGATGGTTGGCAATCAAACATGATAATAGAAATCAATTTGAAGTTGATCCACTTGAAGTCTACGAACATTACTTTACTAATCATAAAAATATATACTTTGTAAACACTTATGATGACAAACACTTTTGTATAGATGAATATGAACCTGAAACCTCAATTACTCCCTATGTCCATGAGTCTGACCTGAAATTTGAAGACCAAGATTCAGATCAAAGAGTGCATGTTGTTGCGTATAGAAAAGTAAAAGAGAAAAAAGGACAACACGTGTGTCCTGAGTGTAATACTCAAAACAGTATGAGTATTATTGGTACTCGAGTTTCAACGTTAAACTCTATTACTACAAGTCAAATTCTTTCCTCGGATTTAGACGAAAGAGAAGAGAAATATAGAAAGGTCCTTGCGTTTACTAATGGAGTTCAGGATGCTGCTCATCAATCAGGATTTATAGAGGCGAGAAACTATCGTTTTACTTTTAGAACTTCATTACAAAAAGTAATAAACCAACAGTCAGGTCCTATATCAATAGATGACTTGACAAACAAGTTTATTGAATATTGGAAGTCTAATTCAGATCCATCAGGGACCGATCATAGAGAAGGTTATTTCTATCGATTCTTTCCTTCTGACTACATGGGTAAAGCAGAGATTGAAGACTACAGAAATATTACTACTAATCAAATTTCAAAAAGATTTGAAGAAGAGTTCGATACTCGAATTTCTTGGGAAGTAGTCTCAGAATTTGGTTATAACGGGATGATTGGTCGTACACTTGAAAAGACAGGTTCTTCAGTAGTAGGATTTAATTCTGATTTAATACAATCTGTTTATAATCAAATGTCGGATTGGATGAAATCCAATTTAATGGATACAGTTGGTCAAGAGGAATTTGTCAAATTTGTTGTTGGGATTTTACACAGAATAAGACTCAGAGGGGGAGTTGATCATCAATACCTTACAAAATTTAGAACCAGCGATTTAAAACTTTGGGACCTTAATTGGATGAAAGATGGAAGGCACTTTCTTAATCGAAAGTATCATCCAAAATCGAGAATTCCAAAATTGGTTTGCACTATACCACAAACAAGAGGAGTACTTGATACAACCCACGCAAGAACAACCAACTGGTTTCACACTTATTTAAGGAAATCATTTCAACAGGTTCCCGAGAACTCAGCGATGTTCAATGAGTTTTTTACTTTATTATTTGAAAATCTGAATTCTATAGACCTATTGAGTAATAAACAATCGAAAGATGGACCTAACTTTGGGATTAATCCTAATCAGTTGTTTGTTTCAAAATCTATTATAAACTATGGTTGCACTGAATGTTCATCTACACTTCATATTCATGATAAAAATCAATCATTCGAGGGAGCGTCTTGTTTGAATTACAGATGTTCAGGAAAGTATGAATCTTTTGAGAGAACTAACTTCAATTATTATAATTTAGTATACAATAGATCAAATTCACCTCGAATTTACTCCTCTGAACATACAGGAGTTCTTGAAAGAAAGGTTCGTGAAAATATTGAAATAGATTTTAAGGAAAGACCAAAGTTTAATTCACTCAATTCACTTGTTGCAACGTCAACTCTTGAAATGGGTATTGACGTTGGATCATTAGATAGTGCAATTAATACGAGTATACCACCTTTGACATCAAACTTCTTACAAAGAGTTGGTCGAGCAGGACGATCATCAGGATCAGCACTTATTACAAATTTTAGTCAAGGGAAAGAACATGACCTTTACTACTTCGAGGACCCCATGGAGATGATGGATGGGGATATTAATACACCTGGATGTTTCTTGAACGCAAAAGATATTCTATATAGACATTTCACTGCATTTTGTATCGATAGTTGGACTAAACAAGATCCTGAAAAACACCATATACCAGGGTTCATTAAAAATCTTAATCTCTACGGAACAAAGTTGACCAGTCTTGATTTCTTTGTAAATCAACTATTAGATTTTGTATTTGATTATCAAAAAAACTTATTTGATAATTTTATTAAAATATATGACGGGAGAGTTGAAGACAAAATATTTGAAGAGATAAAAACATCGGTTCGTCAAGGTAGTTTCCAACAAAGAATGGTCAGAGTCTTTGAAGAGTTAAAACAAGAACTTCACTTTATTAGAAACAAGGAACAAGACATTGACAACTATATTAAAGAGAATAATCTTGGAAAGGACGACCAAGAGAGAATTGAATTGGTTTCAGAACAAAAATCATTACGATCATTCAGAAAATCAATTGAAAATAAACTTACCCTCGAGTATTTGACAAATGAAGGAATTCTACCAAATTATGCGTTCCCTGAGACAGGGGTAACTCTAAAAGCACAAGTGTACGGATTTAAACCTGAAGGTGGAGAAAGAGAACCTATAAGAAAGGAATATGAGATCGTAAGATCTTCTACCGCAGCACTAAGTGAATTTGCGCCTGATAACGCATTCTACTCACAAGGAAACAAACTTAATATCTCAGGATTAAACACATTTGATTGGAGTGGAGAGAGATCTACACTATCCAAAATTAGATTCTGTTCCAACTGTGATTTTATTGAAGAAGATGTATTGTCAAAAACAAGAGATCGATCTAAGGGTTGTCCTAAATGTGAACATGATTCTTTCTTTTCTGAATCTAATGTTCATGACTTTGCTATTTTAAAATCTGTCAAATCTGTAAATACAAGAAATGAATCTGTCTTAAATGATTCAAAAGATGATAGATTGAATGAGTATTACAATATTTCAACTCACTTTAACTTTGACACCAAGTCTATTGAAGGTACTTGGGGAATGAAAAAAATTCCTTTTGGAATTGAGTTTGTTAAAGATGTAGAGATTACTAAAATCAACTTAGGATCTAATGTTTTAGACTCCAACCATATTACAATAAATCAAAAGGAAGAAGTCCCTCGACATGGTTTTGTTACATGTATCTACTGTGGTAAATCAACTTCTAAACCTCGAGAGGTTATGAATTTTGAAAAAAAGAAATTCCATTACGGATACTGTAAACATAAAGAGACCAATTATACAGGAGTACCAAATGAAATCTTCAAAGAGGTCTATTTATATAGAAAGATTAAGACCGAATCTTTAAAAATATTACTCCCTGTTCAAGAGTTTCAAAATGAATCAACTCAGTTGATGTTTAAATCAGGTCTTGAACTTGGTTTGAAGAAATACTATAAAGGAAATCCATCTCATATTGGATTTGAATTCTATTCTGAACACAATAAGTCAACTCAAAGGTTTGATAGATACTTAGTACTTTTTGATAAAGTACCAGGGGGAACAGGTTACCTTCAGAAGTTATTTAACCCAGAAGAGTTCACAAAACTCTTAACCAAGTCCTATGAATCAATTAGAGATTGTTCTTGTAAAAATGAGGGAAAAGATGGATGTTACAAATGTATCCTTTCCTATTCAAATCAATATATAAGAGATGAACTGAGCAGAGAACATGCGGAACATCTCTTTGGTAAAATAGTACGATCATCCAAAGATTGGGAGGAAGTAAATCAAGGTATCTCATCGTTGACCAAAACAGGTATGATAGAAGAGAGTGAACTTGAATCTAAGTTTGTTTATTCTTTAAAGAATTATATAGAAATTCATCCTCAGAAGAACATGAAGTTCAAAGAGACAAAAGAAGATGGAATTCAAGTATACATATTAACCTTACCAATTAAGGATGGAGAAGTAACTTATTTATTAAGACCACAAGTAAGTTTAGGAGAAAGAGACGGGGTAGAAATATCAACAAGGACAGATTTCCTTTTTAAATGTATTGGATTAACACGAAATGGTCAGACAATAACGGATATAGATGAATTAATGTCCTTCAAAGACATGTCTATTTACTTAGATGGTTACACCTATCATGCATCAAAAGAACATTTAAGATTTCATGACGATATTGATATTAGAGAATCTATAGGTAAAACCCCGAATATTAGACATTGGTCACTTTCGTGGACAGATGTTGTATTGTTCGAAAAGGGAGAACAAGACAACTTATATTTTGATAAGAAGAAATTCAAACAGACCCAAAGACTTATCGATCAATTACCTTCTTCAAAAGAGGTAAATAAAAACATTTCTGATTGTCAAAACTCAATTGAAAGGTTACTCTGGGTTCTAAGTAACTCAGAAAATCCAAAACAATCTATTGGATATTATTTTTCTTTATTCCAAGAGGAACCAGGGAAGAATCTTATTCCTAAGGATTTAACTGATAAATTTCATTCCCATGACGATAATTTCAGTTTTGACTCAAGTGTTAAACCATCACCTGATACTTTTATGTTTTCTGGAGTAACTACATCTACAGAATTATACAAGTCACGAGTAATGGTTAGAATGAAAGATTTAGAACCGTCTGTGTCATTTAAGATTTATAAACCCGAAAATATTAATAAACAAGAATGGGAGGAGTTTTTAAGACTTTATAATTTGTTATCTCTAATATAAATAATGTCAAAAAGTAGACTCTCCAAATCAACATTTATTCGTGGACTTCAGTGTGAAAAGTCACTCTATCTTTATAAGCACCATTATAGATTAAAAGATCCTACACCTTCATCACTACAAGCGGTGTTTGACCAAGGAACCAATATTGGTTTATTGGCACAAGAACTATTTCCCTATGGTGCTGATGCTTCTCCTGAGAATCATTTTAAGATGGTTGAATCTGTTGGTAAAACTCTTGGATTTATTAATGAAGGGAATACTGTTATTTACGAGGCTACATTCCTATTCAACGATGTTCTTGCTGCATTAGACATATTAGTCAAAGATGAAGAAGGTTGGAAAGCGTACGAGGTGAAAAGTTCTACCAAGGTTTCTGACACCTATATCAAGGATGCTGCAATTCAATATTATACAATTACAAATTCAGGAATAGATCTTAAAGACATATCGATTGTTCATATCAATAATCAATACACAAAAGATGGAGAATTAGACATTCATCAATTGTTTACCATCGAATCTGTGTATGATCAAGTTTTAGAGTTTCTCCCGCGAATCCCAAATGAGGTTCGAAGACTTAAGAATGTCATTGAAAGTCCTGAAGTACCAAATGTAGATATCGGAAATCATTGTTCCGATCCATACGATTGTGATTTTAAAGGAACGTGTTGGAAACACATCCCTGACTACTCGATTTTTAATATTTCAAGACTAAATAAGGACAAGAAGTTCGATTTATATAATCAAGGAGTAATCACATTGAATGATATTGATTTAAGTCAAACAGACCTGAATCCAAATCAAGTGTTACAGGTTCAATCAGAAGTTAATGGAACAACTCATATTGATATTGAAGAGATTAGAAACTTCACAAATGGATTAAGTTATCCTTTATACTTTTTAGATTTTGAAACAATTGGTCCTGCGGTTCCAAAGTATAATGGTAGTAAACCCTATCAACAATTAGTATTTCAATATTCACTTCACATACAAGAGACTTCAACCTCTGAAATAGAACACAGAGAATATCTTGCAGATCCATCTCAAGATCCAAGAATTGGGTTCATAGAACAACTCATTGAGGACTGTGGTACCAGTGGAGACATATT
>Ga0228622_1000557_pt1 | contig 19757 bp, 19 predicted proteins | sample 26DmetaG_FD_186035 | JGI IMG/M metagenome (GOLD analysis project Ga0228622, IMG submission 186035) | Seawater microbial communities from Monterey Bay, California, United States - 26D | ecosystem: Environmental > Aquatic > Marine > Coastal | place: USA: California | collected 2016-10-01
AAAATGGAATATTAAACATAGATAGTGGAACTTTTCAAACAGTAGATGAGTATATTATGAAAGATGGAGAACGACAAGAGATGTATCTTAGACTCCGTAGACGTGATGTTGACAAGAATTCTTACACAGAAATAGATTTATATACAAAAGGTAAAACTGGCTTTCCATTATTATTTAAGAATGCAAGTAATGATAAGAAAAATTGGAGATTACTGATGACTAATAAATTCTCAGGTCCAAATCCTCCATACGACTGGAATGGAAAAAACTGGATTCAACGTTAAAGTGGTTGAATTTAGTTACAAAATGTGTTATAATAGAGATAATTTAAATGATAATACTAATAGCAATTGTTATTCCAATAGTAGTAATATTGTTATTAATATTTAATTAGGAGAAACCAATGGCATACGGCAAAAAAGTGTTAGACCATTATGAAAATCCGAGAAATGTTGGTAAGATGGACATGGATGACCCAAAAGTGGGCACTGGAATGGTAGGAGCACCAGCATGTGGCGATGTGATGAAACTTCAAATCAAAATTGAAGATGGACTTATCACCGACGCAAAATTCAAAACATATGGTTGCGGTTCAGCAATCGCATCATCATCACTTTTAACCGAGTGGGTAAAAGGTAGAACATTAGAAGAAGCAGAAGCAATTAAGAACACAGAGATTGTAGAAGAACTAGAATTGCCACCGGTAAAGATACACTGTTCAGTATTGGCTGAAGATGCTATCAAATCTGCAATTAAAGACTATCAATCAAAAAATCCAATACACCGTTAAACACACTCAAGTAGTGCAGAAAGGAACGAATGATAACAATAACTGATAAGGGTGCTGAAAGAGTAAACTACTTCTTAGAAAATAGACAATCTGGAATAGGCATCAGAGTTAAAATAACAACCACAGGTTGTTCAGGATATGCATACCAATTAGAGTTTGCAGATGAAACTAATCCAGAAGATACTATATTCGAATCAAATGGAGTAAAGATTATCGTTGACCCTAAATCATTATTAATGGTAGATGGCACTCACATGGATTATATTAAAGAGGGCATCAACGCTGGATTTTCATTTAAGAATCCAATGGAAGATGAAACTTGTGGATGTGGCGAATCATTCACTCTTAAAAAGTAAAGGAACATATAATGTTATACGCAAATGGATGCAGTTTCACATATGGTACTGGACTAGCACACAAGGATAAAGCATGGCCTTTTATGTTGGCAGAGAAACTTGGAATAAAAGATATAGAAACTGATGCAGAAAGAGGAATTAGTAATCAATACATTGTTAGACAAACTATCACAAAAGTTTCAGAGCATATTGCAAATGGAAAGAAACCATTTGTTGCTGTAGGACTATCAGCACCAAATCGCAGAGAACATTTCATTGAAAGTAAAAATGTATTAATTCATAATATACCATCACACGAATATCACGGCAATATCAGACTAGATGAAGCAACAAATACTGATTTAGATAAGTTTAATCAATTGTATATGAAACATTTCTGGTCACCTGTTTATGACTTTCACAATTATCTTATTCAAGTATTAACATTACAAAACTTTTGTACTGCTAATGATTTAGAATATATTATATTCAACAGTCTTAACTTGACACCAAATCTACTTGAACCAACTAACTTTACAGAGTTATGTATGCAGGCAGATATGAAAGATGTATTCTCTCAATTAGATATGACTCGTATATACGAAGACCAAACATTCTTTACTTATATGTATGAGAAAGAATTATTCTTTCCAACTGAAGGTGATGAAAGATATATGCATCCAGACGAACAAGCACATAGTGATTGGGCTGACATATTATTTACTGATATTGAACGAACACGAAAAGGAGAAGGCTAATGAACCATTACACCCCTGGACCAGGACCATTAGACGGCAGTAAGAAGTTCAGACTAATACGGACTGTTAAGAGTTTACCAAAGAAGACGTGGAGTATAATAATATATCCATGGACATGGTTCAAACAAGAACGTGCAATGAAGAAACGTTTAGCGGAATTAAAGAAACGTGACCCGTTCATATACAAATAATCACAAAACAATTTTAGGAATAGGCGGTGCATTAAATCACGATGCATCTGTTAGTCTAATTAAGGGCAATGAAATTCTATTTGCGGCCCATTCAGAACGTTACTCTAAAATCAAAAACGACCCTCTTCTCAACTCAGAGATAATTCAAAATGCACTTGAATATGGCACGCCAGATGTTATTGCTTGGTATGAAAATCCTTGGAAGAAGAAAGCAAGACAACTATGGGCTGGTCAATATGAAACAGCATTTGATAAAGAAGAATTACCAAAAAGATATCTACAACAGTTTTCAGAACTAAAAGATTTACCGATAGTTTATCAAGACCATCATTACACTCATGCCGCAAGTGGATATCACACGAGTGGATTTGTGAATGCCGCTGTTGTTGTGATAGACAGTATTGGTGAATGGGAAACATTAACAATCTGGCAAGGTTCTGGTGGCAAATTATCTAAGGTATATTCACAAGGATATCCCAATAGTTTTGGATTGTTTTACAGTGCAATGACCCAACGACTTGGATTAAAAGCAAATGAAGATGAGTACATTCTTATGGGAATGGCAGCCTATGGCAATGCAGATAGAAAATATAAAGGCAAATCACTAAAACATCAACTGATGAACGAGTTGGGCATAACAACACACAATCACAAACTACACACGTTTAAACAAAATCTACATAGAGGATGTAACTGGATTTTTCCAGACTTAACATCAGAACAAGACTTATTTGATTTGGCTGCCGCAACACAAGAAATATATGAAATAATGTTTGATAGAGTAATCAAACTAACACACGAGAGTGTATCATTCACTAGTAATCTTGTATTAATGGGTGGATGTGCATTGAACTGTAAAGCAAATAGTATGATAACTTCAAACTATGGATTTAAAGACATATGGATTATGCCAAATCCTGGTGATGCAGGAAGTTGTATTGGAGTAGCACAAAAGTTTAATAGAGCAGACTGGAATTTGCACTGGAAAACACCATATCTTGGCTACAATATTGAGGGTGATTATCCAGTTGAAAAAGCACTAAAAAAACTACTAAAAGGTGAGATAGTAGGTATTGCAAATGGTCGAGCAGAGTTTGGACCAAGAGCGTTAGGTAATCGTACGCTGACAGCAGACCCAAGAGGACCATTAATCAAAGACAAGATGAATGAGATTAAACGCAGGCAGAAGTTTAGACCGTTCGCACCAATGATACTTGAAGAAGATGTACACGAATACTTTGAAATGCCAGAAAACGTGAATCAGTCGCCTTATATGCAATTTGTAGCAAAATGTAAGTTTCCTAGAGAGTTTCCTGCTATTATACATGTAGATAATACCAGTAGAGTGCAGACTGTTAACCAACTACAACATCCAGAACTATACCAGTTATTATCCAGATTTAAGGAAGAAACAGGATGTCCAATGCTAGTTAACACGTCACTAAATATAAAAGGAAAACCAATAGTAAATGATGAGCAAGATGCTATTGATTTCTCTAAACATTATGGTGTAAAAGTCTTTACATCCGACTAAAAATCTGTTATAATAAATGAATGATTACAACTAATTTTGGACTGATATTCAATGGCATATGACGGATATTACTTAACCTATAAAGCAGACAAAGAAACGAATGAAAGATTCGACCAGATACAGAAAAAGTATCCATCTTTCCGTATGGTTAAGATAAATCTAGAAGATTTTGAGAATCCTAAAATGGAAGAAGCGATTAATAAGATTGCTTCTGTAGCCAATACTAAACATTTTTGGGTTGTTGACCCAGATGTCAAGGTTGATGACGACTTCGATTTTTCTTTTGAAACTGATAGTTATGATGATGATATCACGCATGTCTGGAATTGTGATGAACGAAATGTATTTCGGCGTGTTGTTGGTGTCAAGTTATTTAAAACTAAAGAAGTTCTAAAAAATGATAATGGTTATATAAGAGATGCCTATTTTCTAACAGGTGAATATAAAGACCATGACTCAAAAATAATTTATAAACCAACAACTGAAACATATGATATATTCTTTTGGGATAAAGGATATGGATATAAAGAATTAAAGAAGTTACGAAAGAATTATACAATCAATTTAGTAGAAGGTGAATCTAGTATAGAGATACACAAAAAGTGTAGAGAAAAAGCAAGAACTGACTTTTACTATCTAATCATGCCAAATACTAATATATATGATTCGTTTAAGTTTGATTATTCATTCGCATTTGGATTGGATAAAGAAAAACAGAAAGTGGTAGTCTGGCAAAAACAGCACCCAACTACGAAACTATCACGTGAGTATCATGGCGTTGGATTGTTTCCAAAGAATGCCCCTATGTTTACTGAAAAACAGTACGACATATTCAACTTCAAAAGAAAAGCAGTCTACGAAAAAGACCCTGCATGTAGTGATTTAGAATTTGAAGTGATTAGAACAACCGACTTACATACGTTTGGACACAAATGTGATAGTGATATGTACTGGCTTGTACACGAAGACGTGAAAGATTTCAAATCAGAGTTTTATCCTATGAATTATGACAGACACTTTATTCATAACTTTAAGGTAAAACTGCCAAGAGTATCTGGCGGTGAAGAGGTTTGTAATGGTGTTCGTCTAGTACCCACCGTTGGGGCAACAATAGATAAACAAAAAGATGTAGACTCGGTTGTTGGTAATATTAAAAGTGACTCTCATCTAGCAAGCCCTCTTGACAAAACATATCAAAGTTTACCTGATGCATTTGATGTGATACAAACCGATGACTTACACACATTTGGTCATGAGTCAGATAAAGATATGTATTGGCTCGTACACAAAGACGTAGAAGATTTTTATTCAGACTTTTATCCTGCAAGTTATGACCGAAAGTATATTCATAACTTTGGTATAACAATAAAGGGTGGTAAAACAATTCGTAATGGTGTTCGTTTGGTACCTACTAAAAATCCAACAGTAGATAAACAGAAAGATGTTAAACATGTTGTCGGTAACGTCACAAAAGAGGGAACAATTTTAGATGCCACTATTGATAGGTCTTATCAATATCAACCCGACATGGACGAACATCCCGTATTCTATTTTGATGAGGGCAAGTACTCAACTAACACTGAAAAGTATAAGAAAGATAAGACTGTAAGAGTTTTAACTGGACCTATAGATAAGTCTTATATGCAGGCCGCTAAACTAACCAAGACTGGATATTTTTGGGCTATTGACAATGATGTAGACGTACTTGAAGAATTTGATAGAAAAATATTAGTTGATAAACTTCACAAATCACATTTTCATGTATGGCCTAAAATAAATCCATACACTGGATTCATTCATCAATATGGTGGATTAAAACTAGTTCCAGCAGAAGCAATAAAACATTTAAAACCTGATGCTGATAAGATAAGAAAGATGTCTTTTAAAAACAAGAAATCTATTAAGTCAGAAACAGTTAGAACACGTGATATCCCATATGATGTTGTTATGTTAAGTTATAGAGAACCAGAAGCAGATGCAAACTATGCCAAGTTGTTAGAGAAAGTTCCTAATGCTAAGAGAGTTCATGGTGTTAAAGGTATCTTTAATGCTCACCAAAGAGCATCAGAAATAGCAGATACAAAAATGTTTTATGTAATTGATGCTGATGCAATCTTACTTGACGACTTTAAGTTCGAATATTTTCCAACAGTATGGGATGAAGATACAGTTCATGTATGGAAATCAAAGAATCCAATTAACGGATTAGTTTATGGTTTTGGTGGATTGAAACTATTTCCAACACAGTTAGTTCGTGATGCAAAAGAATGGAAAGTTGACTTTACAACATCAATCTCTGATAAGTTTAAGGCAATGCCAAGTACAGCAAACTACACAGCATTTAATACTAATCCATACGATACATGGAAGTCAGCATTCAGAGAATGTACTAAACTATCATCAAGTATTATCCAAAAGTCTAAGAAAGATGAAACAGATGAACGTTTAGAAACATGGTGTACTATAAATAATGGGGCGAAGTTCGGCGAATATGCAATTAAAGGTGCAAATTCAGGAAGAGATTATGGAACTAAACATGCAGGTGACGAAGACGCATTAAGTAAAATCAATGACTACGACTGGTTGCACAAGAAGTTCGAGGAAGATACTAATGACTAAAACAACAATCAAAGATAAAAGAAGACAGAGAAGGAATAAATTAAAGATAACTTCAAATGATGAGTTGTATACTTCTTCTAACGAAATATTTGAAATAGATGAAACTCCAGAATATGTTGAACAGATACAGGTAAAGTCTATTGAAAGAAAAAGATTTCGACCACTTATTGGTGCTGAATATGATTACAAAGAAATGGCAGAAAAGTATTCTGAAAGAAACGTAGCACAGCAATTAGGAAACTATAGACAGGCAATGGAATTCCTTGCTCATGCAACTCTTCCAGCAAATGCCGACAATGATAGAATAGTTGATAGACTCAAAGAGTTGATTTATAGTTATCCTAATGTAGATATCAGTTCATTCGTTAATAAAGACCATGCGATTGTATATTCATGGATGATTCAAAACATGGTTAGAGTATTTGGTGAAAAGTACTTAGGAACTGTTTATACTTTAGGCGGTGGAATTGGACTAATCGGAGCAATGTTGCTTGATACTACATTGCGAATAGAGAATATAAGAAACTTAGATATAAATGGAACATGTAAGTTTCTAGCAGACGAAATGATGAAAGAAGAGGTATTGGATGATTGGAAATTCAAAGCATCTACACAAGATATGTTTGCTGTTGATTATATAGAAAACAATTTAGAGATTACATTACCAAATGGTTCTATATCCAAGGCATTTAAAGAAGTTCCTGGAGTAGTTATTAATACTAATGTCAGTTTATTACAAAACCAAGATGACTGGTATGATATGATACCAGACACAAGAAAGATTGTTTTAATAGGCGAAGCAGGCGACATTGACCTTCATCGTCCATTCAGCAGTTCACAGGCATTTAACAATGCGTTTCCCATGACGTTTGATTCATACACTGGTGTTATAACAGTTGGCAAGAAACAATACTTTATGAAGATAGGATTGAAATAATGCAACCACATGAAATAGTAGATAGATTAACAATACTATATGGCAATAAACATCCCGTATTGAATAGCCTTGAGCGTGTGACAAACACAGAAGTATTAAGTGATATATTTGTGCTATCATCATATCTATTAGGTAAAGAACACAGAGAAACAGTGAGTGCATTAAAGAACTTAATATATGAACGTAAACCAGAAGAAAATATATTTGTACTGTTTAAAGTTATCGATGCAATACGTGAAGATGACGAGGCATTACATGCGTTGCGTAATGTTTGTAGTTCTTCTGAAATAAACATGCCTGTATTGTTTAGAGTAATTCATTGTTTAGAAGGCAACCACATTGCGTTGAATGCCTTACAGAATGTAGTTGACAGTGATAACTTTGTTCAGTTACAAACTGAACTATTGTTCAAGTTGATAATCAATTTAAATGATAAAAGTGAAACTGTATTGAGTGCGATAAAGAATATGATATCGTCAAAGGCTGAACCAGATATGTTTTTGTTGTTTAAAGTATTACAAGCAATTGATACCAAGAATGAATGGATTGGAACACTAAAGAGTGTGACAATATATAAAACTAATATACTGAAGTTAGCACACAAATTGACTGAAGAAAAATACACTATCCCGTTAAATCTAAAAAACATGATTAAGAATTTTGAAGGCAAAGTACTTACGGATTCATTTAGTAGAGGACAATTAAGAAGTAAGATATGGGCAAGTGATACAATTAAAGACTTAGACATTGATTTGGGTGATATGGTTTATGTCTGTGCAGGATGGTATGGAGTATTGCCAGCAATTCTATTTGAAAGAAACAAGGTTACAAATATTCGAAGTTTTGATATAGATAAGAGTTGTTCATTACCAGCAGAGACATTAAATAGAAGTTATACACAAAATGATTGGCAGTTCAAAGCGAGTACAATGGATGTAAACAACTTGATATACACTGGCGAGTTTATGTACGAAACATTGAAGTATAATGGTGATGAAGAAATGATTACTGACGATACACCACCGACATGTGTAATCAACACAAGTTGTGAACACATAGTAGACTTTGATAAATGGTGGGCTGGTATTCCAGATGGGATGCTAGTGATAATGCAGAACAATGATTTTGATGACGAAGACCACGAACACGCAGATGACACTGTGACTAGTTTAGAAGAATTCTCTAAGAGATTAAACGTATCTGAAACATTATACGAGGGCACACTAGCATTAGAAGAATACAATCGTTATATGGTAATAGGTAGAAAATAATGAATTTATATAACTACGAAGATATCAGAGCGGTTCACTTAGAAATTACAGAGAAGTGCCAAGCATCTTGTCCAATGTGTGACAGAAATGTTAAAGGTGGGCGTGATAATCCCAATCTAGGTGACAAAAATGGACTGCATGAATTGACCGTAGCAGATGTTCAGAAAATTCTAACACCAGAATTCGTTAAGCAACTTGATAGACTTTATATGTGTGGCAATTTTGGTGACCCAATTATCGCAAATGATACATTAGAAGTATTCAAATATTTAAGAGAACAAAATCCAAACATGTGGTTAAACATGAATACAAATGCTGGTGCAAAGAAAGAAGATTGGTGGATAGAACTAGCAAAGACATTAGGCGATAAGGGACATGTTACGTTCTCTTTTGACGGACTAGCAGATACAAATCATTTATATCGCCAAGGTGTTAATTGGGATATAGCATGGAGAAACGCACTAGCGTTCATAGGAGCAGGAGGTAGAGCCCATTGGGATTTTCTCATCTTTGCACATAACGAACATCAAGTAGAAGAAGCAGAAGCAATTGCAAAAGAAACGGGCTTTTTTAAATTCATACCGAAGAAAACTGGTAGATTTTACTCTACTATAAAAAAGACTGGCAAAGAAGAACACCAAGCAATGAATCGAAAAGGTGAAGAACAACAACTTCTACAAAAACCAAAAGAAGTGAAATTCCAAAACAAAGCCATTAAAGATATTATAAAATTAGAAGAGAAGCATGGTTCATTAGAAAAATACTTTGACAATGTAAAAATAAAATGTAAAGTAGCCGCAGAAAAGAGTATGTATCTCAGTGCAGAAGGATTAATATTGCCATGTTGTTGGGTTGCGGGAAGTATGTATAAGTTCTGGCAAAAGCCAGGTGAAAATCAAGTATGGGAGTTACTACAACAATCTGGTGGCAAAGGCGTATTTGATGCGAAAACACACGGAGTAAAATCAGTACTTAACAACGAATATTTCTCTGGTAGATTAGTTAAATCATGGGACAAACCAAATACTCACTTAGGCAAACCAATGGTATGTGCCCAGAAATGTGGTGAAGAATTTGATGCCTTTAAGGCACAGTATGAAAAAACTACGTAGATAAATACAGTATATAAAATTAATAGAAGGCAAAGATGACAGATAAAAACGTTGAACAATGGCGAAAGAGAACCAAAGCACCAACAGACACCTTTTGTTTATTGCCTTGGATACATCTAAGCACAAGACCAAATGGACATATGCGAGTATGTTGCACAGCCAATGCATCAAGTGTTGGTCCAACAAATGATAAAGAACATGGTGGTGAAGTAGGGGTTCTTAAACAAGCAGATGGAAAACCAGCAAACTTAAATGTAACTGACTTAATGAGTAGTTGGAATAATGACTACATGAAAAATGTCAGAAAGCAAATGCTTAATGGAGAAAAACCAGCGTCATGTCTAAAGTGCTATGCTGAAGAAGATGCAGGTCATATGTCTAAACGATTCTGGGAAACAGAATATTGGGCAAGACGTGTAGACTTAAAAGAAATCTTAGAAGAAACCACAGTAGAGGGAGAAATACCACCAAAGATTCGTTACTTAGATTTACGTCTAGGCAGTAAGTGCAATCTAAAATGTATCATGTGTTCGCCACATGACAGTTCAATGTGGGTTCCTGACTGGATTAAACTACACCCTGCTATCGAAAATGAATCACTAAAAGAAACTATGCAATGGGGAAGTAAAGGGCAAATAGATGGCGCCTCATATAACTGGCACAAAAAGAATGATGCATTCTGGGAACAGTTATACGAACAGATACCTCATATGAAGCAATTATACTTTGCTGGTGGCGAAGCAACAATCATTGAAGAACATTACACATTACTAGAAGAAGTCGTTAAGTCAGGACATGCACCAGGGATTGAATTAAGATACAACTCAAACGGTGTAGAGATGCCACAAAGACTATTCGATTTGTGGGATGAGTTTAAAAATGTACGTTTTCATTATAGTGTAGATAGTATCGGCGAGATGAATGACTACATTCGCTTTCCAAGTAAATGGGAACACACAGTTAAGATGTTTCATTTACTAGACAACACTGGACCTAATGTAGAAGTCACAGTTGCTTGTGCAGTTCAAGCCTTGAACATTTATTATCTTCCCGATTTCATTAAGTGGAAACTAGAACAGAAGTTTAAGAAGATTAACATGTGGCCGTTAGGCGCAGGTATGATTAACTATCACTTTGTTTATCATCCACCACATTTGAATGTTAAAGTATTGCCAAATTGGTTTAAAGAAATGACACGTGCCAAGTTTGATAAGTTCATCGAATGGTTAGAAGCAAACTGGGAATTAAGTACTCGAGGCTCTGAAGTATCTTTCGAAGAATGGAAAGAAGCAAATTATGGTGTTAAAAGATTAAGAGGTATGTTATCATTCTCAGAGAGTGGCGACTGGAGTAGAGAACGTATGCCAGAGTTCATTGAGTACATTAACAAGATGGATGGAATACGAGATACAAACTTTAGAGATGTATTTCCAGAGATGGCACCATTACTAGATTGGAAGCCTGAAGATGGTGATGACTGGGATGGTGAATTTGATGACAGGCTACTAAGAGAATTGGAAGACAATGGCTTCCATGTTAATTCATCAGAGTTAGATAGGGACAAGGGGAAAAATGAAAGTTAAGTTAATATCACATAGCACAGCACCAGCAGATTCAGAATTAGATAACGTTCAAGACCTAATTGCTTATTGTGCCAAGGTAAGTAATCCAAATAATCAAATCAATAAAGAAACAAGTGAGAGACTTATTAAGTATCTTATTAAACATGCTCATTGGAGTCCACTTGAAATGGTTAGTGCATGTTTAGAGATTGAAACAACACGTGACATTGCACATCAAATTGTAAGACATAGAAGTTTTGCATTTCAGGAGTTTAGTCAACGTTACGCAGAGCCAGGCGAAATGGGCGATGCATTCACTACACGTGAATGTCGCTTACAAGACCACAAGAATAGACAAAATTCTATTGATATTGAAAAAGACCCGGCAACTCAAGCAGACTCAAAGACTGTAGAATTAATTACAGATTGGCAAAGAAAACAACACGGCATAATCAATCAAGCAAGAGAAGTTTATGAATGGGCAATTAAAAATGGTATTGCTAAAGAACAAGCAAGAGTGGTATTACCAGAAGGATTAACTAAGACACGTTTGTATATGAATGGCTCAATTCGTAGTTGGGTCCATTATATTGAATTACGTGGTGCTAATGGCACACAAAAAGAACATATGGAAATTGCACATGCTTGTGCTAAAGTTATTGCAGAAATATTTCCACTTGCAGGAGAGTTAGTTTAGTGAACAAAGGTTATCTTCTTTGTGGTGGTGTTAGGCTTGACTTAAAGAATGGACCCATAGGAATAATGTTAAGTGGTGGAGTAGATAGTGCTATACTATTGTATTATCTAATGAAATATACATCTGACACTATTCATATCTATACAACTGGAAGTAATTTAAAGTATAGAAGAAATTCAATCATTGCGCCAAGAGTGGTAGAGAAATGTATAGAACTAACAGGAAACAATAACGTAGTACACCATATACATTATGATGAGGCAGCAACCGACAGTTCAATGATAGATGCACCCCAAAAAGATATAGATAGGCAAGAAATAAATATAGTATATGACGGGACAACGATGAATCCACCAGATAATATTGCAACTAAATTTGTACCAGAATTTTCATTTGACTACACAAGAAATGACAGTGGCAATAATGCAATGACATACAGAGACGACAAATTTTATATGCCGTGGGCAAATACAGATAAGAAAGGCATCGCACGGATGTATAGAGACGAAAATCTAATAGAGAGTTTATTACCAATAACAAGAAGTTGTGAGTATGACCCGACTTGCGAATATTTTGACAACGTAAAAGACCCAGGACTAGAACATTGTGGGGAATGTTGGTGGTGTAAAGAACGAGAATGGGGATTTAAGTAAAGGATAATATTATGAGCAAAGACTTTGACAACGTACCAAAATCAAAAGGCAACACACTTTGTCCAATGCCATGGAACTCAATCAACCTTAGAAATAATGGTGATTTGAGAATATGTTGTAATACGAATTCGTATTCACCTCAACGTGGCATAATGAAGAAAGAAGACGGCACTCCTTATAACGCTGGACGTGATGATTTTAATGAAGCCAGAAATGCGATTCTATTGAAAGATGTTCGTAAGACTATGATGAAAGGCGAGTGGCATCCAGAATGTGAACGTTGCAGACAAGAAGAAGTCAACGGTATTAGGTCAAGACGAGAATATGAAACTGAAGATTGGGGTCTTTCTGAAGCACGAATACACGAAGTCACAGAAGAAGATGGCACACTTGATGTTGAAGAACAGAACATTGACTTCTTTGATATTCGTTATGGTAATTTCTGTAATCTAAAATGTAGAATGTGTGGACCCACAGATTCTCATATGTGGTATGATGATTTTGTAAAGGTAACGGGAAGAACTCAATACAAAGATACCCACGATGTAATTCAATTAACGCAAAATAAAAAAGGTAAATGGGCTACTGACCAATATGATTGGTTTAAGAATGCTGACCATTACTGGGAACAGTTTGACAAGTATTGTACTAGTGCTAAGAAATTGTACATCGTTGGTGGTGAGCCACTAATTATCAAAGAACACCAAGAGAGTTTAGAGAAACTAGTTGCGAGTGGCAATGCACACAATATTCAACTAGAATATAACACAAACTTAACAATGGTACCTGATAGGTTAGTTCATTTATGGGAACAGTTTAAGCAGATTCGTATTGGTGTTAGTATTGACGGATGTAACGAAGTCTTTGATTATCAAAGAACACCAGCAAAGTTTCCAGCAGTATATAAACATATGAAAACATTGAATGACAATACACGAATAAACTTAAAAGCGTGGTTTGCCTTTACAGTTACTCCAATGAATGTATATCATATGCCAGAGTTTATGAAATGGAAGTTAGAAGAATCTGGATTAGATAAGTATAATCCTCATCACAGTCCACGACCAACAATAACACAGCATATGTGCCACTCACCAAAATACTATAACATTAAAGTATTACCAGAAAAGAATAAGCAAGAAGTAGTTGCATTGTATGAAGAATACAAAGAATGGGTAATGGCAAGTGACCATCCAAATAAAACTAAGAAGCATTTTTGTACGGTGTTAGACTCAACTGTTAGATTTATGTTGAGTGAGGACTATTCTAAAGAATGGTTACCAGAGTTCATTAAGATTACAAACAAACTTGATGAAGCACGAGACCAAAATATAATAGATATCGTTCCACAATATAAGGAGTTGTTTTGCACATAACATCAGAAAACTTAGACTGTTGTATCGTAACATTGTTTATTCACAATGTTTGTAATTACAGTTGTTCGTATTGTTCGGATTTTCATAGAGATGGGTCTCAACGCTGGCCTACAGATTGGGCACCATATATAAAATTAATTGATGAGTTGAAAGAACGAAACAAATATTTATATGTAGAAGTGTTGGGTGGTGAACCCACAGTGTGGCCGAAGTTTCAAGATTTTGTTGACACTATTTCTTCTGACAATGTGTTCGTAGAGTATTCTACAAATGCATCAAGAACTTTAAGATATTGGGAGAAATTTAGAGCCCAGAGGGCATTTGTATTCTTATCATGGCATTATGAAGAAGCAGATGATGACCATTTTTATAAAGTTGCAGAAATAATGCAACACAAAGCAAGTGTATCTATTCCTCTTATGATTCTTCCAAATAACTTTGAGAGGGCAAAAACATTGTTCGAGAGATTAAAAGGATTAAAGGTTGAAATTACACCTAAGTTCGTAAGAAAATCTATTCACGGAACTGAATATTTTCAATACACTGATGAACAAAGAGAATGGATTACAAATAATAATTATTATAATATGAAAGAATTTGGACTAGATTGGACATTCCCAAGGAATTTACATTTTGATGGTGAGCCGATGAAATTTATGAAAGTATTAGATAAGGAGTTGCATAAATTTGAAGGCTATACTTGTACTGCTGGTATGAAACGATTGATGGTAGAACCTGATGGCAACATGCTAAGATGCACCAAGAGAGTTGGTGGGTCACTCGGCAATCTATTAACTGGAGAGTATACTTTGCCAGGAACGCCTATTGTATGTGACTATACTGCATGTCCTTGTAAATTAGATGCAATTGTGGAGAAATGGAATTAATGAAATACGAAGATTTGACAATAAATGATTTAGGAACGAGAAGACAACGACCAATGTATATGTCTGCCTTTCATAAATTTAGAAAGAATATGGGAACAGAAGAATATCCGTGGGACCCACATGAATATACGCAGACCTTTTTGACTGCCATTGATAAATGGATAACGTCACATGAACGAGTAAAGTATGTAGGGTTAGATACATTTGATAGGCGTGATGCTATTTTAGGAACAACACATCAATTAGATGAATTGCATATGCTAAATGGTAAAAAAATAACAGTATATAAAGGCGAGTATAAGTATCATCGCCGATTGACAGACTACCAAGTTAATCAGATTACAGACTACACTCAGATTAAAGAAGGAGATGTATTTGTAGTATCATATCCTTCTTGTATAACAACTGGATATCATAAAGATTTTGATAAACTATTAGACCACTGTCACTCTATAGGAGTTCCGGTTCATATAGATGGTGCATGGTTTGGTCAATGTAGAAATTTCGAGTTTGATGTTACTCATCCTGCAGTCAGGTCTATATCAGTCTCATTGTCCAAAGCATTGGGAATGGGTTCTCAACGAATTGGTATTAGATATTATAGAAGTGATGAGTTGCCAAATCCACCAGGACCGATACAAATAATGAATGACTTTAATTATGCTAATGTGTCTGATATGTGGATAGGTGTTAATATGATGGAACACTTTGGACCAGACGTTTGGTGGAATAGATACGAAGATTACTATACAAAAGTATGTAAAGATTTTAATTTAGGAGAGTCAGACTCTTTTCATGTTGGATGGGACGAAGAGGGCGACCAAGCAGGAGTAAGAACAGCATTGCGAATGTTAATTGATGGAATGTATGATGAGCGAGGAACAGACAAAGGTCTGAACAAAGCAGAGATTGAAGATATTAAAATAACGGAGGGTTCATGGAAAGTGGAGTAAACATAGATTCATATAACATACCATATGGAACACATCCTACAGTATCGAGTATAGATATTTTTAAAAATAAGATTGAAGATTTTAGAAATTCTGATGTAAAAAAGAAGTCAGGATTAAAAAAGAATAATTATTTTGCACCAATGACTGATGCAGACAATAAATTATTAATGGACGAATTGAATAAACTAATGGGTCATCACTTTGACTGGTTGTTTGAGTTTCATCATTCAGGTGAACCTGCTAACTTACATACTGATTACGCAACTGTGCCATGGGACGACATTAGTGATTGCCAAGTTATTGTGGGATGTATAATTCCATTGGCTTGGGATTGCCATAGGCATCCATACACTGTGAATTACGACAGAATGACACATATTCCACGAAAAATGATGTTTCATAAAGGCAATATGGTTTACCAAGATAATAAAGAAGTTTTTGAATACAGACAAGAGTTTCCTATGTGGGATAAAAGAGTTATGGACCATCATCCACGTGGCACAGAATACTTTGATACCTATGGAGATTTAAGATGGCATTCTGATTATAAATGGGATAAGAATACAATGTTAGTTTTTGATACAAGAAGATGGCATTCATCCAACTGGTTTACTGGTGCAACAACAGTCAAAGATAACAAAGGGGATTACAAAGAATCAATAGTTGGTTTTGGAAGCATAGATGTCCCAAGAAATTTAACTTAGAGTTAGGAAGAAAATTATGTTCACCGGAATTAATCACACTCGCAAAGAAGATTTTAGTGTAGTATGGGACTTAGGTCGCAGATGTACCTATGAGTGTAGTTATTGCGGTCCACATCATAGTAACAAAACTAGTCCTTTAGTTGAGATTGATAAACTTAAACACACATTAGACGGTATTGTCAAATATTCACAGTTAATGGACTTATATAGAAAAGAGCCTCTTAAATTAGATATTGCATACACGGGTGGTGAACCAACAATACATCCTGCGTTCTTTGAGTTTGTGAGATATGCTAAAGAAACATATCCATTTATAAGGTCCAACATTACAACAAATGGATGTTATTCAGAGAAAAAATGCAGAGAAATAATGGACTGTGTAAACAGTACTACACTAAGTTATCACGCAGAAGGTACACCAGAACAAAAGAAATTAGTAATAGCAAATATAAAATTAATGCACAAGAGTGGTTATAATTTTAGAATCAATCATATGTTCCATAAAGATTACTTTGACGAATGTATTGAGTTAGCAGAATGGTTTGACGAGTTAGGCATAACATACACTAGCAGACCTATAGGTGATAGCACCAACAAATCTGATTTATTAGATGGAACAGCACACGAGTATACAGAAAAACAATTAGAGTATTTTAAAAACCAATGGACACAGAAGCCGAAACCTAAACCAAAACCAAAAGCACCTTCTGGTGTAATGCATATGTTAACTACAGAAAAGCCAAAAGCGAAAACATCACTTGAGACTATTGGCAGACCTTGTTGTAATGGCAAATGTTTGAGTGTTAAAGTTGACGACAAATGGACTAAAAGTTTTAGAGTACCATCAACTAATTTTAAAGGATGGAACTGTATGGTTAACTGGGATTTTCTTTTTATTAACAGCGAACTAGACGGTGTTTGGCATCATCAGACTTGTCAAGTTAATATGGATGGACAAATCGGTCCAATTGGCAAAGCAAGTGACTTTGCTCCAATAATTGAAAAGTTACGTACAACATTACGTAGCGGAAAAATGCCTGTTATTAGATGTCCTAAGACGCATTGTGGATGTGGACTATGTAGTCCTAAAGCATTGAATGACGAAGATGCTAAAGAGATTTTCGATGGTCGTACTCAATACCTTGAGCCAGTATTTCAAGATGGCATAAAGGATATTAGCAAAGATAAAACTGTAATTAGATTGTTTAAGGAGATTTAAATGAGTTATTTTGATATGAAAGATATAGTAAAACAATACGACACTACTGACAATATGTTTGTTGTAGACGGTCTACCCATTCATTTAGATTATTCACATAGTAACATTTCAGTTGACCTATCGGGTGGTGCTGATTCGGCACTCTTAGCATATCTACTTATTAGTGAATTGAATAAAAGAAAACAAAAGTGTACTGTTCATTTGATAACACACAGACGACTTTGGAACACTAGACCATGGCAAAAAATGATAGCAGAAAATGTCTTTGAGTGGCTACGTGACATGAGTAATCCAACAACAATAGTGCGACATACAAATTTTATACCACCACTATTAGAGATGGCTGAGATAAAAGATGTAGACCCAAACATTATAGAATACTATGGACATAGAACTGGTGAGTGTTTATGTATTGATGGATTTAGAGATATGATAATGTCTGATTATGGGATTGATATGAGATACAATGCAACAACATTGAATCCACCTTTGTCATCAAAAGTAGAAGGAGGAATGTCCGTTAGAGATAGAACAGAAATTAAAAAACTTGATTTGTTAGACCCTATGGAAAAAGAAACTAATCCTTTCTTCTATATAGACAAATCGTGGGTTATAAAACAATACAAAGATAATAACATATTAGATTTATTATATACTACTCGGTCTTGTGAAGGTGGTGACGTAGAATCACCTGCTGATTGGAACGGTGAACGTCCAGATGATTGTGGTTATTGTTTTTGGTGCAATGAACGTCATTGGGCAATGGATGAAAATAATGTCGACCACTGCTAAACCATTTTGCAAAGCCCCTTGGGTCAATCTACATTACCACGGAACACTGGGAATAGCACCATGTTGTGAATGGCGAGGAGATTATTTTTATGGTAATATAGATGCATTCAATTCATCTAAAACATTGGAAGATATTAAAAAAAGAATGTATGACGGCAACGTTAGTAAAACATGTTCTGAATGTATTGGTGTTGAAGAATCTGGAGTACGGTCTTCTAGGCAATCATACGAAGAATATGATATGTCTACCGGAGTACAATTATTAGATTATAGACCAAGTAATTCTTGTAACTTAATGTGTAGAATGTGTAACGCTGAATCATCATCGTTGATAGCAAAAGAACAAAACATAATAGTAAATGTTTTAGACACAGAAGATGTCAATAAACTTGAGTTAGACAAACTAGTCCGAATAAAAATTCTAGGTGGTGAACCATCTGTTGATGTGAAGTGTAGGGAATTTTTAGACAAACTATCTAAGATTAATAGCGATGTTGAGATTGATGTAACAACCAATGCAACGAACGTATCAAAGAAATGGTTTGATTTATTGAAAAAATTTGACAACATTTATCTTCAACTGTCTGTTGACGGTGCAGGAATCACCCAAGATTATATACGAACGTTAAGTAAATGGGAAGAGATATCAAACAATTTAGATATCTATGAAAGAGAATTTGGTGATAGAATGTCATTGCATATGACTGCACAGATGTATAATTATGCGATAATAGACTCATGGTTTGATTATTTTATTGATAGTGATATTGAATTGGAACAATATTTGTTAGATAATCCAGTAGGATTTTCACTAAGAGCATTGAAACCTAAGTATCGGGAAATAGTTTGCGAGTGGCTTGATAAGAAAAATGATAGCAAATGTGACCAAGCAATTGCGATTATAAATACTCACGAGTATGATGAGATGGTATTTAGAGAATTTAAAAAGACTACTAGATACTACGATAAGTTAAGAAATACGAATATAGAAGATATTCATCCACGATTTAAAGATATAATGAAGGATAGTAAATAATGTTTTGTACTCATACACATAGTGGGGTAGCCTTAGTTGATACTAATGGAAATTTGAGACCGTGTTGTCGTGCCCGTACTGAAACCTGGCAAAATAATCCACAAGATGATGAATGGAGTAAACTTCCAACAATTTTTGAAATAGAAACATTAAATGAGTTACATAAGAAAAAGCCATACATAGAGTTACAAAATGAATTAGCATCGGGTGAGTTTCCTAAAATATGTGTAGAATGTAAAGTAGAAGAAAGAGAAGGTTTTCATAGCAGACGAGTAGAAACCAACGCCCTCTTTAAACGAGGAGATTTACATGTTAAAGATGCAATACAAGA
>Ga0228622_1000574_pt1 | contig 19456 bp, 14 predicted proteins | sample 26DmetaG_FD_186035 | JGI IMG/M metagenome (GOLD analysis project Ga0228622, IMG submission 186035) | Seawater microbial communities from Monterey Bay, California, United States - 26D | ecosystem: Environmental > Aquatic > Marine > Coastal | place: USA: California | collected 2016-10-01
ACCAAAAAAAAGGCAACAGGTGTTAGGATAATAGATACCAAAACCAAGGAAAAGTTATTTTTTAAGGCAGATATTATTTTTTGTTGTGCCTCTGCTATTGCGTCTACATCCATTTTAATGCAATCAAGATCTGTACGCTTCCCTAATGGCCTAGGAAATGATTCAGGAGAACTAGGTCATAATTTAATGGATCATCACTATAACGTTGGGGCTTCGGCTCAAGTAGACGGGTTTGAGGACAAGTATTATAAGGGGAATAGACCCAACGGCTTCTATATTCCAAGATTTAGAAATTTGGGTGATAAAAAAACTGATAAAAAAGAATTTATAAGAGGGTATGGATATCAAGGAGGGGCCCTCAGATCTAATTGGCAACACGCTGTTTCTGAATTAAGCTATGGGAATGAATTAAAAGATGATATTTTAAAACCTGGCTCATGGTCTGTTGGCATGACTGGTTTTGGCGAGTGCTTACCTTATCATGAAAATAAAATGAGTCTTAATTATAATATCCTAGATGAATGGGGATTACCCACAATAGACTTTGATGCCAAAATAAAAGAAAACGAACAAAAAATGCGTGAGGATATGCGCGATCAAGCAGTTGCAATATTAAAAAAGGCTGGGTATAAAAATGTAAATGGCCATTTGGGCAAAGCTTTACCTGGAGCTTGCATTCATGAAATGGGAACAGCACGAATGGGGAATAATCCAAAAACATCTGTATTAAATAAATACAATCAAATACATGCTTGTAAAAATGTTTATGTTACAGATGGTGCTTTTATGACCTCATCAGCTTGCCAAAACCCATCCTTAACTTATATGGCATTTACAGCACGTGCAGCCAATCATGCAGCACAACAATTTAAAAAAAATAAGAATAGTTAAATCATGGATAGAAGAACCGCTTTAAAAAATTTAACTGCAAGTATTGGGTACACCATTGTTACCCCAACCATTTTTAGCATTTTGTCATCTTGTAATGAAAAACCCAAAGCCTGGACGCCTTTGTTTCTATCTGAAGAACAAAGAATCATTATTACTCATTTAGTTGATGTCATTATACCAAAAACAGATCTTCCTGGTGCATTAGATACTAATATCCCTCAATTTTTGGATATGATGTACCACGAAGTTGAAACTGAAGACAAGCAAAAAATATTTAAAAAAGGTGCTGAAAAATTTTTAAAAAAGCATGTTCATAGCCAAAACAAATCTGCAGCTGATTTTAAAAAGGAGGAGTTCGGCGTCATTTTAAATTCCTATTTTAATTTATCAGATGAAAATTCAAAAAAAGTATTGAATGAACAAAACCTAAAGATAGAGACTTTAATAGAAAATGAAAGTGAATCTTATTATATCTATAAGTTTCTTTTATCGGTAAGGTACTATACCATATTTGGATATTGCACTTCTGAAGAAATTGGAGAGAATATATTGGCTTATGATCCTATCCCAGGCGTTTATAAAGGCTGTATTTCATTACAAGAAGCTACTAATGGTAGGGCTTGGTCTCTGTAATGAAGAAATTAAAAAAGACAAGCTTGATATTGACGATAAATTACCCTCGATTAATGATATAGTTGATATTGCGGGTTGCCAAAGAATGACAATCAATAAAGATTTTAAAGTTTAGTAACCAGGGGTTGATTAATCCATTAGAGCTCAAAAAATGTTGTTATAATTAATATAAAAACTGTTAACTAAATAATATAAAAAATGAAATTAAATAATCTGAATAAAATTTTACTTTTAGTTTTAAGTATTACTATAATTACAATTTCTTGTCAATCAAATGATAATGAAAAAGTTGTGGGATCTGATTTAAATTTAACTCAATTTGTAGACCCTTTCATTGGTTCTGGTGGTCACGGACATGTGTTTGTTGGCGCCAACGTCCCTTTCGGAGGAATTCAACTAGGCCCTAGTAATTTTTTCAAAGGCTGGGACTGGACTTCTTCATATCATAATTCTGATTCTATAGTGAAAGGATTTACACATCTTCACTTGAGTGGAACTGGGTGCTCTGATCTAGGGGAGTTTAATATTATGCCAACTGTAGGAAAGCTTAAAACCTGGAGTGGAGGAAATCAAACAAAAATTCCTGGCATTGTTGAAGATGCTTGGTATTTGAATTATGGTGAGAAAAAACCTGATGAAGCTTATGCCTCTTTATATAGTAAAGAGACAGAAGTTGCTAAACCAGGATATTATAGTGTAAAACTGGATGATTACGATATTGGGGTTGAATTAACAGCTTCTGAAAGGGTTGGCATGCACAGATATACATTTCCGGAAGCCAAAGAGGCAAGAATTATTATTGATTTAAGTGAAGCTAATGATGATATTACAGTTGATTCTTACATTAAACAAATCAACGAAACAACTTTTGAAGGCTACCGATTTTCAAAAGGTTGGGCAGAAGACCAAAGAGAATATTTCACATTAGTAGTTTCTAAACCAGTTACAAATTTTGTGCTTTATGATGGAAATGAAAAAGTTAAAGACACTAAAAAACAAGGAAATTATATAAAAGGTTTTTTAGAGTTTGAAACTACTAAAAACGAGGTGATTATTGTAAAAATGGGACTATCACCTGTAAGTTCTAAAAACGCATTAGAAAATATTGAAACCGAAATTCCACATTGGGATTTTGATAAAGTAGCTGAGCAAGCCAATGTGAAATGGAATAAAGAACTTTCTAAAATCACAATTGAAACTCCAGATTTGAGTAAGAAGAAAATATTTTATACTGCTATGTTTCATACAATGATTGCTCCAAATTTATTTAATGATGTGAATGGAGACTACAGAGGAACAGACAAAAAAGTATATTCTAACCCTGGTTTTGATAATTACACACTTTTTTCTTTATGGGATACCTATAGGGCTTTACATCCATTGTTAACAATAACACAACCAGATCGAGTAAGCGATATAATTAATTCAATGCTTTTAATTTTTGAGCAACAGGGTAAATTGCCCATTTGGCATTTAAGAGGCAGCGAAACTAACACTATGCCGGGTTACAGTGCAATTCCTGTAATTGTTGATGCATGTTTAAAGGGTTTTGAAGGAATTGATTTGGAAAAAGCATTTCATGCAATAAAAAGCACAGCTACTGGTGATTTTGAACCTGGTGTTAAAGACCTTATGAAATACGGATACATTCCTGCAGATCATGGACCAGAGTCTGTAGCAAGCGCTATGGAGTACGCTATTTCAGATTGGGCAATTTCCAAATTAGCTGAAAAACTAGGTAAAACTGAAGATGCTGAATATTTTGCAAAAAGAGCTAAAGGGTATGCACAGTATTTTGATCAAGAAACAAGATTTATGCGTGGTAAACTTGCCGATGGGTCATGGAGAACTCCTTTTGACCCAGTTTCGGCTCAACACAGAGTCAATGACTATTGTGAGGGAAATGCATGGCAATATTTATGGATGGTACCACAAGATCCAGAGGGATTAATTGAATTATTAGGGGGAGATGCGCCTTTTATCGAAAAATTGGATCAGTTATTTAATATGTCTTCAGAACAAGAAGAAGGTGCTTCAATAGATATCACAGGTCTAATAGGCCAATATGCACATGGTAACGAACCAAGTCATCATACAACTTATATGTATGCCTATTCAGGTGCACAATATAAAACAGCTGATAAAGTAGATTATATTCTAAACGAATTATATACCGATAGTCCTGATGGGTTAACCGGAAATGAAGATTGTGGTCAAATGTCAGCATGGTATATATTATCTTCTATGGGATTCTACTCTGTAAACCCTGCTAGTGGTATGTATGTTTTTGGAAGACCTTTATTAGATAAGGCCACAATTCAATTGCCAAACAAAAAAACGTTTGTCATCGAGTCTAAAAATAATAGTAAAGAAAATAGATATATACAATCTATTACTTTAAATGGAGAAAATTATACAAAAGCATTTATCACTCATAAAGATATTATTAACGGTGGTGATTTAAAATTTGTAATGGGAGATAAACCAAATCTTGAATTTGGTAAAAAAGATGAAGATCGCCCAAAGTCTAAAGTGTATTAAAACTAAATAAATATGAAACTTAAAACTTTATTATTGTTAACCATATGTTTCAGCTTCTTGTTGAACTGTAAAAGTTCGGAAGAATCAAGTAAAGAAACATCTTCTGAAGAAGGAACTAATATTTCTTATGTTGATTTTGTTAACCCCTTGGTTGGTAGTGATTCTTCTTTTGAACTTTCAAATGGAAATACATATCCAGCTATTGCAACACCTTGGGGAATGAATTTTTGGACGCCTCAAACTGCTGAAATGGGTAATGGATGGGGGTATACTTACGATGCATACAAAATAAGAGGTTTTAAACAAACCCATCAACCAAGTCCTTGGATTAATGATTACGCAGCATTTTCGTTGTTTCCAGAAACTGGAAAATTAAAAATAAATGAAGACGAGCGCGCTTCATGGTTTTCACACAAAGCCGAAATAAGTAAACCTCATTACTATAAAGTATATTTAGCAGATTACGATGTAACTACAGAAATTACACCAACAGACCGTGGTGCACAGTTTCAATTTACATTTCCTAAATCTGATAATGCCCATATTTTGGTTGACGGATTCTTTAAAGGTTCGATGGTAAAAGTGATCCCTAAAGAACGAAAAATTATTGGATATTGCCGAAATAACTCTGGAGGTGTTCCTGATAATTTTCATAACTATTTTGTAATCTATTTTGACAAAGATTTTGAAGCGATTCAAACATGGAAATCAGATAAAAATGGTAAGGTTGAAAATAACAAGTTAAGTAAATCTTTAACTGCTGAAGGTTTTCATGCTGGAGCGGCTATATCTTTCAAAACAAAAGATGGTGAAAAAATAACAGCAAAAGTAGCATCATCATTTATAAGTCTAGAACAAGCCGAATTAAATTTAAGTCGTGAAATTGGAAATGATACATTCAATGAAACTAAACAAAAAGCTGAAACAACTTGGAATAATGAATTAGGTAGAATTGAAGTTGGAGGTGGTTCTTTAGAACAAAATAAAACATTTTATACAGCATTATACCGAGTTTTATTATTTCCAAGAAAGTTTTATGAGCTAGATGCCAATAATGAAATTATACATTACAGTCCATATAATGGGCAAGTGCTTCCTGGTTACATGTTTACAGATAATGGTTTTTGGGATACGTTTAGAGCAGTTTTTCCATTTTTCACTATTATGTATCCTGATTATTTAAGCGAGGTTATGCAAGGTCTTGTGAATACTTATAACGAAAGTGGTTGGTTACCAGAATGGGCAAGCCCGGGTCATCGCGATTGTATGATTGGCTCAAACTCTGCTGTAAATATTGCAGATGCATATTTAAGAGGCATTAGAGGGTATGATATTGAAACCCTGTATGAAGCTATTAAAAAGAATAGTGATTTTAAAGGTCCAGTAAACTCTGTTGGCCGTTTTGGCGCTAAATATTATAATGATTTAGGTTATGTCCCTTACGATGTTGGTGTTAACGAAAATGCAGCACGTACTTTAGAGTATGCTTTCGCAGATTGGAGCATAGCACAATTAGGAGAAGCCTTAAATAAACCAAAAAAGGAAATTAATTTATTTAAGCAACGTAGTTTAAATTATAAAAATGTATTTGATCCAGAAATTGGGTTTATGCGTGGTAAAAACAAAGATAATTCGTGGGCAAAAACCTTTACTCCAGACAAATGGGGTGATGCTTTTACTGAAGGCTCTTCTTGGCACTGGACATGGTGTGTGTTTCATGATCCAATTGGATTAGCTAATGAATTTGGAGGTGTCAAAAAAATGCGGAAACGTTTGGATGAAGTTTTTACTGCAAAACCAACATTTAATGATTCTTATTATGGAATACAAATTCATGAAATAACAGAAATGTTAATTGCTGATATGGGACAGTATGCGCATGGGAACCAACCTATTCAACATGCCGTATATTTATACAATTGGCTAAATGAACCTTGGAAAGCACAAAAACATGCTAGAAATATTATGGACAAATTGTATTCTTCTGCTCCTGATGGTTTATGTGGTGATGAGGATAACGGTCAAACCTCAGCATGGTATGTGTTTTCAGCGATGGGGTTTTATCCAGTAACTCCAGGGACTGGCGAATATGCTTTTGGAAGCCCTTTATTTAAGAATGTAAAATTACATCTTAGAAACGGAAAAACATTCGAAATAAACGCATCAAAAAATTCTACAGAAAATATTTTTATAAATGCTATTAATAAAAATGGGGAAACCTATTCTAAAAATTATATCACTTTTGATGATTTAATGAATGGTTCTAATTTTTCATTTGAAATGATTAATACACCAAATAAAAAATTAAATACTTCAAAAGAATCAAGACCATACTCTATGAGTAAAGAAATCATTAAAATCTCAAAAAACTAAAGAAAAATTTCAAAATTATGAGATTAAAATTAATATTCCTATTTACAATTTGTAATTCACTATTTGTATTTGCTTCTACTGTAGATACAGTTTTAGTTGTGAGTAACTCTATGAATAAATCTATTTCAAATATTGTAATTGTACCTGATAATTATTCTACTCAAAAAGATGGGTTCTCTGTACTGTATTTACTTCACGGTGCTGGAGGAAATCATACTGATTGGCTATCAGACATCCCTAGTATCAAAGAATATGCAGATGAATATAATATTATAATTGTTTGTCCCGATGGGGGAGCTACTAGTTGGTATTTTGATAGCCCAATTGATGAGAAAATGAAATATGAAACCTATATTTCAAAGGAACTTATCAGTGCAATTGACAAAAAATATAATACCTCAGATAAAAACACTAACCGAGCCATTACAGGTTATAGTATGGGAGGGCATGGTGCGTTCTACCTTGCTTTTAAGCACCCAGACGTTTGGGGAGCAGCTGGAAGTATCCATGGAGGTTTAGATATTCGCCCTTTCCCAAATAATTGGGATATTCACAAAAGATTAGGTGATTATTCTAAGTACAAAGAAAACTGGGAGAAAAATACCGTAATTAATATGGTTAATAGATTGGATGGGAAGAATTTGAAACTAATATTTGATTGCGGAGTTGATGATTTCTTTTATAATGAGAATAAAAGATTACATAAGAAGTTGGTTGAGAGAAATATACCGCATGACTATATTGAACGACCAGGGGGGCATGATTGGAATTATAGGTCAAATTCAATAAAATATCAACTTATATTTTTTAGTAATTACTTTAAACTATAGGAGAACAACCCATAACAATGTATGAAACCAATAGCCAAAACAGCTGCAAACTAATGGGTTAGAGCCTGTTTTTAATTTCTTATAATTTGACAAGTTAAAAATTCAAAATCAGCTGCTATTCTTAAGTGAGACTTTGTAGTACATTTAAATAAAAAGTAATATGATAATCATGGTATCCCTACTACTAAAAAGAGTTTTACCAACTCCCTGAAATAATATAGAATCAAAAAAATTGCTTCTAAAATAGAAGTTAGAAAATAGAGACTATTACCAAAAATAGATTACAATAATAAAAGAATATAGTTTCTAAGGCAAATAAGCTCTTCTTATTTAATTAAAGCAATAGTATATAAAATAAAAAAGAGTAAGAAATAGATATTGACGTATGAAAAAAAACGATAAGATACCGATAGTTTCAAAAAAAGCATTAGTTCCGTTTATATTGGTAACTTCATTATTCGCGTTATGGGGTTTTGCCAATGCAGTAACAGATCCTATGGTAAATGCTTTTAAAAAAGTATTAGAATTATCAAATTCAGAGGCAGCATGGGTGCAAATGGCATTTTATGGTGGTTACTTCTGTATGGCATTACCTGCAGCCATGTTTATGCGAAAGTATTCCTATAAAGTTGGGATTTTAATAGGCTTAGGCTTGTATGCTACCGGGGCTTTATTATTCTATCCAGCTGCAACAACTGAACAATTTTGGTTTTTTTGTTTGGGGCTATATATTTTAACATTTGGGCTGGCTTTTCTAGAAACGGCGGCAAACCCATATGCTTTAGCTATGGGAGCTAAGGAAACTGCTACTCAACGTTTAAACTTAGCTCAAGCCTTTAACCCTTTAGGTTTAATAGTTGGTTTATTTGTAGCGCAACAATTTGTTCTAACCAATTTACAATCAGATGACGTGGATTTTAGTGCTTTAGATGAAGCTTCAAAAGTATTAATTCGAACTTCAGACTTAATGGTTATTCGTAATCCTTATGTAATATTAGGGTTGGTTTTAATTGTTGTTTTTATTGTCTTTTTTGTTAGTAAAATGCCACAAGCTAAAGATGAGGGAGGTATGCCCAAAATAGGAGATACTTTTGCAGTTTTAAGTAAAAACAAAAAATATGTAATGGGAGTTATCGCCCAAGTTTTTCATACAGGCTGTCTTATTATGTGTTGGACATATATATATCAATATGCAGAAGCTATAGGAGTAGACAGTGTCACTGCAGGATATTACCAAATGGCAGCTTTTATTTTATTTACAATTGGCCGTGCCGTTGGCACCTATTTACTCAGATATATTAGTTCGGGTAAATTATTGATGTACTTCGCTATATTAGGAATATTTTTTACGGCTGGAGCTATTTTTATTCATGGTATTGTAGGTTTATATAGTTTAGTGGGGATTTCTTTTTGTATGTCGTTAATGTTTCCAACTATTTACGGTATAGCATTAGGTGATTTAACAGAAGAACAATCCAAAGTTGGTTCAGCAGGTTTAATAATGTCTATTGTAGGAGGAGCTTTAATGCCCAAATTACAAGCATTGATAATAGATATTGGAGGCAATGGTGTTAATGATATTACTATTTTGGGTGTTCCTGAAATTAATTTTTCATATATATTGCCAATGATATGTTTTTTATACATTGGATGGTATGGACTAAGAATTTATAAAAAATATGAAATTGTTAAAACCCTGGAATTAAAGTAGAAACAACTAATAAAAAAGTATAAATAGATAAGTAATTATTTGTAACTAAATTGTATCATTTTATTATGCTAATTATAGTAAATAATGAAGTCAAAATTAACAATGAAAAACCTTGCTTCGGAGCTCGATGTTTCTGTTTCTACAGTTTCTAAAGCTTTGAGTGATAGTAAAGAAATTAGTATTGAAACTCGCGAACGAATTAAGGCTTTTGCCAAATTATACAACTATAAGCCTAATAGCTTGGCTTTAAAGTTCAGTAGTCAAAAAACATATAGTATTGGTGTAATTATTCCTGAAATCGTGCATCATTTTTTTGCAACAGTATTAAGAGGTATCGATGAATATGCAAATGATAAAGGCTACAATGTTATGGTTTGTTTTTCTAATGAATCTTATGAAAAGGAGATTTCTAACGTAGAGATGTTGTTGGAGGGTAGTGTAGACGGTATTATTATATCAATTTCCAGTGAAACTCAACAAAAGAATAATTACAATCATATAAAAAAGCTAGTACAAGATAAATATCCTATTGTTTTGTTCGACAGAATCGTTGAAGAAGTTGACTGTGATAAAATATTTATTAATGATGAGGATAGTGCATATAAAGCAACCGAGTATTTGATTGAAACGGGGTGTAAAAGAATTGTGATAATTAAGCATGCCGAAAACGTTAAAATAGGCACATTAAGAAAAAACGGATATTTAAAAGCTTTGGCAAAATATAATATTGAGGTGGATGAAAGCTTAATAATCGAAGGTGACGAGGATAAAAATATTGAAGAGCTGCTAAAAGATTTGTTTAAAGATAATAATAATTACCCTGATGCTATTTTAGCAACTAATGGCGAAGTGTATGCTAGTGTAGCGATGCAAATGGCAAAAGCTAAAGGTTTGTCAATCCCCGAAGATATTAGTATTATAACTTTTGTAGATGGGCTAATTTCAAAATACTCGTCACCACCTCTTACAGCATTGTGGCAGCACGGATTTGAAATGGGTAAACAAGCAGTAGAATTATTAGTAGATCGAATAGAAGGTAATGAAGATGAATATCAAATTCAGAAAAAAGTAATTCCAACGAAACTAAAAATAAGACAGTCTACTCGGGAAATAAAATCAAAACAATAGTAGCTCAATAACTATGCAAAACACAGGAATATGAGCAAAAGCCAATAAACACATACTAATTATGATAGCGTCAATTAAAAAATATGGTTTACTTAAATCCCATTCTAGAGATCATGTTTTATTTGAAAAAGCACCTATTATGGGCTAAATAATTAAGGTAGTAATTGCTACAGAAATATTTAATATAAGGATCTTATCTTCTGTAACTTTTTGATAAAATATAGAACTTAACTCTATTTGCTATAGGTCAAATCTATTTTAAATGCATAAAAATCCGATATTCATGCAACACTAATATTAAATATTTTCTAGAATGATAATCTAGGTTTTTCATGTTTTAATTAGATAAGAGAAAAAATAAGATGAAGAACAGTGCTAAAACATAGAAAACTAGAATGAATTAACGAAAACGATTGTGATATAATAGCTCTATTCTATTGGCATGAACACTTCAGCTACCCAATCCATCGGATTTACATCATTGTGGGGATCGTTATAGTATATTTCCACAGGTAAATTTGTTACTTCTATATCATGATACCTCGCATAATCTCTTAATTGAATCCATGCACGATCAGATATCTTATAATTTCCGTTGAATATAGTTTTAAGCGCTTTACGTTCTTTAGTTTCTTTGATTTTAACTTTAGATGGCATCGGAGGATACTCCTTCAATTTCTTAATCGGAAAGCAAAAATCGAATTTTAAGCTGTCTTTCTCTATATTCCACTCGGTGACTTCTAAAAATGGTTGTCCTGTCAATTGGATTTCATCATATGCTTTTATATAGTTCATAGTATAAAATATATTCTTTAGCATCGCTTGTGCTTTATTAGAAGCTTTACTTTCTACAGAAACATAAATACAATATTGAGAAGGAATAATACTATCTCTAACGCTATGAAGATTGTAATTTTCTTTGTTTCTGAGCAAACTTTTACCAAATTTTTTAACAGTGGCAATACTTTTTTTCTTGAAATGATTTTGAGTAGAAAGAATTAATATATTTTGTATAAAACTATTATATTCATCTTTAGTATTTACTGTTACCTTGGTGGTATTCTCATCTATCATTTTCAAATTCCAATTAAATTTAAAAAGAGAATCCCCAAATTTGTAATTCTGAGTAATATTAGAAAATGGTTCTTTTTTTAAGTTAATTACAATAGTATCTCTATATGATTTACCATCATTCCATCGAATTAAATGATCATAGACAATACCTTGACTTTGGTTTGTTGTAAACGATATTCGATAGTTATATCCTTTAACAAAAAAATACCAAATCCCTAAGGCAAGTAATATAATTCCTAGAAGACGTAATATTGATTTCATTATCATAATAATTAAGTGTTTTAAAATTGTTATTAACTAAACCTCCGACAGAAAATCCTAATCCGTAACCTATTTTACTCTAAAAATTCCTAGTTAATCAAAGATACCAACAAATTTTCTACTATCATTTTTAAAGAGTTTACTATCGGTTTGTCTTCCTGTAAATTTACGATCTATTGAAACGTCATCAAAAAAATCTCTAAGAGATAGACAGGTACAATTACAATTGTAAAAATAACTAAGAATGTTTAATTCTGTAGTTGGGGAGATCTTGTTTTGAAAGTGTATTTGGTTCTAACTATTGTTTAAAATATTGAATAGCTTATTATTTTCTGAACAAAAGAATATTTATAAACCAATAATGATGAAGAAACAATTGATGTTTTATGCTTTTAAAAGCCACATATAAATTTAAAAATTATAAAAAAAATAAAGAGGGAGAGTTTTACCTCACCCCCTTTACAGTAATTAATCAAAGTTATATTAAATCAAATAAAGTTTTTATATTCCTTTTTAGTAACCAGGATTTTGCTGTAAGTTTGGATTGGATACCAAAGCAGCTAATGGAATAGGATATAATTTTCTTGTATCATTTCCAACAGCAGCAGGGTCTTTCCATTCCCAATCCTTAGTAAACTTACCGAATCTAAGCAAATCACCACGTCTCCAGAATTCTGTCCAAAGTTCACGACCTCTTTCTTCTAACATATCTGCTTCAGATACGCTACCAAGCGGGGAAGCATTTCTTAAAACTCTTAATTCATTAACCATTTCAGTAGCATTTCCACCACTTCTCATCATTGCTTCAGCTTTCATTAGATGTGCATCTGAATATCTAAACATTACCTGGTGTGCTCTAAAAGAATCATCTGATACTGATACTTGTCCAACACCAACTTGGTTAGGGTGGTACTTCTGGGTACGTATTCCACTTGCTTCATTACTATTAAATAAATCTAACTCTCTTGTAAATACTAAAGGATCACCAGATCTAGTTGTAAGTGGTGTACCATCACCGTCATATTGTTGACCGATTACAAAGCCATAGGAAAAACCATAATTTACAGTTTCATCAGCACTATCTGCATTTGGAACAAAGCCACGACGCTCTTCTTGATTATTTAATGGAGTACCATCAGCCAAGCCATAATTTGCGTTAGCATCTCCTTCAAAAGTATCATAAAATTCTGATAATGTTGCGAAACCATTCCATCCACCACCACCTTGATTAGGTGTCGTATGGTTATAGTGTAGGCCATTCCATATACGGTTACCAACACTTATACCATTGTTACCATACCAAATAGTTTCAGTATTAACTGTTGGTGTAAATAAATCGAAATAACCAGCTTGTAATCCATATCCATCAGCGGCAATAGCATCTACAGCAGAAATAACAGCTGCATAATTTGGAGTACTTCCAGTATAACGCTCTGAGTTTAAAATCACCTTAGCTTTTAGGTAATTTGCAGCAGCTTTACTGGCCACACCTAATTGAAGACTTGGACCTATAACTGCCAAGGCAGAAATTGCATCGTCTATATCAGTCATTATAAAATCATATGCTTCTTGAGGTGTCATTACCATAGGAACAGATGATCCAGGGTCAGTTGCATTTCTAAAAGGTACTTGACCCCAAAAATCTAATACCCAATACATATTGAACGCTCTTAGAAATTTTGCTTCAGCTACTTGCTGAGCAGATGCACTACTAAGAGGATCAATAATTTCTGTAGCTTTAAAAGCATTACCATTCGCTTGATTCCATACAGTTAATATGAACGGGTGATCTTGTTTCCAAGTATGGTTATGCAATTGTCTCCATATACCATTGTCACCCCAATCGGTTCCTCTAGTTGGTACAAGTAACTCATCAGTAGAAACCTCATTCATAGCAAACCAGTTTCCTTGTTCACCTATCATTCCATATGTATTTCTGTAGACACTTGTTAGTTGACCATCTACATCTTCAACACCACTAAAAACTGGTGTAGCCTGTATTACAGAATCAGTTTCTACTATTGTTAGATCTGAACACGATATGATGCTAAATGAAGCAATCATTATCGCAAAAATAGACTTTAGTTTAAATATTTTATTCATAATTTGTATTTTTAAAATTTAGCATTAATACCAAACGTAATAGTTCGAGGATTAGGGAATGCACCATAATCAATACCTAATGTTGGCAAACCATTACTTGTTCTGCTACTAACTTCTGGATCTAATCCAGAATAATCAGTAATTACAAAAAGGTTCTGACCAGTAAGCGAAAATACCATAGATTTAAATAAACCCTCACCACTTAATGGCATATTATAAGATACAGATAAATTCTGCAACCTAATAAAATCACCTTTTTCAAGGAATCTTGTACTTGGAGCTGCAGATGCATTTGTTGACTCACCGCTTGTAAGTGCTTCAGCAAGTACGTTTCTACTAGATGCAAAAGACCCAGCAGTAAAAAACGCATTTCTTGTGGCATTATAAAGATAATGACCGAAAGCGCCATTAAAATAAGCATTTAAATTCCATCTCTTGTAATTTAAACTGGTAGATAGACCTCCAGTAACAGTTGGTAAAGCACTTTTACCAACAAAACTTGGGCCACCATCTCCACCGTATAATGGACTCCCACTTGAATCAAATCCTTGAAATTCTCTAAGATACCATGAGAATAAAGGGTATCCTTCTTTAAGGTTTTGAGAGAAAGCTCCAGTTAAACCTTGACCATTAATTGAACCAGCATTATATTCTCCTGATAATGATTCAACCATATTATCATTGGACGCTATATTAAAGTTAACATTCCAAGTTAAATCTTCAGTTTGAACAAAGTCATAACCGATCGCAAGTTCAATACCCTTATTTACAATTTTAGAATTTGGAAGATTCACAAAACGGAAAGGCTGAATAGCTGGTTGAGCTGAATTAATATTAAATAGTAAGTCTTTAGTTTCTTTCTGATAAACATCTACACTACCACTTAACCTGTCATTATTGAAACCAAAATCAATACCACCACCATATTGTAGTGTACTTTCCCATTTCAGATCACGATTTTCGAAAGCAACAGGGCTAGTACCAGGAATACCAATCTCACCACTATTTGAAACATTCGTTCCGTTAAATCTAGTTCGTCTTACAGCATTTCCATATCCAACACCTTCTTGGTTACCAGTAACACCAGCATTTAATCTTAATTTTAATGTAGATACATTATCTCCAATAAAGTCTTCTTCATTTATTTTCCAAGCAACTGCACCTGAAGGGAAGACACCGTATTGATTTCCTTCACCAAATACAGTAGAACCATCAGCTCTAACTGTGGCAGTAACTAAAAACTTGTTTTTGTGTGTGTAGTTTATTCTAGTAAAAAAAGATTGTATTTCGTCAAAATTATCGAACGTATCTACATATACTGCTTGAACATTACCTGGAACTAATAAACTTGCAAAATCTGTTACAATAGTTGGTTGCAACCTATTGATAAACACATTCCCTGTTACAGGTACTCCTGTTTGAAAAGCTGTACCATACCCAAATTGCTGGTAAGATCCTTCAATCTGACCCATCAAACTATTAGTAGCAAAAGCTAAATCACTAGACATTTGATTTAGATCACCGCTAGAAAAACCCCATGCTTGAGATGAAATACTCTGACGATCAAACTTTTGATAAGAGAATCCACCTAATACATCAATCCTAGAACCATTACCGAGATCTTTCTTGTAATTCACGGTAGCTTCCATAAGCGTATTTTGAAATTCTAATCTATTAAAGTCACCTCTACCATTTAGATATATACCTTGTAATAAATTATCCTTAGAACTCATATTACGAGCGTCAGAATCTGCATAATCATAACCACCACTTACTTTTGCAGTTAAATTACTATTTAATTTGTATTCTGCAGATAGACTTAACATATAACGATTTGTTTTAGTCTCTGATTGAGTATATTTTAATAAGTTAGCAGGATTAACAAACCCACCAGTTTGATCAAAATCTGGATCATTTGGCCATGTAGGATTAGCAGCATAAGAAGAACCTATTATATCTCCTCTAAAACCTGCTGTACCTGCCAATGGCGCTGTATTATCATTAACTCTTGAGATTGAACCACTATAGTTGATTTTTAATTTACCATCCAAAAAGTTGTGTGAACCATTTAATCTACCAGTAATTCTTTCTAAAGTAGATGTTTCTACGATACCATTTTGAAGTCCACGACCAAAAGTTGCACGAAAATTCCCATCTCCATAATTTTTAGAATATGCTAAATTTTGATTTGTTGAAACTGCGTCTCGATAAATTACATCTTGCCAATCAGTATTTGAACCAAAATCACGCTCTGCTATTGAATAACCTAGACGTGCACTTTCAGATAAATAACTATTTCTATCTAAAATATTAAAGGTTTTGGAAGGGTTTGATATACTAGTGTTGAAATCAAATTCAAAAACACCTTTACCAGTCCTACCAGTTTTTGTAGTTATTATTACAACTCCATTTGAACCTCTTGATCCATAAATTGCAGTTGCAGATGCATCTTTAAGTATACTAATACTTGCAATATCGTTTGGGTTTAAGAAATTTAAAGGATTTTTTGGAGGTTGAGAACCGAGTTCTGATACAGGTAGGTCTCCAGAAGTCCCTCCTGCAGCTAATGGAATACCATCAACTACAAAAAGTGGATTGTTGTTAGATCGTACAGAGTTAGTTCCCCTTATACGAATATCAATTCCAGCACCAGGCTCACCACTTGTTAGCCCAATCTGAACACCAGCAGTTTTACCTTGAATTAATTGTTCAGGCGATGTAATAACACCCTGGTTAAAATCTTCAGAATTAACAGCTGCAACTGATCCAGTGGCATCCTTAACTGTGGTACTACCATAACCAATAACTACAATTTCATCCAAAGCTTGAGCATCTTCCTCTAACTTTACATTGATTGTGGATTGATTGTTTACCGGTACTTCTAGAGTGGAATAGCCTAAGTAGCTAAACACCAAAGTAGCATCAGAAGCGACATTATCAATAGAATACTTTCCATCGAAATCAGTACTAACTCCATTACTAGTACCTTTAACAACAACAGTAACACCTGGCAAAAGACCATCGTCACTAGTTACCGTTCCAGTTACTGTTTGGGCAAGCATTACACCACTAAATAGCATAACACCAAAAAACATTAATTGTTTAAGTAAATTGTTTTTCATAATTAATAAATTAGTTTTAATTTGTTTTTTTATTGTTTTTCAAGATACTTCAAAAAAAATAAATATAAAAATATTAAAGATTTTTTTTATAATATTCATGAATCTGAATCCACAATAATTCTCAGTAAATATATGGTAATTTAACTTTTAATTCACATTTTTTTAACTCACGAAAGCGGTTTCGTGTTAATAACTTTTAAGCGAAAACGGTTTCGGAAATGCATATAATTACCTTGCTTAACCTTGATTATCTAAAATAGATTAAAAAATCTTTTAGAAAACACTATTGGATTTGCTCCTTTTTTACTTGTTACAAACCAACTAACTACTGATGCAAAGTCTAATGATTAGAGGGAAATCTTCCTTAGATAACAATCTAAATAATTAAGAAGCTAGAAAAGAGTAACCATCCCCAACATTATCATCTACCTTTATTTTGAAAACTTATTAATAAAAAATTAGTTATTGTATTTTAATAAAGATATTTCTTCTTCTATAGTCTTACATAATTAATCTTTAGCAGTTTTATTAGTAAAATGAAATACATTCTTATGAGATTCAGTCTTCAGGCCTAGTGCATTAGTTATTTTACTTTTTTCGTCATTATTACATTTAATAAAAAACTGGCTTATTAATTAATTCCATAAGCATATATAATGAATAAAAAGGTGATCTTAAATTAATGTAAAAAAAATGAACCTTGGACTTACTATTTGTCGTAATAATATTTTTTTTGAAGTTTCATTTAGACATGCTAAACTTCCAAACATGAAAGCATCTGATTCCCTCACAGATTTTGATCCCTTTTTTTTAGCAAGTTTTATCTGATCCCAAACGACTAGGTTTTATATTCAATATGTTTTTGTAACATTATCCTCTAAGGTTATGTTGACATATCCCGTTTTATAGACATAATACCAATGCATTTTAATCCAAACAAAATCAACGAGATATTATTGATAAGATAAATAATGCACACATTTTTTAATAGAAATCTTTTGATTAGTTTGATCTTATTTAAAAGAATAACCTCTCCCCATGGCATATTTTATACCACCTAATATATGTTTTAAGAATGTTTTATCTGTATAACTTTCTTTATTGTGTCCCAAACCTGTATAAAAGGCATGTCCCCTTTTATATTTGTGAAACCAGGCTATGGGATGATTCTCTCCATTTTCTCCTCCTTTGTATGTGCTTTCGTCTAAATACATTAAAATATTAATATTAGGATTAATATTTTTAAAATTGTACCACTCGTCAAACTTAATCCATTTATCATCTAAAAAATGAGTTGCTAGATGAGATTTATCTATGACATTTATTGTTGCTTCCTGTGGGTCTGGATGGCTCTCAAAATAAGCTCCAACTAGGAGGTTATACCAGTGCCAATCATTCTCAGTATCTGTGGCTGCATGTATACCTACAAAACCACCACCTTTAGTAATAAATTTTTTGAAAGCTTTTTGCTGTGCTTTGTTAAAAATATCGCCTGTTGTATTTAAGAATACAACAACCTTGCAGTCTTTCAAATTAGAAATCAGAACATCTGAATTTTCAGTAGTTTTTACATTAAAATGGTGCTCTTTTCCTAATTTTTTAATACTCAAAATACCAGCCTCAATTGATTGATGTCTATATCCTGCTGTTTTAGAAAAAACAATAATATTTTCGTTTTTCTGCGCGTAAGAAGTATAAAAAATAGAGGATATGATTAAAAAAAAAATAAGATTTTTTGAGAATATTGAATTTTTCATGATTTTTTGTATAAAATTTTAAGAGCTGTTTTTTTCTCTTGAGATACGCGATTTACAACTCTAGATTTAAAGATTATTTATGTTAATAAGGGGTTCTGGTAATCAGCACATGTCATAAATAGCTAATCTAATTTTTTTTAAATTTCTTTAATTTTTATATTTTTAAACCAAACTTTATCGCTGTGATCTTGAAGCCCTATGTATCCAGAATGATACTTTCCAAAGCCTTCCCAATCTTTAAATTTTGAATTAGCTACCATAGTATCCCATTTTTTTCCTGATAAAGGAAATGAAATACTAGATTTCCCATTCATAGTAACAGTTCCAAGGTTTTTCTTATGATCAATCTCTAATACACATTTATTCCATTTTCCAGCAGGATTTATATATTCGTCGGGATATCCAATTAAGTCATAAAGAGATCCTGCTTTATGAATACCGTTTCCTATAAATGAATCTGGATGTCTTTCATTATCTAAAACCTGAATTTCCGGACCGGTCATATAGGCTTCTGAGAATTTTTCATCTTCATGTACCCCCCAAAATATACCACTATTGCCTACTTCAGATACTCTCCATTCCAATGACAAAATAAAGTTTTTATATTTTTTTCTTGAAATAATATTCTTTCCCCCTTCTTTACCAGGTGTAAACATCAAAGCATCATCTTGAATAGTCCATTCTGGATAGATATTCTCAGATAAATAGCCTCGCCAATTGTCTAAATTAGAACCATCAAACAAAATTGTCCAATCATCATTATTTTCAGATTGAATTGATGATGTAATTTGTTGTTTTACTTCATTGTTTTTCATTTTGTTTTGTGCTTTGTTACATCCTAAAAATAAGCACAAACTAAAAATTAATATTATTCTTAACATATTTACATCTTTTAAATTCCTAATATTTTTCGTAACTGATTCTCATCTTTAACTCCATCACTACCAGCAAAATCATCAAATCTTTTTGAGGTAGTTTCAGTAATATGATTTTTTATAAATTCTACACCTTCTATGGCACCTTGTTGAGGGC
>Ga0228622_1000577_pt1 | contig 19415 bp, 26 predicted proteins | sample 26DmetaG_FD_186035 | JGI IMG/M metagenome (GOLD analysis project Ga0228622, IMG submission 186035) | Seawater microbial communities from Monterey Bay, California, United States - 26D | ecosystem: Environmental > Aquatic > Marine > Coastal | place: USA: California | collected 2016-10-01
GACCAAGTCTGCCCATGATCACGCGAAATCAGTGCCCGAGATCGCGTGAAATAGATGCCCAGCTTCCCGTGAAATCACTGCCCACGATCAGATGAAATCTGTGCCCACCATCCCGCGAAACACGCACCGGATCAGTCGCCGCTCCACGACGTACATCTGAGGCTGCTGCGTTGATTGACCGATCGGCAAAGAGCACCAAGCGACCGGTCTTGCGCGCCTTTTGCACAGCGCCACGGGAGATCCCCGCATGCTCGGCGTAGCCGCGTTCAGATAGTCCTTCCATGACCTGCTCCAGAGCCTCAGGGTATTGTTATTAAACGGATAAATACGTCTATTTGAGTTGATTAGACTTCCGTGTCGAGCGATTCTCACATCAAGCAAATAGCCTGATTGGAGAAACACAGATGACCATTGCCACCCGCTACAACGCCGAAGCCAAACGCCTGATGCCGCACATGGCAGACGACCTCGCGGTTGACCCTGCGATCGACAACGCCGGCCACATTGACGAGATCGTGTTCCGCCGCGGCGAATACCTCGGCGGCATGGCCGCGGTCCTCCTCGCACTGCTTGAGCAGCAGAAGTGAGGGCGATGCAATGAGCACCCGCGCACAGATTGCCATACAGACTGGACCCGAAGAATGGGCGCATGTCTACGTCCACTACGACGGCTACCCCGAGCACATGTTGACGGTACTTCACGCTTGGACGCCCGAGGACATCCTTGCCGCCCGCGAGATCCGGCAAGTCAGCGCCGACGCGCTGGATTGTTTCGATCCGCCGCAGGCGCCGCTGGTCTTGCCGCGACCAACCCGCGCCTTTGGCTACCTGTATGTCTGGCACGACGGAGCCTGGGCGGATTTGGAGGCAAAGCAATGACCGAGCTCGTTCTGCCCAGTCAAAACGAGGCCTATGGGTTCTACGGGCAGATGACCGCCTGTGCCTTGCGGGACAGACCCACGGATTGGATTTGGACGGTGGCCTGCGCCTTTATCGGTTTGGCGACAGGCGCTGGTACCGAGGATGAGATGCGCGGCATCAGAGATTTTTTGGACAGCTCCATGGGACGGCATTTTGCAGATGATGTGATTGACGCGCTGCAAGGCCGCGCCATGAACAATGAAACCGCGATCATTAAGGCGATCGAGAAATGGCAGGCCTGGGCGATCAGCAATGAGACCCAGCGCGAAGAAGGCATTCCCGCGGGACTGCCATACCTCACCGGCTGGGTGCAGCACTTTGCGGTTATCGCCGCGAATGACACCGCCGACTGATGGCGCGCATCAACACCCAAAATATGGAAGCATCGATGCCCAAACTCACCGATACACAAACCATTATTCTCACAGGTGCCGCATCCCGCCCTGGCAACTTGGCCATGCCGCTGCCCAAGGGGTTGGCAGGCGCTGCTGCCAAGATGGCCGTCAGTAAAATGATCGAGCGCGGCTGGCTTGAAGAGATCGATGCCAATCTCCGGCGTCATGAACCGCTCTGGCGTGAGACCGGCGATGGTCATGGCACGACCTTGATCGCAACTGAGGCCGGACTTGATGCCATCGGCATTGACCCGGTCGTCGCGAGCACAGTCAGCACTATCAGAAAGGCTCAGACAGCGGTCAAATCTACAGAAGTGCCCGCAGACGCAAGTGAAGGCCTTAAGCCTAAGCTGGTCTCTATCCGGCAAGGTACCAAGCAGGCCCTGTTGATCGACATGCTGCAGCGCCCCGAAGGTGCCTCGATCACCGAGATTGTTGAGGCGACATCTTGGCAAGCACATACGGCGAGAGGTGCAATCTCTGGCGCGCTCAAGAAGAAGCTGGGCTTAGAAATTGTCAGTACGAATGATCGTGAGCGCGGACGTTGCTATAATATTGCCGCGGTAAAATGAGCTTTACGTTTTCCTCTTTGATGGCGCCCTCAGAATTAGACTTGCAAACGGACGTGTTAAATCTGACTGTCGATGCAGATCGACTACCTTCCGATCTAATCGCCTTGCGGCGCCTCAGCTGCAAAGCTGCTTTCACTTAGGACCAGCTTCGGCTGGTTCTTTTTTGCGCTCAAACACTCGGCGGATCGCATAGCTGCGCACAAGCGAGACCAATACGAATATTGCTCCGATTGCGGTGCTATCCCTGAAAGAGATCTGCAGCCCAAACCATGGGAACACCACGATCTGAGTGATCACGGCCAGCGCATAACCGACCACGACATTGGCGACCGCCTCGATCAGCGATTGGCGTCGCGACTGCATCATGCAGCCAGCCGCTTGGATTTGAGCGCCGCGAAGGTTTCGCCGCTGTCTGCTAGGACAGCCTCCTCGCCGGTGAAGGCTTGCCAGCGCTCGATAGCGACATCGACGTAAACCGAGTTCAATTCCACCCCATAGCAGATGCGCCCGGTGGTCTCAGCCGCGATGAGCGTGGTCCCAGATCCCATGAACGGCTCATAGACCGCCTGACCTGGGCTGGAGTTGTTTAAGATTGGGCGGCGCATGCATTCCACCGGCTTTTGTGTCCCGTGGACAGTTTCTGCATCCTGATCCTTGTTAGCGATCTGCCACAGTGTGGTCTGCTTGCGATCGCCGGCCCAGTGACCTTTGCCCTTGGCGCGTACCGCATACCAGCAGGGTTCATGCTGCCAGTGGTAATCGCCGCGGCTGAGCACCAGCCTGTCCTTTGCCCAGATGATCTGGGAGCGGATGGTGAAACCGGCGGCAATCAGACTGTCGGCCACAGTCGCTGCATGCAGGGCGCCGTGCCAGATATAGGCCACATCGCCAGGGAACAACGACCAGGCCTCACGCCAATCCGCGCGGTCGTCGTTCAGGACCTTGCCGGTGCGTTTCGTCTTGGCCGCGCCCGCCTGGTTGCGCCAGGAGGGATCGTATTCCACGCCGTAAGGTGGATCGGTGACCATAAGCAGCGGTTTGACGCTGTCCAGAAGGCGCCCAGCCACATCGGCGCTAGTGCTGTCCCCGCAGATCAGCCGATGCGGCCCGAGCTGCCAGAGATCACCCGTCACGGATACTGGGTTAACCGGCGGCTCAGGGATATCATCCTCACCCTCAACGGCCCCTTCGTCGCTCACCGTCTCTGGATCCTGTAGCAAGGCATCCAGATCCTCATCCGAGAAGCCCAGCAGATCGAGGTCAAAATCTTCAGCTAGCAACCCCGCGATCTCGTCGCGCAGCATCGCTTCGTCCCATTCGCCAAGTTCGGTCAGCTTGTTATCGGCAATCCGGTAAGCACGTCGTTCTGCCTCATCAAGATGGCCAAGCTTTATGACAGGGGCCTCCGTCAGGCCCAACGCGCCCGCCGCAAGCACGCGTCCATGACCGGCAATCAACTCGCCGTCGTCCGCGACCAAGCAGGGAACAGTCCATCCGAACTTCGCCATGCTGGCCGCAATCTTTGCAACCTGGGCCTCGCCATGGATCTTCGCGTTCTTGGCATAAGGGCGCAGCTTCTCGATCGGCCAGACCTCAATCTGGCGCGGCGCAAAGACAAGATCCATGGTGTTGGTGGCTCACGGGGCAGGGGCGTCGCAAATTGGAGCGCGCCCTAAAATAGGGGCGTGTCAGCGATCGCGATGTCAGGAAAACAAAAGCGCCCGCAAGGGTCATCCCCGGGGCGCAAATCTTCGATGATCAAGGGGTACGTCAAGGGGGCTAGGAATGTCAAACCAAAATGTGAATCGGAGTCACATTTAGGGGTTGGTGGATCCCAGCTGGAGACCGTGAATCCAAAACTGGCTTAGGTGGATTCTTGACAAAAATACTAAAATCCACCTCTGAAAAATTGTAAGTCAATGAAATAAATCCATAAAACAGTGCGAGCGGGTGGGGTGGCTTCCAAAGTGGATTCCCCGGTGAAAATCCAAGTCGCTAGGAAACTTGCGCGCTGCGCCCCCCCGTATACGCAAAGGCCCGGGGAGGAACCATGGGAAGGGGGATGATGGTCCAAGCCCAAAAATCCCTTAGTTCCTAGACGTCACGGTGCTGTTAAGCATTGCAGATCTTGCAGGCGCGCTGTAAAGCGTTACCTTGTAGGAAACGAAATGGCGCTCCACATGGATATCAGCTTCAAGAAGAAGAAGATGAAGAAGGTGTTCGAGGACGAGAAAGCCCTAAGAAAAGATTATGGTGATCGTATGGCTCGTGCGATCATGACCCGAATGGCTGTCCTTGAGGCGGCCGCGAACTTAGCCGAGGTACCCGTCGACAAGCCGGAAAGATGTCATCAGCTAACAGAGAACCGGGATGAACAGTTTGCTGTGGATCTAGTGCACCCTGAGCGGCTGGTTTTTGAAGTAGATCATGATCCAATTCCGCGCGTAGCTGACGGTGGAATTAGCAGGCAGGACGTGACAGCGGTGATGATCATTGAGGTGGTCGATTACCACTGAAGGAGGAAAGAATGACCAACCAAAAGAACCAATTTAACCCTTCTTATGCGGTTCCACCCGGCTGGTTGCTTGAGGAGCGACTAGAGATGCACAACATTTCGCATGCAGAATTTGCGAGGCGCTGTGGTCGGTCTCCCAAGCTAATTAGCGAAATTATCTCTGGAAAGGCTTCTCTCGAGCCTGAAACTGCTCTTCAGTTCGAAAAGGTTTTAGGAGTTTCGGCAAATATCTGGCTTGGCGTCGAGGCAAAATACAAGCTCAAGCAGGCTCGTGATGCCGAGGCGGAGTCTGCATTGCTTTTGGAAGGGTGGGCAAAATCTTTCCCGGTTACCGACCTGGTAAAGCGGGGATGTTTTTCTAAGCCAGTTTCTGTCGCAGATAGCGTTTCAAAACTACTGAGCTTTTTTGGTGTGGCGTCAGTAGATGCTTGGCTGGCAAAATATAGTGAGACCAATATAGCCTATCGTCATTCCAGTTCTTTTAAAAGCGAGGTTAGTGCGTTGGCCACTTGGTTCCGCTTGGGTGAGCTGGTCGCTGAAGAACAAGAGTGTGCCGAGTACCAAGCCTCAAAATTTCGTTCCGCATTGGCCGAGGTGCGTAAACTAACAAGATGTTCGATAGATGTGGCGATTCCTGAGGCCGTTCGGCTTTGCAACGACGCCGGCGTCGCTTTTTCGCTTGTGAAACCCCTGCCGCGTACAGCGTTGAGTGGCGCAGCATGGTGGCAATCACCCACTAAGGCCGTTTTGCAGTTGAGTGCGCGTCACAAAACAGACGATCATTTGTGGTTCAGCTTTTTTCATGAAGCTGCACATATCTTGCTGCATGGAAAAAAGCACAACAAACTTAGAAATGTTTTTGTTGATGGGCGAGATGGAAACGAAAGTCCGATTGAGGAGGAGGCAAATACTTGGGCGTCAAATTTTCTCATTCCGGAAAAGGAGTGGCAAAAATTCATAGTATCAAGCCCTCGTAGCTCTGAGGCCATAGAGATCTTCGCAAAAGAACAAAGTATTGCGCCTGGCATAGTCGTAGGAAGATTGCAGAAAGAGGGACTTCTCCCTTGGTCCCATCTGAATCGCTTAAAAATAAGGCTTGAGTGGGTCGCATAGACGCTTAGTATCAATTCTGCATTGGAGCGCCCATTTTTTGAATGCGCGCTCTATTTTTTAGCCCTCCACTTCACAGCTCTGAGTTCTCACGTTTTGTGGTCCAGGGTTTGCTTTTTGGCAATATTCGTCCCAATTCGATATCGCGCAGTATGGGTGTTGCTTTGAGGCAATCGAGGATCCATTCAAGCGCTTCTAGCCATTCAGAGTAACCATGCCGCGCTGCCTCAATCTGCTTCGCATCCGGCCGAAACATCACCGGACATGCCCGCACCTCCACGGTCCGCCACTTCCCGCGGGATAGAACGCGCTCGGTGCCGACCACCACGGTCGTTGCATGATCCCCATGCCGATTGCGTTTCATTTCCACAGGGACACAGCGCGGCACAGCCCCTGGCATCCAATCGGGTGTGAGCCCAGCGCGGGCGAGCTCTGCCACTCGAATGGCCATGCGCTTTCCGCCGAGGGTGTCGGGCATCCCAGCCACGGTGGCAGCGATCACTTCGGCATCCTCGTGCGTGTAGGTGCCCATCTTGTACTGGCCGCCGTCGATTTTGCAGCCCAGCGCCGCCCTCTGCATGAGGACGTACTCGAGACCAAAGCCAAATCCCTGACCACGCTCGGGGTCGGGCGGCTCGGGTAGCTCCAGCTGCGCATGCTCAACGCGAAACGCCCATTCCAGCGCCTGCTGTACGGACATGACGCGCTTTGGTCGCCCATGACTGGTGCGTGGGGAGTGGGTGTGAAGATTGCGATCGTGTTTCATCGGATACCTCGTTCGCGCAGGCGCTCTGCGGTCACGAGGCCCCGGGCCAGCATGGCATCGCGCATGGAGTTGGAGATCGCGCTGACGGGCAGGTAGCGATCGGAGTTGACCATCTCGGCGTAGAATACGGGCAAGTCGGTGATTGGTAGGGTTTCCGACTTCGCGGGCTTGCGGGCTTTGCGCCGACCCCGGTATTTTTCATCCGCCTTGCGCTGGGCGGCGCGCTGCATGACCCGGTCTAGCGCCTTTGGCCCGTCGGGCGGCTCGGGGTGTTCCTGCCTCGACGCTTCTGCCGCCTCGAGGATTTCGGCTTCGCTCAGCCCTAGTTCATCCCGCCAGCGCCGGACATGCTCCCGGGGCGGCCAGCCTTGCCACCAGCCGGGCAGGGGGCTGTCGGGGTCAAAGCCCAGCGCCGTGAGCAGCGATCCGAAAAACTCTTCATCGACGATTTCGCGCGCTTGCGCGTCCTCCTCCTCCTTTACTGGTTTACTTACTGGTTCTCTTACAAGGTTACTGTCCGGATTTCGGACACGGGAATCGGCATTTTCCGGACACGGGTCGGGGTCAAAATCGGACACGGCTCCGTGTGTGGATTTCGGACACAGGTGCGGGTTATCCACAGAGTTATCCTCAGAAATGGCCGTTATTTCCGGATCCTTTGCTTCGCCTGTGTGGGTAGCTTGGGAGCCGTGTCCGGTTTCCGGACCCGGGTCCGCGCGATCTTGGGTAAAGCCCGGCTCGCAGGCCAAGATGTAGCGGGTCGGCATCTGTCGCTTGGTGCCTGGGTTTAGCCGCTGCACGCGGCGGATCAGCCCAGCGCTCTCGAGCAGTGCCAGATGGTCATTCAGCGTTGATCGGCTGATCTCGCAATCATGGGCGAGCTGTTCCTGGGACGGGAAGCAGCCGAAGTCGGGGTTGAACCGGTCACAGAGGTGCCAAAGCACAATCTTGGTAGTGGGCTTGAGCCCGCGCTGCTGAATGGCCCAGTTTGTGGCGGCATGGCTCATGGTGCGACCCTCCCAGATGGAGAGGCCACACGCGTTGTGAACCCGTGGTCTGCCAACGCGCCCAGCGCATCGTCCAACGACCGTACCAGAGCCCAGCCAAAGCCCAGGGCCAGCACCGCGTCACGGAATGCCTCCTGCGCTGGGCTGAGTCGACCTTTGGGGGATTTCAGTTCGAGGAAAAGAACTTTGCCATCACATAGGATGACCAGGTCGGCAAATCCGGGATGGACGCCCATGCCGACAAGTATCGCCTGCCGCTTGGCCCCACGCGGGCCGGCCTCGGTCACCTCATTGGCACAGTGATGGATGATGGCGCCCTTGGGGAGGGCAAAGCGCAGCGCGGTCACGACAGCGCGCTGCAGATCTGCTTCTGGTGTTCCGCGTCGCTTCATGAGCGGCCCTCCCGATCTGGCGCGGGCAGCCGCCCCGGCATTTTGGCATCGAGGACGACAAGCAGGATGCGCGCGTCCTCGCGCTCCTCGGGGGTTTCACCATGCTGGGCCAGCACATTGCAGGCGAGCCGAACGAGATAGTCTGAATGGTGCACCATATCGGCGACCACCATGCGCGCCTCGCGCCGACGCTCCTCAATCCACTCCTGGCGGACACGGTCCCGGGCGCTGGGCTTGCGAAAGGGAAGGGGGAGGCTCATCGGCGTGACCCCGCACGGCGTGGCGCAGGAGCTTCCTGCAGCATCAGCCATTCCTGCACGGCATCACGGCGGTAATAGATCTTCCGACCGGCGCGCACGCAGGGCGGGCCGAAGCGGATCTTCTCCCAGCGGTGCAGGGTTTCAACGGTGACCCCAAGCTCAAGGGCGAGGTCGGGGCGGCTGATCCAACCGCTCATCAGGCGCTGCGGGCTACTGGATCGGGCGGCAGTTCCAATGTTTGGCATCTGGGTTCTCCTGAGTTTGGCCCGGCACGGGCAGAGTTCAGGTGTTCAGAAGCGCAGAGCGGAAAGGGTGGCGGGAAGGCGGAGACCGGCGGTGATGCGCCAAATGGCTGCCGGTCATTGATAGCATTGAGCTTTTGCTGTTTTGGCGCCGGTCGAGTTTGCGGCGCAGGGCGTTGCAGAAGCCGAGCAAATTGGCTGGAGAAGAGTCGTGACGGCCCAAAATCGGCCAATTTACAAGATTTCGCCGTGTTTCAGCGGGTTTCTCGTGCGTTCAAAAGTATTCGCCCAACCGGCAAGGGGTCCGGACCCTTGCCGGTCATTGATTTTAAACGGAATTTACAAAATCTGGCCTTGGTCAGGGAGTGAGATGGCCTGCGGAGCGTGTTTTGGGGCGCGAAACATACTCTGCAGGCCGGTAGATTCGCCCAGGGCGATGAACGCTCCCCGGTAATTTCTCCCATGATTTCAATGACCGGCAGGGTTTTGGCGCATCACCGCCGGTCACCGCCTGTATGCCGGCCAAAGCCTCATGCTTCGCTTGATAAGCCTGCGCATCTACGCCTGTGTCATGCGCATGAAGGAGGTATGAACATGGTCAACCGATTGCGATTGAATGATAAAACAGTGCGTGAGCAGATCCCGGAAGAGGAGCGGGCCTACCAGGTTTTCGACACCGAGATACGGGGGCTTTCCATCCGCGTGATGCCCTCTGGCGAGCGGTCCTTCGTGATGGATTACCGCTTTGCTGGCCGCCAGCGCCGCATGGCGATCGGGCGCTGGCCCGAATGGAGCGTTACGGCTGCTCGGGAACGCGCCCGGGAACTGCGCCGCCTGATCGACGAAGGCACAGATCCGATGGAGGAACGCGACACGCTGCGAGAGGCGCCCCGTTTCAACGACATGATCGAGCGGTATTTGATCGAGCATGCCTCGACTCTGACGCCCCTAAGCGCGGCTGATCATAAATCCTTCCTGACCAAACTGGTCGCACCGCACTGGGGCAACAAGCTGGTCACAGAGATCACGCCGCATGATGTGACAAAGCTTCTGAACCTGATCGCAGAGGGCAGGGCGCGGCCATCGAAGGCGAAGCCCAACAATCGTGCGCGCAAGCTGCAGGGGCGCAAGCCCACGCCGGTGCGCGCCAATCGCGTGGGTGAGGTGCTGCGTAAGATGTTCAATCTCGCCATCCAATGGGGCTGGCGCACCGATAATCCTGCCGCCGGATTCAAAAAACGCGTCGAGACGGCGCGAGAGCGCTTTCTCTCCCATGAAGAAATCGGCCGACTGGCCGAAGTGCTAGATGCGGCCGAGGATCAACGCGCCGCGGGCATTATCCGCATCTGCATGTTGACGGGGTCCCGCGTTGGGGAGGTGCGACAGGCGCAGTTCGAGCAATTCAATCTGGAGCTTGGAATTTGGTCGAAGCCCGCAGCCACCACCAAGCAGCGCAAAATCCACCGGGTGCCGATCTCAGCTGATGTGGCAGCGATCGTGCGCCAGCGGGCGCTCGTGGTACCCAAGGGCAATCCATGGCTCTTCCCCGGTGATGTGCCGGGCCAGCCCGTTAAGGAAATCCGCCGGTTTTGGGTGAAGGTGCAGCGCGAGGCAGATCTGCCGGATGTGCGCATCCATGATCTGCGCCATACATTCGCTTCGCTCTTGGTCAGCGGCGGCGCTTCGCTGGAAATGATCGGGAAGCTTCTTGGCCACAGCCAAATGCAGACGACCCTGCGCTATGCGCATTTGATGGACTCGCCTCTGCGCGCTGGGGTCGATGCCGTGGCCGGCATGTTCCGGCCACGCCCGAAGATTGTGCATGACGCGGATGCCGAGAAAGAGGCCAAGCGGGCCTAAAATCTGGGGCCTGCTTACTTCTCGCCGCGCATGGCGCGCCAGAAGGGGCGCAAGCGACGGCGAATTGTGCTTTCGTCGGGGATCTCCCCGTTTTCGGCCACATCGGCGAACCAGTCCTGAAGATAACCGATCAGTTCGGCCTGGGTCTCTGGAATGCCATGTTCGTGGACGCGCTTCAGCAGGGCCACATACATGCCTTCCCAGTCGTAGGGCGAGAGGGCGCCGGTGCCGCCGCCAATGCGGCGCAGCAGGTCATATTCGTCTTCGAACCGAAGCACGTCCTGACCGGTGATCAACAGGTCCGCGATGGACACCTCGACCCCATCCGCGGGCTCGGTGACGTAGCACCAGTCTTGGGAATGCTCGGGCTTGATCCGCTGTAGCTTGATGACCGTGGGGCCGGTTCCGCTGCGGCGAAAGAGGGGCAGCATGTCCATCGGCGAGATCGTGATCTTGCCTGAGACCTTCTCGTCGCCGCAGATCGCGAGAGAAACCCCTGTGACGATGTCCAGCTTGCCTTCTGTGGCCCAACCGCCAATGTCGGCGATCGTGCAGCCCCATCGGGATGCGGTTTCATGCAGGGTGAAGAATGCTCTTTGAGGTAGTGCCATGTGGGCTCCAGTTCTGATGTCGAGGTAAGACAGCGGGCGGCCTGGCAAGTTGCTGACGCCGCCCAAGTGGCAGCGAGGCAGAAACTCCAGGGTGCAGGCCGCCTGAAGCTGCACCCCCGCATTCACGGTCATGCGGTGACTGCCAAATTCTCCAATCGATCGGCATCCTTAGGACGAATCGTCCTCTCTCGGGTTATAACCCAGGCACTACGTCAAGAACTGTCGGGGATAAGCGCCATGTCGTTCCAAAAGGCACAAGACCTGTTGAAGCTCGCAGGCATGTCGGCCAGCCGGCATGGTGGCATCACTGTAAAGGAGGTCGCCGAAGCGTTCAGCGTGAACGAGCGGACCGCCCAGCGCATGATTGCTGCCCTGAAAGATGTCTTCCCAAGTATCTCCCATCAGACGGACGGCGAGCGGCGTCGCCGGTGGAAGCTGCGCGACACCAGCATGCTCGGCATGCAAGGGCTCTATCGCCGGGAACTTGTCGCACTCGAGGCTAGCATCACGCGGGCTGAGCGCGAGGGCGCGTATATGGAAGTGGAGGCACTTCGGTCCCTGCGTGACCGTTTGGTGGCAACCTTGCCGTCAGCACAGGCCCGAAGCATGGAGGTGGATGCTGAGGCGATCCTCGAGGCCAAAGGCTATGCCTGCCGCCCAGGCCCGAAGGTCAAAACCTCTCCGGCTGTGCTGAACGTCGTTTCGGCTGCCCTCAGAGGGCCGTTCCGGCTCATCATCCGATACCAGGGGGCGCAGGATGCCAAACCGCGCAAGCGCGTTATCGAGCCCTATGGGGTCTTGCTGGGCACGCGACATTACCTGATTGCCCGTGATGCAGCCAAGGATCACAAACTGCGCCGTTTCCGCATAGATCGCATCGAAAAAGCCGAGATCACCAATGACTGGTTCGAAAAGGACAGGGATTTCGACCTTGAATCTTACGCTGCTCGATCGTTCGGGTCGTTTCATTCGGACGAGGAGTTTACCCGCGTTGTGTGGCGGTTCAGCCCAGCCGCTGCGCCGACGGCCAGGGTGTTCGAGTTTCATCCCAAGCAGGAAATGACCGACTTGGAGGATGGAGGGCTGCTGGTCAGCTTTGAGGCCAGCGGGCAAGTCGAGATGGCCTGGCATCTCGCCAAGTGGGGTGCAGAGGTTGAGGTGGTGGAGCCGGCAGCGTTGCGTGAGATGGCAGTAGCATACCGGAATGCATCCGTTCGCGTGTTGCCATGATGCGGGGGCCACTGGTGCCTGCAAAGGGACTTGTACACATCGTCGATTTGGGCGGAATGCGGTCATTCATTGCGATCTACACCAATGTTCGATATGCGGGACGGAGCTGTCGTTCAACAAGAAAATTAAAGGTCCGCAATGGAAATTTGTCCTACTTGTACCCAGCCAATTGAAACCCGTTTAGCGGCCCTACTGATCATTTTCTACCGCCTATAAAAAGAAACGCGGCGGCATCTTCTTTATCCATCGGTCGCGCGAAAGTTCCGTTGCATTAGAAAGTCCGGTAAGAGAAAATTTCGCACCACTATTCATGCGATCGATGTTTGCTTGATGAAAAAGCCCTGGTATCTATCTCCCCTCATCGTGGGTTTAGGTGGATAACTGAAATGCGCGCGGAATCATGCGACGCAAATTCAACCGCCTGATAAACAGCTCACCAATCAGGATCGTGAACACCGACAGACAGATGTCCCAAATGTCGCCAAGGTATTCAAATGGACCGATATAGGTAAAGAACAGCAATCTGTGGCTGGCAGGGCCCGCTGCAACACAATAATTTCGGATCATCCATGCGCGGTGCGCCGCAAAGTTACGATTGAAAATATGATATAGCGCGATAAACGGAATGATGGTCAGCGCACCGCCCCAGACATAGTTGGATAGGTGGTTGAATGTAGAGAACCGATCAGAGAACATAAAGTTCATCCACAGCGTGGTTGTACCCGCAAAGAGCGATGCAAAAACAAACGCATAGCCAAACGCACGGTGAAGCGCTGGCATCCGCACGCGCAAGCCCGTATTGAGCGTGAAGATCCCAGCAATCAGCATAACCGACCCGCCAAAGACATGCCATATGATGGGGATCGGGTGTGCGCGGTGATGTTGTGCCGTCGAGATCTCATCGCACTCTATTTCGGGTTCAACGCCATTTTCAGACGTCTCGTACACCGCACAAAGATCTATTTCCGCTGGCGTGAATGCGAACCCAGGGCTCACAACATTTGCCGTCCGCGTCACGCTATTGGCTGTCATTATGACCGCAATGATAACAAACAATACTGTGCCAAGGATGTGTATCGGCTTCATTTTCTTTCTCCTACCCCTCAAAATTCAAAGGACAGGCCAGCGCCAATGCCGTCGCTCGTTGACCACCCGACTTGAACAACAGGACCGATATCCAACTGATATGCCGCGCTAAGCCCGTAGGAATGCTTTTCTTCGTAGAAGCTGTAGTTTGCACCAAGATCGATCTCGGAAATTGAATACCCGAGTTCGGCCCCATATGATGATTTGCCATTCTCATTCCCGGTATATGAGGTGACGATGGATAGATCACGGACACCGGTACCCGCCGAAATCGTGTAGTAGCCAACATCATCGGCTGCCCCATACCCTACCCCGATGGTCAACGGGTCTGCATCATATGTCGCGGCGATTACATAGTCATTCATGCCATTGACCTCATACGAAGCCGCAAAGCTGAACCTATCGAAATTCACCACGTAGAGAATTTCGGCGCTCGCGTCTAAATCGGCGCCATCCCCAACATTTGAAACCAATTCATCAAGAGAATTTCCAACATCGCCATACGAAAGTGTTCCAAATTGGGTTTCGGAATAGACGACAATATCGATTGGCTTGCTACTTTCTGCACCGCCCTCCGAGTTGTGTTTCAGAAATGACTCTGACGAGGCTCCGAACTCTGCACCCAGCATGACAGTGTTGGCAAACTCGCGAGATATGCCCAATGTTGCGGCTAACTCTGATGAATTCGTTGTCTCACCGTTTGCGTAAGAAAAACTGAGTGAGGCATTTCCTGAGACTTCGACAGTCGTGCCGCCGATATTCCAACTCAAACCATGGTCATTCAATTCAATTTCTGACTCATCATCAAATTCCTGTGCGATAGCTGGATTTGTACATGTAACAATTGCAATAAATAAGGCCGCTCTATTTGACATGGATCATCCCACCGTTTGTCTATGCCCGAGATAGACCCCAAGACTCACGCGCGATTGTCGGAAAAAATACGATTTCGTAAGAAACCAATTTTGCGCTGTTTCAACGTTCACAAAATCGTAAGTTTGTCGCAAGACCTGCGGGATTTTGGGAGTCTAGCTTTGTGCAACCACTACCTGTGGTTCATAAAAGGAGAACACCATGAAGATTAAATCCAATTTTGCTGTTGCTTTGTTTGCAGCGCTGTCGTTATCTACCGCGGCCTTTGCCATCGAAGTAAAAGGCACGCCACCGGCGGGCGCCGTCAGTATCGCACAAATTCAGGAAGCGGCCCAAGAAGAAGGCAGCACTGTTAATTCAGTAGAATACGTCGTCGTTGCGGGCGAAAATCTCATCCGCGTTGAAGGGGTTGAGGAAGGCGGGGCACCGTTTATCGCACTACTTGATTTCCAAACGGGCGAGGTTTCGGCTATGATAGACCCTGCGACAGGGAACATTATGGAAGAAGGTGAATATGAGGAATAATCCGTTTCCTCTAGCCCTAGTCCCAATGCGCAACATGCGTTGGGGTACTCTGCGGCTAAGCGGTGAGTGACGGCGCATGCGTGTCTTACTGCTTGAAGATGATGAGGATGTTGGCCCCTGGGTTCGAACCGGTCTGAAAGAAAATGGGCATGTTGTTGATCTCTTTGCCAATGGAAAAGACGCTCTGATTGCGGCGACGCTGCAATCATACGATCTGTTCATATTTGATCGCATGGTTCCCGAACTTGATGGCTTGTCACTGCTAAAATCGCTTCGCGCCTCTAAGAACCAGACCCCTGCCATTTTTCTGACGGCTCTGGGGGAAATTGATGAGCGTGTGAAGGGGCTTGAATATGGCGCGGATGATTACCTTGTTAAACCTTTTGAATTTGCAGAACTTTTGGCGCGCATCGACGTGATAGCAAGACGGCAAAACGCAAGTAATCAAGAACAGATCATCGAGTTGATGGCGGGTGGGATCATTCTGAACCTTGTATCCCGCAAATGTAGCCGAAACGCCCAAGTCATCGATTTGACCGCCAAAGAGTTCCAGCTCCTTGAGTTTTTTATGCGCCACCCCGATCGTCTGATCACGCGCACCATGTTGCTTGAGCAGGTCTGGGATATGAGCTTTGATCCAACCACAAGCATCGTAGAAACGCATCTGTCACGTCTGCGCAATAAAATCGACAAGCCTTTTGGACTGCGAACGATCAAAAGCCGGCGTGGGGAAGGCTATGTTTTCGAAGCTTAAATGGTTCTACCACTCTTCCGCTTTTAAGTTGGCCACGACGCTGAATTTGGTGTTTGTCGCGCTGCTGGTTCTCACATGGATCGTGACAAGAGAAGTCGTGGACGAAGCGCTTTATAACCGCGCCGAAACTGAACTTTTAGTGCGGATGAAGAATTTGCAGGAAAATCACCATTTATCCCAAGAAAATGGGGTGTTCAGAGAGGTAGATTTCGATGGCAACTATATCATATGGGGGGCATGCAAGGACGACGCGAATTGCACGAATATGCACCCAGAAATCACGGCGAAGCTGGGAATAATCAAGATTGAAATTGACGATGCAGTCTTTTTGGGGCTGATCCAATATAGGGATGGCATTCGCTATGTCGTCGCCCTCGAAACCGAAGAACTGGAGTATGCAAGTTCAGTTCTGGATCGGGTATTCTTGCTTTGTATTTTGGCAAGTTTGGCGATCGTTCTCTTGAGCGGGGCGGTTCTGGCGCGTCGCTCGCAAAAACGCATTGACCAGATATCTGATATTTTGTCTCAGCTTGCGTCAGGACATTTGGATGCACGTTTGGCTGAAAGCCCGCGGCAGGACGATCTGGGTCGCATCGCAATTGATATCAATTCCACGGCAGACAATTTACAAAAACTTGTCGAGCAAACGCGCAATATTGGGAACCATATTGCTCATGACTTACGAACACCGCTAACAAAGCTGAAGGTTCATGCTGAAGCGATACAAGGCAAGGCGAACCAAACCACGAAAAATGCCCTAAATCGTGATATCAACAGGATGAAGCAGGTAATCAATGCTATCTTGCGGCTTGCTCAGATTGAGGCACAACAATCGCAATCCAATTTTTCACCGATTGATCTGAATGCGTTCGCGCGTGAAATCTATGACACCTTTTCTGTGGTTGTCGAAGACAAGGGCAAACGCCTCAGTTTGCGTGTGGATGATGCGAGGGTCGTCAACGGCGACGTTGCCTTGTTAAATCAGGCCGTGGCCAATCTCATTCAAAATGCGATCAGCTACGGCGGAGATGAAATCTCGCTGTTTGTTGAAGGCGCATCAATTGGGTTGGCGGATAATGGCGTTGGAGTGCCACCAGTTGAATTTGAAAACATCATAAGACCGATGGTCCGTCTCGACTTTGCCCAACAACGCGAAGGCTCTGGACTGGGGCTTGCGCTTGTAAACGCTGTCGCAAAACTGCACGGCGCAAAGCTGGTTCTGGACGCAAATCAGCCAAGTGGGCTGGTGGTAAGGCTGGTTTTTAGTTCCAAATAGACATCTAGTTTTTCCAGAGTTTTTCGGTAGTGGGCAGCACGCAATAGAGCCGCTTCGGAATTCGGAATGAGCTGTGAGGCGCTTATTGGTTGTTGCGCACTAGGTTAAGGGCATCGGACCCGCCAAAAATGAGTTGTAGGTTTCAACGTTATCCCTGATGTCGGTTTTCCCTAATGCTACAGCCGCGAATGCGAATATTTCTACTATATACTGGATGCTTGCTTGAGGCCGTCCACAACGTCAGCAAAAACCCAGGTTCCCACAAAGCGGACTTTAGCCGCAATACAGCAATTCGGGAGTCTGGGCTCAAAGCCGCTGTTCGCCGCAGCATGCCTGAAGGTCGGCTTTGGGCCAAAAGCGATTATCTTACCTTTGGTAGAACGATTATTCATGTCAACGCCATGTCAACGAGCGTACGTCATTTTTTGAGTGTGAGACACGGTGGGTGTGGGCCGATGTCAGCGAGTTTCAGGGCCGAAAACTTGTGAATTCAAAGGCTTGCCGCCTATGTCTTTGAAATTTATAAATTATTGGAATCGTTGAATAATGGGCTCATAACCTGAAGGTCGTAGGTTCAAATCCTACTCCCGCAACCAAATTAATACGCCAAATCAAATGCTTAGAGCCCGACTTAATCAGTCGGGCTTTATGCGTTTATTCCATGTCAACGCCATGTCAACGTTTGGCGAGTCGCAGCCCCTGAAAAGCCGTAATCAACGATAATCAGCTGCTTTCAGTGACGGCAGGTGACAATCGCGTATACTGAAGCGGATTGGCTCGGCCAGCTGATGACGGCAATCGTGACCACCCCCAGCCTATTCTCCGCAGAGAATGCGGAGAATAGATCAGATAATTTCCGCACAGCACGCCTACTCTATCCAGGAAAGTTGGCTAGAACTGAAATGTGAAAAGTTCACTGTGAGGGCGAGAGTCAGCTGTTGATCTCAGTCTCAAACGCTTCGATCGTAGCGAGGATTTCATCGAACTTTGGTGCGTCACCGATGATCATTTCCCGCATTCCGGCGTAGTCTTTTCTGAGCGCGGTGGCGAGGTTGGCGTTCGGCACCAAGCGCAAGGAGCCGGGCTTGGCATCATCGTAGTTTGCCCAGGCGGATTTGAAAAATACCGATTTGTGATGTGCGACTTCGGTCAGCAAATCTAGCTTTCCGAGGGCACGTTTTTTGGCTTCATGCCCAATCAGCTGGGCCATATCGTAGTAATGGCGGGACATGCGATCTCCGAGGGGTTTGCTCGCATCTTGATGAAAGAGCATATGCAAAATGGTCGCTTTCTCCCAGAACGTGCGCTCGACCCCTAACACTTTCACCCCGACCAGACCGTCTGCCAGAAGATCCGGAAAAGCCTGATGCAGGTATGGCGCAATGTCGATCTGCTCGGCAGGCAGTTGGACGCCACGAGCACCGAACTCAAAGCGTACAACCGGTTTGACATAGCCCACATCGCTTTCTGCCAATGTAGGATAGGCAAAGAGAATGGTCTGCGGGTCGGTTGCATCAACCGACAGGGTGAAGCTTTGTTCTAGATGGGAGCCAAAAGCAGTTTGAATTTGGGCCAGAAGTTGGCCTCCGACGGCTTCTTTCGCCGCTTCCTCCAGTTCCTGAAGCAACCTTTTCTGTTTCTTGCCTTTCAGGCCTGGGCCTTCTGGATCGCGGTCGCCTACAAACCCGAGTTGTTCGCGGTCTATTGAGAGGTCTACATCCTCGGAGAAGCGGTGGATCACGTCATAAGCTTTGGACAGGGAGGTTCCGCCCTTAAAGATCAACTGCTTGCCAAAAGATGGCAGTGCAAAGAGCTGCTTTAGGGACCAGCAAACCCAGAAATCTTTTTCGACGATTGCCTTCGACATTCCAAGCTGCGCTGCAGTTTCTTGAAAGGCTTCATCTCTGAGCTCAGGCGCGTCGTTGGCAAAATTTTCCATGCTCAAGCGTGTGAAACAATCTGTCGGACAATGGGGTGCATCCATGCAGGAGCGTGGATGCTTTGCTTTGCCAAGAGCTTCCGATCATTGTCATCCAGTGCGCGTGCAAGCCGGTCGACGATTTGACCGTCCACACGGTCCTTGCCGACATAACGCAACGCTTGGAAGACGACCCCAGTCTTATGTCCTGCACCGACTAATGTTTTTGGGGATGCATTGCGAAACTGGATGACCTGCCGTCCGACTTTCTTGGTACGGGTCGGGCCGTCGGTCATATAGGTCGGCTTGGATGGCACCTGAGTGGTAAGACCCAGTTGATTGGCGGCCATCGAAGGAGACGGCTGCAAGATCTGGCCGTCCTTTCGTGCGACAGCCTTGGCTATGTCATCGGCGGAAGGCGAGAGAAATCCGAAGCGGGGGCTCTTCTTCGGGTAGTCATACAGCCCCCGCGTCAGCCGCCGGATCACACCTTGATCCGCAAGGCGTGACAGGGCCTGATCCACGCTTGCGCGGGACCCAATATCGAGAAAATCGCTGGGCGCGAAGATGGCCCCGCGATCTTTGTCAATGATCCGTTGTTTGATGCTTGAAGTGATCATGCTTGTGCCTCTTGTCAGAAAATACAATAAGTTTTTCTGAAGATCAATAGGCGACAGGGCACCCCCCCGAGGCATCGCTTGCATCGATGGAGTCAGAGGGCCTTAGCTATGAGCCGCGCGACTGACCGCACGGGCTAGCCAGGTTGGAAACTGTGGTGCTGCTGCGACCAATTCGGAAAACGACGCGCTTGGGATTTTACGCTTGAGCGTCTTCAGTGCGCCTTCGGCCTGTTCAGGGCCCAACCATGCTAGCGCACGGACGACTTGTCCCGATGGCCGATTTGCAAGAGCAAGTTGCCAACGCGGAGCATGCCGCAGTTCGACCTCTTGCTTGCCGATGGACAGCATCCGGCTACGGCCAGATGTGAAATACACGGACCGTATAGGAACCTGGGTCGTCAGCCCTAGAGCGTTGGCCGCTGCTGCACCGCTGGGAACAATGACTTCCCCACGCTGAGCCGCCAACGCTTCAATGGCTTGAT
>Ga0228622_1000579_pt1 | contig 19339 bp, 18 predicted proteins | sample 26DmetaG_FD_186035 | JGI IMG/M metagenome (GOLD analysis project Ga0228622, IMG submission 186035) | Seawater microbial communities from Monterey Bay, California, United States - 26D | ecosystem: Environmental > Aquatic > Marine > Coastal | place: USA: California | collected 2016-10-01
TTACCTATACTTTTTAACAATTATAAAAATGATGTTAACTAACTAATAAATAAGTAGTTATTAATTAAAATATAAAATTACTTTTTAAACCTGTTGATAACCATATGTATTTGTATTTTTGTTTCTATTAAAAGCATAAAAACCAACTTAATATGAATATTTCTATAGGGAATGATCATGCTGCTACAGCATATAAATTTGAGATTATTAAATTGTTAGAATCGAAAGGTATAGTAGTTAAAAATTATGGTACTGATTTTCACGATAGTGTAGATTATCCAGATTTTGTACATCCGGTAGCAAAAGATGTTGTTTTAAATAAAGCACACTATGGAATATTATTATGTGGGAGCGCTAATGGTGTTGCTATGACCGCAAATAAATACAAAGAAGTAAGAGCAGGTTTATGTTGGTCTAAAGAAATTGTGGCCTTAATTAGACAACATAATAATGCTAATATTTTATGTATCCCAGCAAGATATACATCAATTCCTCAAGCATTAAAAATGGTAGAAACATTTTTAGAAACAGATTTTGAAGGAGGAAGACATCAAAATAGGGTTAATAAAATACCAGCTTGTTAAATATGATCTTTATTATTAAAAGGTTTAATGAATTATCAACTCAGGAGTTGTATACTGTCTTACAACTTAGAGCTGAAGTTTTTGTAGTAGAGCAAGATTGTGTTTATCAAGATCTTGATAATAAAGACTTAGATGCGTATCATGTGTTAGGTGTTTTAGATACTAAAATAGTAGCATATGCAAGAATATTTAAACCCGGTGATTATTTTTTAGAATCAAGTATTGGAAGAATCGTTGTAAAAAAAGAATTTAGAAAATTTCAATATGGATATCAGCTAGTTCAAAATTCTATACTATTTATAGAAAATAATTTACAACAAAATAAGATTCTTATCTCTGCACAATCATATCTTACTAAATTTTATAATTCATTAGGTTTTACTCAAGTAGGAGAGGAATACTTAGAAGATGGTATTCCTCATATTAAAATGCTTAAATCTTAAAAGAAACTAGGTACTTCTTTAACTTCGCCAAGTTTTAAATTTTCTAACAAAATTGTTCCTACTCTGATTCTTATTAAACGTAATGTAGGAAAACCAACCGCTGCTGTCATTTTTCTTACCTGTCTAAATTTACCTTCTTTTAAAGTAATAGATATCCAACTTGTTGGTCCATGCCTATCCTCTCTAATTTTTTGTGTTCTATCTTTAAAGTTTGGAACAGGTATTAAAGAAGATTTACAAGGTTTAGTTGTATATTTTTTTCCTTTAAAACCAATAATTACACCACTTTTTAAAATATTAATATCCTCTTGTGTAATACAACCATCTACCTGGACATAATATTCTTTTTCTACTTTTTTACTCCTTATTTCTTCACTTACCTTTCCGTTGGTAGTTAGTAAAAGAAGCCCTTCAGAATTTACATCTAGTCTACCAATTGCCATTGTTTTATCTGGAAAATTAAAAAATTCTCCTAATAATTTTTTCTTTCTTTTATGAGGATTTACAAATTGTGAAATTGTGCCGTAAGGTTTATGAAAAATAAAATGTTGGTGGATATCCATAAAAAAAGAGGCTATAAATTCGTCCAAAAATAATCTTTTTTCATTTATAATTGCTAATCAAATTTTGTACCTTGTCGTACTTTTTAAAAATTAAATAAGCAGTATTTATGGCAGCAGACAAAGAAAAACAAGCAAAACTTAAAGCCCTTCAGTTAACTTTAGATAAACTAGATAAAACCTACGGAAAAGGGTCTGTCATGAAAATGGGTGATAGCGTTGTAGAAGAGGTAGAAGCAATTTCATCTGGTTCTTTAGGTTTAGATTTAGCACTCGGTGTTGGGGGATATCCAAGAGGTAGGGTTATTGAAATTTATGGCCCAGAATCATCAGGTAAAACAACACTAACTTTACATGCAATTGCTGAAGCACAAAAAGCAGGAGGAATTGCTGCTTTTATTGATGCTGAGCATGCTTTTGATCGTTTTTATGCTTCAAATCTTGGTGTAGATATCGACAATTTAATAATTTCACAACCTGATCATGGAGAGCAAGCTTTAGAAATTGCAGACAATTTAATTCGATCAGGAGCTATAGATATTGTTGTTATAGATTCAGTAGCCGCTTTAACACCAAAGTCTGAAATTGAAGGCGAGATGGGAGATTCAAAAATGGGGCTTCATGCACGTCTAATGTCTCAAGCACTTCGTAAATTAACTGGAACAATTAGCAAAACAAAGTGTACTGTTATTTTTATCAATCAATTACGAGAAAAAATAGGTGTCATGTTTGGGAATCCAGAAACAACAACAGGAGGTAATGCACTAAAATTTTACGCATCTGTGAGATTAGACATTAGAAGACGAACACAAATAAAAGATAGTGATAGAGTTATTGGAAATCAAACAAAAGTTAAAGTAGTTAAAAACAAGGTTGCACCACCTTTTCAAATTGCTGAATTTGATATTATGTATGGAGAAGGAATTTCTAAAGTTGGAGAGGTTCTTGATATTGGTGTTGAATTAGGGATTGTAAAGAAAAGTGGTTCTTGGTTTAGTTATGGTGAAACTAAACTAGGTCAAGGAAGAGACGCTGTTAAATCTTTAATAAAGGATAATCCAGATTTAGCAGAAGAATTAGAAGGAAAAATTAAAGAAGCTATTGATAATCAATAAGAATAAAAAATTTTTAAAAAACCACTAATTTATTAGTGGTTTTTTAAGTTTTATACACCTGTACTACCAAAACCTCCAGAGCCACGCTCGGTTTCATTCAAGAAGGTTACCTTCTCCCATTTAATTTGTTCGTGCTTTGCAATTACTAATTGAGCAATTCTATCTCCATCATTTATTACAAATTTATCTAGGGATAAATTAACTAAAATAACCCCAATTTCACCTCTATAGTCTGCATCTATAGTCCCTGGACTGTTTAGAACAGTAATTCCTTTTTTAGCCGCTAAACCACTACGAGGTCTTACTTGAGCCTCTAAACCTTTAGGAAGTGCAATAAATAAACCAGTTTTTATAATAGTTCTCTCTAGAGATTTTAGAGTTATTGGCCCATTTATACATGCCCTAAGATCCATACCAGCAGAAAGAGTTGTTTCATATGAGGGTAAATCGTGTTTGGATTTATTAATTATTTGTACATTCATTATTATTGTATTGATGAAAACAAATATAATAAATCAACCTAGTAATAGATATTAGATATAAGAATTATTACTTTTGAAAAAAAAAAAATTTTTTAAATGAATAATCAGCTAAAAGTAGCGGTTCTTGGTGGGGGTAGTTGGGCAACTGCGATTGTGAAAATGTTGTGTGAAAACTTAGAAACTGTTGGCTGGTACATGCGAAGCACATATGCCGCAGAACACATAAACCTAAACAAACACAATCCAAATTACTTAAGTTCCGCAGAACTTCATCCTTCTCAATTAGACCTTTCAAACGATATTAACAAGGTTGTGTCTAATTATGACATCTTAATTTTCGCAATCCCCTCCGCCTTCTTAACTTTAGAACTTGAAAAATTAACGGAGAGTTTAGAGCGCAAAATAGTTTTTTCAGCAATTAAAGGAATCGTTCCAGAAACAGGTTTGATTGTAGGAGAGCATTTTTATGAAAAATACAATGTTCCGTATAAAAACATTGGAGTCATTACAGGACCATGTCATGCAGAAGAGGTTGCTATGGAAAGACTTTCATATTTAACAATAGCTTGTCAAGATGAAGACAAAGCAAAGACGGTTGGAGGCTGGCTACAAAGCAGGTATATCCGTGTTAAAATATCAGATGATATTATAGGAACAGAATATGCCGCGATGCTAAAAAACATTTTTTCTATAGCAGCAGGAATATCTCACGGTTTAGGTTATGGAGATAATTTTCAATCTGTACTCATGAGTAACTCAATTCGAGAGATGAAGCGCTTTATAAAAAAAGTTCATAAAATGAAGAGAAACATTAATAACTCCGCATATTTAGGGGATTTATTAGTAACCGGCTATTCTACCTTCAGTAGAAATAGAATGTTTGGCAATATGATCGGTAAAGGCTATACTGTTAAATCTGCAATGTTAGAAATGAGTATGGTGGCAGAGGGGTATTATGCTACCAAAAGCTCTTATAAAATTAAAAACAAAAATGGTGCAAGAACCCCTATTATTGATGCAGTTTATGCCATCCTTTATCAAGGCAAAGATGCTAAAGCAATTTTTAAAAAACTAACAGAGCTTCTAGATTAATACGACTTACACTTCAATATCTAAGTTATATTACACCTTTTTATTTATTACTTTTGTTGTAAATATAACATTGTGTTATAAATACAACATTTATGAAAACAATACAAGAATCGGTTGAAAGTATAATTCGAAAAACACCTTTTATTGAGGAGGCATTGAATGAAAAGCTAATAAATGTTTCTTCTTTGGCTAGGATCATACTTCCAAGAGTAGATAAAATGTTAAAAAAACAAGTCAAAGTAGGTGCAGTAATGATGGCAATTAACAGAATTTCACCTGCAAGCGAACTAAGAATACGAAAAAATATCAGGAAATTTACACTTTCCTTAGGAGACTTTATTGTTCGATCAGACCTTAGTGATTATACCTACAAAAACACAAAGTCTCTCTTAAAGGAAATTGCTAAAATTTTAAGTGTTGCAGCAGATAATGACGATTCTTTTATCACTGTTTCAACAGGTATTTTTGAGACAAACATTGTGATAAGTCAACGCTTAAAGCCCTATATTAAAGACTTTTTCACACATGAGAGATTAATTCATAATGTAGAAAACCTTGCTTCTATAACAATTAAATTACCAGAGGGAAATCTAGAACAATCAGGTTTTTATTATTTTATTTTAAAACAACTGGCGTGGGCAGATATTTCACTTCAAGAAATAATATCAACAACAAACGAAATGACAATTGTTGTAAAAGAAGAAGATATTAATCAGACATTTTCTATTTTGATGGATATGAAGAAATAGCGTATTGTGTTAAAAAACAAAATAATAGAAATCAAAGTGTTATCTTCGTGAATTGGAAAATAAAAAAATAAAAAAATGGTAAACAATTACTTTAAAAAACTGCTATTTTTTTCCTTATTATTATCAACTACTTTTAGTATTTCTCAAACTCAAGAGCAAATATTAGAAATTAAAAAAGCTAACAACACCCAAGAATTAAAAAACATTGAAGAATCTTCAAGGCTAATTCAAGTAGAGGCAAAAGAGAAAGCTTTAGCAATGGCCTCCGTTAAAGGCTGGGAAATAACATATACTAAAGATGGGTCTTTATATGAATTAATGAAGGTTTCTGAAGACAACAGACCTATTTATTACAAAACTTTTAACCAAAACGCTGCAATTTCAACTAGAGTTAATCACCTTAATACTGGAGGTAGTTTAGGTTTAGAACTAGAAGGTCAGAACATGACAGCTCATGTCTGGGATGGTGGATGGGTTTTTACAACGCACCAGGAGTTTGATGGAGCCGGAGGTGATGATAGAGTTACTATAGGAGATAACGAAAATCAATATAGCGATCATGGAACTCACGTAACGGGTACTATTTTAGCCTCAGGTGTTAACCCTGAAGCAAAGGGAATGGCGCCTCAAGCAAAAGCGGTATCCTATCGTTGGAGTAATGATATTTCTGAGGGTGCAGCAGCAGCAGCAGACGGAATGCTATTGTCTAATCACTCTTATGGGTATCCCTTAAGTAATGTACAAAATGGTGCAGGTATATATGGTTTTGATGCCAAAGAGTTTGACGCCATCATGTATAACGCACCCTACTATCTTCAAGTAGTTTCGGCAGGAAACGACGGCTCAAATAATACATCAAACTCAGATCCTCTTGAAGGTAATAATTTATATGACAAGTTAACAGGAATGAATACGGCAAAAAATAATTTATCTGTTGCTAATGGTCAAGATGCTGATATCGACGCTGACGGAAACTTAATTTCTATGAATAGAAATAACGGGAGTTCTGAAGGGCCAACAGATGATTTAAGAGTGAAGCCAGATATTACAGGTAACGGATCGGGCGTTATTTCTCCTGTAGGCGATAGTAGTGGGTACGGAAATTATTCAGGAACCTCTATGTCTGGACCAAATGTAATGGGTTCATTATTATTGGTTCAACAACACTATAGCAATGTGAATGGTTCTTTTATGTTTGGCGCAACACTAAAGGGTTTAGCTCTTCACACGGCAGATGATATTACACCAGACAACTCTAACTCTTCATCTCAAACACTTGTTGGGCCTGATGCCACTACAGGTTGGGGTTTATTAAATGTAAAGTTCGCTGTAGAGACCATTGATAAAGTTGGTTTTAGAAGTGTTATTAAAGAAAAAACGTTAGACAACGAAGATACTTTTACTATGAATGTTAAGTCTGACGGAGAAAACCCATTGGTAGCTTCAATTTCATGGACAGACGTTGCTGGAGAACAAAATAATACAGTTAACGATCCTACTCCTGCATTAGTTAACGATTTAGACATTCGAGTTTCACAAGTTATAGATGGTGAAACAACAGAATATTTACCCTGGAAATTAACTTCTGTAAACACGAATGAACAAGGAGACAATTTAGTTGATCCATTTGAAAAGATAGAGATTGCTGATGCTTCAGGTGAGTATATAATTACAGTTTCTCACAAAGGAACTCTAGTGAATGACTCTCAAAACTATTCATTAATTGTAACAGGAACGCTTTCTGATATTAATTTATCTAGTGTTAACCCTGAGGTTATTCAATGCTCAACAACAGACGCTGAATTTAATTTCAATTATACGCAACAAATTCAAACAACTACAACAATTACTGCTGATAACCTTCCAACAGGAGCAACAGCAAGTTTTTCACCATCTTCAATAAGCCAAAATGGTGACGTTGTTATGACTGTATCAAACTTAGAAAGTGTTGCTTCCGGCACCTATGAAATAAGTGTAACAGCAAGTAATGGTGACGAAACACAAACTAAAAAAGTAGAATTAAGGGTGGTTCATCCAGATTTTACAGACAATCCGATGAGTTTATCTTCACCTTTAAATGAAGAAGCGGGTGTTTTATTCCCTGAAATCGAGTTAGTTTGGAATGAAAATATAAACGCAGAATCGTATACTGTTGAATTATCTGATAATCCATCATTTTCGAATATTATAGCAACCTCTACTCAGACCGATATAAAATTTACAGCTACAGGTCTTGAAGAAAATAGTATTTATTATTGGAGAGTAAACCCAATAAATCAATGTGGTTTAGCTATTTCACCTGTAATTTATAGTTTTCAGACAGCAGGGTCCGAAGATTGTACAAATACATATTCTGCTACAGATTTTGACAATGATCGTTTAGGAGGAGGTACTGATGTTGTAGCTTCATTACCAATTGAGATTACAGATGATTTAACAATAAGTAGACTAAAAGTAAATGTAGATATTACTCACCCTGCTATTGGAGAACTAGAGGTATTAATTCAGGAACCAGAAGTACTAGGTGCTAACACCACACTACTTTTAGAAAATGTATGTGAAAATGTAGCAAACGTTACAGGAGCTGTATTTGACGATAATGGAAGTGATTTGGTGTGTGGAACAGCAGATCCTGCAATTTCAGGCAACATAAAGCCTGCACAAAGTTTAGCTAGTGCTGCAGGAAAAAGCGCCCTAGGAACTTGGTTGTTAATCGCAAATGATGATACTTTCCAGAATGGAGGAACATTTACAGCAGGAAGTTTAGATGGAGCAACGATAACGGTTTGTACAGCCGAAGCAAACTCATCTCTTCCAGAGTTTTCATCCAATCCCGTATCAGTTAGCGCAAACCAAAGCACTGCGTTTACAACTTCTGACATGTTAGCAACCACAGCTTCAGAGACAGCTTCTCAGCAAGTTTATACTATTGTTATGGCGCCAACTATGGGTGTAATTACTAAAAATGGTTCAGATTTATCTATAGGCGGAACTTTTACGCAAGCTGATGTAGATGCAGGGGTTATTGCATATTCAAACACGCAAACCGTATTATTTTCTGATTCATTTAAGGTAGACATTACCAACTCATTAAATGGTTGGTTACCAAATCAAGAGGTTAGTATAGAAGCAACCACATTAAGTACAAATTCTTACTCTTTATCTAATGTGTCTATCTATCCAAACCCTTCGAATGGTATAATCAATGTTCGCTTTGAGACAACGTCAAACGATATCGTAAAAATAGAATTATTTGATTTACAAGGTAGAAGAGTTTATCGCTCTAATCACACAAGTAATCAATCGTTATTCGATGAACCAATAGCTACAGGAAAAATAGCCAACGGTATATATGTATTAAATGTGTCACAAGGAAACAAAAGCACAACGAAGAGAATTATCTTTTCGAAGTAATTTTTTTGAAAGACAAATGTTTTTATAAACGTTAAAATGAGGCTACTATGTAGCCTCATTTTTATTTACATTTATATTGAATTCATCTACTATGACCCAAAAAAGAAAAAACGATCCCTATGCAGCCCTAAGAATAAAAGAGTTTACTGTTTTTTTATTAGTCCGTTTTGCTTTAGTTTTTGGATGGTCTATGCAGTTTATAGTAATTGAATGGAAGGTTTATGAACTCACAGGAGATCCTATATATTTAGGACTTATTGGCTTAATGGAAATAATTCCCGCTTTATCAACAGCCTTATTTGCTGGCCATATTGTAGACCAAAAAGAAAAAAGGAATTTATTAGCATTATGCATTGCTGCTTTTTCTGTAATAAGTTTTGGTCTTTTTTGGATTACATCAGACGCAATAAGCAATTCGCTTTCAACAGAAATAATTTTATATATTATTTATGCATTTGTTTTCTTTGGTGGTTTCCTACGCGCTTTTTTTGGTCCCATTATTTTTTCTTTAGTTGCCTTAATAGTTCCGAAAAAAATATATCCAAATGCAGCAACGTGGAATAGTTCTTTATGGCAGATGGCACGTGTTTTAGGGGTTTCTTTTGCCGGTTTTTCCATCAATTGGATTGGTGTTCATTGGTCTCTCAGTATTATTTTTTTCTTAGTCGCTTTCTCATTTTTTGTATTGTTTAAAATAAAAAGAAAACCCGTTTTGAATCCAAAGATTGGAGAACCCATTTTTAAAAGTTTAAAAGAGGGAGTTCGTTTCGTGTTTAAAACAAAAGCAATTTTAGGTGCGCTTACTTTAGATATGTTTTCTGTTTTATTTGGAGGAGCAATTGCTTTATTAGCTGTTTTTGCTGAAGATATTTTGAAAGTAGGGCCACGAGGATTTGGAATTTTAGTAGCAGCTCCATCTGTTGGTTCATTTTTAACCATGTTAGTAACGGCTTATATTCCAATTAGTAAAGCTGCCGGAAAAAAACTATTAGTTGCTATTTTTGGTTTTGGGGTTTGTATCATTGTTTTTGGAGCCTCCTCTGTATTTTGGATTTCAGTTGTTGCCCTGTTTTTTAGTGGTGTAACAGATGGCGTTTCTATGGTGATAAGACAAACGATTCTTCAACTTAAAACTCCAGATGAAATGCGAGGAAGAGTTTCTTCTGTGAATTCAATGTTTGTTGGGTCATCTAACGAGCTTGGGGCTTTTGAAAGTGGGCTAACAGCAAAATTAATGGGAACAGTTACTGCTGTAATTTTTGGAGGAACTATGACGCTACTAACAGTTGTAACAACAGGAATCGTAAATCCAACTTTAAGAAACCTCGACCTTACTAAAGACTTAGAAGAACACGAAAAAAGCGAGTAAATTAATTAAAAGTAGTAATTAATTCCAGCGCCTTATTTAGCTCTTCCTTCTTTCTATTAAGAACTTCTTTTTTCCATGAAAGATGTTTCGCAAATTCAATTAAAACAAGAGTTAGGTTCTCATAAACACTTTCTATATTAAAGTATGCCCTTCCGGTTCTTCGTATAAAAAAGTCTGTAAGAGAACAAGTCATTTCATAATGAATTGTATACCAAACCTCTGCTTTTATCATTTTTTCTTGTGGCGTCCCTTTCTCTAATTCATTGTATTTTTTAAGAATAACATCAGTTTGCTTTCCATAGTTATAAACAAGATATTGAGCGTCTTTTTCATTAAACTTATCTTTAAAAATTCTCTTATAAATTAGGTTAATATAACTTTTTACATCATCAAAATCTTCAAATTTACCGCCAGAAAGCATGATGTGTTCTGTTTGTGTTTTTTTAAATTCTTTAGAGAATTGCCTAAGGTGTTTTTTAGCAACCAAGTCAACAATTCGTTCCGCCATTTTACGATACCCCGTTAGCTTTCCTCCAGCAATAGAAATTAATTCTGATTTAGCCACAAATATTTCATCTTTTCTTGACAATTCAGAAGCGGGTTTTCCCTCTTCGTGAATTAGTGGCCGAAGACCTGCCCAAGAAGATTTTATATCATCAATAGAGATCAATACATCAGGAAACATATTGTTTACTGCGGCTATAAGATACATTGCGTCTACCAAATCTGTTTTAACTTCATTTTTATTACCCTGATAGTTTGTATCTGTTGTTCCAAAGTAAGTACTTTTACCCCTAGGTATTGCAAACATCATTCGCCCATCAGGAACATCAAAATATACGGACTGCTTTACGGGTAGTTTATCGTAATCAACCACTAGGTGAACCCCTTTAGACAATCGTAGTTTTTTGTTAGTGTTAATTTGATTTTTTAACCGTAAACTGTCTACCCACGGACCCGTAGCATTAATCACATATTTTGATTTAATGTTAAAAATTGTATTGGATAAGTTGTCTTTTACTGTTGCACCTGCAATCCTTTTCTCTTCATACAAAAACTCTAAAACTTCAGCATAATTAATAGGTTTTGCATCGTAATCTAAAGCTGTTTTAATAAGCTCTAGCGTTAAACGAGCATCATCTGTTCTATACTCTGCATAGTAACCTGCGCCCTTTAAAATATTTTTAGGAAGAAGAGGCTCTTTTTTTAAAGCTTCATTTTGACTTAACATTTTACGCTTGTCTTCCCCTTCAACAGCCGCTAAAACATCATACACCTTCAAGCCGACAGATGTTAACCAAGAACCGTAAGTTCCACCCTCAACAAGGGGCAATATCATTTTTTCAGGAACAACAAGATGTGGTGCTAATTTATGTACAATTGCACGCTCCATACCCACTTCTTTAACCAACCAAAAATCAAACTGTTTTAAGTATCTTAATCCTCCATGAATTAACTTTGTAGATTTACTACTAGTTCCAGAAGCAAAATCGTTTTTCTCTACAAGAGCCACTTTCATTCCTCTAGAAGCGGCATCTAAAGCAATACCCGCACCTGTGATACCTCCACCAACAACCAACAAATCGAATTCATTTGATTTTAATTCATTTATGGTATTCTCTCTGTCAAAAAAAGAAAAACGGTTCATAATGCCTTCAAATAGAGATAATTTAAAATGTCTCCGCGGAGGAGAAGAATTAAATATATTGTTTTTTTATCAATTAAAAATTGAGAACGGTAAGTTTACTCTTGTTTAGAGACAATTCCCCTCTTTTTAAGTTCAGGAATCATTCTTAAAGCCCCTTCTTTAATTGTATTTTCTTTAAAAGTAAACGTTTTATCATATAAACGATCCTTAACAAAAAAAGTAACTTGAAATTGATTTGTAAGCTTAAACAAATCAGGCTGCATCCACTCTATTTTAGCAAATGAATGTGCGTCTAAAACATCAATTTTTTTACGCATAACTGAGCTTATGTTTTTATCACCAAACCCCTTAGAAACAATTACCACCATTTCTAGACGGAAATTGTTGTTATTTACAAGATAAACATTCCAATCGTTTGTGTTATAAATAGTGTTGTATTCATATACAATAGCCATTTCAACATCAGAAATTTCAGGAATTATAATGTCTTTCTTCATAGAGCTATTTGGGGTTATCGAGATGATTTCACGTATCGTCTGACAAAATGGAATTATAGTACAGATTTAAATTGCCCAAGAAAACGAACATCATTTTCATAAAACATTCTAATGTCTGGAATTTGATATAGCAACATAGCAATTCTCTCTATTCCCATTCCAAAAGCATATCCGCTGTATATAGAAGGATCTATATTACAATTTTTAAGTACGTTAGGGTCTACCATTCCGCAGCCCATAATCTCTAACCAACCAGTACCCTTTGTAATCTTATAATCTGTTTCAGTTTCTAGCCCCCAGTAAATGTCAACTTCTGCACTAGGTTCTGTAAAAGGAAAATAAGACGGTCGTAAACGAATTTTAGATTTCCCAAACATTTCTTTAGTAAAGTACAATAAGGTTTGCTTTAAATCTGCAAAAGAAACATCTGTATCTATATATAAACCCTCTACTTGATGGAATATACAATGTGCTCTAGCAGAAATATCTTCATTTCTAAAAACTCTTCCAGGAGAAATTGTTCTTATAGGAGGTTTATTATTTTCCATATAACGAACTTGAACAGATGATGTATGTGTTCTTAGTAAAGTATCAGGGTTTTTATCAATAAAAAAAGTATCCTGCATATCTCTTGCGGGATGGTATTCTGGAAGGTTAAGCGCTGTAAAATTATGCCAATCATCCTCTATTTCTGGGCCCTCTGAAACTGTGAATCCGATTCTATTGAAGACATCAATAATCTTATTCTTCACCAAAGAGATGGGGTGTCTAGAACCCAATTTTATTGGTTCAGAAGGCCTTGTTAAGTCTCCATAAAATTTTTTTTCACCACCAGAGTCTTCCAGAGCATTATTTAAAAAAACAACTTTGTCTTCCGCAGTTTTTTTAAGAGTATTTAAAGCTTGTCCAAATTCTTTACGCAATTCAGCATCAACATTTTTAAATTCAGAAAATAAGCCCTTCAACACCCCCTTACTTCCCAGGTATTTAATCCTAAAAGTTTCTATCTCTGCTTTAGAAGTTGCTTTAAATAAATGGACTTCTTCTATGAGTTCTTTAACCTTGTCTAACATGTTTTGCAATGAAATAAATATTGTACAAATTTACATTTTTTATAAGGAAAGTGATTCATTTTCCTTTTGAAAACTTAAATCCAAACGAAAACGATTGAATACTGATGCTTCAGAAGGAAACAAAACGTAAAAAGTATGATTAAGATATCTTAAAATATATATCTTTGTCGCAAATTTGAACAAGTAAACTACAAATCAAAAACAAACATATGGAAGCAAAAATAAATGCTTTTATGGACTTGGTGAAACAGAGAAATCATCATGAGCCAGAATTCTTACAAGCAGTTCAAGAGGTTGCTGAAACAGTTATTCCTTATATTGTTAAAAATGACATCTATCATGGAAAGAATATTTTGCTTAGAATGGTAGAACCAGAAAGGTTAATATCTTTTAGGGTCTCATGGGTAGACGATACCGGAGAGATTCAAGTTAATAGAGGGTATAGGGTTCAAATGAATTCAGCTATTGGACCATACAAAGGAGGCTTAAGGTTTCATCCAACAGTTAATGCAAGTATTCTAAAGTTTTTAGCGTTTGAACAAGTCTTTAAAAACTCTTTAACAACACTCCCAATGGGTGGAGGAAAAGGAGGTTCAGATTTTGATCCAAAAGGAAAGTCAGATAATGAAATCATGCGATTTTGTCATGCTTTTATGAGTGAATTATTTAGACATATTGGCCATAATACAGATGTTCCCGCAGGTGATATTGGAGTAGGAGGAAGAGAGATTGGGTTTATGTTTGGAATGTATAAAAAACTTAAAAACTCTTTTACCGGTGTTTTAACTGGAAAGGGTGCTTCATGGGGGGGGTCTTTAATAAGGCCAGAAGCTACAGGGTACGGAGATGTGTACTTTGCAGAAAACATGTTACAAACAAAAGGAGATTCTTTTAAAGGAAAAACGGTGGTAGTTTCTGGTTCTGGAAATGTTGCCCAATATGCTACAGAAAAAGCAACTCAGCTTGGAGCAAAAGTGGTAACGCTTTCCGATTCCTCAGGGTATATTTTAGATAAAGACGGTATAGACGCAGATAAATTAGCGTATGTAATGGACTTAAAAAATGTGAAAAGAGGAAGAATTAGTGAGTATGTTAACAAGTACCCTAATGCTGTTTTTTTCAAAGGAGAAAAGCCATGGGTTGTAGCCTGTGATGTTGCCTTACCTTGTGCAACACAGAACGAATTAAATGGAGAACATGCAAAACAACTAGTAGATAATGGATGTATTTGTGTGGCAGAAGGAGCAAATATGCCTTCTACACCAGAAGCAATTTATGAATTTCAAAAAGCGAAAATATTATTTGCTCCTGGAAAAGCTTCAAATGCTGGAGGTGTGGCAACATCTGGTTTAGAGATGAGTCAAAACTCTTTACGTTTAAGTTGGACTAGAGAAGAGGTGGATGAAAAATTAAAGCAGATTATGAAAGACATTCATGAGTCGTGTGTTGTATATGGTAAAAACGAAGATGGCTCCGTAGATTATATAAAAGGAGCAAATATTGCTGGTTTTGTCAAAGTTGCTGACGCCATGCTAGCTCAAGGAATTGTATAATAAAAACAATTAGATATAAATAGTAAAGAAAGCGCCTTTTAAGGCGCTTTTTATATTTATAGAAACTTGTTTTTAGCCATAAGAAAATAAACACCAATCTGTTAAACGATTAGAATCTTAAGAAAAAATTGATTCCCTAGAATATCAAATTTTTATAACTTTATAAAGTGGAATCAACAACAACATATAGAAAAATAATTCATGTAGATATGGATGCCTTTTACGCATCAGTTGAGCAGCTAGACAACAAGGATTTAATTGGAAAACCTATTGCTGTTGGAGGAAGTAGTGAAAGAGGTGTTGTTGCTGCGGCAAGTTATGAAGCTAGAAAGTTTGGCGTAAGGTCCGCGATGAGTGGTGTCTTGGCAAAAAAGAAATGCCCTCATCTTATATTTGTAAAACCAAGATTTTCTAGATATAAAGAAATTTCAGTAAAGATTAGACAGATATTTAACGACTATACAGATTTAGTAGAGCCACTTTCATTAGATGAAGCCTATTTAGATGTTACTGAAAATAAAAAGGGAAACCCGTCAGCAAGTTTAATTGCTCAAGAAATTAGAGATCGAATTTTTAATGAACTTAACTTAAGGGCTTCTGCAGGAATATCTATCAATAAATTTATTGCAAAAGTAGCCTCAGATATTAATAAACCGAACGGACAAAAAACAATCAATCCTGAAGAGGTGATTCTTTTTTTAGAAGAATTATCGGTTAATAAATTTTATGGAGTTGGGAAGGTAACTGCTGCAAAAATGAATAATTTAGGCATCTTTAAAGGGTTAGACCTAAAGAATAAATCGTTAGAGGAACTAACAAAGCTCTTTGGAAAATCAGGAAAATTCTATTATAATATTGTTAGAGGGGTTCACAATAGTTCCGTAAAACCAAACAGGGTTAGAAAGTCAATTGCCGCAGAAAGAACCTTTTCAAAAAACATTTCTTCAGAAGTATATATGTTAGAGAGGTTAGATAAAATAGCTGAAGAACTAGAAAAACGAATGATGAAATCAGAAACAAAAGGGAAAACAATCACTTTAAAAATAAAATACAGTGATTTCACTCAGCAAACAAGAAGTAAAACGGTGCAAAGCTTTATACAAACGAAAGAAGAAATCATACCTATTGTAAAAGAATTACTATATCAAGAAAAGTTTAAAAACTCTGTAAGACTTTTAGGAATATCTTTTTCTAACTTAGACACAGAAAAAAAAGATCCTGTTTGGGTTCAGTTAAAGTTAGAGTTTTAAAAAACAACATACTTTTAAACTCTAACAACGGGTAGGAATTATTAATATAGCTATATGATGAAAATTATCAGAACAGATGCCAAGAACCCTGACTTCATAAGATTAATTTCTGAATTAGATGCTTATTTAAAAGTAACAGACGGTGAAGACCATGAATTTTACAATCAGTTTAACGGTTTGGATAATATAAAGAACGTGGTTATAGCCTACAAAGACAAACAAGCCATTGGTTGTGGCGCCTTTAAAAAATTTGATAATGAAACTATTGAAATTAAGAGAATGTATGTAAAATTTGCTCACAGAGGTTCTGGAACAGCACAAGCTATTTTAAATTCTTTAGAGCTGTGGGCTTCAGAAAAAGACTTTAAAAAGTGTATTTTAGAAACAGGAGATCGTCAGATAGAGGCAATTAAGTTTTATAAGAAAGCTGGTTATATAAGGATTGCAAATTACGGACAGTATGCGCAAATGGATAACAGCAATTGTTTTGAAAAGTTAGTATGATGAATTACAGTTATTGGGAATATAAAGAATGGTTTACCAACAATGATTTTGTTGTTGTTGGTAGCGGAATTGTTGGTTTAAACTGCGCAATTCATTTAAAAGAACGCTTTCCAAAATCAAAAGTTGTTGTTTTAGAGAAAGGATTGCTTCCACAAGGAGCAAGTACAAAAAACGCTGGATTTGCCTGTTTTGGAAGCACCTCAGAGTTATTAAGTGATCTCAAAAACCATTCAAAGGAGGAAGTTTTTCAGTTGGTAAAGAAGAGATGGGACGGCCTTCAGCTTTTAAGAAATTTACTGGGAGATAAAAATATTGATTATCAACACAATTATGGATATGAATTATTTTCTGATGAAGTTTTTTTTGAAAAGTGCAAAAATAAAACAGAGGAATTAAACAAGTTATTATTTCCTCTTTTTAATGCCAATGTGTTTTCTACAACTCAAAATAAATTCAACTTTCAAAATACGGTTCCATCCTACTTAGTTAATAAATTTGAAGCTCAGATAGATCCAGGAAAAATGGTTTCACAATTGCTAAAAAAAGCACAAGAGCAAGGAGTAAAAGTTTTAAATAATATTTCTGTCTTAGGGTTTTCAGAGGGTACAAATCAAGTAAAGATTAACACAAGCCAAGGAGAGATTTCAGCTTCTAAAGTATTTTTTGCTACCAATGGTTTCTCTAGAGAACTTCTCAAAGAATCTATCTCACCAGCAAGAGCTCAAGTCTTGATTACAAGTCAAATTAAAAACCTACATATTAAAGGCACTTTTCATTTAGAGGAAGGATATTATTACTTCAGAAATATAAATAATAGAATTTTACTAGGAGGTGGAAGAAATTTAGATTTTGAGACAGAAGAAACTACCCAATTTGGTAAAACTACACTCATTCAAAATAAATTAGAAGAACTTTTAAAAACGATTATTTTACCAAATACAGCTTTTGAGATAACACACCGTTGGAGTGGAATTATGGGCGTTGGAAATCAAAAAACCCCCATTGTAAAACAACTTTCTGAAAACAGTTATTGCGGTATTCGTCTTGGCGGTATGGGTGTTGCTCTTGGTTCGCTGGTTGGAAAAGAGTTGGCAGACCTACTTGATTAAATAAATTTAAAGTTTAAAATGTTGAAAAAAATACTTGTACTTCTATTGTTAACCACATCAATGGTGTCCTCTCAAGAATGGATTCAAGACAATAATAAAACCAGTATTTTATTTCAAATTAAAAATTTTGGACTATCGGTAGACGGTGGTTTTAAAACTATAGATGTAAATACAAATCTAGACACTAAAGATTTATCTAATAGTTATATTAATGCGACTATTATTGTGAATTCTATTTTTACAGGTATAGAAACAAGAGATAAACACTTATTAGAACCAGATTATTTTGATGCTCTAAATCATGAAAAAATTATACTAAAATCCACTAAACTTAGAAAGGATAAGAATGGCAACATTACTCTTTTTGCATCGTTAAGCATCAAAGGAATTATTAAAGAGATGGAAATCCCTTTAGAAGTTTTTGAAGATAACTCAACGTTAGTATTAAAATCTTCAATGTTCGTAAACCGTAAAAATTTTAGTGTTGGCGGTAGAAGTATCCTATTGTCTAATAATGTAAAAATTCAAGTAGAGTATTCTGCTACTAAATAACAATTGAAAAAAAGAACAACATTTGATGTAATTATAGTAGGAGGAGGCTTAGCCGGTCTAACAAGCGCTATTCATTTATCTAAACTTAAAAAAAAGGTGCTATTAATTGAAAAAAACGCCTATCCTAAGCATAAAGTTTGTGGAGAATATATCTCTAACGAGGTTCTGTTATATTTAAATTCTCTTGGCATAGATCCAATAAACAAGGGGGCTAAACAGATTTCAAAAGTTCACATAAGCACTGTGAAAAATAATTTAATAAAAGGAGAATTACCTCTAGGGGGGTTTGGAATGAGCAGGTATTTTCTAGACAGCTTATTATTCAGAAAAGCACAAGATAACGGTGTAATAATATTAAAAGACATTGTAGAGTCTATTCACTATAAAGATGATTTTTTTTCAGTTTCAACAAAAAATGAAGGAATTTTTAATAGTAAAATAACGATTGGTGCTTTTGGGAAAAGATCTACACTAGATCAAAAAATGAAGAGGAGATTTATCCAAAAAAAATCACCTTATCTGGCTGTAAAAATGCATGTGAAAGGTGTATTTCCGGAGAACCTAGTTGCTTTACACAATTTTAAAGGTGGGTATTGCGGGGTATCTAAAGTAGAGAGTGATGCTATTAATGTTTGTTATATAACAGCATATAAATCATTTAAAAAGTATAAAAACATTTCAGACTTTCAAGAAAACGTTGTTTTCAACAATAAATACCTTAAACAAATATTTACCACTTCATCTTCCCTTTTTGAAAAGCCACTTACAATTAGCCAAATTTCTTTTCAAACTAAAAGTCCAGTAGAAAATCATATTATTATGTGTGGTGATACTGCTGGAATGATACACCCTTTGTGTGGCAACGGAATGGGAATGGCCATATCTAGTGCCAGGCTGGCAAGCAGAAGAATTTTTCAGTTTCTAAATGGCGAAATAAAAACAAGAGAAGACTTAGAAAAACAGTATATTAGAGATTGGAACAAAGAATTTAAATTGCGATTAAAAACCGGTCATTTTGTTGCGTGGTTGTTTAGAAATCACATTGTTTCTCAAATTGCCTACTCAATTTTAAAAATAATTCCATCATTGTTGCCCAAAATAATAAAATTCACCCATGGAAAACAGATACAACCACTATGAGTTTTTTAGTTGATACTTCTCACCGTTCTTCAGCTACAGAGATGATGGATGATTTTACTCTTGAAGGAGTTGAGTTTAGAGATACACTAGACAAATTGGAGATTATTAACAGGTTATTAGGGGGCAATTCAGTAACTATAAAAGGCCTAAAAAAATTAGTATACACACAAACAAAAACGAAGACAATTACAATTATAGATTTGGG
>Ga0228622_1000581_pt1 | contig 19298 bp, 18 predicted proteins | sample 26DmetaG_FD_186035 | JGI IMG/M metagenome (GOLD analysis project Ga0228622, IMG submission 186035) | Seawater microbial communities from Monterey Bay, California, United States - 26D | ecosystem: Environmental > Aquatic > Marine > Coastal | place: USA: California | collected 2016-10-01
GGGGCTATGGAGCCCTGGGGTGGCAAATCCCACTCCGTACTTTACAGGACACACGTGATCACTTCGGACGTTCACAGTCGCTAAACTGAAGCGTCACGAAAGTGAAGCAGTCACCTGTAGAGACACACAGCCATTGTTTTAGACCAATCACTCGATCACAAGTACACACGCGCGGATGCCATACACCTTGTTTTGGGACATCGAGACACAAGAAAAGATAGATGACAAAAAAGGACGATTCCGAGAGGACCGGATTCGCCAGCTGAACGTTTCGTGCGCCTGTACGCTACGCGTCGACTCTGATCTCATCATGGATGGCAGAGAGGAAGACGCATTGCTACGTGCCACCCAGACGACATACTGGGTGGACGACATCGATGGGTTGCAGCCGATGCTCTCAGAATTCGACGGGGCCGAGCTTCTCGTCAGCTACAATGGGTTCTCCTTCGACCATCTGGTCCTGCAGAAATATTACCGAGGAGACAGGAGGCGCGAGCTGTCTCATACGTTCAAAGCGCACGATGTCTTCAAGCGAATCGTGGACAGTCAGGCGAGCCGCTGGCCTTCTCTCGACAAGTTGCTGTCGTTGAATGGATTCGACACCAAGGGTGCGAATGGCCTCATCGCCATAAAGTGGTGGGCGAGTGGCAATCGCCGAGACCTCGAAGAGTACTGCAGATCCGACGTCATGCTGATGGCAAAGCTCGCACTCTCAAAAAGCGGAATCATTCTTGACGGCAGCGAGCCCATGCATGCCCCACACGCGGTCGTTGGGGTGGCTCCGTCGCTTGCCGCTCGTAGATTTCGCTTTCCAGATCGACGCAAGCGTGGCCGAGAGGGCCTCATCGAATGAACTGGAGCAACACGCACGGGCCGTCGTGGCGCCCCGTCTGGTTCGAGTGGGGAGGGAAGAGTAAGGCCTTTCGAACGGGGGACGCTTCCGTATCCCATTGTATCACTTGGATATCGAGTGGTGCGAGTGCTCTGGCAAGCTCGGCGCGTTCAACCGTGGCTCCCGTGTCGTCAGCGCAGACATCAGAGAACAGAGAGGCGCAATCGGGCCCCTTTTGTATGCTGTCGAAGCAAAACGCAAGACACGAGCGAGCGAAGTGGGCGGCCTCCCTCTGGCGTGCAGACTCTTCTGTGTTATCACTCGGAACCGACCTGACATTTAGATAATATTTAATGTTATTTATAAAGGTAAGCGTTGACGAGGACGTCCTTGTCGAAATCGGCTTGTCCTTTTGTACGTACCACAGCTCCGCCAGGTGTGCCTTGCTCGTCTCGCGCACGAGTAAGGTAAAAGACGCTTTCGTGAACGACACCAAATCGTTGTCGATAAAAAGAAGCGCCATGTGGCGCATCATATGCTCCAGCCAAGCTGGCCAGTGCGACGTCAGCTTCTTGCATAACGAGTTTGTAAACATGCAGTTGCAGTCGTGAGGTTTCTTGACGAAGCGTATCCATGCACGGCTTGTGTTACAGTCGTATACACCATAGGACGACATGTCGACGTCGCTGGGCACCGCACGTACGGAACGACCCAAGGGAGCGTCCATACAGCTTTCGAGCTTCCCCCAGTGGCAGAACGCCCTTGCTATGGTCTCACAGACCACTCGAAGCGAGGTTGCTACATTTTCTCGGTGGCGTGTGTTTGCAATCCCAGAAGGGGCGTGCAGCGTGGGACGTTGGGTCTTGATGCCGGGGCTGCCATGCACGCCTTGCTGGTCAAACACGACGTCTAGCTCCTGCAAAGACACGTCTTTCGTTATTATAAGCCTTCCAAAATAGAAGGACAAGACAAACGCGGTCAGCTGTGCTTTACTGAGGCTTGTCATGTAGATAGGAATATTATGAGGGGTCTGACCGCACGGATCGTCGTGGAGGACCTGCATGTACAACGCCGGACGACAGTGCTCCATCGTTTTGATGTTGCATAATACATGTGTGGGATCGTCGATGGGATGAAAGGCGACCCATGTCGGTGACGTCGCTGGCATCTATGCTGCCTGTACACGTTTCATCGCCCCCTCTGTCGTGTGTGTGTGTGGTCGGCCTGTCGCGCCAGTTTAAGCAGCCGCGGGGTGTACAGCACCTTCCGCTCTAGCTCACAGACAGCCCTCACACAGCTGTACCAGCGCACATTCCCGATGGCGCTGAATGACGTTAGCGACGAAGACGAGATCGAGGTGATAAAGCCGACCAGCTCCATGCCTGGGTCACAGAGGGCCGCGTCCAGTGGAGCGCCGCGATGGATCCAACAGACGCAGCGTCACGCACCGCCTCACGCCACGACTTCCACTCACGCAGTCTCAAAGAAACGGATCGCTCCATTTGGTTCAAAGACGCTCCCTTGCAAGAAGAAAATCATGCTTTCCAAATTGGAGCGCGTACCAAAAAAGGAAACATCTGACGATGACGAGAGCCAAGGCGAGACGGACGGAGACGAAGACGACGAGGAAGAGTTCACGGAAGAAGACAGCGACGACAGCGAAGGCAGTGAGGAAAGCGACGACGGCGAGGACAGCGAGGATGGTGAAGAAGATGACGAAGACGGCGAGGACAGCGAGGACAGCGAGGATAACGAGGACAGCGACGACAGCGATAGAATTGAAGACGTCTTGCACAGTGGTGACCGTGAAGTAAAAGATGAACGCGAACACAACAAAGGAGCGAATGCTCCAACAATAACGGCCCCCAAATACCGAAACGAGCAACAACGCCTCACGTTCGACGACGCGTATGACGGGACATCGAAGGACGTGCTCGACACAGAACGACAAGAATGTCTACATAGAGTCTTCCGTATGCTCTCTGATGCATCGCAGCGTTCGAAGATGCCTTTAGTGGACGTAGGAGACTGCCTTGGCGCGTTGGCACGCGCGGTCCACGAGGAGATATCGACTCCCACCCATTCTGCATATGCGTTGCTTGGAAAGGTGGTGCGCGATCTTCTAGACACTGTTGTTGCCTGCGCAGTCAATAACGAACGTGCTGCGGATGACAACACTTCCACTTCCACGACCACGATTGAAAAAAACGCGGTCGCTTCATTTGTAGAATCGCAGCTGCAGAGCACGTGGCACGCATGTGAGGAGATGGAAGAGAAGCTTTGTTCGATCAAAGCGTATATCACATCTGTGACCAACACCACAAACGGACGTGGAACGTCTCCGTGAGGATTACGTGGGCGTTTTTCGCATGTATGTACTATGTAAATATTTTTATATCCGCTGTAACCAAAGACGCACATTGTTTGAGATTCGGTTTATTACGCAGACGGACACAGTGGTATGAAGACACTCACTGATGTACAAGAGCATCCCACACGCGAGTGCGATGAGACTTATCTTCAAAGACTGTGAAGCAAATACTGTGTCAGCAAACGTCCACAATCCCCACCACATCAAGAAGACAGCGAGACCCATGCGTATGTCACGATCCGCGCCCGCTTGTGAATGGCATGTCGTGTTTTGGCGAGCACGTGGTTGTGGTTGATTCATATCTTCTTCTATGGTGGCAAGCAAGGGTGGTGGTGGTCGTTTGCTCATTTCATACGCCGGCAATATCGATTCGTGCTGACAGTCTTATAAGACGAGCCCTTCGCACGTTGCAACTACGGTGTCATAGCGCAAATAATGCAACGTATCGCCAAAGGGAGCAACCCTGACTCGTGCGAGCAGCGTCACCGCATGGTGGCGTATAGGCTTTTGGATCATGACGCACCCATGGAGACAAAGGTGGTGACATGCATCGGCGACGGGGACATCTTCTTGAGTTCGACGCTTGGAAGGGTGTCCTTGGAGATCCAGATTGCAATTATATCGATTGTTACGGAAGAAGTAGGAGTGGCTGCACTCCTCGAGCTCCAGAGGTGCTGCAAATGGATGCATCATCTCATTCGGCACTACATGCATCCTGTCCTTCAAGAGCATGCATGTCGCTTCGCATGCCGCGACGCTTTGCTCGATGCAGGAACGACATACAAGATGAAGCTTTGCACCGAGATGTCCAACCAAACGACATTAGAGAGGTTGAAGCATGCATTTTCCATGATGGTCATCCACTGTGCAACCCCCCATTGCAGTGTGGCGATACGGTCCTACAACCAGCACGTACGCAGCATGTACGGCAGCCACAGACGACCACGCACCAGGGCGCACCTCCGATCAAATGGAAGCGGTGGACACGTTTGCGGAACGATTCGCGTTGCATACAGAGCTTTGGCGAAGATAGCCGCTGCACATCATGCGCCGGTTGCTTTTTTGGAGACAACGTCACACTCGCCGTCAGCAAGGAGAGGCGTCGTAAGGGTGGATGCCGCAACCTCTGATGCGGTCTGGTCCCCCAACAGCGATATGTCGGTATCCGTCCTACCAATCCTACGCGGCGAGGCCTCCGCATCGGAATCGAGCTCGATTCATTGGATGTGTGCATCCGGTCACGGGGAAGCCGTCTTGTATGGAACCTGCATGGTGGTGCAGGACGTGTATCGAGAGCATGTCGTCAAGCCCTTCCTGTGGGGATGCGGGATGGACGAGGCGGTCGAGATGGAGCTACCCGACGGCTCGAGTGCGGAGACTGGTTGGTTCAAAGAGGTCACAGCGGTCAAAGGCCGCTCCTTGCGATTTGTTCTGCTCTGCAGCCACGAAGACGACGAGTACGTCGCGTACGACATGTGGGAATATGTGTACGACCACGAGACGGGACGAATCGATCCCATCGGCGTGCTTTACCAACACCACGAGCTGTTGTTCAAAGGCTGCTCCTTGTCGGACTACACGCACAGTGTCAAAGGAGATTGGGCCGCGTGTCTGATGACAAGAGGTAAGCAGACGCTGGCCTACATGATGAGCAGCGAAGGCGATCAGACGATGATCTCGTGCTGTCCCATCGCCCTACTGGGGGGCCGCTTCGTCATCAAAAAGGTCACCATCTCCACCGCTGGGGGCATGATCGCCATGTTGACGTCCAGCAGACACGATGGATGGGGCGTCGAGGTGCACAAGAGAGTCGCCGGGACATCGTCGTGCGTTCGGCACATCTACAAGTTGTACAGGCATCCCCTGGCAGGAACGATTCGATCCGACACTGCGATCAACCCGCTACAAATATTGGCGTTCTCGCCGTGCGATCGCTTCCTGCTGTGGTGCGACGCCGACGACTTAACGTCGCAAGCGCTCTTCGCCTTGGAAGTCCCACACGACGCCATTCACAAAGACGGCCGCGTCGGGTGCAATCGGATCAATGCCGTCGTGGAGAACATGCCACGCGAGATGTACTGGAAACCGTACGGGATCTGGATGTGCCTACAAAGGGGAGCCGTTCTTTTGCAGAGTTAGGGCGCGGTACATTTAGCAGGAGAAGCATGCAATGGGTAGGCGAGGAGGGTTTGGACGTAGATCAAAGTGATAATGGAAGCTCCATTCTATGTGACGCGTGTTCCTAACGGCTGTTTTATGTATCTTGATATCGCATTTCACGTTCTTCTTTGGGTAACGGTGATTGTTTTAGATGTGGTATCTTCCTTTCACGAAGACAATACAGTGGAAACAAAGCGATACATAGTGCCAGCAGTTTGGTTGGACATTTTTGCTGCCTTGGTGGTCTTAGTAACATTATCGGTTGCGATTATTTCTGCAAACTTACGGTATGAATTCACTACTTCAATCTCTCCAAGCTCTCTCGTCTCCTCGATTTATGGATGTTTGAATGCATCTATATTACTTTCTTCAATTTGCATTGTCGCTGTCCTCCATGATGCGAAATTTTCAGATCAATGGCACACCTTCGTGGTGTGGGGTGTGATCTTGAAGGTTGTACTATCTATATATTTTATGGCCAACATGACGATTAAGATTGCAAATCCGTATACGGGAAATACCCCTCCAGCGACGAAGAAGGGCAAAGCGAATGATGGCTCGCGGAGTGCTTTGATTGGTAATGGTAAAGTTTGATCAAGAACAACGAGTCTGTTCACTTTTCAATGGCTCTAACGACACTTAAATTTTTGCAAAGAAAACTACACTGCACGGCGCAAAAAGAATGCGGGTGACGATGATGGCAATACGAAGCGGGAGACCACGATAGGGAACAGGATGGGGAAAAAGATGGGGGAACAGGAAGGTCGGGATGGGAACAGGAAACTAGTTTGTGAGCTAGTTTTTTAAAACGCGCTCGAGGGGTTCCATAGCAGAAACACCGTTCAGCAACATGTTTTTGGAAGTAATACCACAATTTGATGTGCCGATTGTCAAATTTTGCACGTTTTTACTAATATGAATATATTAATTGCTCATTGATTGATTGGTCCGTTACGTAACCGACGTCTTGCCACTCTTGCCACTGTGAACAGTTCACAGGTCGCCCTTTTGTACCGGTATCGGTGGAGTAGAAAGATTCTGGACGCATCTTTCGTCAATTTACACATGCTGACGAAACTCAGTCCGCAATCCGTACTTTTTCACAGTATAATAAGATCCTTAATTAACGAAACCGAGATTGCACGCTGTGAATAATCAGAGTTTCGTCAGCATGTGTAAATTGACGAAAGATGCGTCCAGAATCTTTTTATGTCCGCCGTACCGGTACAAAAGGGCGACCTGTGAACTGTTCACAGTGGCAAGAGTGGCAAGACGTCGGTTACGTAACGGCTTGTATGCCTTCTTATGTGATTGCTAATCGCTCATTGATTGATTGATTAAACCGTTACGTAACCGACGTCTTGCCACTCTTGCCACTGTGAACAGTTCACAGGAGGCCCTTTTGTACCGGTATCGCCACCGTAGAAAGATTCTGGACGCATCTTTCGTCAATTTACACATGCTGACGAAACTCTGATTGTTCACAGCGTGCTATCTCGGGTTCGTTAATTAAGGATCTTATTATACTGTGAAAAAGTACGGATTGCGGACTCAGTTTTCGTAACGGTTTAATCAATCAACCAATGAGCGATTAATACATTACATAAGACACCCAGACACCCGATCACAGATGCACAACTCGCACACAGTCGCTGTCTTTGGGGAGCCATCGCCAATTCGCCAATGCTTCGACACGTCACCACGAGAAGCGGTCACGATTGCACATTGCATCCGTGCGCTGTCTCTTCGGACCCCCGTACTGCGCGAAGTCCCAGAACTCGACATACTCATCGATGATTCCGACAGCTGCGTCGTCCTCCGTGATGTTGGCTGACAGGATCCGCAGGTCAGAAAGAACGGCCTCGTCAGGGATCACGTCCCTCATCGTGTGGCGATTCAAAAAGGTGTGCAACGAAAACGCCAGGTCTTTCTGCATAAACGCTCTGACGATGCCGATGCGGATGCGAGAGAAGGCCTGCCGACGCGACCACCGCATCACGATATCGTAGTGGAAAAAACGGTCTTTGTCTTTGATGAGCTGCAGGTGCACGGTGCAGATCGCCTTCGTCAGGACGTCCCAGTCAGACTGGAGCGCGACGCCCGCAGCGTGCTCAAATGCCAGTCCGTTGCTCTCGATCGCTGCCCTGACGACGTGCTCGTCCTTCCTCAACTCGGTGCACGCATACTGCAGAGCCAGGCCATTGTTCGCCACCGCCTTCAAGACCATGTCTTTCTCTGCCTGCAGAGCAGGATCGGCAAACTGCAGAGAGAGGCCGTCGCTAGAGACGGCCTCCGCCACGATGTTCTTGTCCTTCTTCAGATTGTCACTCGCGTATTGAAGCGACAGCCCGTTGTTCATCACCGCGACGAGCGCGACGTTTCTAACGTCCTTGAGACGCTCGCTCGCATGCTTGAGTGCGAAGCCGCTCAGCGCCATTACTATGCTGACGAAGTCCTCATCGTCTCTGATACGTTTGCTGGCATGCATTAACGCGTTGGGCTCGTTCTTGACGGCGTAATGCACGATGTAAGGGTCGTCCCTCATCTCCATGCTGGCGTAGTGAAGGCTGTGGCCGTTGCTCTTCAGTGCCTTGAGCACATCCTCCACTTCGGACGCGTAGTCAATCGACAGGTCGTCACAGATGCAGGGGGCCATGGATGATCTCTGTACGGAGGGGAGACGGAGGGTGAGGGGAGGGGGGTAGGAGAGGGAGGTTGGATGGAGGACGGCGAGAGGAGGGCAGGTGAGAGTGGAGTCGGCCCGGTCGCACCGTGTGTGCGCGCCGGACGAGGGCAGTGGTCTGGTCGGACTCACCGATCGGACGTCCCGTCTCTGACACTCGGAGGTCCCGTCCAGGACACTCCGTTTCGGAACGGCCGCCCCGACCGCACTCGCCGAGGTGGCACCTCCGCGGAACGGCCGTCCCCTCAATGCGTGGATCCTACCTTCCATATATGGCCAAAGTGACACCCGGTGTAAAAGCGAGCACTTTGGAGGAGAGCTGTGAACCGTTCACAGCGGCAAGAGCTATGCTCTCCGTGATCACTTCGGACGTTCACAGTCGCCAAACTGAAGCGTCACGAAAGTGAAGCAGTCACCTGTAGCAACGCGCGAGGCCTCTCTGCCAACTGGCACAAGTATCAGCGCAAAATGCCGACCTCACGGTCGCTAGTGGGTTGATACCGCATAGATCGGTCATCGGCCACCCTGCATGTGAAGGGCATGACACTGAACCTCGGACACGTCCACGGCAGCAGCGTGAATCTCATAGCTGGCGTGGCGTTGCACGGACTCGTCGACGTGCTGTCGCCCGCACGAGTCGTGTTGTATGCGTCGGTACTCGTGCCTTTGGAGGGGCGATGGCTCCAGGCTGCGTTCTTTGTTTCGTCGTTTGTCCACATCGGTGCGGACACACGCCTCGTGATCAGCCTTCTGATACACATAAGCATCGCGGCATGTTTTTTTGCGCAACGGAGGGAGGTGGGGACGGCCGTCATGACGTATTACATGTGGACCGTGCACATGCCACTGCTCGTTGCCAGGGCGGTATTGTTGCACCATTACATTTCCGCTGTCTTGGTGACACTCGTGGTGGCGTGCGGTGCGTACAGCGGTGCACATCTGCTGCGTCGACTGGGACTGGTCGTGGATGACGACGGCGTATGCCACGTACGGACCCATGTCGTACTCCCTTCGCTCGCTCAGCGCATCGTGGTTTGCCACGTTGTTGCGGATTTTGTCATGTAGCACAGAGTGGGCAGACCGCGACGCCCGTGACGGCCTCTGCACGTGGTACGTCACGTGATGTCGCGCATCGCCTAATACAGTCGTATGGTTGATGGCGGTCGTGTCGCTATGCGAGAAACAAACGCGACAGAAAAAGAAAAGAGGACACGCATAACTCTGGACATTGCTTTGACGGTACTAGAGACTGTCGATCATGCCTTCCAAGCTAATACTGTTGCCTACAGACGAGATAAGCCTTCGTGGAAGGCAAGGCGATCGCTCCAAAGAGATGTTAAGTCCTACATCTAGCACAGGTCCACCCCTGCCGCAACGAGTCGACACGTCTACACCGTTCTCATCGCTCTCACCGCTCTCGCCGCTCTCACCACACACGACGGATGGAACCATCTCATACGAAAGCACCGTCACGAACGTGGGGCTTCACAGCATCCAGTCGTGCACGCCAAACGAGCCTCGGCGTTCGAATGGCTCGTTCGGATCGTTTGGTGTCAGGTCGAGTCCGTCCAGTTTCACCACCATCACCTCTCCCGGTTCTACCATCGCGAAAACACACACCAAGAGACGACCCGCCACCATCACGTCCTCCAGTGCCCCACGCAAACCAAGTGCCTGGGAAAAATACCACCAAACACTGTCCAAAACTCGTCCCGGCTGAGATCCGAAGATACTTTGCGCGTGGTTCGCGTCGATCAGTGTGTATGTGTTACCGTCCGTATTTTATAATTTAAACATTTCTTTTGTAAAAAAGTCCAGGGACCCTTTTGAAGTATCGTAAAAGTTTCAGCTACTTCTGTGATCGTCGGAGTCCTACATAATATATCTATTACAGAAGCACTCGTCATTGCACAAAAGCAGTTGTCCTGTGTCACGGTCTCATAATGTACAACCTGCAGGACGTTTTTGCGATCATCTGACGCGTCGTAGAAGATGATTGGAGACACCAACGTAGCTTAAGTACCTTTAAACCCTCACCCTCCCGAGCGCTTCTTTTCCTTCTCCTTTTCTTCGGTGGCTGGTGTTTCATCCTTGGCGGTGTTTGTTGTAGATAAGTGTGCTTCACAACTGCCGCACCCCGTCGTCGTCCGACCCGCCTTCTCCTGCGCTTGTTGCAGCAACGTCAATGGCCCTGGTCCAAGCACTGGTCCGAGCACAGCGTCCACTACACTCTGCCTTGCGATGTCGTGCGCATATTGAGATGTGTGCGTATTCTTCCTATGCAATGCAACACGTGACGTCGTATTGGCGACTGTTTTCTTCTCGCTCATCAAACTTCCCGTCGAGGCAGCATCGAATACCCGCTGTAATGGATTGCGTTCGACACGCAACGGCGTCGTTTCTTCTCGGCGAAGCGACATTCCTTTAGGGTTCTTATTACTAATTAGTATGTCTTGTGCGTCTTTATTTCACGGGCTCATGTTACACACGGTTTCAATCAGCGAGGCTTGTGAAAATCAGTCTCGACAACGTCTGAATGTACCGATGGCGCTAGTGAGTGGTGTGTACATGACGTCGTGGGGAATGCTGCCCCGTATATTGCAATGGAAGCGCTGTTTGATGAATGCAAATCGTCGCTCAATTTTGTCAGGAAAATGCACAGAGGTGGCGACATTTACAACGACAAACAGGGTCCGAGTCCGGACGTCGTGAAACGAGGAGCATTGGTGGCGGAGTCCATCAAGAACGCCAGCGTGGCTTCAGATGACGATAATATCGTAGTAGATGTGTCGGACGAAGCTCTATCCAGGCTCGCAAGATACACCGACGCGCTACCATTACAAGATTACAGTGATATGCTCGACGCGGTGCCTGAGATAGTCAACGTTGTCACGGTGTGTTTCTTCGATGACTGCATCGAACCGATAAGCGCGCCGTCTATCTAACCCTCATTGTCCACTTCACGCAGCTCGCAGAAGCATTTCCAGTCAAAGGGTACGGGCTCTCTTTACCACGTAGGTGGCAGTCATTCTAACCGAATCGTTCTAGATTGAGCTCACATGCGACAAACGGACACATACGACAGTTGACCTGCAATACATCGCATCGCGAACAAGCAATTCGTATTATGCTCCAAAGAGGTGAGATCACGAGTCACTGCTGCATCATAAGAAAGTACGTTTCATCTAAGAATTACACCGTGGCGCTTGGTGATATGCAGGTTTGCTGCTGTACAGCTGGCGTTTTCATGTCCACGATGCCGCATCCTCGTATTTCGTATTGATATTAGCAAATCCACACTCTCGAGTGCTGAGCAGACAGCGTCCTTCTCCTGCATTGACGCATGCTGTCGGTGTGTGTATGTGCATCCCAATTTGGAATGATCGCGACGACATCATCGATGCGCAGACACCGGCCGCATCGTGGTGAGTAACTCTATCTTCCGAGTCATTGTGCGTGTGCGTGTCCAGTTGCATAATCTCATCTTTTCTATGATGAATGTCAACCATTCGATACACTGCTTGCCTAGGGAACTGGTTGCAATTCGGTCGGCTCTGCACGCCTGTCTTTGGCACGTGTCCAAAGACAACTTGCAGAAGAAGCCGGAGTATATATCTACATAAACAAATTCAGTGTATGCTATACACACGCGGCCCGGTATGAGTGAGTGAGGTGCGCAGCTAGATGTCTCGTGAGAAGCCACGTCGCGGACGCTCTGCGTGTGCTTCTGCAGATCATAAATCAAGTAGCCGCGGCGTACATTGGAGCGAGACTGGACTGTGACGGGTTTGCCGCGGCGCATTCGTCGACTTCATACTACGACAAATCATCCTTTGTTGGACTTGCGGTAATGGGGCACTATACAACGATAGTGTGAAACTTGCCATCCGGCATGCCTTCCTAAAAGCTCGTTTGCTGTCTCGCAGTGGAGACCTCCCGGAGAGTTTATTTGTTGTGGTGAGCATACGAAGTCTCAATAACCCACCTCTACTTTTTGCACTGTGTTAACGTGTACCATTACACACGCGATGTGCAGAAATATATTCCACCGGACGAGCTAGTATGCGACGCCTCTATTCGAACAAAGTAAACAAACTGTTGCATCCGATCTAGAAAATATCTATATCGTCCGGGGTATGCTTAGATCTTCCGGGATCTACACGTCGATACGATTTGTTGACCTCGTGGTCTCGCATGATATCAGAGCTCTTAAAGCACTCTGACAAGCAACATCTCATCAATAACGTGCCGTTTCGACTGAGGAACATTCATGCCGAGAGCCAAGGTCAAGACTCCTCAATGAAACACAGACCCCCACAGAGCCCATACAGATCTTCGTCCTCCAATCGCCTTTGGATGGACTGCGACCCAAACTTGATGGAGCTTGTCGAAAACGACGTTTCGCTGTTATGTGACGACAATGACTGTGATGGCATCACATTGGAGTAGCCTTGGACAGTTCAAAAGTGCGTTTGATGGTGTACTCTTTTAGATAGCACTCGCCGTGGCCTTTCCGTTGTCATCGATGTCTATACCTGTAATTTCACCTGCATTTAGCCTGTAGTACAATGTGTGGAAGATGAGAGAGTTCATCAAGTCACTCTGTGTTGCCTTGATCATATTCGAAGCTGTACTACCAATTGTAGGAGCAGAACTGCATGTGTCGTTGTCGGTGTCAGTCATAATTGAATACATAATATTATGTTTGTCCAGTGCACTATTGCTACCAATTTCAGAGGATGTGTCACATGTGACATCGTTTTCGGTACAGCAACTTTCAATCGACATACCTATATCTTCTGTAGCTAGGGCACATGGCTCCGTCTTTCCATTGAGAAGAAACGTTGACATCCTCTGACAGTCGCTTTGTAGTGAACAACTGTTCATTTGAAGACGTATACTATCTGGATCATTTTCAAGCTTCGTCATGTTTGCGTCGAGTCGTTGCTTGAGTGCCTTATACTCATGAACAAAACGAGGCAATTCAACGCTCTCGTCGACGAGGGAGGCCTCGACACGTGCCTCCGTCGACGCCGCTGCCTCGACGCTGTCGTCGACGAGGGAGGCCTCGACGCGTGCCTCCGTCGACGCCGCTGCCTCGACGCTGCCGTCGACGAGGGAGGCCTCGACACGTGCCTCCGTCGACGCCGCTGCCTCGATGCTGCCGTCGACGAGTGAGGCCTCGACGCGTGCCTCCGTCGACGCCGCTGCCTCGACGCTGTCGTCGACGAGGGAGGCCTCGACACGTGCCTCCGTCGACGCCGCTGCCTCGACGCTGTCGTCGACGAGGGAGGTCTCGACGCGTGCCTCCGTCGACGCCGCTGCCTCGACGCTGCCGTCGACGAGGGAGGCCTCGACACGTGCCTCCGTCGACGCCGCTGCCTCGACGCTGTCGTCGACGAGAGAAGGAATTACGTCTTCTGTGACACTCGAACTTGTGTATTTCGACAACAATTCTTGTGCCATTGTAGCCTCGTTTTGATATTTTACACTCTGCTTGGTAATATCCGACAGTTGAGCTTGAGATTCTCGTAGCTGTTGAAGTAGCTCGCTTTCATGCATTTTGTACGTCGACCTCAGATTGTGTATTGTCTCTTCCATGTCCTTTTTTACAACGAGGTGAGGTGTATCACTCATATTGTTGTTCATAATTTTTCGTTTGAAATCCACCAGGACGTGACATTTGGTCTGCTCTTCCATAAGCTTGGCTTGAAGAATGTCGTTTTCAGATGAGGCCATAGACATACACTGAGACTGAAGATTGATTTTTTCCTGTTGCGATTCAAATTTGTATTTTTCTGATCTAAGTGTTTCCAATTCTTCTTTCTGCGTATTGAAGTCATGTGTAATGACGCGAGTGCGCGTATTGGAATCCATGATCTCGCGGTTTGCACGCAGGACGGCGGTCTCGGTCGCTGTGAGTTTCTGTGCCATCTTAGCCAACGAGCTTTGTGCCTCGTGAAGCCGCTTTTCCATGAGTAGATAACTCTGAATATCAATGTCTTTGGTCCTATTTGTTTCTTTGTGTTTCTCTCTATTGTTTGGGTTTGTCGAGGAGACCCCTATATTAGAGTAAAATGGACTGGCGAAGGTGATACGATCAGAAGATGGCGTCATCGCCGTCGGAACTATTTTCAGTTTGCTTGTAACTTGGTTTGCCAACGATTGGTTTTCTGTTTTAGACGCACCTTCGAAATATGAGCTGAGTGAGAAACTGTTAGCCTCTTCAGCAAACGGTCTGACACTCATATGGGCACGTGTATTTAATATTAAAGGTATGCCGCAATGGATGTGTCACTCCTACTGTTTCTTATGTTCGACTCACTTATGTTCGACCCACTACGAGAGCGTTTTTCTATTACAAAAAATTGTCACGTAAGATACGGAGTGGGATCTGCCACCCCAGGGCTCCATAGCCCCTCGCTTTTTTCTAATCGCACGACGCGCAGAGCGCGAGGTTCAGCCGGTGGAACTCCACGTCGTCCTCCGTCGGCTGGCGGATCGGCGGCGTGCCCTCGTACAGCCGGAGTTCCACGCGGAGAGCGTAGCTCTTGCCACTGTGAACGGTTCACAGCTCTCCTCCAAAGTGCTCGCTTTTACATCGGGTGTCACTTGTGCTTCAGCTGGGTTGTGCTCAATGTGAGCAATAAGGGTGTGGTGTGTGTTCGGGCATGCACTTTGTCCCATTTCAAACCGACCGCCTCTTGCGAGACGACGGAAAGCTTTTGGAAGCCACGCTTACCGCCGCGTCCCGAGCCATCGCGACCCTGGGAGCCGTCCGCGCGACGATGCATATCACAAAGGGGAAGGAGGAGGTGCAGTTCGACGGCACTAAATCGTTCCGACCAGTTTTCGACGAGCGCGACGACGTAATCAATGTCCCCGGCATGTCTTGCAGATCGTGTGCGTCAGCGATGCCCTCTGCCGGTGTATTGTGTGCCAGATGTAAAGGGCTCCCCGTCCGTCTACGCGCAGGCCCACCCTTGATCAATCTGGCATGGGAAGGCTCGGACACGACGACGTCTCTTGGTCAGCAAGAAGCAGAGTCGCTGTCGCTGTCAGATCACACCTACCACTTTTCAGTGTCGGGGATTCGGTTCGGAAAGACGTTGGTTGAGATAGGCAGTTCTTTCCCTTCGGCCAACATATGTCTACGACAGCTTGGAATCGACACAAACAGCCATTTCATCTATACTGTCGTACTGGACAAAGAACGCAACGAACAAATCGAGTCTGTATCGACGTTGATGAGACATCGGCTGGAAGACTCTTTGCGACAGTGGATCATGAATGTCGAGTCGACGCTGCGTCGTGTCCAAGAAGGCATAAGCGAATATTTTCTCGACGACGACGACCAGCTCCGACTTGATCGAACACGTTGTGATCTGGCACGACTCATAGCTCGCCACGTGGCGTTGCAAGACGACGACAGCATGTGCGACCGACTCAATCCTACGTGCCTCGAAAAGATGGCCCTCTGCGAATACATACGGTGCTCGAGCAAATCAGTCGACAGGATGAAGGAACAGATGAGGTGCGTGACAGAGCTGCTGCATTTACTCTTACTGTGCCCGTCGGGTGCGTCGGTGCGTTCTCTACCAAGTCGACTCACGGACTTCCTCTTCTCCGACTGCCCCGTGGAGGTGAGCGCGTTACTTCCGAAGGAGGTCGACCTTCTGAGTGTGGAATGTTCTGCGCTCCACTCTATTCTGACGAGGGCACTGCACGACATGCAGAGATGGCGTCCTCAAAATGCATATTCGTTGATGTTCCACGGAACGACACTGCCTGCTACGCCGCGCAGCCACTCCCGCAAACGTATTCCACCGATGGACTGGTGTACAAGCCACATGTCGTGGGTTGCAAAACGATGGTCACACCGGACCGGACTCGATGCAGCTGGCACCCGCATAGTGCGTTTGATATACACCATCTGGGAACTGCAAGCGAAGGGGGAATTTCGCCCCGGGGTCGTCCATGGGGCACTGCTGAGGAGCGTGGGCAACGCATACATCTCGAGATCGTCGACGGTCTGCGAATGGGCGGTGCAGATATTGCAACCGACGCTCCTGCGCGCCAACCTCGTCAATGCCAAAGCGCTCATATGTGACGGCGTCCCCGAAGTGGAAGACGAGATAGAAACGTGCGTATCACTCTTCTCACACCTGGCGCTGGACGAAGTGTTGACACTCACATCTCCGCAGTCGCGCCTCTACCAGATGAACTACTGGAAGATCGCCGAGAGGGCCGCGTCGTACATGAAAGTCAAGCTTCCTCAACTCTTCTATCGCGACTTCGTACGCGTGATACTCCCCATTGCCGTCGCTCATCTCTCTGAAACGCGGCAACGGCGTGGCATTCCCGTGGAGATGCGAAGTAACTGGATTGCAGACGCCTTGTTCAGAGAGGCGACAATCGTGGAAATCGCAAGACTCGTGAGAGGTGGCCATGCCGTGCCTCCGATCATCTTCGTACCACGCGCCAATATAACGAACAGTGCAGCGCTTCGGACGATGGACTGGCTCTGCGCTCAGCCAAGGCGCTTCATGCGCCACACCAGATGTGAACTGGGAGGAGAGACACGCTACAGGGGCTTTGAGATTATTGCCTCCGATTTGATGCGGGTATTGTACCAATTTCAATTCAATTAATAAGGCGAGACGTTGCTCTTTAAACATAGAACAGAATAGACTCGTCGCCAAGGAAGAGCAGACGCCGTCTGACGATGTCGATGCGTCGTAAGGCCTATGAATATAATCCGACTCCTGAAGAAGGAAAGAGACTGTTTGACGAGCAGGTGCGAACCTTCACAGAGGCGAACTCTCAGTGTACCGGATCCGAAATCGTCGGCGCGGAGTCTTGTCTCAATAACCTGACAGAGACCGAGAGAAACGCAGCAATGCTAGGCGTGACCGGAGAGGATTGGAAGCCGATCTCCTTCATGAACGTGGAGCACTACGCGATGCTTGTCAAGACGAACTCGCTTGCTGGCACTCTGGCGAAGCAGCTCGAAGCATACAAAACTATCGCATCGGAGCAAACGTCAGAGGAAATGTAGGCAAGAGCGTGCTGCATCCGGCGTGGTCATACAATTCGCTGCTTTACGTTGTCGTGACAGTTCAGTTCGGCGACTGTGAACGGCCGAACTGATTGTAGCTCCGTATTTCCAATGTTTGACATTTCTTTTGGTGAAAAGAGAGTCTACATGGCGTGAGCGTTTTTTTATTACAAAAACTTGTTACGTAAGGTACAGGTGACTGCTTCAGTTTGGTGACTGTGAATGAACCGCCCGCTATATCGTAAAACCGAAAGTGAAACAGTCTTAGATACACCCCACGCTCTCCGCGTGGTCGTGCTCCGTCGAGCAGAAAGGGAACGCAGCGGCATGCGCTCCTCGTAGCACATGCCGACCAGCTCCGAAGGGCTGCGCACCGTCGGCGTCAGCTTCGCGAAGCTGGTCCCCGACGAGGGACACGTCGTCGCCATCCGCGACGCCGTGGACCGCGTCCACAAAGCCACGCTTCTGGCGACCGAGCTGCTCAATCTGTACGTCCGCGACCGTCTCCAGAACCACGCCGGATCTGGGCTCGACCTCGTCTGTGACGCCAACTGGCTGCTCAACGCGTTCAACGAGGTGACGCGCGGTCGAGGGAAGACCAAAGAGGTCAAGGGCCGATCCGCCAGCCGACGGAGGACGACGTGGAGTTCCACCGGCTGAACATCGCGCTGTGCGCGTCGTGCGATTAGAAAAAAAACGAGGGGCTATGGAGCCCTGGGGTGGCAAATACCACTCCGTACTTTACAGGACACACGTGATCACTTCGGACGTTCACAGTCGCCAAACTGAAGCGTCACGAAAGTGAAGCAGTCACCTGTACGATCGCTCCAGACGTTCACATCCGCACGTCTCACGTGACTCTACGTCCGTACACCACCGTGCGTGCATTCGGCGTCACTTCGGCTGGATCGCCTCTCGGATCACAAGTATCGAGCAGGTGGCAAGTGATCAGTGAGCTGTTCAGGCCAATGCCGCACTCCTCGTGCAGGAAGCTGTAATCGTCGACATTTCCAAGAGTTACAGCACTATCAGCCGATGTTGCTTGATATCTCCCTGTCATATCGTCGTGGGTCATCGAAATGGGGCAGATTCCCGATGGACCCGAGCCAACACATATCTGATAGAAGGCGAAGCTCACATGAGCTGAAAAGCCACTAGACATCTCCGGTAAATACCTGACAACAAAAAAGTAACTTGTTGTTTTTAGTCCTGCATCTTCGACCTGCCCCAGTGGGACTGCTATCGTTATCCATTGATCGTAGTATTCGTCCCTCCAGTCAGGCCACGGCTGTGGCAGCTTTACGTTGATTGAATACGCTGCTCCTGAAGCTGGTAAGACTCTTACTTGGATGAGAATAGAGTCGCTGTCCCAGACTGGGATCCCTGCGTGGAACTTGATGGTCACTCTTATCTCGACGTCGTTGTCCACGCCTGCTGGTAGATATGCATTGTCCCACTCAGGATAGTTACTTAGTGTATACAACAAATAATTCAATTTGAAAATGTCGCTCTGGGGCCTCGAGACAACGGTCATGCATCCATCGATGGATGTGGAGGGCAGTGCGCTGGAGGGTAGTTGAACAGCCCTTGCCGAGGGCGTACCCCCACTGGAAAGCGTCGCGTCGACGCTCATGATCGAAGACACCGTCGCGTTTGTGACTGCAATGCCGCCCTCGTCCTCATAGGAATACATCGAAACCAGATCGTCGGTGCTCCGCGCGCCGTCCTCGTCCGCCTCGTACATGTCTCTCTCGACCGTGTCAAGACGTCTGATACGGCGCTGTTGAGGTAATCCGATCGCATCACCCTCGGCAACGACGGCAAACGCCGTGCAGTCAAACGAGAAGGACGATATACCGTCATTGCACTGCGACGCGCACGCCTTCGCATAATCCACAAGACTGTCGCATACACCTCCGCTCTCTCCGGAGCATGTCTCTCCAACGTCGAGCTCGGGACCTTTTAGTGTGTGAGTTGTCGCATCTGCAAGACTTCCTAGTTCAGTGCAGACGTGATCTCCACGCGACGAGTCGATGATTAGATCCCAAAACGAAAGAGACTCTCCTTCGACACTTGGGAGTATCGGAGGCCACGGGGGAGACGATGGGGACGGAGAGAGTGGTGACGGGGGTGGATGTGAAGGCGGGGGTGGCGAATGCGGGGAGGGTGGAGGCGATGGAAATGGTGATTGAGG